>ERZ795047.4864-NODE-4864-length-11138-cov-3.276369_pt1 | contig 11138 bp, 9 predicted proteins | sample MGYA00375131_ERZ795047 | MGnify/ENA primary metagenome ERZ795047 (study PRJEB30176, sample SAMN05720228) | activated sludge metagenome | isolation source: Anaerobic digester | place: Japan | collected 2015-05-20 ... | reverse complement strand
GGCCCTTGCCAAGGCCGATGAAAGGTCAAGCAATTTATCCAAGACAAGACCCCCGTAAAAGAGATTTATATTAAGGGTAAATTGGTAAATATAGTGGTTCGTTAGTTTTTTCGGTTGACAAAAGCATTTTGTCTTTATATAATGAACAAGTGCGAATTGTACCCTTACATTTGTGGAGGGAGGGAATAAGAATGAGTGAAATCAGAGTAAAAGAGAACGAATCTTTGGACAGTGCCCTGAGGCGTTTTAAGAAACAGACCTCGCGCGACGGCACGATACAGGAGGTTCGCAAAAGGGAGCACTATGTTAAGCCTTCGGTCAAGCGTAAGAAGAAGTCCGAGGCTGCTCGTAAGCGTAAATTCAAGTAAAAGAACAAAGCGGGCTCAAGCCCGCTTTTTCTTATTCATCGGAGCAAATAAAATCGAAACCGCACTTTTGAGGGTGAAAAAATGAAAGTGGACGAGCTTGTCAGAAATTTGCCGGCAGACATTGACGGAATAATAATCGAATCTTTTGAAAACAGGCGGTATTTTACCGGCTTTCCTTCAAGTGCCGGTCTTCTTTTCTTATCAAAAAAAGGCAGTGTTTTTTTAACGGATTTTCGCTATATCGAAGCCGCAAAAAAAACGATAAATTGTTGTGAGGTTACGGAGCTTAAGAAGCTTGAAGACCAACTGCCCGAACTTGCCAAAAAATTCGACTGCAAAAAACTGGCCTTTGAAACCGACAGGCTTACCGTGGCAAGGGCAAAAAGGCTGTCACGAATTTTAGGGGACATAAGTTTATCCGAAAGCGGGCGAGGGGCAAGGCTGATTAACGGCCTGCGTGAGATCAAGACAAAAGAAGAAGTTCAAAAAGTTAAAAAGGCCCAAAGAATAGCGGAAAAGGCCTTTGAGTACATTTTAACTTTTATAAAGGTTGGGAAAAGCGAGAAGGAAGTGGCCCTGGAGCTCGATTACTTTATGCTTAAAAATGGGGCGGAGGCCCTGTCTTTTGACACCATTGTGGCGGGTGGCAAAAATTCTTCAAAGCCCCATGCGGTGCCGGGAGACTACAGGCTGAAATCCGGGGACTTTATCACAATCGATTTCGGCGCCCTTTATGAAGGCTATCACAGCGATATGACCCGAACCTTGGCCCTGGGCTCCGTGGACGGAAAAAAGCAAGAGGTTTATCAAACCGTTTTGGCGGCTCAAATTGCGGGCCTTAAGGCTCTGAAGCCCGCCCTTGCCTGCCAAGCGGCCGACCGCGTTTGCAGGTATATAATCGAAAAGGCCGGTTACGGCGAAAACTTCGGTCACGGCACCGGCCACGGCGTGGGGATAGAGATTCACGAAGGACCCACCCTTTCTCCTCTGGGCAAGGGTGAATTGAAGGCGGGGCACCTCGTAACCGTAGAGCCCGGCATCTACCTTCCCGGAGCCTTCGGAGTCAGAATTGAGGATATGGCTCTGATAACCGAGGAGGGAGCCGAAAACCTTACGAAAACGCACAAGGAATTATTGGTTTTGGACGCTTAGGGTAAGGCGAATCCGCAGCCCATCGGCACAAAGTTTTTTTACTTGAAATGCAAGCCCTTTTGGTATAGAATAGCACTGTGATTATTTTAGAATAAAGGAGTAATCTTATGGTTTCCGCAGGTGATTTCAGAAACGGTATAACCTTTGAAATGGAAGGCAATGTTTATCAAATTATTGAATTTCAGCATGTTAAGCCCGGCAAGGGTGCGGCCTTTGTTCGCGCAAAAATCCGCAATGTTATAGCGGGTTCTGTTATTGAACGCACCTTTAACCCCACCGAAAAATTTCCGACCGCTTATATTGAACGCAAAGACATGGAATATTCCTACAATGACGGGGATATCTACTATTTCATGGACCAAGAAAGTTATGAACTTGTTCCCATCAATGCCGATGTTTTGTCCGACAACTTTAAGTTCGTAAAAGAAAACGAAGTTTGCAAAGTTTTGTCATACAAGGGCAATGTTTTCGGTGTTGAACCGCCCACAACCGTGGAACTTGAGGTCACCAAGACGGATCCCGGCTTTAAGGGGGACACGGCCACAAACGCCACCAAACCCGCGGTTCTTGAAACCGGGGCGGAAATTAAAGTTCCTCTCTTTATCGATGAGGGCGAAGTGGTTATTGTCGACACTCGCACAGGCGAATACCTTAGCAGAGCATAAATAAAAAACTGGAGGATTTTGATATGACAGTAACGGAAAAAGCCGCTTACCTTAAAGGGCTTGCGGAAGGCTTGCAGCTGGACGAAAAAAAGGCGGAAAGCAAGGTTATAAACGGAATTTTGGATTTGCTTGAAGATTTGGCCTTGGCCGTTGACGATTTGGACGACAGCCTTGAAATCGTAAACGAACAAGTTGATGCCGTTGACGCCGACCTTGCCGAACTTGAAGAGATTTTCTACGGCGATTTTGACGAAGATGATTATTGGGATGATGACGATGGCGACGAAGAGTTTTACGAAATAGACTGCCCCGCCTGCGGTGAGGTAATCTGCATTGACGAAGGAATTATCGAAGAAGGCAGCATTAATTGCCCCAAGTGCAACGAGCTTTTGGAATTTGATTTTGATTGCGACTGCCTTGACTGCTGCGACGACGAATAAGATTTTAAGCAAAACAAAAAGGGGTAGGCGGGGCCTATCCCTTTTTTAATAGGGTGGAATTGTTATGGAGTTAAGAGAAAAAACTTTGGAGCAATCCTATATTTACAAGGGCAAGGTAATAAACCTGCGTTTGGATAAAAATGAATTGCCCAACGGCAAAACGGGCATGCGGGAAATTGTTGAGCATAGTGGCGGAGTTTGCGTGGCTGCACTTACAAAAAAAGACGAGCTTATTTTTGTCCGCCAATACCGCAGCCCTTATGAAGAGATTGTTACCGAGCTGCCTGCGGGGAAAATAGACAAAGGGGAAGACCCCCTAACCTGCGGCAAGCGGGAACTGCTTGAGGAAACCGGAGCTACGGCCGGCCGCTATATTGACCTTGGCCGTTTTTATCCCACACCCGGCTATTGCGGCGAGACCATTTATCTGTACGGTGCGCTTGACCTGGAATTTTCGGAGCAAGCGCCGGATGAGGATGAGTTTTTGGAAGTGGTCCGCCTTCCCCTTCAAGAGGCCGTGCAAATGGTGCTTGAAAACAAGCTGCCGGACGGTAAAACCCAAACTGCTGTTATGAAACTCAATGTCTTAAAACAAAATAACTTTGAAGGGGCTTTATTCTTATGATTATTTTGGCCTCCGCCTCTCCAAGGCGCAAAGAAATTTTACAAACGGCCGGCATAGAATTTGAAGTTCGAGTAGCCGAAGTCGAAGAAAAAATCACCCCGGGCCAAAGCCCGGAGGAAACGGTCAAAGATTTGGCCCGCCAAAAGGCCCTTGCCGTGGCAAAGGCAAACCCGCAAACCACCGTAATCGGCGCCGATACCATAGTAGTTTTGGAGGGTGAAATTTTGGGCAAACCCCGCGACTGGGCGGACGCAATCAAGATGCTTAAATCCCTTTCGGGTAAAACCCACAGCGTTTTTACCGGTGTTTGCCTTGTAAAAGACGGCGAAGAAAACCGTTTTTTTGAAGAAACCAAGGTGGAGTTTTACAACCTTTCAAACGAAGAGATTGAAGCATATGTTGATACGGGTGAACCCATGGACAAGGCCGGGGCTTACGGTATCCAAGGCAAGGGTTGCCTTCTTGTTAAGCGGATAGAAGGGGACTATTTTAATGTTGTGGGTTTGCCGGTTGGAAAGCTGGTAAGAGAATTGATGTAAAAAATAAGTTTGCCTGAAGGAAGGGAGTTAGGCTAAGGAGATTAGATAACCAATCAAAAATAATCAAAGTTATGAATAAAAAATAGACAGTGAAAAAACCAGCCGTATTTAAACGAATTTGATAATATGGCTGGTTTTTTATTTTGGCAAATTACTATAATGCGAGGTATTCGGCAAATAATTTATTAATGGCCATTTGGCACTCTTTTAAACTTAATCCTATTTTCTTAAGTCTCATTGCATATATAAGCTCTTCAATAATTTTAATATCGCTAAGATGAACTGCGTCAAATTGTAAGTCCAAGTGACTGTGGGCAATTCCGTTCCGCACCACACCCATGCGAGAACTCATGGCATCGACTAAAACATCATAAGTGCCTTCATATCTCTTACTTACAAAAGGAGACATTATGTCTTCGTTATCACGAAGCGCATACATAAGATTGTCACGAAAGCTATTATCCCTTTTTTTGACATAGTCGCTTATTTGCTTGGTGTATTGGCGTTTTTTCCCCTTTTGTAAACGAAAATATTCGTCTATCAATGAGACAACCTCAGATTTAACAGTTAAGTATTCATCTGAACGAAAACTTTCCTCCCCATATATATTTCGGTACTCGCGTTCGAATTCCGCGAAAATCATAATAATCCTACTTGCAGGATAATTAAGCTGGTCATCTGTCGATGAACAAATGTGCCGAAGTCCCATATGTTTGCTTTTAATTGCATCAATTATTTTTGTTGAACGATCGGTCAAGAGGTTGTAAGCAATGATGCGTTCTTTTTTTCCTTCATTACTTTCTGGTTCGCATTTATTAGGGAAGACAAGAAGGCCCTCGTATTCTCGCAGATTTTTTTCGTTAACAAAAAATACTTCAAAATCACCAATATCAACATTATTTCGATATGTAATATATTTGAAGAAATTTACAATATCGTAATAGGAATCAATGAGGGTATCAATCCCAACGGGTGCAGAAAAAGTTGTAGTCATAGCGCTGATGGCTTGCACAGGATTGGCTGCTCGGTTTGAGTAGTGACTAATGTAGGCAGTGACACCAACCTTAGCGTCGACATTATCACTGACAAAGTATTCTCCGCAATACAAATTTTTTTGTTTGTTTGTAGTTACTGTAATTCGATCAAAAGAGCCTCCGCTATCGTTCGGTTCAAACTTAGATGAAAAGGCAACTTGTGGGGGGTAAAACAAGTTAACGTCATGCCCCGTGATTTTAAACCCTTCAATTCTTTTAATATCAAGATCCTTCGAATAATAAAAATACCAAACAACTCGAAAAGAAATAAAACCGTGGAAGTTTGCTGGAGAGTCCAAAACACAAAAAATAATATTATTGCTTTCGGATGTGATACCCTCTACCCTCTTTTGACCAACCCATTCGTGATTTTTATGATCCTGATTACTTAAAGCTTGAAAAAGGTGGATAGGATCACTATTCTTTTCCCAAATTTCTACTGCTGGAGGATACAGATGAAGAGAGAAGGTTTTCTCTTCGAATTCAAAGGGGTATTCAATATCATCTAGTATTACAAATCCAATGAGACGTTCCGGCTTTTTCATAGACACTCCCTTCTTACCAATTTAAATTGGAGGAGAGGCGGTAGTATTCATGGGTAGCAAATTTTTTCTTTTATTCCAGACGTTATTAGGCATGGGGAGAGAACTTATTTTAAATATGTAGCGAGAGACGTCAACTTACTGGCCAAACAGTCTCATCTCCACAGATGTTGCGGATTTTTATGCGAAGAGGTATCTTCTCACTTTTTATACTTCCGTCCCAAAAGTCTTTTGTTTTTAGACCATTTAAAGAGACATATCCCAGCTTATCAATTTTTACCTCTGCATCTGAATGCCATTCACCGCTATCGGCAGTGCAATCAACTGATAAAAATTCAATTAGCTCTAATCCTTCATCACTGATGACAATAGGATTATATGGCCTTTTATTGCTGGAATTCGCGTATGATTTTTGATTATACTCATCAATTTTCTGGTACACACGGTCACTCATAAATTTATCTATCGATATTTTGTATTCAGTGAACAAGGTTTCTTGTACCTGCTCACAAGCGAATTCTACGTAATCTTCTACCACGACATCATCAAGAATATCTTTTAAATCCCGAAGTTCAATATTTACTGTAGTACTGTCGTCATCGGCAATAAATTTTTCTATTTCGGCCCTATCTATGATATCTATGTAATAAACAATTACCTTCTTAATACTGCTATCAAGATCAGGAATAGCCTCATGCAAAATACGATTCATTACAACGACATCAAGAAGTTTTGAACTGCTGTCCATAAGATTAGGCACATAAACCGGAATCAATCCCAACTTGCTGTCGGAGATTGCCCCTTCCCAAAAGCTGTCAAGACTATCTTCATTTTTTAGTCCCGGTATTAGAGACTTGAGCTTTTCCATGGTTTGAACCGGATTTCTATAAAGCGAAACGCCATCTTTAATTTCCAACACATCAAATTCAGCTTTGGCTGCAAAAAGTCGATCACGAGCAGTCTGAATGGAATTTACACCAATATCACAGTGGATAAATCTTCTGTCCAACTTATTCGCAACTGCGGCAGTTACACCACTGCCACCGAAAAAGTCTGCAATAAGCATTCCTTCGGTGGAGGAGGCATTTAATATTCGCTCCAACAGTGCCTCTGGTTTTTGAGTGGCATAATCAACGTTGGTTCGTTCTTCTGCAACGGGATTAATCATTGATATTTCCCAAACATCGGGCATAGGCACACCTTTTGTAGGCTCGTCAGTCTGTACAGAGCGCCTAACTCCATCTTTGCCAATGACACTTTTCCATGATTTCCCCTGAGCACTTGATTTTTCTGACTTGGGTATAAATAGCTGGTTATAACAATAATTTGCGTTACTGTTTTTTGTATACCAAAAGATAGTATCGTGATTCTTTGCATATGAATTACCTGCAATATTCCATCTTCTATAATACCAAATAATTTCATTTCTAAAATTATCTTCACCAAAAATTTCGTCTAAAAGAATCTTTATATAATGCCCTATATGCCAATCCAAATGAACATATATGCTTCCTGTCTCACTCAAGATACTTTTGATAGCTAGAAGATTTTCATACATCCAATTGAGATACTTTTCTTTATCCCAGACATCCCCGTACATTTTTTCCTCAAATGCTCGAAATTCTTCGCTCGTTTCAAGCTCTTTTTCCGCTTTGGCTATTGCTTCAGCTACCTTTGGGTTGCGGCGGATATACACCTTTTTAGCATAGTCCGCACCGCTGGCAAAAGGGGGATCTATGTAGACGAGGTCAACTTCAATCCCTTGCTCTTTTAGAAAGGCACATGCCGAAACACATTCACCGCGAATTACCATGTTGCCCTCTTTATTTTCGCCAACCGTTTCTTGCTTATCCATTTCATATAGAGGCATGCCACGACGAAGCTTTTCACTGACATCGTTTGCCCCCTTGTATTTAAGCGTGCGTTTAAAGTTATCTAAAATAGCTTGCCCTTCAATAGGCTCGGGGAAGAAAGGTATATATTTAATTGCCATTATGTATTTCCTCCTTAAAAAAGCTTTCAATTTTTTCTGTTACCGTCATTAGTCTTTCACTATCGCTTAGGCTATCTTCAATATATAAATAATCAAACCGCAAGTATCCAAAACTCTCGTTGTTCTTGTGTTTGAATGTTGTTTCGACAAAAGAGCGTTTGTCTAAGAACGAAGGCTCCTTTGCATAAATCTGGCCTTTGGTTTCAATAATTACCACCTTATAAATCCTGTTGTCTTTTCTTTTGATTACCAAAAAGTCAGGAGTATACATTCCAATGTAACTCCATCTATCTTCTTTTTTCTTGTAGCATTTTATTTTAAACTCAGTTAAAAGTCTGTCGCCGTTGTAATAAACCTCTAAGCCATTAAGCCTTACAACATCAAGCTTCAACAGTTCTTCGAAAAATGATACCTCAAATCTGCTGTCGGCCTTATAAGGAAGATAGTGAAAGGACTTATCTTTCATAGGATGAGATTCAGCACGTTTTCTAAGCATTTCTGCTATATCCGTTTGCTCCGTTTCTATTGCAACTTCTAACAATTTTTGCGTTTTTGCATCGAGTTTTAATTCGCCTCTATCATCTAATACTATTTTAAACGCTGTCTCTTCATCGGGGGAAATTAGATATGGATCAACCCCTTGCATCTTTGTTGAAAAATTTTCTATTTTAAGCAAAGAGGCCTTTTCTGGGATTAGCTCTTCACGGGTTTCAAAGCTTCTTTTTTTAAAAAAAGCTTTTCTAATATTTGCGTTAACTGTAGCAATATCATAATTTGAACTGAAATATAAAATGCCTTCTTGTTCATATGTTATCGTTTTAAATATAACCATTAACTGGTGTTCAAAGGGTTTTAAGTCCGTAACGGAGATATTTCCGAATCCTTCTTTTATAATGCTGTAAAGCCACGCATTGAAATTAGCAATGCATCTCCCTTGTTCAACACTCTCGGTGGTTATACCCGTAATATCTAGTCCCTTATTAATAATTGCTTCTTTAGTAATTGACTCTCTCTTTGCTTTGTTTGCTGACTCGTTAATATTTTCGGTAACCGAAAGTCTTTCTTTAACAACGAGCGTTCTGTAATTAATTTTTAATTGATAAAAATCTAATTTTGGGAGTTTTAAATATTCTGTTCGGTCATATCTATTAACAGAAGTTTTGTGATTGATATTTCCTCTTTCAAACTCTTTGAGTGAAATATGATGTTGCTTTTCTAATTGTAAATTTAGTGTTTTGGCATTACTCTCATTTAAATATATAAGGGCCGTCTCTAAGGTATCTCTCTCAACCTGCCTGAGACAACGGCAAGAAGTTTGTAAAACCATGTTAGTGCTACAATCTCCTTCTTGGGACAAAATTATGCTCGTTAAGCTACGGCAATCCCAGCCTTCTTTTCCTATTTGAACCAGCAATACAATTCGAACTTTTGAAAAGGGTTTGTCCAGTGACTCAAATTCTAAATAACTATCGACTGGTGTTTGATATTCGTTATTCCCGCCGTGAAATTTTAAAATTGATTCAGTTGGATTAAGCCCGTATTCTTCAGCTATTTTTACGGCTAAAGGGTAGACTTGCTCTTCAAGTGTTCTAATGCTACCACAATATACCCCTACCTTTGCCAGCGTGCCGTCACCGTACACGGTATCCTTATACTTTTCCAGAAACTCCCTTAGTCCTTTTTCGGTTATATCCAAACGCTCATTGGATGTTGCAATTTTTACTGTTGGCACTTTAAGAAAGTTTCCTATACCTTTAACCAAAGGATAGTAATTCACGATATTTGTAATTTCGGAACTTGAAATCGTTAGGTTTTCTGTTACCTTGAACCTTTCTTTCTTTTCGAGATAAGGCGTACCCGAAAAGCCAACAACCCCTGTTAAGGTTTTGTTTTGCATCCACTTTGTGACCACGGCTCGAAGCTTTATATTGTCAGTAGCTGCGTGGTGGACCTCATCAATAAATATTGATAATTGGGGAAGTTTGCCAATAAGGTTTCTCAGTTCATTTGCTTGTCTATCCTTTTCATCATCACTCTCTTCAAACATATTGATTTGCCCGCCTTTCTCCTGAATGCGGTCGAGAATGACTTTTTCCGCATTGGTGACGGCAACCAAACCAAATAGACTGTCTAAAGGCTGATGGATTGCAATTTTTTGGACATTGGGATTCTTAGTTTTGTTAGATTTCTTAGTACTTTTATTTTGATCTAATACTTCGAAAATAAGCACACGCTTAAGCTCGGACGCCGCCGGCTCCGGAATTATCCAGGAAGGGTCAAAGTGTTGAATGGTTTTTAGACTGGGTACAACTGATGTTTTAAGGCCGGACGGGGCAAAAATAATAAAATTGTGTGCAAAGGCTTTGTTGTCAGGTTCGTTCTGGGCAAAATACAAATCCAAATATACGAAGGCAGCCATTAAGTATGTTTTCCCGGCTCCCATCGGCAAACTAAAAAGATAGTCGGTATATGAAACATTATAAAATAATGTTTCAAAGACTGACTTATAATCTATACTCGCAGGGCTTTCTTTAATTTTTTTGACAACCTTTGGGGAAATCATCTCATCATTATCGTCAGTAAGTGAGGCATATTCCAATAGCGCGATTGCTCCTGGATTGTTATTAAGAAATGATCTTGTACTCTCCCTCAACTCAAGCTCTTGAACATCCAAGCTGTTAAATGTTCCAGAATAGAACAAGCGTGAGAGCGGCTTGTTATCACAAGCAATTTTTAAAAAAAGATATGTGGCAATAGCATCGGTCTGTGCATCTCTCATTTTTCCGGTGGAAACAATATAATTCATAAGAGATTTTATTTGGCAGTCATCTGAAGCTAACCACTCGTCCCTTTTTTTACTTATCATTTCATAAAACATTATTTTTTCTCCCTCTGTAGCATCACACTGCAAATAACACTGTCGTTAGCAACAATTAGAGCTAAGAAATTCGCTGTTCGCAAATGAAGTCGTACAAATCTAAGCCTTTTTTGTGTTTTTATATTTTGGCACGCTCTTGTCCCATGACCAGTATATGATAATTCATCCAAAGGTATTGTGCAATGATATTAACGCAACCCTAACGGTGATTTTAATATGTTTTTTATGAGGCTGTTTATATTTCAATTACATCTTCATCATCCAAGAGCCTGACTTTGTCGCCCCAAAGGGATTTTACTCCCGCCAGCATATTGTCATAGTCGTCTAAAATCCTTCTGCCGTGGTGGAGGAAGAACAGTTGTTCCGGTGGTTCTTCAAAATCAAGCAGTTCGCGGGCAAAGTCCACCGGGTGATGGTGGCCGCTTTCCATTAATAGAAGGTCGCATTTAGGGATAAGGAGAGGGGCGAAATCTTCAAGCCCCTTCGTGTCCCCGGAATGAACGATTCTTTTTCCTTCCGCCTCAATTAAAAAGCCGAAAGAAAGCCATCTGCCATCGGGAGAGGGCTCTTTTCGCAGGTGACGGTTATGCAGGGCAGTGACTTTAAATCCATCCTCTTCAAACAAAAGGCCGTCGCTTATTTCTTGAGGTTTTATCTCAAACTCAATTGAAAAATCCCCTTCGGTAAAATGCAGCATTTGCATAATTGCATTGAAGGTTTCCAAGTTTGGGATAAAGACTTCCAAGCACTTGCCGTCGAAGCCTCCCCCTATACCATTTAGTTTGCGAATGGTCCACAAAAGGTTACCCAAGCCGCCTATATGATCCATATGGGTGTGGGATATTATAATCTTGCTGCTTTTTAGGATGTCCAACCCCATACAATGGGCCGTGTAAGAACAG
>ERZ795047.4854-NODE-4854-length-11163-cov-4.283399_pt1 | contig 11163 bp, 6 predicted proteins | sample MGYA00375131_ERZ795047 | MGnify/ENA primary metagenome ERZ795047 (study PRJEB30176, sample SAMN05720228) | activated sludge metagenome | isolation source: Anaerobic digester | place: Japan | collected 2015-05-20 ... | reverse complement strand
GAGGCTGGATATGGCAACCATGACCACCACGAGCACAAAAAATGCGCCCCGGCGGGTGAACCTGAAAAGCTGAAGTCGATTGAGGAAGTCCAGTTTGACCCTCAGGACGAGCTTTGGAACCAGGGTTACGCTGACCACCAGCAGAAACGCCAGTGACAAGACGGACAGGAAGACAGAGGCGTAAAACTGTCCCTGCTGGCGTGCGACCGCGCCTAAAAGTGCGAGCACCGCAGCAATCAGGATACAGACCGTCGACCAGATGATCAGATTGACCGACAATCGGGCAGGTCTCGCTGTTGTCATGGCCCTGAGGTTCCCTTGTAAATCCCCCGCGAAGAGACTTACAACGGGACTTCTACTTCCTCCATCAAGCCTCTGATAACCGATTCGGCCTCGGTGCTCTTTGGTAACGGCGAGGAAAACGTCGTATTGATGATCACGCGGTGAGAGAAAACGGGCACCACCAGCCTCTTGATGTCATCGGGAATGCAGTAGTCACGGCCCTGCAGTAGCGCATACGCTTGGGCTGCCCGGTACAACGCCATCGTGCCTCTGGGACTGATGCCGAGGATGAGCTGATCGCTGCTCCGCGTCAACCGGGTCAACCGCATCGCGTATTCAAGCAAGGCATCGTGGACCTGCACCTTCTCCACCTGCTTCTGCACTTCCAGTATTTCGGCAGCAGACAGTATCGGAGTCAGCTCTTCGGCCGCCCTGTAATTAATCTGCGACCGAACGATTTGCTTTTCGTCCTCCTCATCAGGGTATCCCATCCGGATTCTCATCAGGAACCGATCCAGTTGGGATTCAGGCAGCGGATAGGTGCCGTGATGCTCAATCGGGTTCTGTGTGGCAATAACCATAAACGGCTGAGGCAGATTGTAGGTCTGGTCCTCCACCGTCACTTTGCCTTCGCTCATCGCCTCGAGCAAAGCGCTTTGAGTTTTGGGCGTCGTCCGGTTGATTTCGTCGGCCAGGATCAGGTTCGCAAAAATCGGTCCTTTACGAAACTCGAACCGGTGCTCAACCTGGTTGAAGATGGAAACACCTGTGAGGTCTGAGGGAAGCAGATCGCTGGTGAACTGAATTCGCTGGAAACTACAGTCAAAAGAGCGAGCCATGGCATGCGCCAGGGTGGTTTTCCCAACCCCCGGCACATCCTCTATCAGCAGGTGGCCCTTAGCCAATAAGGCCACAATCGCAAGATCAACAACGTCGGATTTCCCCTTGATGACCTTCTCGATCGACTGCTTCAGTAACCGAATCCTGGAATCAGACTGCGTGGCTGCACCCACAGCAGGGTATGATACCGTGCCGCTCTCGCCGAAAGCAACGAAACTCCCAATAATGCGGTCCCGCGGTGATAAGTGGACCTAGTGGACCCAGTGGACGGAGTGGAGACGGCAGATTCTCCAAGCAGTCCACTTAGTCCACTAGGTCCACTAGGTCCACTTGGTCCACTCATCCCCGCGGATAGCACGGATCACGCGGATTACGCGGATCACTCCAGGCGCTGGACAACTCCCTCAGGGAAAAAGCCCCCTCTGGCGCGGTTTGGGATTGACTCCAAAATGCTTCAACGCACGCTCGGTTGCAATGCGGCCACGTGGTGTCCGGTTGAGGAAACCGACCTGGATCAGGTACGGTTCGTAAATGTCCTCTATGGCGTCTTTTTCTTCACTGATGGCGGCAGATAGGGTATTGACACCGACGGGGCCGCCGCCGAACTTCTCGATGATGGTTAGCAGCAGCTTTCGGTCGATTTCATCAAAGCCGAACTGGTCGACATTCATCATCTCCAAAGCTTTGCAGGCGATTTCGTGGGTGATCACTCCGTCAGCCCGTACCTGGGCGTAGTCGCGAACTCGTCGGAGAAGCCGGTTGGCAATACGGGGCGTACCTCGGCTGCGTCGAGCGATTTCCGACGCGCCGTCTGGATCAATCTGCACATTTAAAATCCCCGCCGACCGTTTCACGATGAAGGTCAGGCTCTCGTAATCATAAAAATCCAGGCGCTGGATGATGCCAAAGCGACCGAGCAGAGGGGAGGTCAACAGGCCGGTCCGCGTAGTGGCGCCGACCAGCGTAAACTTCGGGACATCGATCTTGATGGATCGCGCACCCGGGCCTTCTCCGATGATGATGTCGATCTGAAAATCCTCCATCGCTGGGTAAAGGATTTCTTCGATAGCAGGATGCAGCCGATGGATCTCGTCAATAAATAAAACATCATGCTCATCCAGGTTGGTGAGCATCGCCGCCAGGTCTCCGCGCTTTTCGATGGCGGGTCCCGAAGTCGATCGGAAATTGACGTTCAGCTCGTTGGCCAGGATCTGGGCAAGGGTGGTCTTGCCGAGCCCGGGAGGACCGAACAGCAGCACGTGGTCGAGCGCCTCGCGTCGTGCACGAGCCGCCTCGACAGCTATCGATAGGTTTTCCCGGATCTTCTGCTGCCCAACGAATTCTTTCAGGAACCTCGGCCTGAGGGTATTCTCAAAGGATTGCTCATCGTCCCGGTCGGCGGGGTTCATCAAACGTTCGTCGTTCATTTAATCCTCAGCCTGAAATCCGCCTCAGGGACCGGCGGAGCAGGTCTTCGAAACTTGCCTCAGGCAGCTCCTTGATTACACTGGAGACCGCCTTCTCGGCAACGGGGCGGGCATACCCGAGATTCACCAGGGCGGAGATCACGTCGCCCTGAACGGCAGAACCCGAAGACGTAGCTGCAATCTCGCCTCCCGTCTCCGCCATGACGGTCTTCAGCTTGTCCTTGAGTTCGAGCACCATCCGCTCAGCCGTCTTCTTGCCGATTCCCGGAATGCTGCTCAAACGGGCCACATCGGCTCCAGTAATGGCCCTGATCAATTCCTCACCGGGCAACCCCGACAAGGCGGCAATGGCCAACCTCGGGCCCACACCGGAAACCTGGATCAGTAGAGTGAACAGCCGCTTCTCGAGAGTCGTCAGGAAACCATACAGAGTGAGCGCGTCTTCACGCACGTGAGTGTGAATATGAAGGCTCACACAACTGCCGGGCTCACCAAGATCGTAGTAGGTGGAGAACGGTATCAGGACTTCATATCCTACCCCACCAACCTCGACAACAACACGGTCGGTCGCCTTATTGAACAGCGTCCCTTTAAGCCAGGCAATCATCTTGTGGATTATAAAGTAAAAGGGCGACCTCCATTCCGGCGCAAGCGAGTCTGCCTGATTTCAGCTGCCCATCCAATGCCGCGCTTCTCGCCTGCGTGTTTACAGCTGCACCCGAATTTCGCGTAACATAGTCACTGCCATGAAACTCGCTCGATTTTTCATATCCTGGATCTCTCTGGCTCTCGGTCTGTTCTTTGTCTCCTGCTCGCAAAATAAAGAGCCGGAACCAGTTCGCACAGCGAGAGATGTCAACGTTATCCTGATTACCCTGGATACGACACGGCCCGATTACCTTTCCTGTTATGGTGACAGCCCGGTCGAGACCCCTCACCTCGATCGTTTAGCCAAGCAGGGAGTACTGTTTACCGATGCGGTAGTCCAGGTTCCTCTGACCCTGCCTTCCCATGCCTGTATTCTAACAGGGGCTTACCCGCAGACTCATAAAATCCGGGACAACGGGGGTTTTAACCTTGATGCTGACATTCCCACACTTGCCACCATTGCATCGTCGGCCGGACTGAACACCGGGGCCTTTGTTGGCGCCGCGATTCTAAACCGACGGTTCGGGCTAAGTCGGGGATTTGGCATTTATTCTGACGAGATGGTTGAACGGGAGCAGGACGAGAAACTACCGGGCGTGCTTGCCGAAGTGCGCGCCGAGGTCGTGACCGATCGGGCCCTTGAATGGCTGAGTTCGAAAACTGCCGGCGAGAACAAAAATGCCAGGAAACGATTCCTGCTCTGGGTTCACTACTACGATCCTCACTTTCCCTACGACCCCCCGGAACCGTTTCGATCTCGCTACCCCAACACGCCGTACGGGGGCGAAGTGGCTTATATCGACTCCCAGATCGGCCGCCTCCTGAGTTGGCTCGAGGAACGTGGCTTTGCAGATGAGACCTTGGTTGTCGTCATCGGCGACCACGGTGAAAGCCTGGGTGAGCATGGAGAATACACCCATGGTGTCTTTCTCTATGATGCTACGGTAAAAGTCCCGTTCATCATGGCCGGGCCTGACATTCCGGCAGGGCGTACGGTTGACCAGCAAGTGCGGTCAATCGACGTTATGCCAACGATTGCCGAATACCTCGGAGTGGAAGCCGGCGAACACGTCGAGGGCGAGAGTCTTATGCCGCTTCTGACCGGCACACATTCAGTCCGCAGTACCTACTCCTACATGGAGACTCTTTACCCCCGTACCGCCATGGGGTGGTCGGAGTTGCGCGGGGTGAGGGCCGAGGAATGGAAACTGATAGCCGCGCCGAAGCCTGAATTGTACCGGCTTCGAGAGGATCGATCCGAAAAGCAAAATGTTATAGATCAGTATCCAGAAGAAGCCGACCGGCTCCAGAAACGTGTGTGGGAAGTCGCCGGTGATCGCAAGAGCCTGGGAGTGCTGCAAGCCCCGCCAATGGATGATCAGACCCGACGTGAACTGGAATCTCTCGGTTACGTCAACGTCAACCGCAAACGCGAAATCCGAATCGATATGTCCGGCCCGGACCCCAAGGACCGTGTCAACATACTGGAAGTGATGGAGAAGGCCGCGGCAATGATCAACCGCGACCAGTATCGGCCGGCGATCTCCCTGCTGTCCCCCGCACTCAATACCGATCCTACCAATCCCATGCTTTATATCCGACTTGCCCTCTGCTATGAACGCACCGGACAGTACCGGAAAGCGATCGAAGTGTACCAGAAAGCCATCGAACACGAGGCCGACAACGACCAGACTTACGCCGAGTTGGGTGAGCTTTATGTCCGCGTGAGGCAGCTGGAGCCGGCCGTCAAAGCCATGGAGCAGGCGGCTGAAATGAATCCCGGTAATCTCCAGAACCTCAATAATCTTGCCACCGCTTACGCCGAGCTGGGCCGCCAGCAGGATGCCGAGAAGACCCTGCAGATGGTCCTGGCCCAGAATGCAGATGACCCTTCCGCTCACAACCTGGCGGGAATTCTGGCCTTGTCCAGAGGCCAGGGCGATTTGGCGCGCATCCACTTTGAAAGGGCGATAGTCGGGAATCCAAACTTGGCTGAGCCCTACTTGAATCTTGGCCTGCTCGCCGAACAAGCCGGGCGTCTGGATCAAGCCGCGGTTTACTACCGGCAGTTCCTGGAGAAGGCTTCACCGGACAAGCACCGTGAAGTGATCCCCAAGGTCCGGGACGCACTGGAACAACTTACTGGTAAATCATGAAAAGCGAGGGTATGAGGGGGTTGTTTGGGCGAGCTCGGGCGCACCAGAGGTTGTCCGCGTAATCCGCGCTATCCGTTCTATCCGTGGTAATGGCTGCCCACGGATAGAACGGATAGCGCGGATTACGCGGATGAAAAGCGCTACGCTCCAAGCTCTTGTTCGAAAACAGGCGCAATGGGGATGGTGGCCGGGAATTCGGACCACGACCGGCCACCACGGTAATCCCTAAATCCCCAGCAGTTTAGCTGCATTGTCGTGGTAGACCTTGCGGAGGATGGTGTCGGGAAGACCCAATCCGTAAATCCGCCAGCGACCCTGCGGTGGAACGCGGGCGGGCGCGTAGTCGAAGTACTCGTCCTCGGTTTCTAGGAACCGGTAGTATATCTGGTACAGCTCGTCGCCGTAAACCTGCTGAGGATACTCGTCCCCGTGTGGAACCGCGTCAGTCCCGAATAGAATGCGATCCTGGTACTTCTCGAAGAACTTGCGCGCGGTGCGCGGTTGTCGCCCCAGTTCCCCAATGCGGGCGCCGATCTCGACGTGCATGTTCGGATATCGATCGAGCCACTCCCCGACCCAGGCGAGATTTTCGGAGTTGCCGACGTGAGCCAGGACAAACTGGGTATTGGGATGACGCTCTACCACCCGGTTTCGCGCCTCATGCAGTTCTTTATTGCTCGGGAAATCCTTCCCGTGAAACGACCAATCGGGATGCGCGTGCAGCTCTTCATACCGCTCATTGAAACGGTCGATCGGAAGGAAGAAGGCCTCGGGGTCCGAAACATGAATGATCACCGGCATCTTGTTGGCCCCCGCCGCTTCCCACATCGGATCGAAACGTTTGTCGTCAACCTTGACCAGATTCCCCTCGGTCAGGTTCTCGCGCAGGTATAGACCCAAGGTCTTCAGCAACTTCAAGCCGCGTGCACCCTTCTTTCGAGCCCTTTCGATTTCATCTGCCTGCCACTGAGGATAGTTTGGTTCTTTGATCCTCCACCAGGAGGGTTCGGTGAAAACGGCGAAACGGTCCGGGTATCGCTTCTGATAGAACTCGAGGGACTGGTCCAGACAGGTTCCACTCCCGCCAGTCACGTTAACCAGCATCTTCAGATTGCGTCTCTCCATAATCGGCAAAATCTCGGAGAGTTCCGCGGTTGGGCTGAAGTTGCCTCCGTCCGGGGCATCGTCGGCATAGCTCGGACTCCAGGAAAGATGCGTATGGAAATCGATCACGGGAAATCGCGACTTCTCGATTTTCGTTTCCGGCACCACCAACATACTCCGCGGTTCAAACTCGACTAGTGGAAGTTGCCCTTTCTTTGCTTCGGTTCCTTCTACAGATTGTCCCGACTCCATTGATCCCTCCGCACATGCGGCCAGAGCGCCCGCTCCGACTGTCGCCATCCACGTTCTCCGATTTAACCGGCTCATAGTCTCCCCTCCCTAACCGTTATCTCCGTTCCTTATTGGTGTGCAGCCGCCACGTCCAGTTGCGCCTCTCGAATCGCCTGACGGCGCACCTGGGGGTCCAACTCGAGCGCCTTTTGCAGCTCCCGGTTGGCGCCATCTTTGTCGCCCCGTTCTTCAAGCACGAGCGATTTCAGGTAGTGTCCCACGACTTCTTTGCGGCCTCGATATTCAAAACCTCCCGAAAGGTATGTGTCGGCTTGCTTTTCGACCTGTTCGAGAAGCTTCCTGTACTCATCCTGATTCCCCAGCGCTTTTTGAGCCAGCGCCTGATAGTAGGTTCCCAGGTGAGGTTGCCGATACTTTTCGTCCATTATCGCCCGCAGGTGTTTGCGAGCTTGCTCCGGTTGCTTCTTGGCCTCATATAGCCTGGCCAGATTCCAGTTGACATGAGCCTGGAAGTCGGGGGTCCGAGGCGCCACCTCGAGATTCTTCGGATAGGTGCCTGCCTCCTCGTAGTGTATCCTGGCCTGCTCAAGATTGTTGTCCCGCAAAGCCAGATCCCCGAGTTTCTGGTTGACTTCAACCCAGGCGTGATGGATGCCGTACCTCCCTTCCCAACTGTGGAAATGTCTCGTTTTCAGCGTTTCGTAGGCGAGCTTCAGGTTTTCCGGATCCCCCGCCTGAATACGCAGGTCGACCAATCTGGCCGTCAAGTCATCGCGAAGCGCAACCGTATCTTTCAGCTTCAAAAGATAGGCCAGACGTTCTGAGGCCGGGACTCCCTGCGCTTCCCTGGTCTCGTCCAATTCCAAAAGCACTCGGGCATCCTTGGGATCTGCGGCAATCGCCTTTTCGTAAGCTTCCCGAGCAGCCTTCAGATCTTTGTTTACCTGCCTTTCAGCATAGCCGACGTTACGCCAGGCGAGCACCGAGTTCGGTTCGAGCCGTGCCGCTTCCCGCCAATGACGCAGAGCCTCCTCGCGCTGGCCGAGCTCGAAATAGAGCAGGTTTCCGAGAAACAGATGCGCGCGGGCGTCCTTCGGATTCAACGAAAGCGCCGCCTCCAGCGCCGCCTTCTCTTCCATACGATGGGGATTCGTGTATTCAGCAGGTCCCAAGGCTGCCTTTCGGTAAAATTCTTTAGCGGCGTCTTTTGCATCCGCCAGCTCGCTGAAGTAGCCCCGCAGGTAATGGACCATGGGATACACTTGCTGGGCATTCTTTCCTTCAGCTAGGCCCGCCAATACCTTATCCGCATCTGTGTACAGCCCGGCTTCGGCATAGGCGCAGGCGAGCTCGAGGTAATTCTGAACACTCTCCCTCATGTAGGACGTCCACGTCGTCCGCCATTCCTGGGTTTCCTTCCGCAGATCTTCTAGCGCCAGGAGCTTCTCCAACCCGCCCATGAAGTGCATCGGATCGAGCTCCAATGCGCGTTCGGCGCTGGCGAGCGCTTTCTCGGGTTCATTCAGGCGTCTGTAAGCGACAGCTTTCAGTGCCTGGATGTCCGCGAATTTCCCGTTATGGCTCTCGGCCTCTTCGGCCTTCTCGATCGCCCCGCGAAAGTCACCTTCAGCCAGATCGAGGCGAAGGAGATTCAGGTAAGCCGGCGCGAAGAAATCGTAGGTATAACTCGCCCGGTAGAACGCCTCCCGGGCCTTCTCCGCATCCCGTAATCCGAGATACGCCAGTCCTTTGCCGAAGTAGATACGAGAGTTGTCATAGTCCCGCTTGAGCGCGGTGTCGAAGTATTTCAGCGCCTCCTGCCATCGTCCCTGACGCAGCGCCAAATAGCCCATATCGGTATTAACACGGCTGTCCCCCGGATCATTCTTCAAGGCGGTCTGGTAATAAAGCAGAGCCTCATCGGTTCTGACGAACTTGTCGAGCCATTCACCGGCATGCGCGAGTTCGTCCTGATTCATCTTGGCGGGATCACCCGGATCTTTCTGACCTTCCGGCAGTTCGACCTTCTGGGGAGGCCGCCGCTGCAACTCGATTCGCAAATCGCCTTCAGGGCCGAAAACCGCCAGGTGCAGATCGTAAACCGTGGTGTCGGCGCCGACCGGCAGCTCGACCGTGTACGGCTTGTCAGGCGCTAACCTGGCAACTGTCTCCTCGTGCAGCACGGTTTGGCGTTTTGTGTCCGTTAGAACGACACGCAAGTCATTAAAAACACCGCTGCCATAAACAGCTGCAAATGCCTTTCCGTCCTGGAGATCAGTATTGACCGCAAAATCGACATTGGCGTTGTTATAGCCGCGTGTATCACGCACGGGGTACCAGTAATCGACGGCAGTGCGGACCTGGTGCGGCGCCATCCAGTGATAATCGGGCTGGTTGTCGCTCCAGGCGCCGGCTTGGGGTTCGAAATAGGGACCACCGCCTTCAGTCAGGATGTCTTCCCAAATTCGGCCGGATGGTCCAGATCCCCACGTCCAGAGTTTCTTTCCCGGCATGATGTTATGGTTAGCAACGTGCACCATGCCGGCCTTTGCCTGGTGGTCGTACGTCCCGAACCAGTCGGAAGGATTGTTAAAAGCAAAATAACTGGAGGCGTTCGGGGAGTTCTTCCACCAGGTCAGGTCCACGCCTTCATGAATCGGCCAGTTCCAAAATTCGTGCTTCCCGTGCCCGGTAACCATATCTCCGGGATATTGAGCCTGCGCCCATTCGTTGGCATGTGTCGCCCCCGTCGCCCAGAACTGGAAAGGATGCCGGTAATTGGTCGGGTTGATAAACACGTATTGGCAACGCATGTAACTGCGCCCGGGAAAGACCGTGATCCCGATCAGCCATCGCATTCTGTAAACCGGCTCCGTCTCTCCTACCCACACCGTGGCGCTGCCGTCCGGGTTTTTGACAATACGATGATCGACTGGCATGAAACACGAAGGACGATGACCGTGGGGGAAGTTCCATTCAATACCACCCGAAATCCACGCCCCGGTCATGCTGATCAGCCCGGGCTTTATAGTGCGCTGCCAGTACAGCCAAACGTAATTATTGGTCTTGTCCAGCGCACCGTGGACTCGTCCCCCGATTTCGGGAAGAATGAGAACCTTGATGTACTCGTTTTCAAGAGTAACTGCCTCGTAGGTCTTATCCACTTTTTCATCGGTGAGCGTTTCATTCAGTGTGTAGGGGTAAATCGGCCCCTGACGGTTTGAGACAGAATGAACCGCCGGCGGTCCGATCAGCCAGGTGGGAATGGTCATCGGTTCTTCCCGGACCGATACCTCGGCGACGGCTGTTACGGTGAAGACAGCCACGAGTAGCGGAATTGACCAAAGCAAAGATAAACGAGTCGTCACGTGTTACCTCCAATCAGGCGCGGGTAATAAGTCTTCATCCAGCAGATTCCCGACCGAACAACCCGAGTCGGCATGCCTTCGAGTAGAGTCGCAGAACCCCTGCGATTTTGTCGCAAATCAAGGCGGTAGGATCGGCTGACAGCACTCCTGCCCTGACCCCCTCATACTGGACCGGCAAGAACTGACTGATCAGCGTAAGAGGAGGCGGGTAATTTTTCAGGTTGCTCACCAGGCGAGAAAGCGCTGCCTGCACTTCAGGCCTGGGCCAGTAATAACGGCAACGATCGCTGAAACTGTACCGTCGTGCGTATCGCAGATAGGCTTCGTCCCCCGTGTAGTAACCTTGCCAGTCCGCAGGGTCTTTGACCATCACGCTTTCAAGCGCTTCCCGGACCCGGGACAGTTCAACGGATCTTCGATCGCCCAGCCACTCTTCTTCGATCATCGAAAGAGCAAAAACAGCCTCACGAAAAGCAAACGTAAGCCACGGCCCCACCTTCAAGATGGCAAAATGGTCTTTTACCAACTGTGACAAGGCTTCCGGCTTCTGGTAGTCAGTCGAATGGGCTTCGTATACACAAGTCCCGGCCTCCCGGATCAAGGCCGACAGATTCGCCGTCTTGCAGCGGTCGTATTCGAAAACAGCATCATCTGAGTATTCAACTCCGGGCTGGACCACAAGGGCGATGACCCGCTCCCATACATGACCCAATCCTCGGCGCTCCAAGGTCGCTTTGGTCTGTTCCAGGGTCGAACGAACATCCTCCGCCGACGTCACTTCAGGCGCCTGGGAGCGTGTCTTTTCGCCGCCGGGCACCGGTACCTCGGTGCCGACTACATAGACAGGTCGAACGTCACTTCCCCGACGACTTGCCGCCTCTTCGGCAACACGGGCCAGGGCAGCGGTTCGTTCCATTACGATTGTCTCATTAAGTGGCGTTTTGGGGTCTCCGGCGTCATCAGCACACCGCATGCTCGCGTCCAGGTGGATTTTGCAGAAACCGGCTTCAACGTAGCTTCGGACCAGGTCTTCAGCCTTCTGCATTGCCAGGGCGGCCGGTTCTTGACGCCACGGATAGGGACCCA
>ERZ795047.4843-NODE-4843-length-11181-cov-4.621877_pt1 | contig 11181 bp, 15 predicted proteins | sample MGYA00375131_ERZ795047 | MGnify/ENA primary metagenome ERZ795047 (study PRJEB30176, sample SAMN05720228) | activated sludge metagenome | isolation source: Anaerobic digester | place: Japan | collected 2015-05-20 ... | reverse complement strand
AAGCCACTTAATCCTTGGAATCCACTTAATCCTTGAAAACCAGTTAATCCTTGAGTACCTGTTAAACCTTGAGTACCAATTGAACCAGTTAATCCTTGTATACTTGAAGAAATACCTTGAAAACCTTTAGTGCCTTGAAAACCACTTAATCCTTGAAAACCACTTAATCCTTGTATACCCATTAAACCTTGTATACCAGTTGAACCAACTGAACCTTGTATATTAGACGCAATACCTTGAAATCCTCTTAATCCTTGAAATCCAATGATACCTTGAAAACCAATTTCACCTTGTAATCCAACTATTCCTTGAACCCCAGACATTCCTTGTATTGAAACAAAATTTAAATCAATATACCCATATTGATTTAATTTAACTGGACCTCCAGGAATATTTAAATCAGATCTAGTTAATAAATGATTTTGCGTTGTAATAAATCTACTTGTTAATTGTGATACAAATGTAGGATCAAAATTATTAGCTAAAGACGAAGATAATGGATATAATATTGGTAATCCATCAATAATTTCAAATAAATATCCAGGATTCCCTAATCCAAAAGGAATTCCACTATCTCCATCATTTAAAGAAGCATTAATTAAATTTACATCTTCTACGATACAAGATATTAATGATGTAGATGTTATTTCATTAATTTGTTTAATTCTTAATGCTCTTCCTTGACCACATGTTGCAATATAATCTCCAACTTTAATATCATCTGAAGTATAATATACAGGATTATTATCAATTAAAACAATCTGAGGAGACACAATTACAATATCTGCAATCCAAGAATATGGTCTCCCACTATTAATATCAAATTCATAGGCACTTTGTGGATAATAAACAATTTGTAATAATTTCGATGGGACCATAATTCTATATCCTCAAAATCAATATTAACTGGTAAATGTAACTATTTGGTCCGTAGTTTCAATTGTTCCTGTATCACCAGATGGATTTTTTCCAACGCCTAATGAATTCACTCTTAAATCAGAAAATGTAATAGGATCAACTGGTAAATTATTAATAGAAAATCTACTTATTAATTGGGAAATAAAAGAAGGATCAAAATAAGAAGAAACTAATGGAGTGGCATATAATACTGGTAATCCATTTCGAATTTGAAATATAATTCCAGGACTTCCAGTTCCTGATGCAGTAATAGCACTAGAACCAGTCTCGTCAATATATGAATTAACTTCTTGATCATCTAATACTGTACACGTTAAAGTACTTGTAGTACTACTACCTATATTAGTAACTTTTAATGCTCTTCCTTTTCCATCTGTTGCAATATAATCTCCGACTACAACTGAGGTTCCATTATGTATACTAGAAGAAGTAGAAGTTAATGAATTTATTCCCGTCATAGTTGCTGTCCATTCTTTAGGAGTACCATGAGAATTAACTACACCGGTAGGAACCAATGTTAATGAAAGGAACTGCAAAAGCTGAGGAGCGTCAATAGCCATATTATATTCTCCTTATTCCTTAAAATAAAATATTAACATAAGTATAACCACCATTAGCATCTGCCCCAACATCATAGGAATATAAGCTAATATCGATTACACCAGTACTAGAAACGGAAACAGGAGCAGAATTCAATGGAAATTTAAGTACATTAGTATTATTTGCTGAAATATGAGAATAAAATGTCACTAAAATTGGAGCTTTTGCAACTTGAATAGTAGGAGTAAAAGTAACTTTTCCTGTACCAGTAGTAATTGTCCATCCTACCGGAAAATTAGATTCTGCAGTACTAGATGGACTACCTCCAGTGAAATTAACTTTAACTAAATATCTTCCTGAAATACCTGTAACTCCACCACCAGAAACAAGCCCATTTAATGAAGTTTTATCTGCAGCAGACATTAATCCAGCAGCAGAAGTAGTTGCTGAAGGTAATGTAACACCACTACCAGTAGAAGAATTTAGCGGAATTCCTGTACCAGTAATAGTACCTAAACTAAGATTAGTGCTAACATTAGGTTGCGCACCTGCAGTAATACCATCTAATTTAGTTTTATCTGCAGCCGACATAGAACCAGCAGCAGAAGTAGTTGCTGCAGCAATACTAATAACCGGAGTACTAGTACCAGTAGCAACTGATATTGGAAGAGTTCCACTAACATTAGTAACTGTACCAGTACCAGTAAGACTAGAAAACATATTATCTATCTGAGTTATAGAATAAACATCAGTAATATTATAACCAGCCTTAGTAGTAGGAGTACTAGTTAAATCAGCCCAAGTAATTTGTCTAAATGTAGGAACTCCTGCAGAACCTACTGGAGCAATTAATGCAAATTTAGATGTTTGAGAACCAAAATTAGAAGGAGTAACTGATAGAGTACCACCTAACGTTAAATTACCAGATGAAGTAACAGTTCCTGTTAAAGTTAATCCACTAACAGAGCCTGTCCCACTAACACTAGTAACTGTACCCGTACCTGTACCAGACCCTCCTAGTAAATCAGAATATTTTAACACTGCCATAATAATATCCTCAAAATAAAATAATTATTTAAACTTTTTATATATAAATATAAAATTAGATTTTTCTTATTAACTCATATGGAGTATTTAATAATGTCACTTATACTGCCTCCAGTAGAAGACAAAGAAATACTAATTTTTCGAAAAAAATTTTTATATTATAAATTAAATAATATTAACAATTCTAATACTGTAAATAATCAACAAATGTATGATCAAATACTTATTATTCATAATACTGAAGACGATACCATAACTCCAATTTATGATTTTAAAAATTCAATTGAACCTGATAGTTACAATTTTGATTCTATAAATGAAAAATTAAAATCAAAATTATATAATACTGCTACAATAAATAATACTATAACTATTAATACAGAAGATAAAGATGTTAATATTTCTATTACATCTAGAGCCACATTTTTTAACATTAGACTAATTATCGATGATAATTTCATTTCAATCTATAAAAAAATATATCATAATAAACTCGATCCAATCACAAGCGTATCAACTAATTATAGTAAACATAAAGCTAGAGCTATAGAATCTATATGTAAAATTGCCGAATTTGTTTATGAAAATAAAAAATTCATAAATAATTTAATAAAAATAAAAAAAATAATAATGATTAATAATTTTAAATCTTCAAATGTATTAACAGATAGTAATAAAATAGCTATTAATGTTGAAGAACTTTCCAAACTTAAACATTTTAAACAATTAAGCGAACAAGAATCTTTAAATCCTACTAATATTTATAATATAAAAATAAAATCTCCTAATCCCAATCTTAATATTTCTCGATTTTTTATCTCTAGGCTAACAGATTTAATATATCCAACAAAAAATAATTTAAAAACACCTATAGAAACAATAATAAATAAACAAAATTTCAATATGATTGATAAAATTAAAGTTGAAACAAATTTAATGTTTGAAAAATATATTACTAACATACCAAATGGATTTTTAATTTCTAAAGATTATTATAATAAATTATACAATAACAATAAAAAATTAAATTATTATTATGGAAAAAAATTTACTAATAGTAAATTTACTATTTTTGATAATAATCCAGCGTCAGATATTTATGGAAAAATTAAATATTACAATGAATCATATCATAAAATAACAAACCATAAAATTAAATTTCTAATGTTTGTAAAATCATATTCTAATAATATTAGAATATTAAGTAAAAGAAACATACTTAGTAACTTTAATCAAGAAGAACAATTAATAGAATTAGAAACAAATTATAATCATATTAAAAAATTAGAAGATGAATTTAATCAATTAATGACTAAATTTGATAAAGGTATATCATTTATATTACTTATACAATATTTATTTAATCGTAATAAATTTCAAATTAATGAAGAAATGGTAAGCTACTCAAAAAGTAATCATGTAATTTTTATACATAATAAAATTACATCCAAACTATCGAAAGCAATTGAAAATATTAAGTATAATATAGAAGTAAATAAATTAGAAAATTTTAAAATTATAAAATCAATAAATGATAGTATAATAGACAATGATCTATTATTTGTAATGTTTAATCAAAATATAATCATGAAACAAGGAAATATATTTCCTGCTAGATTTACTAAGATTCTCAAAAATTTAATAAGCCATAATTACTATGATAGATCTAGATTTTTAACAGAAATTGTTAATCCAAAAAAAACAACAGTTGAAATTCCTATAGAGGAAGTATTTGAAACAAAATATGATTATAGACTACATGATTTATTAATTCTTATGAGTAATAAATTTTCAAAAAAAGAAGTAGAAGATATAAAAAATAGATGGGTATTGATAACATTAAATTATTTATAAATTTAAAAATCAAAATTAGAGAACATTTCTACTGTAAATATGGAGTTATATAAATTATTATTAGTTGGTTTTAAAATTGGTATATTTAAATCTGCCTTTGCTAACGGCGATTTATCAATATCGAGCATATTTGCCAACTCATAACCTGTATTAACTTGTTTACCATAATTTGGGATTATATAATCTATTCCAGCAATAATATAATGTTTAGGTGGAATATATAACGGTATTAGAGATTTTGTCCCTAATACCGTTTTATTTTTTATTGTATCAATATATTCAATATCTGCAAATTGATACATTAATGATGCGTCAGCATCATAAATTTTATTTTCACCAACTAGATCTCCATTTATTAATTCAAATGGTACACCTAATGATTCTAATGCTAATATATAAGTATAAGCATCTCGATTAATTCTAAAAAATGATAAAGGTAAATAAGAAGCTCTCCAAGGCAAAATATCGCCGTTAATAATAGGATTCAAACGATCATCTAACATATAATATCTAATAGAAAATGCTCCACCACCTTTACCAATATAATCGAGAACGATTATAAAATTATCATTATCTAAATTAACAGATGTATCAAAATCAAATAAAATAAATTCTCTTAATTCCAATAAAAAAGTATCGATAATTGCTAATCCTGGATATACTTTAAATGTAATAGTAGAACCTGATATATTATCAATTCCTACTTCGAATCCAGATAATAAACAATTATCGTATGCTGGAAATTGTAATTGTATATTTATTTTATTTGTTATGTTTTCAAAAGTATTAGAAGTAACAAATTTATAATAATCACCAACAGCAATAGATTTTAAATTTCTATTAACTGTTTGCGATAAATACTGAATATCTGGTATATCAATACCTGCTGCAAAATCCTGAACTTCTAATAATTTCTGGTAATAAAATGTATTATATACTATTTGATCAGTTGGCTGCTTAATAAAATCAGTGAGATAATTGCTCATTATTCATTTTCGAAATCATCTTCGTCAGTTTGACCTTGATCATCTTCTTCGTATTCTGCTTCTTCATAGCAGCAACACTCTTCAAAATTACCTTCAGTCATAAACGGGCATTCCTGTTCAATATCAACATTAGCACAAGAACAACCATCAGAACAAGTTCCATCTTCATTTAAATAGTAACAAATAGGACCATCATACTGCTCTTCAGAATCAGTACTCATCATATCATCTTCCTCTTTAATAGAAGTGGTATTTTCTACACGAATTTTATTAAGTAAATCTTTTAAATTAGTCATTATCGTAAAATCTCCAAAAATTAAATTATTGCTGTGAAAATTGCAACAATAAAGGACGTAGTTGCTGAATTGTATAATTAAAAGGTCTCATTTCATAAGAAACATCATTTATGATCACATATTTTTGATCTAAAATCGTTGATGTTTCATGATAAATAAAATCATTAGATTTATTATAATAAATTACTGATAATATTATTTTATCTGTTTCTGGAAACCATTCTGTACAACGATTACTATTATCCAAATATTTTAAAGAAAATGCTGCTAAATTAGGACGAGATGTTCTAAGATATCTATAATTAACAGATAAAATAAGTCTACCTTGAATGGGTAAAGTTCCTAAATCTAAAGGTAAAACTAATGGATTTGGAAAATTAATCAAAGTAGAATCACAAATAACTTTACCACCAGATAAATTTATAATTAATTGATGATTATTTAAACTATGCTCTACAACATCTAAACCAAATAATACACAATTAGATCCAATACTATCTACAACTTGTTGAATAGATTCAATTAAATAATATCTAGAATTAAAGTCCATAATAATCACCAAAAGTAGTATACTTATAATCAAATGATTCTAAAATTGCATACTTTACAGTTATATCTCTAGGAATTGTTTGCAAAGTTTGATTAGAAATATATATATTTTTTATCTTTTCATCTGAATTAGTATATATAAAATTCGATGTTTTTAAATCCATTAATGTATTTCCAACGGCGAAATTTAAAAGTATTGGAAAATTTGCAACTATTTGTATAAATGAATACTCAACATCAAGTTCCCCAATATTTTTATATTCGTATATATCTGTCTTTAATAATGTAATAGCCCCAGATGTCATATTATGAAGATCATTTATAACCATCATAGAATCTACTACATTTACTGCGTTATCGTTATGTGGAGTTTGAAAAGTAAAATCCACTATTTTTGTTTTAGTTTCGTAAATTAGTTGCTTATTCATTTATTATATCAAACTTCTAAAAAATAAAAATTCAATGTTGCCGCATACAAATTAAAATTAAATCTAAATTAAGTGATACTGAGAGATTTAGAGCACTTAATCTGACCGCTGAACAGAGATTTAATTGAATGCATGTGAAGGACAACATTGAATAAAAAATATATTACTTTTCTAAAAAGAATATTTATATATAAAATATGTTATTACTTCCTTGGTTTGAAATAGCACTAGAAAACTAATAAATAAAAAAGCTCCAATAAATTATTGAAGCTTTTTAATCAATTATTGTTTAGAATTTACTGGTTTAACTAATTCTTCCAAATCTTTTTCAAATTTTTCTTTTTGTTCTGATTTGAAATAAGTACTCCAATCAATATCTGGAAAAACATCTTTTAAAGTAGTTTTAACATAAGATTTTGTAGAGTTTTCAATGTTACTTTCTAACATTCTACTTTTACCCAATCAGTTAACCAGCGAACGAAATCTATCATAATATCATACTCTGTATAATTAAAATGTGTGTTGGTATTTGGATCTTGAAATTCTTCAATAGTTCTAGTAAAATATTCTTTAGTAGGATGCTGACGACAAAATAAACCAACTCTATAATATAAAGTAATTGGAGCTTTTTGCCACTCTAAATTTGGATTATCAAAACTAACATTATCATTTGAATCCAAATTAATCCATAATAAATCATTTTTATAACGGTATTGAATTTTTTCCCCATTAGCCCATGCAATAATTAGATCAGCATGTTTATGGGGCATAAGTTTAATCATTATTAATTAATCTCTGTAATATTTGATCATTTGAAACATCATAAAATTCTAAATTTTTAGCTAATTCAGGAGTTAAACAAGAAATTGAACAAGATAATCTTTTAAGCCAAGAATTAAATTCAGTTTTATTTTTAGGATATTTAGGATGCATTGAAACAAATATTTTAGTTTGAACTGGAATTATTTTATTTGGTAATTCTGAATATTCAACAATAGTTCGAATTGCTCGTGATTGCATTAAATGAAATCCGAGTTCTTCAAAATATTGTTGATCTTGCGATTTAATAAAATTTAAATTTTTAATTAAATATTCTTTAAAATTTAAAACAGTTGATTAATAATTATCAATTGTTGTAAATACCGATATATAGCTACGCCAGCCTGCAACGGCGGGATAACATTTCTTAATTATTTTATTTTCTACGTTTTCAATCATTAAAATAATAACAAAACCCAAACTAGTAATATATAATCTATATATCTAAATATTAATTTAACACTTTGTTTTTATCATTTAAATATATATATTAAAAGTTGAGGGATGACAGTCCTCCTTGACTCTCGGGCACACAACCAGCGCCCAGGGCAATCTGTCGGGCTTTTGCTCCCCTCTTCCTGTAGTAACCAAGGGAGGGGGTGAGCGAAGGTTTCTCATTTTTTATTTAGAGGAGTATAAATCATGTATCAAATTATTATTAACAGATTAGATGATAATGGAATATTAAATCGAGAAAGTCAAATAATTAGCGATGAAAAAGATGCTATTGATTATAGTATTATAACATTTACTTCAAATAAAAATGTGTTATCTACTAGGATCTATAATATCAATGATAAAATTAAAAAAATTATGGAGTTTAACAGGACTCCATTTGCAACAAATTAGTAATTAAAAAACCCACTATCCTTTTTAAAGGATGTGGGTTTTATTATTTTTCAAGAATGTAAATTTAAAAAAACTTGAATTGATTTTTTATTCAATGGAACATTGAAATCGGATTTAGAAGTTTCAGAATAACAAGATAAATTATTCTCTTTAAATTCTATTTCAATATCATTATTATTTTTATCAACCCAATTTAAAAGTAAATTTCCATTATGATTTAAAATTAAAGTAGGTTGATTTAAAATAACATCTGTGTAACTTACAAAATAAATTAGGGCATTAAGTGAATTTATATTTAATATTTTTTGAGGTTCGTCTAAATACTCGTTTAGGGTTCTAATTGAACTTGATCCTAACACTGTTTCTACTTTACCACAACACGATTTAAGTAATGGAGAATACATTTGCCGTTAATAAAAAAGAAAATTAATTAAAATAATTAATCACATATTTGGTTTTTAAATATATATATATTTTAATGTATTGGTTCTGTTTCTATTTTGGAGGATAAACATGGCATTTAACGATGAATTTTTTAATTCTGATAATGATGATGATGAATCATTAGAAGAATTAAATCAACCAATAGAAGAATCTTTACAAACAAATAAAGGTTTAACTAAATATAGTTTAGAACAATTAGCTAGTAAAGCCTTTATAGATAAATTTAATAAAGAAACATTAAGCAATGCAAAAAAATATGATTTAATTTCAAGAGAACAAGTTCGATTACTTGTTCGCTTATTTTATATGCACCAAAATACCAGAGTTCGAATGAACAATCAAATTGTTGCATATAGTAAAACATATCCAAAAGAAGATCATGATTCTTTAACTCATATTTACGCCCAAGAACGAATTCTTGAGGGCGAAATTGAGAAAATTATCACAATATATTATATGAAGCATGATTTCAAATGGTTCTTTGAACAGACCGTTGGAGTTGGCCCTATTTTATCTGCATTATTGCTATCAAATATTGATATTACTAAAGCAGATACCCATGGCGCACTCTGGCGTTATGCCGGATTAATTAATGAGGTTTGGGAAAAGGGGCAAAAGCGTCCTTGGAATGCTGCCCTTAAAACAGCATGTTGGAAAATTGGTCAAAGTTTTATAAAATTCTCTGATCTTCCTTCATGTGATTATGGTAAAATCTATTTATCCCAAAAAGATGAATATTGGAGAAGGAATCTCGATGGGAGACATAAAGTTCGTGCAATTGAGATTTCTAAAACAAGAGATATGAATAAATTAGCTATTGGTAAATTCTACTATCAAGGTAAAATTGATCCAGTATTAATGAAACAAGAATTAGAAAGAGTTGCTGCTGAAAAAGCTGCAATTAAAGCTCAAAAAGCTACTCTTAAAGCACAAAATATTAAACTCAATACTCTTCCACCATTTCCAATCCCAACTATTACATTGGAAAATGTATTAGCAAAGAATGGTAATGGATTACCAATGCTACCACCTTCTCATATCGATAATATGTCATCTCGATATGCAGTTAAGATGTTTCTAGCTCATTTATATGCTTTATGGAGAGAATGGGAAGGTTTACCTGTTTCAGAAGCATATGCAATTGCTATCTTAAAACATACACATAAAGTTTATCCAAAACAAATTCCTCCTATTAAAAAATTGAGCCACAAATCGAAATAATATCAAAGTGTCCAATCGAAATACCCCAATCCCCAATCCCCGATTATATCATTAAGAAAGATTGAACCTTAACGTGTGATTATATCAAATCTATTGATCGAACCACGTAATTAAAAAATATCATAGTACCAAATTGTAAAAAAGTGACAGTTGTCTTAGTATAACTGTCACTTTATTTTAAAGACTTAAATTAGACAATGGCTACTTACTTTAGTTATCGTACTCAAAAAATTACATATCAAAATCTATTTGATTTACAAAATCAAATTAATAATTTAAAAGCAAATAAAATAATATATATTAAACCATGTATTCCTACATATACAACAACTTATTTAACTGTTGAAGTGTTTTTTAAATATTATACATTTTAATTGGGAGAAATCCAATTGAGTAGTGACTGTGCTAAACCAACAAATCGGCAGCCTATTTCATATGAATTACTTGAAATGGGTAGGGATATAACTACTGAAATAGAAGAAGTAGCATTATATTCAAAAGAAAAACTTGCTCCAATTTCACTTAAGCGAGATAATGAATTAGAAAAAGGTGTAGTATTCCAAGAATGGCCCGAATTATTTGATATGCTTCGTGCCCTTTTTGATCGTATTGATCGTGCCACAAATGAAATCAGAAATAATCTAGATTCTGCGGAAATTTAAGTTACCGAAACGAATTTTATAGAATAAAACAAGTCATTTTAATAAAAAATATCAGATTAGTAGTTCGAATCAAAGCTCAAAATAATATCAACTCGTTGAATTGAACCATATCACTAAAAAAATTAAGTCAAAACAGAAGAGTATTTAATGAGTCATGTAGAATAATTATATCTGCCGGCGAAAACGAACCATGCGTCTAAATCATATCAATGAACGGGTTTGAGCCATGTAGTAAGAGCATATTAGCCGGGAATGATTGAACCAGAATAGAATTAATCCTCTGTTCTGGTTTTATTTTTAATTGAATTTATTTTTTGTAAACTAATAAATTGAATTAAAGCCCTATAAAAAGTTCGAACATTTACTTTTCATACATATCTAGTAATCGATCGACAAGGTTTCGTCATTGAAGTATTTTTTCTTTAAATCTTTTCGTAGAAATTATTTAGAACTAACTGAAACTTAATAAAAATAAATCTAATTAAAAAATTTCCAAAAAGAATTCAAATTGAATTTATTTTTAATTGAATTTATTTTTTGTAAACTAATAAATTGAATTAAAGCCCTA
>ERZ795047.4839-NODE-4839-length-11185-cov-3.168104_pt1 | contig 11185 bp, 8 predicted proteins | sample MGYA00375131_ERZ795047 | MGnify/ENA primary metagenome ERZ795047 (study PRJEB30176, sample SAMN05720228) | activated sludge metagenome | isolation source: Anaerobic digester | place: Japan | collected 2015-05-20 ... | reverse complement strand
TTATGTAAGAGAAATCGGGTCTGACGAGTCTGACGGCATAAGCCTTACAAATACTCTTTCCTTCAGCCGCCGTGACCCCGCCTTTATAGTGTGCGAACCTGGCCTTGTGGCCCAAGGGGATTATCCGCAACAAAGCTATACGAACTTAAAGGGCGAAAATGTGCTCATAGTCGGCGGGATTGAGATTCCGGCATTTTCATCAGTAAATCTTAAATTAGCTCCCGGCAAAGCTCAAGGGGAGAGTCCCTTTGTTTATGACGGCAAAGAGCTGACGACTCCCTTCTACAAGGTGAAATTTGACGAGCGGGGCTATATGTCTTCATTTTATGACAAGCGGGCAAGGCGTGAGCTTTGCGGTGAAGGCTACCCCTTCAACACCTTCCTTATGGCGGAAGATGTCCCGAGCGCTTGGGATAATTGGGACATTGATGCAGATATTGAGGGCAAGTTTAAAGACACGGCCGAGCTTATTGATTCAAAACTTATAAGCCAAGGGCCTGTGGCCTTGGTTATCAGAAATACTTACAAAATCAGCCCCAAAAGCAAAATTACTCAAGATGTCATATTCTTTGCCGAAAGCGGGGAGGTTCGCTTTGACACACTCATGGACTGGCAAGATGACCACAGACTTTTAAAAACCGCCTTTGACACTTGCATCAGCCAAGACTTTGCCAGGTGTGAGGTCCAGTTCGGCTATGTCAAGCGCCCAACCACCCGCAACAACAGCTTGGAAAAGGCCAAGTTTGAGGTTTTAAACCACAAGTATACGGATATATCCGAAGCCCGCTACGGTGTGGCTCTCTTAAACGATTGCAAGTACGCCCTTTCGCTTGAGGGCGGGTCTATGCGCCTGTCCCTCCACAAGGGTGGCACCCGTCCCGACTTTACGGGTGACAAGGGGCTGCACGAATGTGTTTATTCTTTCTTGCCCCATATGGGCGGCTTTGATGTTAACACGGTTGTAAAACCCGCGTATGAATTAAACATTCCCGCAGTGGTATGTAAAGGTGCTTATAGGGCTGCCTGCCCCATAAGCCTTGATGCGGACAATATTATTGTTGAAAGCATTAAGCCCTGTGAGGATAACCAAAAAGCCTTTATTGCCCGCCTTTATGATGCGGAAGGAGCCTTCACCCACGCAAGGGTCAAGCTTTTTGAAGGCGCCAAGGGTCTTGAAATTACAAATATGCTTGAAGAAACCTGCCAAGTTTTTGATGACTTAAATGACATTGAATTGGAATTCAGACCCTTTGAAATCAAAACTTTGAAAATCAGCTATTAGGGGGCAAACATGAAAAGCGAAGTTTTTACCCTTCCAAACGGAAGCGACATTACGCTGACAAGCTATCTGCTTGATTCCTCCAAAGAGATGCCCAATATGGAAACCCGACCCGCCGTTTTGGTCTTGCCCGGCGGCGGATACCACGGTTGCTCGGACAGGGAGGCAGAGCCCGTTGCCATGGCCTTTTTGGCCCAAGGCTACCACGCCTTCGTTTTGCGCTACAGTGTCGGCAAAGGCAAAGCGGCCTTTCCCAGGCCGCTTGAAGATGCCGAGGCCGCCTTGGAACTTATAAAAACCAGAGCGGATGAGTGGAAGGTGAAGAAGGATAAGATAGCGGTCATCGGCTTTTCCGCAGGCGGACATTTGGCGGCCGCCCTTGCCACCATGGGTCGGGTGAGACCCAACGCAGTGATTTTGGGCTATCCCTGCATCCTGTCCTCCATCAGCTCTATTTTGGCCGAACCCGTGCCCTCGGTTGACGAATATGTTGACGGCAAAACTCCGCCTGCCTTCATTTTCGGCAGCTACGAAGATACTGTCGTTCCCATAGAAAACTCCTTGGCTTTTGCCAATGCTCTTGATAAGGCAAAAGTACCTTTTGAACTTCACGTTTTCCAAAAAGGCCACCATGGTTTTTCCTTGGCGAATGTGGTGGTAAGTCCCGAAGAAAAGTATTTGCAGGAAAACCGATTTGCAAGAGCTTGGCTTGAACTTTGCATAAAGTGGCTGAATGAACTTTTTGAGTTTCATTGATTTTTAAGTGGGCGGCCCCAAGGGGCTGCCTGCTTTTTTAAGGGCTGCCTTCGTTGACATGACAGGGGGCTTGTGATACTATTTATCGGTAGATTTTGTGAAAAGCCATATGCATTTGGGGGTAAAAATGATCTTTAAAGAATACGAATTTCGGCCGCTTATTCTGGGCGGAGATATAACTGCTTACAGCCTTGTTCGCAGTTTTTATGAGGAATATCAGGTAAAATCTTTGGTAGTAAATATGTCACAGGGCGGAGCGGTTGCCAAAAGCCAACTGTGTGACATAATTTATTATGAAAATTTGGAAGATGAGTCCGTCTTTCTTAAGGCATTAAACGAAACCGCAGCTAAGTTTAAGGACAAAAAGCTTATTGTGTTGGGCTGCGGCGACTGGTATGTCCGGATGCTGATTGAAAACAAGGATAAACTTGCGGAAAATTTTGTTATTCCCTACATTGACGAAGAACTCATGAACAAAATTGTTCTTAAAGACCTTTTTTATGAAACCTGTGCCGAACTCGATATTCCCCACCCCAAAACTTTTGTATATGACTGCAAGGAAAAGACCGAGCTTACCTATGATTTTGACTATCCCATAATAGCCAAAACGGCCAACAGCGCCATGTACCATTATGCGGAGTTCCCGGGTAAGAAAAAGGTATTTAAATTTAACAGTAAGCAAGAACTTGAAGAAATGCTGGCCAATTTGGCCACAAGCTCTTATGACTATAAGTTTTTGATACAGGAGTTTATTCCCGGGCCGGATACAAATATGCGGGTTTTAACTTGCTACAGCGACCAAAACGCCAAAGTCCGTTTTGCCGCCTTCGGACATGTACTGCTTGAAGAGCATACTCCTTCCGCCCTTGGCAACCCCTGCTGCATAATAAACGAGGTTAATGATGAAGTTGTGGCCCAAGCCACCAAGTTTTTGGAACACATAGGTTATACGGGGTTTTCGAATTTTGATATCAAATATGACCCCAGGGACGGCAAATATAAGTTTTTTGAAATAAATATTCGCCTAGGCCGCAGCAATTATTATGTGACCGGCAGCGGGTTTAACACGGTTAAACTGATTGTGGATGACCTTATTTACGGTAAGGAGATTCCTTATCACATAGCCGACAAGGAGCACCTGTTTACCTTTGTTCCCAAAAGTGTAATCAAAAAATACGTGGCTGACGAAAAGATGAAGGCCAAGGCTCTGGATTTAATGAAAAAGGGCAAGTGGAGCAACCCCTTGTTTTATTCAAAGGACAAGAGCCTTTACCACTTTGTTTTTTCACGTCTCGCCTTTCTTAACCAAAAGAAAAAGTTTGACACTTATATGTAAGCGGGTGATGGTTTAATGAGTAAGACGGTAGGGATAATGGGCGGTTTGGGGCCGCTTTCAACCGTATATTTTATGGAGATGTTGGTCAACATGACCGACGCTCAAAAGGACCAAGACCATCTTGACCTTATTGTGACCTCTACCGCCTCAACGCCCGACAGAACCGCTTTCATAACCGGAAAAAGCAAGGACAGCCCCTTAGAAATATTAATTGAAGACGGAAAAAAGTTACAAAATGCCGGAGCAGACTTCATTGCTCTTACTTGCAACACGGCTCATCGTTTTTATGATGAGCTTGCAAGTGAACTTAAGGTTCCCTTGCTTCACATGCCCCGTTTGGCCCTTGAGGCCGCAACTAAAAAAGTGCCGGGCTTAAAAAAAGTCGGCCTTTTGGCCACGGACGGAACCCTCTTTGCCGGTGTTTATGAAAAGGCTTGCGAAGAAATGGGTTTGGACTTTGAACGGCCCGATGAGGAAGAACAAAAGAATGTGATGAAGCTCATTTATGAGCAAGTGAAGGCGGGAAAAGAAGTTGATACCGATGCTTTCTTAAGACTTATCGAAGGCTTAAAGGAAAGAGGTTGCGGGGCTGTAATACTGGGTTGCACGGAACTTAGTATAATCGAGCGTGATTACGGGCCTTTTGGCAATGAGACAGTCGATGCCCTTGAGGCCCTGGCAAAAGAAACGATAAGACTAGGCGGTAAAAATTTAAAATTTGAAAAGAGGCAGTAAGCGGATGAGTGCTTTTGTCGGTTTTTGCACAAAAGAAACAGATAATGCGGAAGAAATAATAAAGGCCATGTTGGCTACGGTAAGCCATAGGGGACCCGACGCAAGCGGTACATTCTCAAAAGAAGGTAAAGCCCTGGCAACCAATCTACTAAATACTTCGAACGAAAGCTTGCCCGCATTTCCCGTTTTCAACGCGAAAAAGACTAAACTGATAGCCTTTGACGGTATGATTTATAACAGGGATGATTTGAGGTCCGAACTTGAAAATAAGGGCAGAAGCTTTGATTCCGCTACGGATGCCGAACTTGTTTTACAAGGCTTTGAAGAATACGGTGAAGATATTTTGCCAAAACTTCGCGGTATGTTTGCTTTTGTAATATGGGACCTTGATAAAAACTCTTTCTTCGGTGCCCGCGATATTTTTGGAATTAAACCCTTTTATTATTATGAAAAGGGTAGCGACTTTCTTTTCGCTTCGGAAATAAAAGCTTTTTTGGAGCATCCGAATTTCTCCAAGGAATTTAATGCCGAACGCCTTCCGGAATACTTGGCTTTCGAATATATTCCTGACGAAGGAACTCTTTTTAAGAATGTCAATAAGCTTTTGTCGGGACACTGCTTAATTTATGAAAACGGAAAACTTAGCATTAAGCAGTATTTTGACTATAATTTCAATATTGACAGTGGAAAAGAGATTGACCATTGGGTTGATTTGATTGAAAAAAACTTTTCTGAATCGGTAAAGCTTCATAGACGAGCCGGTGTTGAAGTGGGCTGCTTTTTATCAAGCGGAGTTGACAGCAGCTATGTTGCGGCCGAGATGGTGAAAGAAAAGAAGATGCGCGCTTTCAGCGTAGGCTTTGCGGAAGAAAAAATCAGCGAACTGCCTTATGCCAAAGAATATGCCAAGAGTTTGGGCATTGAGTTTATTTCAAGAACCGTGTCGGCAAGGGAGTTTTTTGATATTGCCCCCACCGTTCAATACCAAATGGATGAGCCCTTACCCAATCCTTCAGCTTTGCCTCTTTACTTTTTATCACAACTGGCAAGCAAAGAGCTTAAAACGGTTTTAAGCGGCGAAGGGTCTGACGAGCTGTTTGGCGGTTACAGCTATTACAAGGAGCCGCTCGAATTTGAAAATTATCAAAAACTTCCCCAAGCTTTAAGAAACTTGCTGGCAAAAGCTGTAAAGCCCCTACCCGCATTTAAGGGCAAAAAGTTTATTATGAGGGGCAGCCTGCCGATTGAAAAACGTTTTATCAGAAACCATTATGTTTTCAGCGATGAAGAAAGAAAGGGCCTTTTGCCCAATTTCGGCCCTATGAAAGAGGCTTGGGTTTTTAACAAACCATATTTTGACAAGGTAAAAGGGCTTGACGACATAACAAAAATGCAATATGTTGACCTTCACTCCTGGGCTCTTTTTGACATCATGCAAAAGGCGGACAAGATGAGTGCCGCCCACGGTTTGGAATTGCGTATGCCGTTTCTGGATATCAAGATGTTGGAAGTTGCCTTGCAAATCCCTGTGGAATACAGGGTCAGCCGCGAAAAAACGAAAATTGTTTTGCGCAAAGCTGCCCTCAGGCAAATGTCGGCCAAAAATGCGGACAAGAAAAAGTTGGGATTCCCGGTTCCGCTCAATGATTGGCTTAGGGAAGATGTTTTTTATGAGGAGATTAAAGCGCTATTTAATAAAGACTTTGCAAAGGAACTTTTTAACATCGATTATGCCATAAAACTTCTTGATGACCATAAAAGCGGAAAAAGTTATAACATGAAAAAAATTTGGTCCCTATACTGCTTACTGGTCTGGTATGAGGAATACTTTGTAAAAAGATAAAAATTAGCCCCGGCCTGAAAAATGGCAGGGGCTAATTTCGTCAACATAATAAAGCTACATTTCGGCCAGGATTCTTCGAGCTTCGTTCATTAAGGAATCCCTGGTATTTTCAATTTCACCGGTCAAAACAAGGTCAAAAAGCTTTCCCAAAACATCGCCAACCGCACTTGTGGGCGGAACTCCAAGTCCTATGATATCTCCGCCGTTAATTTTCAAGTCCTTTAAAGACAGGCAGGGTCCTTCCTCCAAAAGCCGATTTAGCAGGCCTTCCAACTCGTCCACCTTAGCGGCCTTGGCCGCCATTTTAGGGGAGAGGGAGAGGAGGTCCGCTTTTTTTATATGTATATAGTCGCGTATAAAATCCTCCCCGAGCTTTCCAAGCCAAGAGGGGAGAGTATCGGTTTGCTCGAACACTTTCAAATCGTGGTAACGAACAAGTGTCACAACTTTTTGGGTAAAACGTTTACTGAACCTAAGCCTTTGTAAGACTTCAAGCGCAATGTCGGCACCGACCTCGGCGTGGTTTTCGAAAGTGCCCTTATCGTTTTCGTCAAGCTTAAAAGTTGAGGGTTTGCCCAGGTCGTGCAATAACATAGCCATGCGAAGATGGGGCTCTGCTTTAACGACCGAAACGGCGTGGGCTATATGCTCATAAACGGTATAGATATGCTTTTCGCTGTCATGTTGGTCAAAGCCGTCCGTAGGGGCAAGTTCTGGTATAAACTCGAAGAATACTTGGCGAAAATCCAACAAAACACGCTCAACATCAATACCGCAAATCAGCTTTATGAGCTCATGCTGTATTCTTTCGGCAGATATTTTACCCAACAGCTTCATATTTTTAAGTAGGGAATCGGATGTGTTTTTCTCTATATTAAAGCCCAAAACGGAAGAGAAGCGAAGGGCCCGCAAAATGCGCAGAGCATCCTCGTTAAATCGAATGTCGGGCTCGCCCACACAGCGGATTATTTTGTTTCGAACGTCTGAAAGCCCGTCAAAAGCGTCAACCAAGCCGCTTTTGGGTGAATAGGCAAGGGCGTTAACTGTAAAATCGCGCCGACTTAAATCCGATACCAAGTCTTTAGTGAAAACCACATTGTCCGGATGGCGGCTGTCGGAATATTCACCGTCGACTCTGAAGGTGGTTATTTCAATCGGCATGCCTTCAATCAAAACTGTTACTGTCCCATGTTTAATGCCCGTTTCGATTACCCTGAAATTTTTAAAAACTTTAGCAGTGTCATGTGGTTTTGCGGATGTGGTAATGTCCCAATCATAAGGTTTTTTGTCCATAAGGCAGTCACGAACACAGCCGCCGACTATGTAAGCTTCATAGCCGCCGACCTCCAATAAATCCAAGGCCTTTTTAACTTGTTTGGGCAGTTCGATCTTCATCCGTAACTCCAAAAATATTAAACATAAACGCCTCCCCAAGAAGGCGTTTATTTTTATTAATAAGCCTCAAACTTTGAGATTGTGGCAAAGCACCTGGTGCTTTCAATAACAAGCTTTATGTAGCGCATGCGCGTTTCTTCAAAACGGCAGATTTTCTTGTAACCGATTGTGGTTCCTTCGGCCATTTGCTTCCACTTGCCATCCACTTCTGCCAAAAGTTTAAACTTTTCGATTTGTTGCCCTGTCCTTAAATGCTCACCCAGAACAACCTTGTCAATATCATAATCGTCCCCCAAGTCTATCATAATCCAAGGGTCTTCGGGATAAATGCCTGAATGCCAGTAGTCATCGGGGCTTGCGCTCAAAGCCTTTTGCGGCCCGTGCTCATCGTCCAATTGGCAGGAGGCCGTCATTTCGGAATCGTCGGCCAAGTTTTCGTTAAAATCAATGGCAAGCTGAGCACCCATGGCAATCAAAACATCCACATCGCGTTGGGCCAAAAGGCCTTCTTTGTTTGGGGGTACATTAAGCAGTAAGGCAGCGTTCCCGCCAACCGAACTGTAGTATATATCCAAAAGCTTTGAGAGAGGCTTTACGGTAATGTCATCGTTTTGGTGATAAAACCAGCTCTTACGGATGGATACATCAACCTCGGCAGGGTACCAAATGAGCTTTTCAACATTCTTTATAGCCCGTCTGCTGCCAAGGTCCAAGTTGGTATGGTTAATTTCTTTTGGAGGCTTATCCTTGGATTGCTGAGATTGGGCGGCAATTAAATCAGCATTGCTGTAATAGTAAGGGACAACGCTCCACTCCGACTTGCGTGTAACACCTGCTTCGTTTCCAATCCAACGCACATCCGGTCCCATGATGGATATTACCGCCTCGGGTTGCAGTTCGCGAATCAGTTCATAATAGGATTGCCAGTCATAATCTTGTTTTCTTCCCTTCTTGCCCTCACCGCAAGCGCCGTCAAACCAAACGCAAAACACATCGCCGTAATGGGTAAGCAATTCGGTCAGCTGATTTCTAAAATATTTGTTATAGGCTTCGCCTTCACCGTAGCGGGCGTCATGCCTGTCCCAAGGAGAAAGATAAAAGCCGAATTTAAGCCCGTATTCGCGGCAAGCATCGGAAAGCTCTTTGACAACATCGCCCTCGCCGTCCTTCCATGGGCTGTATTTTACGCTGTAGTCGGTATAAGCACTGGGCCAAAGACAAAAACCGTCATGATGTTTGGCGGTCAAAATTACGGCACGCATACCCGCAGCTTTGAAAGTAGAAACCCATTGGCGGGCATCAAGTTTAGTGGGGTTAAAAAGCTCGGGTGGATCAAACCCCGGCCCCCATTCCGAATTGGTGAAGGTGTTCATACCAAAGTGAACAAAGGCATAAAATTCAAGCTCTTGCCATTTTAATTGGCGCTCGCTGGGCACAACTTTTGATGCTCTTTCGGCAACGGGATCAATTTTCATTTATATTTTCCTTTCGCAGATTTATGTTTAAAATTATGAATATAAATGTACCATAAAAGCTCCCATAAGTAAACACGAACAAGCAGAGCGGATTGGATTTTAAATTGCGTTTATTTCTATGACGGTTTGACGATTATTTGCAGTGTTAGTATAATACGGGCAGGACAAAGTTATGACAATAAAAACAGTGAAAAGTTTTAATTTTCAAAGGAGAAACGCTATGCCTCATTTTTTAATCGCACCCGATTCCTTTAAAGGTACTCTGAGTTCGGCAGAAGTTTGCGATATAATTGCCGAGGCTATTTTAAGCCGCATACCCGATGCCAAGATAACCAAACTCCCTGTTGCGGACGGGGGAGAAGGAATGGCCGCCGCCCTCATGAGTTCTGTGGGAGGCGACTGGGTTGGGGCGGAGGTAACCGGTGTTTTCGGAGAGCCAATGCAAGCGGAGTATGCCCTGCTTTCAAACGGTTTTGCCGCGATAGACATGTCGGCTTGCGCCGGACTTCCCTTAGCGGGAAGTAAAAAAAATCCGGCGCTTACAACAACACAAGGTGTGGGAGAACTTATCCTTCACGCCTTGGGCCGGGGTGTGAAAAATATTATCCTGGGGCTTGGCGGCTCCGCAACAAATGATTGCGGAATAGGTATGGCCCATGCCTTTGGTTACCGTTTTTTTGACAGTGACAATAATGAGCCTAAACCTGTTGGAGGCAATATGTCCACGTTTGTAAAAATTAAAAAGCCGGATACATTTCCCAAATTTCACCTTACCGCGGCCTGTGATGTGGACAACCCTCTCTACGGTCCGCAAGGTGCCGCATATGTTTTTGCGCCCCAAAAGGGCGCCGACGAGACAATGGTTAAAGACTTGGATGCGGGCCTTCGCAATATGGCTAAGCTTATAAAAAATGACTTGGGAACCGATGTCGCTGATTTACCCGGCGCCGGGGCTGCAGGCGGAATGGGGGCCGGAGTGGTAGCCTTTTTAGCGGGAGAGCTTAGGTCCGGCATCGACTTGGTGCTTGACGCAGCAAATTATGACGAAAAGCTTGAAGAAGCTGATTATGTAATTACCGGAGAAGGGCGGATGGATGCCCAAAGCCTTCACGGAAAAGTGCCTGCGGGTGTTGCGAAAAGAGCGTATGAAAAAGGAAAAAAGGTAATAGCTATTAACGGCAGTTTGGGCGAGGGGGCGCAAGAGATGATGAAGGTTGGGATTTCATCAATTTATGCCGCAGTGGAGGCACCCAAAAGCATGGAGGAAATAATAAAAACCTGCCGCGAAGATTTGTTTAATGTAACCTTAAAGGCGGTTGATGAACTAAGATGAAAACAGAAATAAAAAAGAGGCAGCTTGAGGCTGCCTCTTTTATTCTGTGTCGGATTTTACTGCTCGTTAATCAAAATGCGGCGCAAGAATTCACGCAACCTTTCGTTTTTCGGGTTGGTGAAAAACTCTGAGGGCGGGGCGTCTTCAAGCACCATCCCGTCTGCCATAAAAATTACTCTGTCGGCCACATCTTTGGCAAATCCCATCTCATGTGTTACCACAATCATAGTCATACCTTCTTTTGCCAGGTCTTTCATAACATCCAAGACTTCACCCACCAATTCGGGGTCCAAGGCGGAAGTGGGTTCGTCAAAGAGCATAACCTTTGGGTCCATGGCAAGGGCCCTTGCAATGGCCAAACGCTGTTGTTGACCGCCGGACATCTTGTTGGGATATTGGTCGGCCTTGTCAGAAAGGCCGACTCGTTCAAGCAGGTTAAGAGCCTTTTCTCTGGCTTCTTCCGCAGTTCTTTTTCTCACCTGTGTTTGAGCAATCATAATGTTTTCAAGTGAGGTGAGGTGGGGGAAAAGGTTGAATCGTTGGAAGACCATACCAAGTTCCAGCATTATTGCCAAACGCTGAGCTTTGGGCAATTTCACCTTATTTGTGTGTATATTGTCTCTGTCCTCAACCAAAACATCTTCAATAAATATTTTGCCGCTGTTAATGGTTTCAAGGTTGTTAAGTGAACGCAAAAAAGTCGATTTTCCGGCGCCGGACGGGCCGACAATACACACAACCTCACCGGGGTCAACGGTGATGCTCACATTTTTTAAAACATCCAGTGAATGAAAACTTTTGCAAAGGTTTTCGGTTTTTATCATAGCCATTTAAAAATACCTTCCTTTATACACTCGCCACTATTTATTTATTCATACACAGACAGTTTTTCTTCAAGCTTGTTAAACACAAAGGTAAAGACGGCGGTTATAACAAGGTAGATTATCATAGCCGGTATATAAACCAAGGAGTTCGCCTTCTGTGAAGCTATCATTTTCGTCTGATAGGTTAAATCAACAACGGCAATGATTGA
>ERZ795047.4832-NODE-4832-length-11198-cov-4.668402_pt1 | contig 11198 bp, 6 predicted proteins | sample MGYA00375131_ERZ795047 | MGnify/ENA primary metagenome ERZ795047 (study PRJEB30176, sample SAMN05720228) | activated sludge metagenome | isolation source: Anaerobic digester | place: Japan | collected 2015-05-20 ... | reverse complement strand
CCGCTCTGGTCCGGGATGGGCAGTCCCGAGCAGGAAAGGCCAGGGATGGAAGACACGAGGGCCTTTGCGCGGCTGCTTCACGCCGCCGGGATGAGAGTCGGCGTTTACATCCACAATATGAATCTGTCCAAGGGCTTCCTCGAAGCAAAGCCGGAAGCTTGGGACTGGCTGGCGTGGCCCGAACCCAAGAGCAACTTTACGTCTCCCCCTCCGCCCGAGAGCGAGGGATATCCCGTCTATCGCAACCACCCGGCCTACCTGGCCTACATTAAGACGATCGTCGATTTCGCCTTGCGCGAAGTCAAAGCCGACCTGCTTCACTTCGACAACTTCGTCAACCCGGCCGGCTGGAGTCCGGCGGCCCTCGGCGATTTTCAGCGCTACCTGGACGCGCGGTACGGCGGCGCCCTGCTGCAAGAGGTCTTCGGCACGAAGGAAGCCTCCCAGATCGCCGAACAGGCCCGTAGCGGAAACCGCCCGGCTGAGCTGGAGTGGAAACGTTTTCAGTCCTGGGCATTGGCCGATGCTTACCGTCAGCTGGCCGAGTACGCTCGGTCGATCCGTCCGGACGTAGCCGTCGAGCTGAACGCCAGTGGCATCTGGGTCGGCTTCCGCCACTGGGACAAGGAAGCGATCGACCTCTCTCAGCTTCTCCCTCACGGCGATGCTTTCTGGGACGAGCAGGCGGAGACCGGGTGGGAACCCGATAAGAAGCTGCTAAAGACAGCCATCAGGTCTTACAAGGCAGCCCGGCTCTTTCACCAGACTGCCTTCATGTACAACAACTCGCGCTCGAATGCCCACGAGGCGCTGGCTTTCAACTACGACGGGCTCGGATGCCTGTACTGGTTCATGTATGGCGACTTCGGGAGCGAACATTTCAAGAATCCCCCTCTCGAGTCCGAGCAGAGCATCATCCCAGAAACCCGTTTCTACAGCGAGAACAGGTCTATTTATGCGGGCGGCGAAACCATTGCGGACGTAGCTGTCCTGAGAAGCTCGAGCACGAATCTGGATGGCCCCCCCCTGTCCCAACGTGGCGAACTGCCCGAACCTATTCGGAATGTCTACCTTTTCGAGCAGGCCCTGATCACCGAGCATATTCCCTTCACCCTGGTCTTCGACCAGCATCTAGACGAACTTTCCCGATATCGCGCGCTGGTTTTGGCCGATGTCCGCATGCTATCGGACGCGCAAGTGCGCAAGATCCTCTCTTACGTCAAGGCTGGCGGGAATCTCATTGTGACAGGAAAGACGGCTACGGAAGACATCTGGGGACGGCCAGCCTCGTCGCCCGACCGAAAGCTCTTCGATCGGCCTGGAAGTTCTGATCAGGTGAGCTTGGGGAAAGGCCGGATAGCGTGGGCTGATATCGCGAAGCCCGCAAGTTTCGAGAACGGCAGCTTGCCGGAAAACGCGGCAGAACTGGGCAGCCGGATAGTCGAACTGATCGGGGGCCCTTCGATTAAGGCTTGGGCGCCCGCCCATGTGGCGGCCGAGTATATCAAGCAGGGCAACGAGATTCTGGTCCACCTAATCGACTACTCCAAGGAGGGAAAGTGCGGCCCGGTCCGTATTACCGTGTCACCTAGAGTCGGAGTGCCGCGAACTGCTTCGCTGCTCGGTCCTCGGATCTCCACTCGCGGTCTGGCTGTCCGCCGGACACCGGGCTTCAGCGAGGTGACCTGTGACAGCTTTGAGCAGTACTGCGTAGTGAAAATCGAGCTTGACTAAGCGAACAGATGACAATTCAGGAGTCAGGGCCGCTTGACGTGCGGTCGTGACTCTACCTGGTGGCCTCTTTTTCACTCTGGACCCGCTCGAGCCCTGCACGACCGATCTGCTCGGCACAGATATCTTTCGCCATTTCTGCGGTTAGCGTGGAAGAAACGTCATGCTTTCGTTTGGGTTTCCACCATATAGGTGAAATCTACACGACGGGGGGCTTGGGAGAACTGGTCTGCGCTGAAGGGGAGTGCTACCATTACATGCCTTAGCCGATCGATTCCTTCAAGGGTTGGAGGATCGGACTGCCGCCCCAGTGGTACCCGACCCATTCCAACGCCTATTACGTCGGAGTCCTTAATGGCAGAAGCCCCGAGCGTTGGCAAGAGCAGCTTTTGATCACGCACCACGGGAACATATACGGTCTTGGCTCATGCCGGAGGCTTCTGACACCGCGGATGGTACCCCGGTGATGCAATGTAAAGCGGAGGAGTGTATGACGACAGGACGGAAAGACTATTTGGTCGCTGCGATTGTTGTGATTCTGGCTTTGTCCTGGGGGCTGACTTATTCCGCCTTCGGGCATTCGCCGTTTGACCCTGTGACGGACGATCCCCGTTTGCCCCGGGTGCTTCTCATAGGAGATTCCATATCCATCGGCTACACGCTCCCGGTGCGCCGCCTGCTCGAAGGCAAAGCCAACGTACACCGCATCCCGGTTAACGGCGCCTACTCGGCCAACGGTCTCGCGCATATCCGGAATGGCTGGGTGACGGCAAATGGGACGTGATTCACTTCAACTGGGGAATATGGGACACTCACCTTCTGACGGAAGACGGAACGTTGCTGACGGACGAGGACGAAGCGCAGGGGATCAAGAAAGGGACCATCAGGACGACGCTGGACCAGTATAAAAAGAACCTGAACGAACTGGTCGATATCATGCAGGCAACCGGCGCCAGGCTGATCTGGGCCTCCTCGACGCCTTTGACTCGCAGGGTAGGTCCCAGATTAGAAGACATTAATCGCTATAACGCCGCGGCCGCGGAGGTTATGCGAGCGAGAGGCATCCAGATCAACGACCTCAACGCCTTCGTGGCCCCTCATGTGAAGAAGTGGCAAAGCGAGGATGGCTGCCATTTTACGCGCGAGGGATACGAGCATCTAGCCACGCAGGTGGCGAAGGCGATAATGGTGAGCCAACGGTAGAAATCGCTCCCAAGGATAACAAGGGCACCAAGGACGGCAAGGACTGCAAGGCTGACAGCTCTGTCTCTCCGCTGCTGTCCTTGTTGTCTTTGCTGTCCTTGTTCTCCCTGTGGTCTTTGTTGTCCTCTACCCCCAAGAAAGTGCGCTTGACTCGTGATGAAAACGATTGCAGAACACCCTGATCACACCTGGCAGCCTTTTTTTGCACTTAGAGTGGCGCGGAATCTTGCAAATCGCGCACAACCATCTTGCGGTGTTCTCGGTAGTGGTGTAGAAGAAACGTCATGAGCGCACGCGCGACAATCAAAGACGTGGCGAAAGCTGCCGGGGTGTCGGTGGCAACGGTTTCGCGCACTTTGAACAACATCGGAGTAGTCAAGGAGAGACCCGGGAGCGGGTCATGAAGGCGGTAGCTGATCTCAGCTATGCTCCCAACGTTCATGCGGCCAGTCTCGCAAAGGGCCACAGCAACATGATCGGACTTGTTGTGCCCGACATCACTAACCCTTTTTTCAACGAGATGGCCAAGGAGATCGGGGATGCGGCCCTCGCGAAAGGCATGGACCTGTTGCTGACCAATACCTACTTCGACCCCGATACCGCACGGGACTGCATCGAGGGTTTGGTGGAAGCGAGGGTAGCGGGGATTGTCCTGCTCACCTCCGTCATTGATTTCCGGATCATTGAGCAGGTTGCACAAGAGAAAATCCCTGTCTGTCTTCTCGACTTCAACGTCACCGGGGAGTATGTCAGCAACATCAACATCAACTTCCACAACTCGACGATCCAGGTCATCGAGCACCTCGTCTCGCTCGGGCATCGCAACATTGCCTATGGGAGCATTCGCGGTCCTCTCAAGCTCACCCCGGAGAGAAACAAGACTTTTGAATCCTGTTGTCAGCGCTACGCGAACTATCTCGACCGGTACAGGATAGTGGAAGGCGACTATTCACTGGAGGGTGGGCGGCGGATCATCGAGCGACTTCTTGATTCCAAAGAAGCGCCGCCCACGGCAGTCTGGTTCAACGGGGACATCATGGCGCTCGGGGCGTTGAAGGAGCTGCGCCGCCGGCAAATCAGCATCCCCGAACAGATGTCTATCATCGGCTGGGGCAACACTCAGTTTTCGGCCTACACTGACCCGGAGTTAACCACTGTCGCGGTCGATCACCGGCAAATCGGCCAGCTTTCGGTGGCAGCCATCGATCATTTGCTGTCCGCGTTAATGAAAACCGGCTTGGAGTACTCGGTGAACAGCACCCTTCTCGTTCGCCAGTCGACAGGGCCGGCGCCGCATTGCTCCTGACGCCCATCGGGTGGTCATCTGAGTCTCCAAGCCCCGCGGGGCATGACTCCCTGGAGTCACTCGATGACCACGGTTTTCCAGCCCATCAGCTTGCCCCACCTGGTGATCTCCCGGGTTACGTTTCCGTAAACGAGGGCCAGGTGATGGGTTCCCCCGTTCCGGCTGTATTCCTCAAGAAACTCCTCGATGGGAATTCGGGGCCTGAACCAGCCCCTGACTGCGTCTTGGAACGCGTCCTCGCCGGTAACGTCAATCATTGTCACCGGGGAGACAATCAGGGCGAAAGTCTGGTCGGCTTGCGGGGACAGATTGACGAGAACTGCCTCGCCCCCCCGCAGACAGCCCACAGGGGCGACCGGTGGACAGGCATCCGTGAAGGGGAACGCCTTGGTTTTGAGCTGCGGTTTGGCAGCCGTGACCCGGGGGTTCATCTCTCCCATGTGGCTCAGGAAAATCGTCTGGTTTTCCCAGTCAGGGCAAAACATTTCCGTGAACGTGGTATCGGGGAAAAGTGATGCGATGGCTCCTACCACTGAGGCAGTCAAGACATCGCCTTCACCGGCGTAACCTACTCCCTTGGCCATGGCCTTGCTCGCCTCGAGGAAGGGAACGGTTGGAATTCCTGATTGCTGATCGATCTCCATGAAATTGAAGGTGAAAGCCGTAAGCTCGTTTTCATCCAGCCACTTCCGAACCGCCAAGCTGGTTCGAGTTGCGGCGAGGTGAGCGTTCTCGTCGATACCGTCAATAATGAACGTTTCACGGTCCATCTGAATTTCGCGCTCGATTGCCTCGGGGTCGACCTGGTTCACCAATCGGGCAAGCATTGCCGGCTGTGCCACTAAGGTAGTGATGCCGGCCGCTTGCAGTTGTTCGGGGCTTACGGCAAAATCGCCCATTCCCACGAACGGACGGCCGATGCGCCCGACGCGCGAATTGCGCATCCGCGAGGCAAGACAGCAGGCGCGGGCAAAGGAGACCACTCGGTCTAGGACATCTGATTTCTCCCAGTGTCCGGCTTCGATATCGAACTTTTTGCCGCGCCTGAGCAGAAGGTTGCAGAGGTCTTGCACGCCGTGTATCCCATGGTTGTAAAGGAGCTCGTCAGGAGCCTGGTGAGGCGGAAACGAATAGGCGGGAGTCGTGTCGAGAACAACCAGCGGGATTGGCGTTGCAGCCAGGAGGTCGGCCGATTCTAGGGACGGGGAATAGGCCAGGTGAAGGCTGACCAGGGCGTCCACCCGCGCCTCCTCGAACGTTTTCAGTGCCTCCTTGAATTCGGCTGCTACCCGGCAGATGCTGTAGGTGACGGTTTCGACGCCACGTTTCTCGAGTGCCTCCGCGACCTGCGTTCGGAAGGCTTCGATACGGGGCCTCATCTCCGGGAACGCCTGGTCGTAGAGCTCGATGTATAAGGGAAGAAGTCCAATTTTCGGTTTTCTCATCGCAGGGTCCTCTTACTGGGTTTAGAAATCCATTCCGGCCTTCTCGAGCAACCGGAACGCGTTGTTGTAGAACACATCCTCGATATCGGCCCGCGCTAACCCCGATCGCTCGCTGGCCCGCCGGAAAGCGTCGAGTTCTTCGTAAAGAAAAAAGCTCAGCCGAGCAGCCTCCTCGCCGTCGACTTCTCTCATGTTTTTGTCACCGGAGACGTCGCCGTACAGAAACCGGGGAACCAGGTTCACGTAGGTACCGTTTTCGCAGACCCGGCGCATGCGCATTCGGGTGATGGGAAGGTCACTGCCGAAAAGGATTCTTTTCGGACCTACGGCGGCGATCAATTTTGCGAAAACCTCGTCGTTGGTATTGGCGGAAATGTCAAAGAACAGGTTTCGGGTCTGTGAAAGGACCGAGAATGCGTCACCGATGTCCTCGCGACAATAAGCCCTTCCGACGTGCGCGACTATGACGCTTGCATCCGGGTAGCAGTGGTCTATTTCACACAGTTGCTCCAGGTTGACCGGGTCTTTGAGCCTGCCGCTCCTGGGGACGTGCAGGATGACGATCCAGCCTCGCCGGTTAAGCACCTCCAACTGCTGACGGGGAAGAAAGTCGAAGATTTCTATTTGGTCACCGGAGAGGGCGGTGTTCGCCCAGGTCAGGTAGACCTTGGCGCCCAGAAACCCTCCAACGGAGATTCGTGATTCGAACTCGTCAGCACTCCATCGAGGATCGGCAAAAATCAGGCCCGGCAGGTTGTGCCGGGCTGCTGATTCAGAGATGTAAGCATTACCGCCCTCGAGATCGTCACCCGGAGTGAGCGTCATACCGAAGATGACGGGTGTGATCTGCCTTCCGGGTAACATCAGACGGTAGGTGTCAAGCAGGTCTTCTATGGGGTTCTCGGCCGCGACCCGATCGGGCCAGGAGACAACACGGGCGACGTTTTCACCGGGCGATCGCCGGCGAAATCGGGATAACCAAACGTGCGTATGAACGTCAATGATTCTCGCGGGAAGAAACGCGTCCAGGCACGTCTGGAAATACTCGCGGTCGACGGGTTTGAGCTCGAGAAGCGGTATTTTTTCCATGTCAGTTCCCTTTGCCTCCCCAAAGCTTCTCCTGTTCCTTGGCATAGTCTGCGTTGATCAGGTTTTCGTCGGGGAGGGAAGTAGGGGGTGCAAGTTGCCCGTAACGTTTGGTTACGGAGCGGGGAGTGAAGGCATCGTGAAGCAGCGATTCGAGATTGATCGTGTTCGTGCCGCTAACCTGCTGTGTGGCGGGGGCTGGCGCGAACGCGACACGGCTGATCGTAGCCCGACCTCCTTCGACCCGAACCCCAACTATTCCCTGCTCCTCAATCGCGTCTACTACGTAAGACAGCGGTCCGGCGAGCGTTTTTCCAGACTGGGGATCGATCACGGTGACCGCTTGTCGGGTGCCAAACGACTCGATGCGGAATCGGTAGGTGGCGCCTTTCTCCAGCTTTTCTCCGAGTGTCCAGTGAATCGGGAAGGACTTGGCGGGATTGGCATGCCAGAGAGAGATGTTGCCGTTAGTCCCCGCAAACCAGGTGAGCAGCGCCACGGCTGTTACGCCGGTTTCCAGCGATTCGTTGGCGCGAAAGATGAACCCGCCGCGACTGAAATCGCAACGCATATCGACCTCGAAGACTCCGTCGCCGAAGAGCTTGTCCGAGCGGAGAATCGCCTTGTCGGTGACTTCCACAACTGTTTTCCCGGACGCGTTTTTCCAAAGGCTGGAAAGATCAAGTGGCTGAGGATCGGTCGCTTTGCCAAACTGGATTGCTGCCAGCATCACCGGCCCGTCCATCTGGAAAGGAATTGAAACGCCATTGACATGAAGAGCCGTGGGCCGCTTGCCATTAACGAGAATAACAATTTCCCGGACCTGACCTTCCCAGCCGGACAGCTTTTCAATCATTGCCGCCCGACCCTCCATCCGGACCTCAGCCGGCAGGTTGTGCCAGACGACAGCAGGCGATGCTTTCTTGCGGGAAGCGGGTTCAATGCGTATGATGCTGGCTCCCGAAGCAGGCACCGGGACGTAAATGGTCGAACCTGCCTTTACGCCCGTAAACAGCGGACGCTCGTCGGGGTAAATCTGGAGAACATCGAATGCGGCGCCGGATGTCAGGCCGATGTCCGGTGAAAGCGGGATCCGCCCGACTCGGTCAGAAGCGGACTCGTTGAAAAGGAACAAGTACCCCTGATCCTCGAGGATGCGTGCGCTCCCGTCGAGATCCGTCGACCAGGGTTGCTCGAAGATGTCAAACTTGACGTTGAGGAAGCGATGGTTCTCGTCGGCCCACTTTTTCCACTTCTTAAAGAACTCCTGGTTCTGGGGGCGTTCCAGCAGTTTCAGCCCCACTCCGACCTGGAGGTGTGAGCTTGTCCCCAGGCAGGAGATCAAGTTCTTTCGAAATTCGGCGTCGGTGTATCCCTTAATTTGCGCGAAATTCTGATAAGGAGGCAGGTATCGATAGTTCTGATTGTACCAGGCCTGCATCCGGTCGTCCTGATGGCCGTTGGACTCGTACAAGCTTTCGCAGCCGTTGAAGCTCGCCATCAACCAGGGCATGCCGCGCTTCACTCCCCAGTAAACCTCCAGAAATGCCTGGGGATTCCGATTGCGCAGTTCAGCCATCATCCACTGGACGTTTTTGTAGTCCAAGTAAGCGTTCAATCCCGGCCGGTGACCATGATTGGTCGCATAGCAGCGAATCGGGCCGATCTTACCGAAATAAGTTGAATCCACCTCGTTGAAGGAGCTCAGTACCCGTCCGTCGAAGCCAAGAACGGTGCTTTGGCTGGCTTTGATCATCTGATCCCAGATCTCCAGGCTGCGAGCGGCTGCCTCCCGGGAGGCAAAACAGACATTCGGGATCTGCCCGTACATCACGGGTTTTCCGGCCTGATCACGCATCTCCCACTCGGGCTTGAAAGCGCGCGGAGGATTGAGGAAGGTGGCCAAACCGACCCCGACCTTGCGGCCGTACTCCAGCGCGGGTCGGGCCACCTCAGGGATCGTAAACTGGTAGTCGTCCGGCAGATTCTCGAGCTCGCGGCAACGCGTTATGTGGTAGCTCAGCCCGTACTCGGTTTCCCGCGTCATCACTTCCGGGACACCGACCTTACTCAGCAAGTCCATCACAGGTCGAAGCTCGGAAAGCGGCTTGCCAGCCCACCAGGCGTTCACGTAAGTGAAAAACTGATTCTCGCCGGGAACCGGATGATAGGCTAGCTTGGTCCTGACGTACGCCTGCATGGCCCGGATTTCGGCGAGGTCGCGTTCCTCAGGGTGAGGAGTTATGAACCGGTAAGGAACCTTGGCCAGTGGCTTGTAGAGCCCGAGGCCCGAGAAACGATACGCGCCGACGAACAACGCCTCGGACTCGAAAGCTTCGCCCGCGGGAAAATCGGCGTGAACCTCGTAGCCCAGGCTGACGCGTGTTTGATCTTCACTGCGCTTGATATCCTGGTAAGGATAGGCCAAGCCGAGAACCAGGCCACCCCGCGATGTTCTCAAGAAAAGGTTAATAGGAGTCCCAAGGATGGAGCCATCGGTATGAATGATAACTTCCTCGAAAGGACGGTCAAACCGAACATCGGCACACGATATACGGGTCAGGTGAAAGCTGCCCGCTTTGGCCCGGACACGGAAATAGATCTCGCAGAAGTCCGGAATCGGACCGGGTCGGACCACCTGCTCGACGATGAAGCGCTCGTACTCGAAGGTGGTGGTCCAGCCATTCTGGGTTGTCGTCTGGGTGACGCGCTGGGCATTGGAGAGAGCGAGGGGCTGTTCGCCTTCGATCTCCACCGCAAAATCCAGCCGGGCAGTGTGTTTCTCACCAGTCAGCCGGTTAAATAATGTGACCTGCCCATCCGAATCCGGCTGAAAAACTCCTTCCTGTCGGGTCGAACCGCTGAAGGGGCTGCAAGCAGGGACAAGGGCCACTAGAAGCGAAACCAGGAGCGTCCTGGTTATCAGAAGTCTTTTCGTCGGAATGATCAACTCTTGGCCTCCTTTCTCTCTGTAGAGCCGCCCTGTAAACGGTTACGTAGAGTTTATGGCACCCTTCGAATTGGATGTCAACAGAAATGCTCAATTCGGGGTTGCCGATTCCCCAGTACCGCCTTGGGGCATACCCAAGGCAGGGTAATTGAACAAAGCTGGAAAACTGGTAGGTCGGTTGTTGCCCGACGAAGCCAGGGGACTGGCCTTTATTGTATATGAATCTTCAAGAAATCGATTTCAATAATGATTACATCTGATTATTCAATAATTTAACAGAAACACGTATATCCGAGTGATGCTTGTCTTAGAAACGGTTTTCAGATTATTCTTGACTTGTGAAAACACTTATGAGAGTGTATCGGCCTTGATGGCTCGTAGTCTGCAGGTAACCCAGAAAATTCGGCTCTCGGCGCAGCAGAATGCTTCGCGTTTCACAATAGGCATCACCAGGCTCACTCGGTTTACTTGCATGACGTTCGACGGGTCGCCCTTATCCCAGGCAGGGCCGGCCCGGACGGCGTTAATGGGCAGGAGCGGTGCGCTCCTGGCCCAGGTGGAGGACGTACAGTATGGCTAAAATGCGTTTGACTCTTTTGTTGGTCTGCATGCTTCTCCTGACAGGAGGCAGTCTACTTGCCCAAGTTCCCCAAGGCCAAGTGCTCGGGACCGTGACGGACAGCACCGGAGCGGTCGTGCCTGGGGCGAGCGTCGAGCTCCTCGATGAGCTGAAGGGTACCACGCAAACCACCGTTACGAATGACAGCGGTGTCTACACGTTTTCGTACCTGAACAGCGGCATTTACACGGTTAAGGTCGAGATGCCCGGGTTCAAAACGGCCGTTTACTCTGGAAACCAGGTCCAGATCGGAGAGAGAAAACGAGTGGATATCCGGCTGGAAATCGGGGAGTTGTCCACTGCGGTTGAGGTTACTGGTGCTGCTGCCGCTGTTTCGACTGACAGCGCGACCGTTGGAGCGATCGTGAGCCAGAAAGAGGTTATCGGTATGCCGTTGAACGGTCGGGAATTCAGCCAGTTGGCAGCATTGATGCCCGGAGTTCGACTGACCGGCCGCTACGGAGGGGCCTTGATCACTGATTTTGCGGCCGCAGTAACGGTTGGCGGAACCAGCGGAACCAAGAACTCCTACTCAGTTGATGGTGTTGACAACACTTTCAACATCTGGAATGGACCGGCCATGAATCCTTCGGTCGATGCCGTCCAGGAGTTTCGCCTCGATAAAAGCCAGTTTGCGGCCGAGTACGGACGTGGCGGCGCGCAGATCCAGCTGGTGACCAAGAGTGGCACCAACAGCTTTCATGGAGCGGTTTGGGATTACGTCCGCAACTATGCTCTTAACGCAGGCCACTATGTCACCCATGAGCAGGATACGCTGAAACGCCACCAGTTCGGCGCCAATCTCGGCGGTCCGATCATTCGCAATAAGGCCTTTTTCTTTTTCAACTTTGAGGGACA
>ERZ795047.4825-NODE-4825-length-11204-cov-4.301731_pt1 | contig 11204 bp, 11 predicted proteins | sample MGYA00375131_ERZ795047 | MGnify/ENA primary metagenome ERZ795047 (study PRJEB30176, sample SAMN05720228) | activated sludge metagenome | isolation source: Anaerobic digester | place: Japan | collected 2015-05-20 ... | reverse complement strand
GGCAGCTATTTCGCAGGGGCAAAACATCAACTCTTCATACAATGCCTATGGCCATTCAATGGTAGTATCACCATGGGGGGATATTTTGGTGGAAGGTGGATCAGGAGAGGAATTATTAATTGCTGATATTAATCCAGAATTACTGGAAGTGACCAGAAATCGTCTTCCGCTCTGGCAGCATCGGCGGAAGGATCTGTATAGTTAATCAGTCGACTGTTATCAATTATGGTTTACGCTTTTCAAGTAAAGGAGGAGGTATAATGAAAAAGCTTTATAGACTTAAAGAAGGCAGGAAAATTGCCGGGATTTGTGCCGGTCTTGCAGACAGCTACAACTGGGATGTTACAATTGTCCGCCTTGCTTTTGTGTTTGCCACGATTCTGACTGCTGTCTGGCCTGGGGTAGTCACATATCTGGTTGGCTGGTATCTCATTCCGGAAAGGGAGCACCCTGAATCACCTGAGAGCATAAAAGAGGGCGTATAATCTCTTAGAATTATCCGGGGGAGGCTTCAGGATTGGATTCTGCCTCCTCCTTTTCTCTTCAGAATTTCCACTTTTTTTTTGTTTGTAGGAAACAGCCTGATACAGTAACTCTTTACCCTGTTGGTCAGAAATCCTCAGTCAGACTTATCTGTAATTATTTCCCGAATCTGCAGAGACCTTGAACAAAAGAATATGCAATGGTATAATTATTCCTGTTCTGAAAGTGTTTTTAAGCCTGACAAGCGGTGAGGAGATTTATTGATGTTGAGCAAAGGGAGAAACAGTGCTGCACTTATAGAAGAGGTCGAAAGACTTCGTTATGAAAACCAATACCTTAGCGAACGGCTTGGCAGGATAACGGAAATAACCGCTGCAATTATTTATATACTCGATGTAAATGGTCATTTTGTTTTCATAAACAAAGCAGTAGATGAAATACTGCATTATAGACCGGAAGAACTTATTGGGAAGCATTTCTCGACCATCATGTCCCGGGAGGAATATGAGAGGGTAGCCCGTGCGGTAGTTTTACCTAAATTTGCCGGGAAAAAAACTGGTGTAGAAAAGGCTCCCAAACTTTTTGACGAGCGGAGGACCGGAGAGAGGAGAACCAAAAATCTCGAGGTCCGTCTTGTCACTAAAGGACGCCATGGGGTAAAGATTCTGGTAGGAGATGTAACCGGGATTATTGCAGTAGAGGGTGCCTATGATCGAAAGAAGTTTGATGGTAAAAACCACTCACAGGCATTTTTAGGCAGCCAGGGAATCATCTTTGATATTACCAAGTATAAGAAAGCCGAAAAAGAGAGAATGGAGTTGCAACGGCGGCTCTTCGAGACCCAGAAAATGGATGCAATTGGACGGCTTTCGGGTAAAGTCGCTCACGACCTCAATAACAAACTGGGCAGTATTCTGGGGTGTGCAGAAATCATGCGACAGGACTTTGTTTCTTCAAAAGAAGAAATGGCTTACATAGATACCATCATTTCTGCATCAAAGCATGCTGCTGAGTTATCAAACAGGCTGATGGAATTCAGCCGTAAAGATGACCATACGATGATAAAGCTTTCACTGAATCAGGTAGTTGAAAATGTACTTGAACTGGTTAAGCCTACTATTGAGGGCAGCATAATTGTGACGACTGATTTTAGTGCAACGGATTTTATCATAAACGGCAATCCCAATCACCTTCAGAATGCGATACTAAATATTGTGACCAATGCCTGCGATGCTATGCCTTTCGGAACCGGGGACCTGAAATTTGCCACCAGAAATATTGTTCTGAACAAAGAGGAAGCCAAACAGGCCAAAGTTCATCCCGGCAAATACATAGTTCTCTCTATCTCCGATACCGGTATAGGCATGGACAAAGAAACCCAGGATCATCTGTTTCAACCTTTTTTCACCACCAAGGCGGTGGGGAAAGGGCTAGGGCTGGGTCTGGCGAGTGTACGGGATTGTATCAAATCGCATGGTGGTTACATAGAATTTGAGAGCAGCAGCGGCAAAGGTTCTGATTTTCGTTTAATCATACCAGTTGCAGGTTGAGTATAGAATTTTGGGTGTTTTTATGAGAAATTCTGTACCTGGATAAAATTCAGGTACAGATTTTTTTTGCCATGGGAGGGGTATCTTTTACTAATTTTTTGTTTACAGCTATAGCGCGTAAATTAAATTGAAATGTTTTAAGTCCGGAATCTACAATTTATTAGAGAAGGGAGAATCCGGAACTGATGAAAAAGAAGGGGTGGAATTTTGTTTTAATAACCCCAAAATCTTTATCCAGGGTGCGACAAACATACCTGGGTATAAATGCTCTTCTTGTCTTCTCAATAATATCTTTGGCTGGATTATTCGGGCTGTTTCGTCTCGTATGGTTTTCCACATCTTACGCGATTGCAAAGTTCGGAGTAAGTGAAGCCAGACGTGAAAACAACAGACTGCTTCAGAATGTAAAGACGCTGGACAGATATATCCTGAAGGAATCCAATCGTTTGGATGTGCTGGTTTCTTTTGATGACAGGATACGGCTGCAGTATGGGTTGAATCGAATCAGTGATGATGTTCGCCAGGCTGGAGTTGGTGGAAGGCCAAGCAGAGAGGAGATGCTGATAGCAACCATGCTGGATCCGGTGCTGATGCGAGCTGAAGCGGTTAAGGAGAGCATCGTTGTCTTACTGAGAAAGGCTGAACTTCAGGATTCTACATTGACTCAGACTTCGAACCTTGTTTCATTACAGCGTACCCGCTGGGCACAGCTTCCCTCAATCTGGCCTACTCACGGACGAATCACTTCTTCATTTGGCTACCGGTTTCATCCTATATCAAAGCATAATCTTTTCCATGAAGGCATTGACATAGCAAATAAGATATGGACGCCGGTATATGCTACTGCCAACGGTGTTGTAAAATTCGCGGGTGTCAAAGAATACTTCGGCAGGGTGATTATTATTGAACATCCGGGGAGTAACAGTGAAACAGTTTACGCTCACCTTCATCAGTTCGTTACCAGCCAGGGAAAGATGGTCAGGAGGGGAGAACTGATCGGGTATATGGGCAACAGCGGCAGAAGCACCGGACCGCATCTCCATTATGAAGTTAGAATAGCCGGAAGGCATGTAAATCCCTTCAGTTATATTCTGCCCTCAGATGTTATCGTTGATTGACGATATTCTTCCATTAGTGTAAAATTCCTCTATGACTGTTAAGCAGATTCAGATTCCGCTCAGGACCGGGCAGCGCTCGGAATGGATTGATATTACAGAAGAAATCCGCAGGGTAGTCTCATCATCAGGGATTAGCAACGGGATCTGTACTGTAAACAGTTTACATACAACTGCTGCTGTCACGATCAATGAGAATGCGGATCCTGATGTGGGGATAGATTTTTTCAGCAAGCTCTCCCAGCTTATACCCAGAGATTCGGGTTTCCGGCATAGTGAGGGAAATTCTGACAGCCATATAAAAGCCGCGCTGGTAGGATTCAGTGTTCAGGTCGCAATAAAAGGTAACGATTTGCTGCTGGGGACCTGGCAATCAATATACTTCTGTGAGTTTGATGGACCCAGGAGCAGATCTGTCTGGATCACCTTGATGGGAGAGTAATGGCCCATTGCATTAGATTTACCGTTATTTCAATACTCACCTGTTATTTTTTTGCCTCCGCCCAGGAAGAGATCCTCTATACCGCAGAGATGACTCATCTTCCGGCGGGAAGTGATATTGCCTCTATGGGAGATGCGGGTGTGGTTCTCCCATTCAGAGCGACAGCATCTCTTTGGAATCCTGCGGCTTCTTCACTTCAGCAGAGGTATGAGTTTTCCGCAGAGATCGCAGATCTTTATCATGGGCTTTCCAGACAGGCTTGTTTTTCTGGACACATTCCTCTTCAGGGTAATATTGGAGCCTCGCTTATTTACATGCCATTTTTCAGCGGTGAGATTCCTTTTTATGATACTCTTAAAGGCACATATCAGATACGCATTTTGGATCCTAGAGCGCGTTCTGACGGTCAACCACTGGGTTATTTCCGCGACAACCAGCACTATGTGGTTCTTTCGGTTGGAAAACTATTTTCGTTTAATTTGCCGCGAACGCCGGGCACCGGGGTTCCTCTGCCTCTTGAGATTGCAGCGGGTATAAACTTCAAGGGGTTTTTCCAGAGCATGAACCCTAAGAATGAAAAGCATCTTGGAATGGGTGCTAATCTGGATGCGGGGTTGCTTGGCAGGATCGGACTGGACTATGATCTAAAAAAGAAAGAAGTGTGCCGAAATCTGATACTGGGGATTTCACTCAGAGATTTTTTTCCCAGCGAGATTGTATGGACCAATTCAATGCGAAATTACAAAGAGCCGTTCATGCTTTCCCAGTATTACGGCATTGCATATCAGGATAAAAGCGGAGATCTGGCGGGAAACTGGACAATAGCATTGGCTCTGGAAAAGAGGCACGGGACTTTCTACCACGGGGGAATAGAGGCAGAATTCTGGAATACGGTTTCCTTTCGTGCCGGATTTTCAGGAAGAACACCGACATTGGGTGCGGGAATTCATTACAAGCAATATTTTATGGATTATGCCTTCAGATTCGATGAAATTGACATGTCTTATATCAGGTTGACTATGGGGATAGTATTATAGTATCAAATCAGAGATGTTTGAATCTTTCCTGTTCTCCGTAGAGCTGACCTACACGTACCGATAATTTGTCATCAACAACTGTGATCTCTCCTTTGGCGACCAGTTTTTTGCTCAGGAAAATATCGATCGGCTCGCCGGCCATCCGGTTAAGTTTCACAACAGAACCTTTTTTCAGGTTCAGCAGTTCACGAATTGTCATTCTGGTTTGACCGAGCTGGACCGCAATTGGAATGCTGACGTCCAGAAGCATATTGATTTTTTTACCCATTGAAGCCTTTTGTTTGAGTTGTAAACCTTTAAAGCAAGAGGTCGACAACTTAAATGCTACAATTCATTTCAGGGCTTTTCAAGAGAGTTTTTATTGGAAAACCGGCAGGAAATCTCCAATCCCTGTAGCGGCAAGTCTGCCTGCCAGTACAGCGATCAATACAAGAAAGACGAACAAAAAGAGCAGAATCAAAGGAATTGACATGATAAGGAAGGTTTTAGTCCAGCTTTTTGAATGAATGGTACTTACCCCGGTGACAAAGAGATACAGCCAGACAACAGGGGAGAGAATCGAGCCGACAGCCGGAACCGCGTTAAGGATTACTGCGCTTTCACTGTAACATGCAGCTTTTAGTGTCAAGTAAAACGGTGCGTCTGCTGAACGGAAAATCCGCATCATTACTTGCGCATATACTGCCGGAAGTATAATCTGAAGAAGGATATAGAGTGGTGCAGAAATCAGTGTGGAAGAAGATAATTCAGAAGAACTGTACTGAAATTCTGAAGCAGCTTCGGGTATGATCAGAGACCAGAGAAAAGAAATGGTGATTCCAAAGCTTCCGGTTACAAGTCCGAAGAGCAGTGACGGGAAAACAGGGGATGTGCTGTTTTTAACAGTTTTGAAAAATTTGGAAGGTCTGAACAGGACTTCCTGTAATGTGTCAACAAGGGCCTTGAGAGGATTTCCGGCGGCAGAGGGCGATTCCCAGAAGAGAAACCGCGGGTTGCAACTGTCCTGAGCGGCAGGAGCGGCAAGAATTCCACCGCATGCCGGGCATGCAAAAGATGCCGGAGGGTTATCTGTTGTGTATCCGCAACGGTAGCAATTCACGTTGATTTTTCCTGGTGTCCTGATGGTTAAGGATGAAAAATAAATCAGGAAGCAGCCGAATTCGGAAATATAAGTGAAAATATCTGTACAAAAAGATACTATTTTAAATCAGACAAAATCTGGAGGAGATATGATTGTTGTAACAGGTGGTGCCGGATTCATAGGGAGTGCTATTGTCTGGCAACTTAACAAACGAGGAAGGAATGATATAATAGTAGTTGACAGGCTCAGAAATGAAGAAAAATGGCGGAATCTGGTTCCGCTTCGCTTCGCCGAATATTTTGACAAAGAAGAATTCATAGAAAAGCTCGAAGAGGGTTTTTTCGGCGAAGATATAGAGGTGATATTTCACCTTGGCGCCTGTTCGTCAACAACAGAGAAGGATGCAGATTATCTTATCCGCAACAATTACCAGTATTCGGTGCGGATTGGAAAATGGTGGGAAAAGCATCCCCGCACCCGCTTTATTTATGCCTCCAGCGCGGCAACCTATGGAGATGGCAGCATGGGATATGTTGATGATATGGAAATTATTCCAAAGCTGCGCCCACTCAATATGTATGGGTATTCAAAGCAGATGTTTGATCTTTTCGCGCTGAGGCAGGGGTGGCTTGAAAAAATCATCGGGATCAAATATTTCAATGTTTTCGGCCCTAACGAGTATCATAAGGGTGACATGAGAAGCGTGGTAAACAAGGCTTTCGCAAGGGCCAGAGATGAGGGAGTAATCTCACTTTTCGAATCGTACCGGCCTGAGTACGGTAATGGAGAGCAGGTGAGAGATTTTATCTATGTGAAAGATGCTGTAAGGATGACGCTGTTTTTTATGGACAATCCTGATATTGGAGGTGTATACAATATAGGTACGGGCAAGGCGCGCTCCTGGAATGACCTGGCGAAGGCGATTTTCAGTGCGCTGGGCAAGAAGCCGGTAATAGAATATATCCCCATGCCTGAACAGCTAAGAGACAAATACCAGTACTTCACCGAAGCAGATCTCTCGAAGCTCAAGGCGACCGGATGTGATACGCGGTGCATGGAACTGGAGGAATCGGTTCGTGATTACGTCTGTAATTATCTTCAGCCTCATTTCTATCTTGATCCCGAAAGGCATGGTGAGTGATGTCTGAGATTTCGGTTCTGCATACTCCTGACGGTCTCAGGGCTTTTATACAGATACCCTCTAAGGGTACAGCCTGGAAGATAACTCCCGATGACCTGCGTCAGTTCTTAAACCGCAAGGGCATTATCTTCGGAATAATTAATGAGGCTCTTATAGAGATCTCCAATGGCGGAGTTCAGAATCGCATTGAAGTGGCCAGGGGGATACCGCCCAGACCCGGTGTGCCGGGTCGTATCCAGATGCTTGTTGACACATCGGGAATGGGAAAGCCCAAAACGCTCTCTGATGGCCGTGTGGACCATCGGGATCTGGGCCTTGTAGTAAATATCAAGAAAGGTACTGTTCTTGCCCGTAAAATTCATCCCAGGCCTGGAACCGAGGGGAAAAATGTTTTCGGTAAACCGATTCCGGTTCCTCCGGTGAGTGATGTGGCGCTTCGTCCCGGTGTCGGGACTTCCATTTCCGAGGCCGATCCGGATCTTCTGGTGGCTGATATTGACGGGGCACTGGGGGTAGATGAAGAGGGAAATGTTGAAGTAAGGAACGAGAAGGTATTAAACGGAGATATTGATTACTCAACCGGGAATATCACTTTCTGCGGTCATCTCTGTATTAAAGGGTCTATTCGTTCCGGTTTTATAGTTGAAACAGTCGGGGATCTCAAGGTTGGCGGCAATATTGAAGATGCAACAGTGAAGTGCGGCGGAAACCTTGAAGTAAGGGGCGGGGCGATGGGGTCGGGAAATGGGAAAATTCATTGCAGAGGCAATTTCAGTGCGTCCCATATAGAAAATTTTTCTGTCGAGGCTGATAATGATGTTCTGATAGGTGAGGAAATAATGCACAGCAATGTGATTTCCGGGGGGAAAGTCAGAGCAAGGCAGATTATCGGAGGCAGCGTAGTAGCTGTGGAAATCGATGCAGATGTGGTGGGTAGTAGTGCAGAAACCAAAACCGTTCTGGATGTAGGAAGAGAACTGATGCTTGTTCAGGAGCGTCATTTACTGCTTAAGGAACTTGTCTATAACGTCAATGAGTTTGTTTCTCTGAAACAGCAGGTTTATTCTTATGTTAAAGATGTAATGGATGAAAACGGCTATATGCCTTCTGAAGAGGAGAAAAATCTCGAGAAACTGAAGCAGAAAATAATTGAAGTAAATGATGCCTGCCTGAAGCTGCAATCGCGTGTAAAGGAAATCGAGATGCTTCAGAAAAACTGCAAAGCTGATCCGGGAGTAATGATCGGAACCGCGTATCCCAACACCCTGATCAAATACGGATCCGGAGAGAAGATGATTACAGAGAAAACTGAAAGATTGGTTTTTCATCCAGGGAAGAAAGTGAAATGAACAGGGTTTTCAAAGTAAAAGGATCATATTGGAGTAAGTTAACGCTTTTTTGTGTAATATCTTTCCTTTTAGCACCGGATAATTTTGCCGCTGAAACCGGTGATTACATCCATTACCGTCTTGGTGTCAAGTTCAAGAACGAGAACAAGTACGACAAGGCTATAGATGAATTCAGGAAGGTCCTCTCGGCATACCCGGATAACTATAATGCATATATGCATATGGCAGAGATACGTATGGCTCAGGACCGGTACCGCCTTGTGATTTACAATTTAAAAAAGGCTCTTGCATACAATCCGGGGTGGGGCAAAGCACACAAGATGCTTGCGGCAGCCTATGAAAAAGACGGACAGTTGCAGAATGCTTTAATTGAACTGCAGAACTATCAGCAATCATGCGATCCGTCAGAACGGGATAGCCTGCAGAAGCAGATCGACAGAATAGCGAAAATTGTTGGCAGTCCTGCCGGGGAAGATTTACAAAAGAAGGGTCAGGGAATCAGGGATACCTCATCAGCAGAAGCGGGCAGAGCGCTGGAATCCGCTGATCAGGATCTGAGGAAAATTGTTGACCTTTATGAAAAGGGGAAATTGGATGAGGCTCTCTCGGAGATTCGTACGCTGCTGAAGTCGAAGCCAAATCATTCCGGGGCATATTACTATGCAGGGCTGATCAGAAACAAAAAAGGTCAGTCTGAGATGGCAAGGATAAATTTTCTCAAAGCAGTAGATTTCCCGCAACTGGGTCACAACAGTCATTTTTATCTTGGGAAAATTTATGCCGAAAATGGAAATACCGCGGAGGCGATAAAGCATCTTTCACGGTATATAGAAAAGTCGACTTACGAACCGGGAAAGAAAGAGGCAGGGGATCTTCTGGAAAAATTAAAAAAGGGTCCTGGGGCCTTAAAGAGTGCGAAGAGCACACAGGCGAAGAAAACGGAAAAAACCGGCAGTGGTCCAGTGGCTAAAGAGACATCTTCCCAGCTCTCCGGCTCTTCTTCCGTTGAACCGGTACAGCAGGAAAAGTATGCTGTTCTTGAGATGCGGATCGATTCTCTGCTGTCGATGATGACAGTTGATACGCTTACAGATCTTGGGCAGAAGCTTCTTCAGGGGATTCATGAGTTTAAGAGGGGAAACTATGACGCCTCAATAAGGGAGTTTAAAAGGGTGATGGTGGCTCATCCTGATGGTGCTGCACCGGTACATTGCCTCTATAACACAGGAGTCTGTTATTTCAAGCTTGGCCTTTTCAGGGAGGCTGAGAATCAGTTTCAGCAGATTCTTGACAGATATGCAAATCAGAAGGTCGCGCCACAGAGTCTTTTTTTAAAGGCACTGACCTATCTGGAACGTGACGAGCCGATGACGGCTGAGAAACTGTTCAGGGATTTCATTCAGAAAAACCGTGATCACGAATGGGCTGGAAAAGCCTATGAAAAACTTGGCGAGTGCTACGAGAGCATGGAGCAGCCAAAGAAAGCTATAGATGCTTATCAGCAGGCGGCATTAAAAGGGAAGAATTTAGACAGAGTTTGTGCCTATTTCAAAGCTGGTACGGTTTATCAGCAGATCGGCAATTCTGTCAGGGCACAGGAGGCATTCAAGTCGGCTATTGACCTTGGAGAGAAACATGACATTTACTACAGGGTTCCTGATTCCTATTACCGTATAGCCGACGAGAAGTACAAGGGGAAGGATTATGAGGGAGCTTTAAGTTATTACACAAAAGTTACCCGTAAGTATCCTGCTTTTCAGGAGACTCCATGGGGGTTGTTCCAGATAGGAAGTATCTACAAGAATCTGAAACGCTACCAGGACGCTGTGAATGCTTTCAAGGACCTTGTACGCAAGTATCCCGATGATTACTGGGCAAAGCAGGCGAAGTGGAAGATGGAGGATGCTATCTGGGAGAATGAATACAGGGCAGTACTCAAGTAACTGCTGATGGTATCGGGAAACCTAAACTTAAGTTGAAATGCATGGATGAAAATGATACAATTCTGATTCAGGATCTTGCGGATTCTTTCAGCCGTCAACTCCAGTGGTACAGACAGTTGCGGGACCTGGTAAGGAAGATTCTGGGCCGGCTTGTGCTCTCCAGAGGAGATACTTCGGGGGTGATCACCGGGTTTGAGCAGAAAAAAGCTCTTCTGGAAAAAATTGAGGATGAAAGGAACCGCTCGGCGGGGCTTGTTGAGAGATGGCAGAGCCGCAAAGGGTTGATTGGAGCAGAGGAAAAATCCGCAATGCTGGAAGATGTTCTGGAACAGACCGGCAGGGCGATACAGGAATTTCTCGATGAAGAAAAGCAGCTTGAAAAATACCTTGAAAGTATCATCAAGAAAGAGGAGAGGGGTGCTGTCAGATAAATGGCAGAAAGATAACTTCCACTATCATACGAATGAAAAATTGACGGGGCGGGTCTTATGAATGCAGGTGAAACAGGGACCTCAACCATTTCTGTAGAACTTTTTGAATCCCTCCAGAAAGCCTTCAATGATTTCCAGCTCAGAGCGGAGCAGTTAAGCAGTGCCTACGCCCGCATGCAGGAAGACTTCAGAAAAATCAACCTTGAACTTGACAGAAAAAACTCGGAACTTGAGCAGAGCCTGGCCAAGCAGGAGGAAATGCGCACCTATCTCAACAGTATTCTGGAGAGTATGGACAACGGGGTTGTTGGGGTTGACGATCTGGGAAGAATAACAAACTTTAACCGCGCCGCATCGGAGATTACCGGATTTGATCAGGCCGAAGTATTTGAAAAGCCCTATATTGATCTGTTCAAGGGAGGTACTGAGGGTGAGCCGGCAATTTATCAAACTCTGCACACCGGGCGTGGACTTAAACGTGATGAGAAGGTGATATGGCACAAAGACGGTCATCCTGTGCCTGTTTCCTATCAGACTGCGCTTCTAAAGGATAAAAACGGGCGCAGGCTTGGGGCGGTTGAGATCTTCAGTGATATTTCCCGTATAAAGGCTCTTGAGAAAGAGATGCAGCA
>ERZ795047.4824-NODE-4824-length-11205-cov-8.484933_pt1 | contig 11205 bp, 10 predicted proteins | sample MGYA00375131_ERZ795047 | MGnify/ENA primary metagenome ERZ795047 (study PRJEB30176, sample SAMN05720228) | activated sludge metagenome | isolation source: Anaerobic digester | place: Japan | collected 2015-05-20 ... | reverse complement strand
GCTCCGCATCTTGAACCGCATGTTCCCGTTCCTTTGATCCACGGGACAGAGGAAGGCGCTGAGTCGAGAACTTTATGGGCAATATGGCATTTGAGATTGGACACATAGTAGATTGCTGGGATTGACGCGGTCAAAAATTGTGTGTAGAATATTAATAAATGAACGATTCGTTAAATAATTAAGTGGACGGATGGCGGCATGGAGGCTGAATACGTGAAAGAACAAGAACGTAATGATGAAGTTATGAAGGCCGCGTTTGAGGTGTTCGCAGAATACGGTTACAGGAAAGCGACGCTCGATGATATCGCTCAACGACTGGGATTGACAAAGAGCGCTCTTTACCTGTATTCCGACGGCAAGCGGGACCTATATGAGAAATGTGTGGGCCGTGCGCTGATAGAGTGGCAATCATACGTGGCCGATGCGGTAGCGAAGGAAGAGAATGTCTGCAGAAAGTTTGTTGCATTATGCCAGTCGTCCTTCGATTGGCTCCTGAACAATCGCGACATGCAAATGATCCTAAGTCGCGACCCCAATGTCTTTCCTCTATTCGGAGAGGATGATCCGTACTTCGAGATCAACCAAAAGTCCATCAAAATGCTGGATGACGTGTTAGAGCGCGGAGTGGCTGAAGGACGTTTCAGGCCAATAGACCGGGAGGTTGTGACGAACCTGCTTTTTTGGATATACAAGATGGTCATAATCGGAACCTGCGTCACCCCGGACGCCGTAGATGTTAGGCGCCTCATCAACGGCGGGCTCGATGTGATATTGCACGGAGTGTTTGTGCCCGGTGAATGCGGGTAAGAACGGGGAGACGAGGGAATACGCGAGTTGCAAGGGAGGAGGGTCACTATGGAAGACAAGCTCAAATATCTCAGCCCTGAGTGGCGTGACGAGGCGTACAGGAGGCTTTCAGCCGAGCTCGACCCGGAGAAGATGAACTATGCAACTACGTCTTTGGTATCCGTCTATCACAACTGCCCTGACGGAAAGGAACGCTATTTCTTTGTGAGCTGCGCGGATGGGGCTATCGGAGATGTGTCTGTGGGCGAGGGCGAGCCGCCGGAAGCGGAGTTTTCAATTTCCGGCGACTATGACGTGTTTGCCAAAATGTCCAGGGGCGAGCTGGGAGCTCAGGCTGCCCTAATGAGCGGCAAGCTGAAACTGAAGGGGAACATGGTTAAAGCCCTCAAATTGTCGTCGCTGGCTGACAGGCTCAATCGCGTAATAGCCACGATTCCCACTCAATTCTAATCGAGGAGGCGAGATCATGGGAAAGAAGACATGTTGTACAGAGAACGATCCGTTCTTCATCGATTATCCTGGGAGGATCAAGAGCATACAGGAAGCCATGGCCAATGAGGGCTTTGATGTTTACCTCGGTTCTCGCCTGCGCACCATTTCGTGGACTACTGATGCCTTTTGCCCGTGGCGAAGCTATATCGTGATTCCTAGGGAAGGGCTGCCAACGCTTTTCACCTTCGTCATCGACGCCTCACGGGTGGCTGATGACACATGGCTTCCGGAGGACAATGTTAGGGGTTATGCTCCCTTAGGCGGGCAGGATCAGATCACGCAGATTTCCGACTTTATAAAGGATGAACTGAAGATAAGGAAAGGGCGGCTCGCTTACGAGACAGGCCTTTCCAATTACACGCCTGAGGGCAACCTCAGCCAGTATGAGTATGAGATGTTTACTGCTGCGTTGCCGGGCCTCGAGTTCGTCAATGCCCATATCATTGTAGACAGGCTGTCGCTGATCAAAGATGAGGGAACCATCAACCGTTTTCGGGAGGCCTCGCGGTACACCGACGTCGGCCATGAGGCGGTCAGGGAGGCCCTTGTGAACGGGGGCTGGAAGGGCAAGACCGAGACTGAGATCGCAGGGATCGCGGAGTGTGCAATGAGGAAGGCTGGGAGCGAGTGGGCTTGGTCTTTCACTGCCGGCAACGAGATAGCTTCAGGGTATCGCACGGGATATGCGGGAGGGGCATGCACGCCTGCGACCCGTAGGGAACTGCAGCCCGGCGATTCCCTCATGGTAGACCTCCACGCCATGTACAGGCTGGGTCTTGGGGATTATGCTTATAACTACCTTATAGCTCCTGTTACCGACAGGATGAGGTGGCACGCGCGTAATTACATAGACGTGGTGCAGATGTGCATCGACAACTACCGGGAGGGGATTACTCCTCTGGGACTGGCCAGTATGGTGATGGAGATGGCGGAGGAACGCGGGTTCACCGATTACGTGGTTCCAGGGTTTGAACATGGAATCGGGATGATGGGAGACGAGTGGAGGATAGGCTTGAATACCGGGCCTATCAAGTACTGGACGGATCCCAACCATGTGTACCAAGCCGGGGAAATGCTCATATGCGCGGTGCAATATGCGTGCCCGGAGGAGAAAATTGGGTTCAGGTATGAATGCCCGATTCTCATACGCGAAAACTGCTGCGAGCTGATGGCCGAGTTCCCGCTTGATGTTGAGGAGATAGATTAGGCCTGAACGGACGCTCGTAGAGGGACTATAGGGCCGAAGAATATCCGTTTGCGAGGAGGGTCGCTTGATGTACGATGTAATCGTTGTCGGCGGGGGAAGCGCAGGCTTGTGGACTGCAAAGACGGCCGCGGAGAACGGATGCAAGGTCTTGCTCATCGACAAGAGGGCAAAGGATGACATAGGAAGGAAGATCAGCTACGACTCTACCCCGCCCTATGTTTTCGAACAATTGGGGATCCCGCTTCCGTCAGGTAAGGAACTGGATGATACAGGCGATGTGCTTACGGTGATCTCACCTAACAAGAAACACAGGGTCGAGGCGGCTGTTCCAAACGTCCTTTTCAGCCGTCGCCTCCTAGGACAGAGGCTTGCCGGCTATGCTGCCGACGCCGGTGTGGAGTTCATGTACAGGACTGAGGTTGTGGGCCCTGTGATTGAGGATGGCTATGTGGTCGGTGTGAGAGCTAGGCATCTCGATTCCTGCGACGAAGAGGAGATCCGCGCGAGGATCGTAGTGGACGCATCGGGGTTCTACGCAGTCATACGGAGGAAGCTTCCTCCCGAAATCCTCGTTCAGGATCCGCAGTACTGCGAGGATGTGGTCTTGGGATACAGGGAGGTGCGGAGGATAGTAGGGGAATCCAATGACTGTCCGCCGCCGGAATATCGCGGATATTACGACTATCTGGGGTACCATGGAGGTTACTTGTGGATCGTTCGCGAAGAGAACAACTGGGCCAACATTGGCATAGGCGTTCAGGATTATCCGGGGAACCCGGGTCCGGTAAGGCCGGTGCAGGAATTCGCCGACGACAATCCCGCCATTGGGCCTGAATGCATGGTCAGGGGGAGTGGCGATCCCATGTACATACCGCTTCGCTCTTGCCAACCGCAGCTTTCGGCCAACGGGTTCATGATGGTTGGCGACGCGGCGTGCCAGGTCAGGCCGTCTACGGGATATGGTTGGCATACGGGTCTTCTTGCCGGGGATATTGCCGGCAAGGTGGCGGCCGAGGCAGTGAAGAAGCAGGACGTGAGCCGGGAGGCCTTGTGGGATTATGATGTTGGGTGGAAACGCGGGCTCGGGGCGATTCTCGCTTCGTTTGATGCGATCCGCATCATGTGCCAGAGCGTTCCCAATGACGAATTGGATTTTCTCCTTGCCAAGGGGATCCTCGGATCAGAACAGATAGAGGCTTTGTGGAATGACAAGCCGTTTGAGGTGGGAACAGGAAAGCAGGTTTCATCCTTCTTCGCTGGAATAGGTCATACAGGGCTTCTTTTGAAAGTCAAATCCGTTATCGATTCTGCGGACAAGCTTTACAAGCTCTTTTTGGAGGCGCCTGACTCGCCTGAGGGCTTTGAAGAATGGAACCGAGAGCGTGTAGAGATATTTACTAATCTCAGGGCCAAACTAGGCGTTAAGGTGCATGAAAAAGATTACTTCGGCGAGGGCATGAAACACGAGTTGAAATGAACAGCAGGTGGAAAGACGCCCGGCAATGCCTGTCAACGGCGTCATGCGAACCTACCTTCGCTGGGCAACGCGGCAGGGGACATGCTCTCTGCCGCGTTGCCCATTATCTGACGAGGCGGAGCCTTGAGGACGGCGTGCGATAATGGCCCCATACTACGATTGGAGGAGAGACAGATGAAGGCTCGGCGCAGGATTGTCGGGATGTTAGTTGTCGGGTTAATATTGGTGGCGTTGGCACCTACAACCGTTGCCATTGAGGCTCTTCACTACCGCCTGGTGGGCGAGGTGAATGGAAAATGGTCTGTGCAGATGGACTTGGTTGTCGATGGCGCGCAGGTGTCAGGGGAGTATTGGTATGATGCATACGGCATCCCGCTCGTGCTCGACGGGGTGAATAGAGGGGGATCGTTGATCGTTAAGGAAAGAACTGCTGATGGCAAGGTTTCCGGAGAGTGGGCCTTTGATTTCAACCCCTTTGTCACCGAGTGGAAAGGAACCTGGACGAGTGCTGACCGGACAAGGAGATATCCCTTCTCCCTTCGGCTTCTGGCGGACATGGTTCAGACTCAGGAGGTCAGAAGAGGATTTATCCGCGTGTGGTTGGAGCGCCCGTTATTCGCAGAAGCCAAATCTAATAGGAGCATGGCAGTGGTGCAGGAAATAGTAGACAGTCAGCTCTGGTCCTCAGTTGATGAGGATTTCACGTTTTTTCCCGAGATGTACCCCGACTATTGCAGGGCAGGCATGTACTGGGAACACGTAGACCACGTAACGATCAGGTACGCATCGAACAGTATCATCAGCATGATGCATGAGACGTACGGGTATGCTGGAGGCGCCCACGGCATGACGTGGTATACGCCTATCAATTTGCGGCTTTCGTCTTCCGGCGCGTCAGGATTCGGCCTCGATGACGTGTTCCTCAAGGGCAGCGGTTGGGAGAAGAAGGTCTCAGAGCTGATAATCGCGGACTTGAAGAAGCAGAAAGCGGGTTGGATAACGCGTGGCGAGGTGACCGAGGTCGGTGTGGACTTGCTCGACAGGTTCACTGTGAGCCCTGCCGGAATCGACTTTTACTTTGGCCCGTATGAAATGGGGTGCTATGCGGAAGGAAGCTATGTTTCCTTCCTGCCTTGGTCAGCTCTGAAGGGGTTTGTTGACACGTCGGGGCCAGCGGGCTTTCTAAAATAAAGAAGCGATGGGATGAGGCGTTGTCGTATGCTGGTTTCTTGATGCAGCTTTGCGCCTGTGGAGCTGCTGGTGCGCTTGCCGTAAAATGGAATAGTATGGGGTGGCAGACCGTGCTGATCGCGTATGCCTCGGCGAATTGGTGCTGATGGCAGTCGACTTTGACGGTCTTGTTTCATAGATTGGCTGTGATGAGGCTGAAGGAGGTGCAATGGTGACATGATGCCTGAGGAGTTTTTCGAGTTGCTCAGGCCGCACGCTGAAAAGGTTTTCGAGGAGACCGGGATTCCGGTGGAGATCATGCTGGCTCAGGCTGCTCTCGAGACTGGGTGGCTGAAGAACCCTATCCGCGACAAGTATACGGGAAAAGAGGCGTTCAACCTTTTCAACATAAAAGGAGAGGGACCTGCGGGTTCGGTTATGGCGAACGATATTGACTACATCAAGGGCAAGAAGGTTCACGTCGAAGCCGAATTCAGGGCCTACAACAGCTACGAAGAATCATTTGCCGACTATGCGTCCCTCCTTACGGAGGCGCAACGTTATGCTCCGGCCCTGGCAGTAAGGGATGATCCAGTCGCGTTTGCCTGGGAGCTCCAGCGCGCGGGCTATGCAACTGATCCCAATTACGCAAACAAGCTCATCTCGATTATGCAGCGTCACATGGGAGTAACATGACCAACAGCAGGCGCGCAGCAGGGCCACCTGTCGCGCGCCTCGATATCGGGGTTTGCTATAGCGGGGTGCCTGACAGCTTCACGTAGATCGTGAAATCAGACTGTGGTTCGGGCGCCGTCCCGCGCCATACTATAGGTTTGGCCAGGCCTAAAGAGATAAGTCCCCTTCCACTGGTGTAGCCCGGAACTATGGAAGCTCCCACTTCCATGCCCACGCTGGCCACGAAGTTTTCCAATGTGAAACACGGACCGGCTGAACCTGCGTCGATGAAGACAGATGCCTGAAGATCATCGATGAAGATGCTGGTCGGCCCGAAGCTTGCCTCAACCGGCGCCAATGTGAATTCGTACTCAGCGCTGCCGAGCATGATGTGGGTTCCCGATGAGTAGGCATGTTCGACTCCTCTGACGGGATACTTCCCATCATGTCCTCCTATGCAAAGCATGTCTGCATAACTTTCAGAACCAGTCCATCCCGCCACGGCTTGGACTTCAAACCGGTTGTTCCTGGTCATCGGCAGCCTCAAGGAGTTTGCCAGTGTCACCGATATCTCCGGTGTCCATGGCCCTGCAAATGTGCTAGAGGTCAGTGCGGCTTGTGCCTGCAGCGTGGCTGTGGACCGGAGGAGATCGCGTCCCACAATATGGGATAGGTCTCCATCGGCGGCGAGGAGATGATAATGGGTTCCTGTGAGGCCTGCATGGGCATATTCTATGGTGAGCCCGCCTGACCAGGACGGATCGCCCCACATAGGAAAAGAGATAGCGACGCTCTGCGAGTTGCCTTTCGGGCCACCTGACATTGCCAAGCTCAGCGGGAAACGTGCGTTCTGCTGATCCATGTAGGCAAGTTGGCAGGTGGGACCGCCATTGGCCAGATCCAATCCCACGCCGGCAACGTACTGCCTGAGCCCCACCGGTTCGACGCCGAGGACGAGCGCCTCCACACCCTCTGCAGTGACGTTTGGGACCCAAAAAGTAGGCGCCATGTGAGCCAACGGCATGTATGGCGTTATCTCGTATTCCCATGCCTGGCGAGGCGGAAGGTCGGGGATGGGGTCATGTTTCCGGGGAGCGGGGCGCGCCGATGCGATGTCCAAGTCTGTGAGGAGGAGATCGTAACCGTCCTTGCCGTACCCCACAAAAAGGAGAAGGCTGCCGTCAGGAGAGACTGATGGGAAGAACGCTCCTGAGAGCACGTTGGTGACCTTGCATATTTCGCCGGTTTCGACATCAGCTGCGTATATGTTATAGACTCCATCAGGGTCTGAGCTGAAGAGGACGTGGCGTCCATCGGGTGTCCATGTCGGGTCGCAATCCTGCGCCAGATCTGACGTGACCTGCACGATATTGCTCCCCTCCTGCGACATCAGGTAGATGTCTTGGTATCCCCCTGGTCTCCATATTGACAAGGCTATGCTCTGGCCGTCGGGGGATGGTTCGAATGAGTGTATTGCGCCCCGCCAATCTGCAAAAGAGCGGATGGCGCGGGTTGTTCCCGTGGCCATATCCACAGCGCACAGGGCTGAGCTGCCATCGTGGCCGTCTATTCTGGCGTAGTAGACTTGGTTGCCGTCGGGGCTGAACCGTGCGTAGTAGGCGCGCTCTCCCTTGGTGAGCCTCGTCTCCTTGCCTGATCTGAGGTTGCGGACGTACAGGTCGCGTTCGAGGTAGGGACCTGCATTGAACTGTGGTTTTGAATAGACTATCCATTCGCCATCTGCAGAGAGGCCGGGGAATGCGCCGTCATAGCCTATGCAGGCGAAAGCCTCCCGGTCTGCGCCGGTTGTGGGGTCGATCAACCTCACTCCGTTCCTGATTGAAGAGTAGTTTGCGTAGGCCGCAAGGCCTGTTCCTTTCGACCAGGAGGGTGATTCCACGACTCCGCCGAGGGACGTCAGTCGGATGGCGGGGGTGAGCCCTTCTGCGGCTATCGATTCTGCCTCGGCCAAAAACTCTCCACGGAGAGCCTGGATGAAACCGTCGTACAGCTCCGCTATGCTGACGCCCAGGGCTTTGCGGACGGATCGGTTGAAGCTGCCGCCCAATGGGAACCCTCTGGCGTATATGTCGGCGATGTCGGCCAGGGCGCGATCGCCATAGGCATCTTCGATGTATTTCATGAAAAGTGCCCCGAAGTTGTACCCCAGGAGTTGTGACGGAGGCCATAGATCCCGCTTGTAGAAGCAGCTGATCTGTTCGAAGGTGGGAAAAGCGTCGTCGAGCGCCATTTGCCGCGCCATCATCCTCGTGCGGGAATCGGATACGCGGGACTCGCCAAGGGCCTTGTATTTTTCGTAGACTGCGAGGCCTTCTACGAACGGGATTGGCTTGACGGAGTTTGGCATGACTATTTTGCCAAAAAGCAGCCTGGCGAGGCGTGCGCCCCCTCGGACCTGATTGAGCTCTATTTCGTGGACAAGCTCGTGAAAGAGCAGGGCCTCGAGCCAGGAAGGGTTTTTTGTGTTTCCCACATCAGACCATCTCAGGTTCGCGGTGTATATGGTTATGCAATCGAACACGGGAAGGGTGAATCCATTCGTCGCATCTACCTGGTCGGTAATGACTAAATCAATGACGTTTTGGGCTTCCCCGAACTCCTGTTTCAAAATGGCGTATGCGTGCTCCGCCAGGAAGGCCGCTTCCTGAGCTACGTCTGCGAGTCCATCATGGAAATGGACGTTGAAATGCTCAGTCTTCAGCGTCCACCACCTGATGTGTGCAGAGGATGCATCTTGTTTGGCGGTGGCCGCCAGGCATTGTTCTGCAGATGCGTGGACTGAAGGTGAGTGGGCAAGGGCTACTCCGGCGCAAAGAAGGAATGCGATCATGACGACGGGAAGCGCCGGATGCGGATTTTGGCGTGATCGCCTATGTGCTACGATAGATCTTCTCAAGGCAGAAACCTCCCCGGGGCATGGCGCGCTGGCTGAGCGCAACATCTCCCCAGCTTTCGTTATCTTAGGAAATATGGCCTAGTTATGATGATTACTCCCCTCGAAGTCATTATCCTTCCAGCTTCGGGCGAGTCAGTTGCCAGAGGGGAGGAGGTTGGCGCTTGCAGTGGGATCCGAAAGGCGAGCACAAAATGGTGTGCGGTTCTACCAGTTGGGGGCCGGCCGGGAGGGCCAGCCCCCAACGAAGAGTCTGCACAGTCAATAGTCTGAGTTCTACGATTCGGGCGACGATCGATCTATCTGAGGTTTGCAGTCTTCCAAGAGAGAGTCGACACACTTTGCGACATCCCATATGTCGAATGGCTTTGTAATGAGCGCTTGATAGTCGCAGGCGTTTGGGAAATCGTCGCTGTCGGGTGATGCTCCTGTAATGAGGATTACAGGCAATCCGCTGGTGCGAGGCGCGGCTCCAATCCTGCCGAGCAGCTCTCTGCCATCCATCACGGGCATCATGACGTCGACAAGCAGGATGTCGGGGAGAGGATCACAAGACAGTAGGCCTATTGCCTCCAGCCCGTTGCATGCCGTTGCCACACAGTGACCGAGCAATTCGAGCGCTTCCTGGAATACTCCTCTGATATCTGGGTCATCGTCGACAATTAGGATGTTGGCCAAAGCAAATCCCTCCTCGTTGCAATCCTGATATGAAAGACTGGGTTCACAACTCTGGATTCCTCGCGATTTGGTTTTCCTCTGGGGTGACATTGTCATGTTCTGTCTTGCGGATTTATGGTGGCACACGCCAGACGGTTCCAGGCTCTGGAAGCACCAAAGGATTGTGTGAGCATCGCAACTTATGGAGATAATTCGGCGAAGCTCTCTTCGAACCTCTTACCTTTTGCCGCTATATATCGGCATCATTCGAGGTAAATCGTGTTTTCTATGGAGACGTGCGTTAACACGTGCTGTTGCTCACTGCAGAAGGCATGGGGTCTTTGATGCCGGGTTTTTTCGTTGCACGGTAGTTTGATACAGAAAGGGGTGGTCGATCGTGGAGCGTAGATAGTTCGGACGATCCGGGTCGAGGTTTCGACTCTGGTTTTTGGCTGTGTGCGGTTGACGACGCGAAACAACGAACCCAGTGCCATACTGGAGGATGAAGCTATTGAGAGGACTTGCTGTGGCGGCTATGGGTTAGGGCGAATGCGCCCTCATAATGCTGGGCAACCTCTAGTAGGTAGGGGGTATGCGACATGCGTGGCTATATCGGCGTCGACGTTGGATCGGTCAGTACGAACCTAGTCCTCATCGGAGATGATGACGTCTTCATAGATTCGATCTATTTGAGAACCCGCGGAAACCCGATTGAGGCGGTGAAGGACGGTCTCCGGATGTTGAGGACGAAGCATTCCGAGTTCGAAGTGCTTGGGGCCGGCGCTACTGGAAGCGGTAGAAAACTTGCCGGTGTGATAGTCGGCGCCGACATTGTGAAGAACGAGATAACTGCTCATGCTGTGGCGGCCATGTCTGCCGTGCCTGGCGTGCAGAGCGTAATCGAGATCGGAGGGCAAGATTCGAAGATCATTCTCTTGCGTTCGGGAGTAGTCGTTGATTTTGGGATGAACACTGTATGTGCTGCAGGAACTGGTTCGTTCCTCGAACACCAAGCGCAACGTCTTGGTGTGGCCATAGAGCAATTTGGCGACCTTGCGTGTGCCTCTCAGTCTCCGGTTCGAATTGCCGGAAGGTGCGCGGTTTTTGCCGAATCGGACATGATCCACAAGCAACAGGTCGGTCATTCGCTGCCGGACATTGTGAGTGGCCTCTGCGAGGCGCTGGTCCGCAACTACTTAAACAATGTGGCGAAAGGAAAGCAGATTCTGGCGCCCGCCGTTTTCCAGGGCGGAGTTGCCGCAAATATCGGGATGAGGAGGGCTTTCGAGCGGGCGCTGGGGTACGAGGTGGTGGTGCCCGAGCATTTCGATGTGATGGGGGCGATAGGCGCGGCGATGTTGGCCCGGCGCCATATCGAATCGTCCAAAAGAAGCACTCTCTTTGCGGGATGGGAGGTTCCGGAGCAAACTTATACAACATCCTCCCGGGAATGCTCAGGGTGTCCAAATATGTGCGAGATCGTGGAGGTTGCACGTAACTCCGCCGTTGTTGCAAGGTGGGGCGGAAGGTGCGGAAAATGGGAGGATATGAGGAGGGCGGATCATGAGAATTGCGATCGTGACAGACAGCATAGCGGATCTCCCTGCTGATGTGGCCAGTGAAACGGGATTTTCGTGGTTCCCCTCCATGTGATCTTCGGGGAGAAATCCTTCCTCGATGGCGTAGACCTTTCATCTCGGGAGTTCTTCGCGAGACTTAAAGTTTCGGATGCGGCACCTTCTACGTCGCAACCTTCACCAGCCAGCTTCATCTCGCTCTATGATCGGCTGCTGAGGGAGTACGATT
>ERZ795047.4819-NODE-4819-length-11211-cov-4.088831_pt1 | contig 11211 bp, 9 predicted proteins | sample MGYA00375131_ERZ795047 | MGnify/ENA primary metagenome ERZ795047 (study PRJEB30176, sample SAMN05720228) | activated sludge metagenome | isolation source: Anaerobic digester | place: Japan | collected 2015-05-20 ... | reverse complement strand
GTGACGGCCACTGACGTTCGTCCGGAAGTTAAAGAGCAGATTGAAAGTGTCGGCGGTCGATATGTCGGTATCGAACTGAAAGAAAGCGCCGCCGCAGGAGGCGGCTATGCCAGGGAGTTGTCCGAGGAAGACCGCCGGAAGCAGCGAGAACTTCTGGTGGATCAGGTTGCACAAGTCGACGTTGTAATCACAACCGCGTTGATCCGCGGCGTTATCGCGCCGAAGCTCATTACCGCCGAAATGGTGCGAAGCATGCGGCCCGGTGGTGTCATTATCGACTTGGCGGCAGAAGGCGGTGGCAACTGTGAGCTGAGCCGACCTGGAGAGACCGTCATTGAAAACGGCGTAAAGATTATCGCCCCGCTTAATTTGCCTTCGACCATGCCGGTTCATGCCAGCACGCTTTATTCCCGCAACCTGGCTGCCTTTGTCATGGCATTCTGGAAAGACAAGACCTTTAACTTAGACTGGAACGACGAAATCCTGAGTCAGGCGGTGATTACCCACAACGGGGAAGTCCGCCATGAGTTGACACGCGAAGCACTGGGAGCGTTGGAGAAGCAGAATAAATGATGAGATTCAATCGGCGCTCCTGCTGGCGGCCCTGATGGCGAACGGACCTCCGCCGGGGTATTCGTTAGCCGTTAAAAGGAGGGTTATGAATCGTTCTACCGTTCGGCAGGTCCTTACCGATGTTCACTTCTGGATCCCTGTGATCGTGTTGTTGGCTGGGATCCTATTGCTGCTGGCGATTCGTTAAGCACGAGTGCCCTCGGTTGCTCGAATTGAGAGGGGGACGCGATGGCCATTCAGACTGAAGCAAGCCGCGTAGCGCGGCCGGTCATTTCACTTCATCGACTCGGTGTGTTATGTGGGCTCGCAGCAGGTGCGTGGCTGGGCGCCGCCGAAGCACCAACCAAGCTGGTAACTCTCGGCTTTTCCCCATTTCTGATCTCGATGGGGATGGTTCTCGGCGTCTTCGTCGCCAGGTGGACGCTGCCCATGGCGCTGAAGGGGACGACGTACGTCTATAGGGACTTGCGCGAAAAGAGTCACCTGATTTCCTGGGCGGTCCTGGCCGGGGCACTCTGGGCCGTCGCCAACACGCTGACCATCTTTGCCATAAGAGATATTGGGTTGTCTGTCGCCTTCCCTCTCTGGAACACCAACAGCCTGGTAGGTCTTTTCTGGGGAGTTCTTCTTTTCCGCGAGCTGCGCGGCGGAGGCGCCGGATCATGGGCAAAAGTCCTGGGAGGAGCCATTGCTATCGTTATCGGCGCCTGTATCCTGGGACTGGCAACAAGCCAGGCGCCGGAAGGGATGTCTGACCGGGCGGCAGCCGGGATTGCCGCGGCGCTAGGGGCCGGGCTGCTCTGGGGGACGATGTACATTCCGTATCGCAAGGCGTACATCAGCGGAATGAATCCCCTGTCTTTCGTCACTATCTTCACGTTCGGAGAACTGATTACCATCGGGATTTTGACCATCACCTTTCTGGGCGGGTTTTCACCCTTTGTCCAGGAGTTTGGACGATTTCGCCCCGCTCTGTTCTGGTTGTTTTTGGGTGGCTTTTGCTGGGTGATCGGCGACCTTTTTCAGCAGTACGCCGCCAAGTATGTGGGGATTGCCCGGGGAATACCGTTGTCGAATACCAATCAGCTATGGGGTCTGGCATGGGGTGCGCTGGTGTTCGGCGAGTTGTACGAAAAAGGAGCAGTCTACCAGTCAATGGTTGTTATCGGTTCGCTGATCATCGTTTGTGGCGCAATCGCTATAAGCCGGGCCGAAGCGCCGGAGTCGGAGCAGGAATCCTGGCACGCCGCAATGATGCGCGAATGCCACCGCTACAAAATGGATCGGGCTCGAGTTGAGGCCTCGCTTGCGGGAGAGGATCCGTTGTCGGGTGAGACTCCGAAACGACGGTGGTGGGAATTTTTGATCATCCTGGTCGCGCTGGGCATTTTTGTGTGGCTGGGGCTCGAAGTCCAGGCGCAGGATTTGAGTATGAATCCGGTTTGGACAATCGTGCTGGTGTCCGCAACGGTGGGTGTCCTGGCCGTCGCCACCATCGCACTCTGGAAGCGAACGAGGTTTTCTTAGGGCGAGATAGCCCCATTTCGTCTGCGTCCCATTCGTGCGCCTGCAACGGTCTCTCGTGACCCTTGAGCACCCGATAAAGGATGAAAATGGACGGCACTTCAACCACCGCGTGGGTCCCCTGTTTGTAGTTCCGCCCTCAGGCGGGCCTTTAATCGTTCATATAGCAACAATTGCCCCGTAAGCAACTACCCGGCTAAACCTCGGCTAAACCACGGCTAAACCCGGTACTACGAACAGAGGGTTCCTCCTGCATTTGGGTCCCACTGTCCCGCGGGCGGGGGAGGCTTATTTGAGCGCTTTTCCCCTTACTGACTATCCTGCTTGCTGTTTTGGCTCATCTCGGTTAGCTTGGGATTAACAACGTTCACCATCGTCGGAGGAACGTATGGCTAAAGTAGCTCTGAGCCCTCTCAGGCAGATGGTTTCCACGACGCCCACGGATTACTGGAACGATTCATGTTCTTTGGAGGAACTGTCCTACGGCTTGGTACATGGGGCAGTTGGTGCAACCACCAATCCGGTCATCGTGTTAGGAGTGCTCAGAAAGAGCATCTCGCTCTGGCAGGATCGCGTGGAACAGGTCATCCGGGAGAACCCAACCTGGTCAGAAAACGAGGTGACCTGGAAAATCGTCGAAGAAATGGCGGCAAAGGGCGCCGAACTGCTGTTCCCGGTGTTTCAGCAACACAGGGGTCGAAAAGGGCGGCTCTCGATCCAGACCAATCCCATCTTCTATCGAAACACTCAAGCCCTAGTCGAGCAGGCGGTTCACTTCAGTTCGATTGCGCCGAACATGCAGGTCAAGCTTCCCGTCACCGCCGCCGGTATACCAGCGATCGAGGAGGCAACTTTCCGGGGCGTCAGCATTAATGCAACGGTCAGCTTTTCGGTATCCCAGGCAATCGCCGTCGCTGAAGCAGTCGAGCGTGGTCTGAAACGGCGAAAGGCAGCGGGACTGGACATCGAACGGATGTCACCGGTCGCAACACTCATGGTCGGGCGCCTCGATGACTGGTTGCGCGTACTGGCCAAAAGGGACGGAATCGATATTGACCCGACGTACATCGACTGGGCTGGAATTGCGACCTTCAAGCGAGCCTACAGGATTTTCCAGGAGCGTGGTTATCGGGCACGTCTGCTGGTTGCGGCGTATCGACACCTTGGCCACTGGTCCGAACTAATCGGCGGCGATTTCATCCACTCGATGCCCTGCGAATGGGCCCACAAGGCTAACGACTCAGATCTTCCCATCGACAACAGCATTGACCGGCCGGTCGACGATGAGATCATTGCCACTCTTGCACGTAAATTCCCTGACTTTCGACGGGCTTATGAGCCTGATGGCATGACTGTTGAGGAATTTGCCAGCTTTGGGGCCTCGGTTCGAACGCTGCGCGGGTTCATCGAGGCCGTTCATGAGTTGAATGGGGTAATCAGGGATTTCATGTTGCCCAACCCCGACCTGAAACCGGCGGTTTAGGCGACCGACGCTTAAAGCCAGTAGCCCGGCTGATTGAGGGTCGTTGGGGATCGCGAACTTGATATGTCTATCGGTGTCTCATGAAACAGTACGACTCAAATAACCTCGTGATTCATCCTGACAGCGAGCCTGGTTCCGGGATCCTTGTCGAGGTAAGTCCGGAGGTTGCCGGCTGGGAGACACTGTGGTTCCAAGCACGGCGTCTGGAGATCGGGCAGGTGTGGGATTTCGAAGCGGGCGGGAATGAGCTGGCGCTTGTGATCCTGGGCGGGCAACTCCAGGTTTCTTCCAATCGCGGCCGTTGGCCGCAAGTGGGTCGCCGTGCCAACGTTTTTGCGGGGCTTCCCCATGCCCTGTATCTGCCTCCGGGGTCGTCGCTGACCGCTCGGGCGATCACTTCCTGTGAATTCGCAGTCGCATGCGTTCCTGCCCGATCAGATCATAAAGCGCGGCTGATCACTCCAGCCCATATCAACGTGGAAATTCGCGGCGGCGATCACGCCACGCGCCAGATCAACTACATCATTCCGCCGGGATTCTTCTGCGAAAGGCTGGTTGTCGTAGAGGTCTACACGCCGGGTGGCAATTGGTCAAGCTACCCCCCGCATAAGCACGACAGGCATCGAACGGGCGACGAAGGTGACCTGGTGGAAGCGGACCTGGACGAAATCTATTACTACCGATTCGATCGACCGGGAGGCTATGCCGTTCAGCGGATCTATACCGGTCAGGATTCTCCGCTGGCTTGCGCCGGCTTTCCCATCGATGCCGCGGTAACGGCCCATGAAAACGATGTCGTGCTGATACCTGAAGGCTATCATCCGGTATCGAGTCCTGTTGGATACACCACTTATTACCTCAACGTCCTTGCCGGCAGCGCCCAGAGCCTTGCTGCCAGCGACGATCCTGAGTACGCGTGGATCAAGGGATCGTATCGGAGTCGCGATCCCAGGGTGCCCGTTTACGATGTCACGGAGGCAAGAAAGCTATGACCCAGCATGCGACCAGACGCTTGACGATGGCCCAGGCCCTTCTCGCGTTTCTCAAGCAACAACGGGTTGAACGGGACGGAGTGGAGAAGCCTTTTTTCGCGGGTTGCTTCGGAATCTTCGGCCACGGCAATATCGCTGGAATCGGGCAGGCCCTCCAGCAAATGCCAGATTTCCCATACTACCTGGTACGGAACGAGCAGGCAGGAGTGCATGCGGCTGTAGCCTATGCCAAGGTAAGAAACCGGCTTCAGACGATGGCCTGTATCTCATCCATCGGTCCCGGGGCCACCAATATGGTAACCGGCGCTGCCGTAGCCACGATTAACCGGCTTCCGGTTCTCATCTTGCCGGGTGACATTTTTGCTCGGCGAAACGTAGCACCGGTCTTGCAACAACTCGAGGTGGAATACACCCAAGACATCTCGGTGAACGACTGCTTCAAACCGGTCAGCCGATACTGGGATCGCATCAACCGTCCTGATCAGCTCCTGACCGCCTTGCCCGAGGCGATGCGGGTTCTGACCAGCCCGGCCGAAACGGGCGCCGTGACTCTGGCATTGCCCCAGGATGTCCAAGCCGAAGCCTTTGATTACCCCGAGTCCTTTTTCCGGCCCCGCGTCTGGCGAATACCACGCAACCGCCCCGACAGCGAGGCGCTCCGGCGAGCGGCCCAATGGATCCGCGCAAGCAAGCGCCCCATGATTGTGGCAGGCGGCGGGGTGATCTACTCTAGCGCAACTGAGACCTTGCGTGACTGGGTGGACAGGACAGGCATACCGGTTGGGGAAACCATGGCCGGGAAGGGAAGTCTTCGTTATGACCATGCCTTAAACCTGGGCGCAATCGGTGTTACCGGCACTCTGGCTGCAAACCGTATTGCCCGGGAGGCGGATCTCGTCATTGGAATTGGCACTCGATACAGTGACTTCACAACCGCCTCAAAGACGGCTTTTCAGAACCCCGCGGTTCGATTCATAAACATCAACGTAACAGGGTTTGATGCGGCTAAGCATTCTGGCCTGGCACTCGTCGGAGATGCTCGCGTCACGATCGAAGAACTCGGCCGCCTGCTGGAAGGATGGCAGGTAGACCCCGATTATCGGCTTGCCAGCTGTGAGCTTCACGACCAATGGGAGGCCGAAGTCGACCGGATTTACGCCATCCGGAACAAACCTCTGCCGAGTCAGGGGGAGATTCTCGGGGCAATCAACGAACTGTCAAGCCCGGACGCAATCATGATTAACGCGGCCGGCAGCGCACCGGGAGATCTTCATAAGCTCTGGCGAGCACGGCATCCCAAGAACTACCACCTGGAGTACGGTTACAGCTGCATGGGTTACGAAATAGCCGGCGGGCTAGGCGCGAAGATGGCGGCCCCTGAGCGCGATGTTTATGTCATAGTGGGAGATGGCAGCTACTTGATGATGGCCACGGATCTGGCCACTTCAATCCAGGAACGACAAAAGCTGATCGTGGTGCTGATCGACAACGGAGGATTTAAGAGCATCGGAGGGTTGAGCCGTTCGCTCGGACAGGCCGGATTTGGGACTCGCTATGCATACCGAAAGGACGGAGTGCTGCCCGGAGATACGAATGGGGACCAGATCGAACCTGTGGTCGTGGATTTCGCAGGCAACGCACGCAGCCTGGGCGCCGAAGTCATGGATTGTGCCAGTTACGATGACCTTGTCGCGGCCCTTCAGAGGGCGCGGGAAGTGGACCGAACTGTCGTGATTACTATCAAGAGCGATCGATACGTCGGCGTTCCTGAATACGAGAGCTGGTGGGATGTGCAGGTGGCCGAGGTCAGCGAGATGCCCGCCGTTCGAGAGGCCCGCAAGAGATGGGAGGAAATGAGGGCCAGGGAAAGGTATTTCCTGGAGTCGGGAGAATAGGATCCAAATGCTATGGGTGAACCAACCAGACTTCTGAACTTTATCAACGGCGCCTGGGTCGAAGCTTCGAAAGCGGAGTACCGGAATGTCAGCAATCCGGCGACCGGCGAGGTGTTGGCTTGCGTGCCGTTGTCCCCGGCGGAAGAAGTGGATCGCGCTGCCTCGAGCGCCGAGGCCGCGTTTTCTGCTTGGCGAAGGGTTCCTGCCCCGGAGCGAATCCAATACCTGTTTAAACTGAAAGATCGGCTCGAGGCAAATCTAGAAGATTTGGCGCGCACTATCACGATGGAGAATGGAAAGACGCTGGACGATGCGCGCGGAGAGATGCGCCGGGCTATCGAGAACGTTGAGGTTGCCTGTGGCATCCCAACCATGATGCTGGGAGATTTCTCTGAAGATGTCGCCCGGGGCATCGATGAATACATGATTCGCCAGCCGGTGGGAGTGGCCGCGATAATCTGTCCATTCAATTTCCCCGGGATGGTTCCTTTCTGGTATCTCCCATACGCTTTGGCCTGTGGAAACACGGTCATCGTCAAGCCTTCGGACCTGACCCCCATTACCATTCAAAAGGTGTTTCGACTGTTGGACGAGCTCGAGCTGCCGCCAGGGGTGGTGAACCTGGTTAACGGAGGCATCGACACGGTTAATGCGCTGCTTGATCATCCGGCGATTGATGCGGTCACCTTTGTCGGCTCGACACCGGTGGCGCGTCATATTTACAGTCGCGCTGCGGCCAACGGGAAGCGAGTGCAGGCTCAAGGGGGCGCCAAGAACCCGCTGATCGTGCTTCCCGATACAGACCCGGCAATGACCACTAACATCATTACCGACAGCGCCTTCGGTAACGCCGGGCAGCGATGCCTGGCGGCGTCCCTGGCGGTGACCGTCGCCGAGGCGGATCGCGTCTTCCGGCCGGCGTTGGCAGAGGCGGCGTCCAACCGCGTGGTCGGATACGGGCTTGATCCTGGCGTGCAGATGGGACCTGTCATAACTCCCGAGAGTCGTGAGAGGATTCGAAGGATCATCACAACCGGTGTCGAGGAGGGGGCTGAAATAGTCGTCGATGGACGTGACACCGTCATCCCCGGCTACGAGCGAGGCAATTTTCTTCGTCCCACGGTCCTGGACCGGGTTCGCCCGGGCAGCCTGGTTGCGACTACCGAGATTTTCGGGCCGGTGCTCGCTCTGATGCATGTGAAAACGGTGGACGAGGCCATTCAGCTGGTTAACAGCGGTGAGTACGGAAATATGGCTTGCGTTTTCACCTCCAGCGGGGCGGTGGCTCGCAAGTTTCGCTACGAGGCCCAGGCCGGAAATATAGGGATCAATATTGGAGTAGCGGCGCCTATGGCCTTCTTTCCCTTCAGCGGATGGAAGAGAAGCTTTTTCGGCACTTTGCACGCTCAAGGTCAGCACGCAGTTGAGTTTTTCACGCAGACCAAAGTTGTTGTCGAGCGCTGGCTGCCCGAATGGTCGCGCCGATTCTAGGCTTGAGGAGAAAAATCGAGGGTTCTTATGGCAATCAAGATCGCCAACGCACCTTGTACATGGGGCACACTGGAGTTCGAAGGAATGAGCGGCGAACGCATAACCTGTCGCCAGATGCTCGATGAATTACGTGAGACCGGCTATGAAGGTACCGAGTTGGGCGATTGGGGCTTTATGCCGACCGAACCGGCTGCGCTTCGGCAGGAGCTGGACAGCCGAGGGTTGACGATGGTCGGGGCCTTCGTGCCGGTGGCGTTGAAGGACGCGGACGCTCATGCAGCCGGGGAAGCCGAGGCTGTAAAGGTAGCGCTGTTGCTCGCCGGAACGGACACCACGCCTGCGCCTTACATCATTCTGGCCGACGCCAACGGTACGGATCCTGTCCGCACCAGGAATGCAGGGCGTGTCACCCCAGAAATGGGACTGTCCGAGGATGAATGGAAAGTGTTTGCACGTGGCGCTGAACGAGTGGCTGCGGCGGTCCGCCGCGAGACGGGGCTGCCAACGCTCTTCCACCATCACTGTGCTGGGTACGTCGAGACTCCCGAAGAAATTGCCCGGCTGATGGAGCTTACCGATCCCGATATCCTGGGGTTGGTCTTTGATACCGGGCATTACCTGTATGGGACTGGTGCTGGAGGGCGGAACGCCGCGTTAGAGGGACTCGAACGTTTTTGGGATCGCGTCCGCCATCTCCATTTCAAGGACTGTAGCCCTCAGGTCGCGGCCAAGGCGCGGAGTGAAGGCTGGGACTATTTCCAGGCAGTCGGACAGGGCGTTTTCTGTGAGTTAGGTTGTGGTGAAGTGGATTTCCCCGGCATTGTGCGTTTTCTGAACGGCTGTGGATACAGCGGGTGGATCACGGTTGAACAGGATGTCCTGCCAGGAATGGGAGCGCCGCGGGAGAGTGCCGTACGCAATCGTGAATATCTGCGATCACTCGGGCTTTAGCAGAGTTCTCGGGAGGGAGAAGGTCATGTCTGATACATTGAATGTCGCCATCATTGGCGCCGGCCGTATCGGTCGCGTTCACGCTCAAACGCTGGCGCAACGCATCCCCTATGCGCGGTTGTCAATGATCGTTGATTTGGACTTGGAGGCCGCTCGCCGTCTGGCCGACCGGTTTAATGTGCCCCGGGTGGCGGCCGATTATGCCGAGGCGCTTGCCGATCCCGATATCGAAGCCGTTCTAATCTGCACGTCGACCAAAACGCACGCCACAATCACGAATCACGCGGCTCGTTCGGGGAAACATATCTTCTGCGAAAAACCGATTTCCCAGTCACTCTCAGAGATTGACGAAACGCTCAGGATCGTGGAGCAGGCTGGCGTCAAATTCCAGGTGGGCTTTAACCGCCGTTTTGATGCCAACTTCAGTCGAGTCCGGCGCGCCATCGAATCCGGCGAGATTGGCGAACTATCGCTGCTGCACATCATCAGCCGGGATCCGGAGCCCCCCTCGATCGATTACGTCCGTGCGTCGGGCGGCATGTTTCTGGACATGACAATCCATGATTTCGACATGGCACGTTTCCTGACAGGCGCCGAGGTCGAGGAGGTATTTGCGATGGCGGGTGTTCGCGTAGATCCGGCCATCGGTGAGGCAGGCGACGTCGATACGGCCGTTATCATGTTGCGTTTTGAAAACGGGATTATCGGCACGATCGATAACAGCCGCCGCGCTCCTTACGGCTATGACCAGCGAGTCGAGGTCCTCGGAAGCAAAGGATCGATAGTCACACAAAACAACTATCCTAACCAAGCCATCTTGAGCGACGCCCATAGTGTCCGGCGTGATCTACCACTGAATTTCTTCATGGATCGTTACACTGAAAGCTTCGTGGCAGAAATCGCGGCGTTTGTGGATGCCATTCTCCGCGACGCTCCGGTGCCGGTGTCTGGAAACGACGGGCGCCTTCCCGTGGTGATGGCTCTCGCTGCCGCTCAGTCCTATCGCGAACACCGGCCCGTGCGCTTGGATGAAATCCTCGTTGTAGCCTGACCAGAATGAGCGCGTGCGCAAGGCAGGCTTTCCTCGTTGTTCGAACCCCGAAGGCACGCCCTGATGCCCCGTTCCGCAGGGCTGACACAGACTCTCGGTCTGGGATTCGGCCCGAAAGGGAATGCGCACGCCGGGAGCTTGCGGGGAGTTTCCGGCGGAAGGTATATTCCCGCGTGGGAGGGTACTTTAACCCTCCGACTGCCCCGCCGGCGACATCCTTTGATGCCCTGACGGAGCAGACCCCCAACCCTTTCCGGTGTCCAACTGCCACAAAAGTCGTCAAACCAACCGGCATCAGGTGGTCCTGGACATTTGCTCCTGCATGCGTCGATTCAACTCGTCTGGTGACACGTCCTCGATATGCGTGCCGAGCCACCACTGATTGCCGAAGGGATCTCGTACTCCGGCCGTTCGATCGCCGTAAAACTTGTCTTCGGGCTCAGCCATCGAGGTAGCCCCGGCCTGCATAGCGCTTCGATAAACGGCGTCAACGTCAGGAACGTACAAATACAGGGAGCAGGTGGTTGGCTTCCATTGTTCTGACGCCTGCCCCAACATCACTCGGGAGTCTCCGATCTGTAGCTCGGCGTGCGCTATCGAGCCGTCTGGCATATCTGCCCGGAAAACCTCGGTGGCGCCAAAAGCCCGTTTCGCGAAATCAAGAAACTTTTCCGCGTCAGTGACGACGAAGTATGGGGTAATCGTGTGATAACCCTCCGGAATCGGTTTCACTGCCATATGAATACTCCTGTAGGTGGGATTTCCCTTCATGGTAGCGTCATCGCAGAAGATCATTCAAGGCTGGTCCCGCATCTAAAGAAAACCTTTGCCCCTATTGCCGTTTACCGCTATCTTCTGGAGTTTGGAAAGGATATGATTACGGCGAATTCAGGAGGTGAAGATGGTACAGTCGAAACCGTCGCGTCGTGTCGTTCTGAAGTCTGCGGTGGCTACTTTAGCCGGAGGGGTTGCTCTTGATCAGGGACTTTCCGCCCGGAGCCAAACCGGCGAAAATCAGCTTCTACCAACGGTGCCACTGGGTCAGCATAGAATCACTCGATTGTTGATCGGCTCGAACCCTTTCAACGGATTCTGCTACGCACTGCCCTCGCTGTCAGCGCACATGAAAGAGTGGTGCACGCCTGAGAGAATCGTCCAGATCATTCGACAGGCCCAGCGAAACGGAATCAATACTTGGCAATTCAGCTATTACGAGTCGAGCCTGAAGGCCCTGAGCATGCTTCAGTCCGA
>ERZ795047.4817-NODE-4817-length-11214-cov-3.724617_pt1 | contig 11214 bp, 16 predicted proteins | sample MGYA00375131_ERZ795047 | MGnify/ENA primary metagenome ERZ795047 (study PRJEB30176, sample SAMN05720228) | activated sludge metagenome | isolation source: Anaerobic digester | place: Japan | collected 2015-05-20 ... | reverse complement strand
GCCAGCCAGTGGTGTCGGACCAGGCGCCAAGACGCCAATCAGACGTGGCACTTGTCGAAGAAGCTGCTACCTTAAGATCAGCTGTTACCTGCGTGGCACTCGTGAATGATGTGATGACTGCCCATGACCAGGCCGTAGACGGACCGATACGTACTAGGCGCCCAACGTCAGTTGCTGCAAACGGAGAGTGACCTGTGGCCGTAATTGTGACAGAGCCAACAGCTGTGCCGCTGACGGCTAATTTCTTAGCCGTATCAGAGTTAACGTCCATGTACGGACCGTCCTTGAACTCAAAGTCCGTGAACGTCCAGCTGGTGTGTCCTGTACGAGACAACTTCTTAGGTTTAACCTGCGGATGAAACATGAACAACACGTCCGCTGACTGAACGAACTTGACATTGGCTAACTGATCTTGTGTGTACGTGTGCGCAAGTTCATATGGAACGCCGGTGCTAAGAATCTGGCCGCCATCCTTGAAGAATCGAAAATAGCCTGCACCAAACTCAATAATGTAGGCTTGGATGGTTGAGAACTTAAATGGAATCAGCCAGGTATCAGCGGCCGTTTTTGTAGCGGCAATGAACCGGAATCCTGGACGCTTAATCACACCGCCATGCGGCATGATCAAGAAGTTCTCCAGCAACTCGCAACCGTTCTGGTATTTTTGAACGTCAACCCGAGACATCAACCGCGGTGACATCTCACCTGTGGTGAAGTTGGTCTGGATAATTGATGCGCGAGCCATTACCGCGACTCCAGCCAATCAGTGGCCTCAACCATCTGCAGTGAATTTTCCTGCGCATCAACAGAGCGGGCTTCACGTACCACCAGCTTATACTGCTCCCACATCTGCTCCTTGAGCGAGTTTGACTGAACAATGGGCATTGCCAACAGGTGCGCCAGGTAGGCCGCAAGGGCCTGAGACAGCAAGGCGTCGTACTCGTTCGGGTCCTCTACACGAGCAATGTACTTGATCTTAACGATGTTGGAATTGCACTGCAGTTTACGCCCCTCAATTGTGAACGGTTCATCGGACTCGAGTCCAAGGGTTCTGAGGCAGTCGGGGGGTAACAGAAACGAATATGACCAACCATATGCGGGTTGGTCAGCAAGCGGGGCCAGGACGTCACGTTTTACCGCGCAGTTCCATGGGTAGGTGCGTAGAACAGCATCCCGGCAAATAGGCCAGTTTTGCTTAATGAGAATAGCTGACTTTTGCGGATCATCCAGCGAAGTGATCAGATCAGCTCCGATGTATGTTAGCGCAAGATTGGCGATCTCCGTAATTGAACTGGCCATGGCTCCTCCGAAAAGGCCGTGATGGCCCTTTGGGGGAGCGCATCACGGCAAAGGCTCAGCGGCAGCTGATTAGTCAACAACGTACTGCAGGAACGTCTTGAGCGTGCCAGCAGTCGCCGTAGCGACGCCAAGTGTGACGTAGATGTCTTCGCCGTAGGCGGCGGAGATCTCCACACCGAGGTTGGCAATCTGGTCGAGGAACTGGGGGGCACCCACTATGGTGTAGGTACGGGCAGAGCCGTACTTTGCCGCAGTGATGGTACCACCCAGTTGGCCGTTAGCTTGGCTGGGAGCCGAGCCAACTGCCAGGGTTGTAGTGCCTTGCGCCGTGGTGACAAAGATGCAGGACTGAGGGAGCAAGCGCGCGCCTTTAGGCAGCTTGCCGATGCAGATGGTGTCGTTCGCCGGCAGGGTCGTCAGAGCGAAGTCGCCCTGAAGGGTGCGTACGCGACCGCCGATGTCCCCAACCTTTTGGGGAGTCGGGGGCACGGACAGGATGCCAGCTACTTGCGTCGTATTGCTGTTTGCCATGTTCGATTCTCCTTAGTTTGGTTGATTACAGGACGGCTTCGTCGACCTTGATTTCGACAACGCCTTCCTCTTCCATACGCGTGGCGCCGATACCCATGGTAACGTACACCTGTATGGAGTTGCGCTTGTCACGGCGTGGACCGACATCGACCATCGGGTCTTGTGACACGGCCAGAAGGAGCTTCGACTGCACCCAGGCGATGTGGCGGCGATAGCCAGAGGCGTCAGTCAGCAGACGCTGCGTGCGCACGAACTGGAACCCCATGAACGTGTCAACCTTGCCCTCGACCAGCGCCTTGACCACGTTGTAGTCTTGTGACGTGATTTCGATGTTACGCAGCAAGCTGTGCAGGCTGTTGGCCGTGCAAGTCATGACCCGGACTTCATCTGGGTCATTTTCATACGCGTCCAGAATTTCCTTGGCGCGGCGAATCTTGCCGATGGTCAGGTTGCTGTTGGCGGCACCACCAGATTCAACGTAGTTCACCGCAATCTGGTTGCCGGCCGGGAACGACACGGTGGTTTGACCCGTTTTGCCACTGTGCGCAGAGTCGAAAGCGGACCCGATGATGGCGTCGTCCATCTTGCGACCCATGGCGAAGACAGCATTCATCGCGTAGGCGCTCGTCGGATCGATGAGCATCTTCAGCTTGTCCTGACGATCAATCAGGTCAGCCCAGTCGTAGTCACGCAGGGAAACTCGCCGACGGTCATGCGGAGTGCTGACCAGCGGCGTGTCTTGATGGCGACCGGTGATTTCAACCGCGTCGGTAACACCAATACGGTCATAGAATTCAAACTCGCTGTTTTGCGGTTCGACACGGACGAAGGGGCGTAGGCGCGAACCCTTCTGTTGGACCAGCATGGAAACGTTGTTCCGGTACTGGTTAACATATGCGGCATCAACTTGGAAGGACATTATAGTCTCCGATGAAAAGTGGTTAAACGATTCTTCGGAAAGCTACCCGGTAATCCGGACCCTCCTAGCAATTCAGCACCTGCTTTCGGTGAGGAGCTTTCTCCTGGTCATACGGACACTTGCGTGCTACCCGTCTATGATTAGTATTATAACACAAAAACGCCCCGTGTAAACAGGGCGTTCTCGGAAATTAAATTAACTTTCGACCTTGCCCGGATAGGCCACCTTGAACAGGCGTTCCATTCGCGCGACAGCTTCCTTATGACCAGGCGCATCCTTGTTCATGTAGGCCTTCTGGAAGTCAGCGTCCGTTTGCAACGTGCCGATTTCAGCCTTGGCCGCTTCAGGTCCTGCAACGAAGCCAGACTGCGATGAGCGACCGCCGAAGGCTTGATCCTCACCAAGCTGCTTGCCGATATTGGCGAACAACTTAATAAGCATCGGATTGTCCCCTTCACCCGACTCATTCAGATACTTAACCAGTTCTTCGCTGCCGAAGGTCTTAACCGCACGCTGGGCCAACTGGACATTGACGTCGAACTCGTGGCCTTTCCACTCACCTCGAAGGTGCTCAAGAGCTTGTTCACGCTGAGCGACGCGAGTCTCTTGCATAGACTTCATGTCGCCGCCGACCTTAGCAATGTAGTCTTGATACAGGCCGTCAGCTTGCTTCTGCGTCAGTCCATGCTTGTGGAAGACGTCTCGCGCCCACTTCTGAGTAGCCTCGTCTTTCGGCACACCATCAACCGTAGTTTCGGAGAACTTGTACCCGTCCGCCGCGCCAGGACGTCCGAGCTTATTGTAAAAGTCGGCCATCTCAGCCGGAGACGCATCTGCCTTTGGCAGTACAATCTTGTCGGCGCCAATCATCGACTGGGCGTGGACAAAGGATTTGGCGAGACCACCGACGTCCTTGATGTCAGTAAGTGCCGGATGCGCGCGCAGGTCCTCGGGCAAAGAACCACGCCAATCAGTCGTCCCATCTGCCGGGGGAGTGCCACCAGTCAGAGTCGAACCGCCACCCGAAGAATCACCTTCGCCGCCCTCAGGTGCGCGAAGAACATGCCGCTGAAATTTATTCATTTGTTGTTTGCTCCATCAATTGTTGAAGTTTGCCGAGATCGTAGTTAAGCATCTTGAGAATACTCAACACAACCCGGCGTTCGCCATCCCGCATAGCTGTAAGCTGCGGGTCACCAGGGGTGATGACTGGTTCGAACACGTGGCAATTTTTCGCCAGATGTGCAAGAACAACCTCCCCCTGGGGTGTCTCAAACGTTGATCGATAAGCTTCAACCAACGCATGTTTGTTACCGAAAATCTTTTGGAGGGTGTCACGCACCATTCTTGCCTCCATTGATGACGGCCAGGCTAGCAGCTCCACGACCAGCCTTGTTGAACGAATCGGCGGCCATATTCAGTTGCTCAGCCTGGGCTTGTTCAGCTTTAGCCTCAGTTCGTTGCTGACGTAGCTCTGCCACCTGCTTGTCAGTGAGCAGCGTGCGGTATGACACGTCATACACATCAGCCATGAAGTCAACGACGCCATCGCCATCAATCTTGTCAACAATTTCAGGCTTGACAGTTGCCACCTGAGCAAGTGTCTCCATCATACGTTGGAAGGCCATGACCTGTGTCATGCGTTGGGCCTTGGCCACTGGAGACACGTATTCAACCTTCAGTTCAACGCCAGCCAGCTGCTGTGGAATTTCACCTAAATAACCCTTGCGTATAAGAATTCCAAAAACCCGATCAATCAGCGGATCGAGGAACTCAGACTGCTGGCGACTAACCGCTGGGGCCATGAGACGCATCTTCTCCTCAGTGCGCTGCATGACCTCAGTGGCCGTCATCTGCGGGCCTTCCTGCAAATTCATCCAATCGACGAAAAAGCTACGGATGATGTGCTGACGACGCGAGTCGATCAGATCGAACCCGATGTCTACGCGGCCACGAGTTTCCAGGGGGTGGATCAATTGCTCCGGGTTGAGCGTCGAACTATAGTAGTTGATCCCGCCAGGAGACGTCTTGATCGGGAGCAGGAAGCCTTCATCCGGCATCATCAACGGAGGATCAACGATCTTCTGCGCCGCGACAATAATAGTCTTCGCCATGGCGTTAACCATGCGAATATCTGGCATTGCCGTCATTGCTGGGCTACGACCGTAACGTTCGCCAGTCAGTTTACTCCAGCGCGGTACCATGAACGGAAAATCGTAGTAGCCGGACTCGGCCAACACTAGTTTCTCCTGCGGATATATGTACCAGGACGCGAAACGCCTGGCCTTCGGAGAAGCTGAACGCGGATCGAAGTCCTTACGCGGAGCCACGAAGTGGACGAAGTCATGCTTCTTAAGCGGATTCTTGCGAGCCTCTTCCTGGAACTTAGTTGACGGAAAATTCGGCCATAGTTGGAGAGCCTGCCGAGCCTCGAGCTTGAAGGTCCGACCGATTGTGTCTACCCGGCCATAGGCGTCCTCATCAATGACGCAGTCTGCAAGATGATATGTACAGAAACGCAATGGCGCGTGTACGTACTCTTCCTCCACATACATGATCCCCGTACCAAAGGCTCCAAGGTCGAGATAAAGTTCGTGAGCTTGCGGATTGAAGTTCGTCTTCTGCGAATTGAAGATACCGAACATGATATCCGTGGCATTTTGAAGCCAACGTTCAACCTCGTCGTCCTCTCGAAGTGGCTCCTCCATCTCCACCGGTAGGGTGAGTCTGAACCAGCGCTGCGTGGGACTCGTGAGGTACGAATGCAGCCCTGACGCCAGTTGCTCAAGAGCCCATGGCGCAGTGGAGTCGTATATCTTGTTCTGGAGTTCTTGACCCGGGGTCCGTTCATGATAGAACGCCCCACGACGAGGCAATACCAGATCTGCAGCATCTTGCCAGAGGCGGGTCCAGTTCTGCTTTTCTTGCTTGAGCTCCTCTACGCGTTGGCAGAGTTCCCCAGCAATCTGCTGTTGATCGTTCATTTAACCTCCCAGGAGGGTCTTGGTAGCGGTGTTTGCCGTGGACGTATCCCCAGTCGAGCTTGTAAGTACCGTTGAAGCACGACCTGCGCGCAAGCGGTTCTTATCACGCTCGTTAGCGGCAACTTCTGCCGCAGCCTTGTCCGAAGCTGCCTGGTTCAGGGCCTTAGCCTCATTGGCTGCACGTTCCTGAGCAGCGCGTGCTTCGTCCGCCGCCTTCTGTTGGTTCTTCTGTTGTTGCCTCTGTTGTTGTGCAGCGTATGCAGTTGATGCCACCGATGCAGCGGCTGCAACGAGCATAGCAGTTGACGTGGCTATAGCCATGTTACAATCCTTTCACAAAAATGCGCTCGACTTGTTCGTAGCCCATACGCACGTACATTGCTGCAACTGCATCCGGCATGGACCCCTCTAGCAGAGCCATTGTAATAGCAACAGCCCCAACCTCCTTTGCCCAACGCTCAGCTGACCGATACAGCTGGATAGCTACCCGCGTGTGGCGGTAATTCTCATCGACGTACCAAAACAACTCCTGCGCTAAAAGCTTTGTTTGAACTGTTTGGGATGGAGCGACGATAACACCGATTCCACCAACAATCGTACCCCCGTCCTCGGCCACCATGAAAAATACGTTTGGGGCACCAATCAACCGGTCTAGTCCATGTGTACAATCGGCATCCTCGCCGAGAACACGTTTCCAGCCGGACAGGTCGAAGAATTGCCGCCCATACTTCTGGACAAACGGCCAATCCTCAATTGTTGCCTGACGATAATTCATACCTATCTCCGATTGTGTTATTATACCATAAACTTTCTACCCGTATTCGGAATTTTAATATCCCAACGGGTCATAATTACTCTCTGTCTGCCGTGGTAACTTAAAGGCATATGCTCGCTTCTCCTTAAATGCAACAGCTAGGTATCTAAACGCATCCGCCCCGTGGGACGTCCAGTCGTGGTCAGGCGAATCATTATAACAACGCATCTTGTCGTTCCAACTCTTCTTGTACTGGCGAAGGGCCTCAATCCCGCGGTCGCACTTTGACTGATCAAACCAGCACTTGCCCAGGATGTTTCGCACCGCCTCAATACCGTCCTGGACGGAGAGCTTTGGCACAGTGGTGAACTTGACTCCAAGGGCTGCAGCAACGTCCTTGCGGCTCTTGCCCACTGAGAAGTCTCGCACCTCTATGTCGTGCGGCGCGTAGTGCTTACCGTACAGGTAATTCTTTTCAGACAACACCTTTGCGTAGTGTACGATACCCTCACCACTATTCTCGTAGTAATCAATAATGCGGACCTCCAGACCGGAGACCTGATAGAACCAGATAGCGGTAGAGTCATGCGTACCCAAGTCCCAAGCTGTATGCACCTCCAGCCGCGGCTCGTATGGCACCGTGCAGATGCGCTCCTCCTTGAGGGCCTTTTCCATCTGTGCACCATAATAAGAGCCAACCAACGCCGCGTCAAATGAGCAATAGAATTCCTGCTGGACCATCTCCTCAGGCATCCCGGCGAGGCGTTCCTCCTCGATCACATCGACGCCAATTGCGTTTGTGTCCTCAATTGTGAGCGTCTGCGCAAACCAGCGAGGATTGCGTTTGGCCATCTCCATAATCTCATGGCCATGGTTACGGCCTCGTGGAGTATAGATAAATAGAGCCCAACCACCGTTCTCTGCCAGAATAGGGCGGATATAGTCCCACGCGCGAGGGTCCTGCAGTGAATACTCCGAGAACACGCATCCGACTGGATTTGCCCCCACCAGGCGGTCAACGTTATCTGTACCGACAACCTGCCAGATTGAACCATTCTCCAGCTCCAGCTTCATCTCCGTGTTGTTCTCGGACCTAATAGCCTCCCGCGGCCACGCATCACGAAATGCCTTGCCCTCCTTCGTCCGGCCATCCCAAACGATCTTCCGTCCCTGGTTGTATGTAGGCAATAAGTGCCAGTACAGGCCGGGTCTAGTAAACGCGGAGACAACCGTCCAATTCAGGGCTGTTGCATCTTTGCCCGCGCGTCTGTGCCACACAGCAACAGCTCGCTTGCCCCCCTTCTCCAGGTACGACCACAGCGGAATCTGGTACATCCGCGGCATCCAGTTGACTGGTACTTGTATGTTAGACATCGATGATCCCATCCTCGTCAGTCTTCAGTTTCTCCACATCGGTGCGCATGGCTTCAAGGGTTACGTTGTCTAGCTCCGTAACGTCCTTCATCAGCTTGCGGGCCGCCTGATTGTCAAGCATCATCCGGCTACCCTGTAGCTTGTCCAACTGATCTGCCATAATAGCGGCTTGGTCAGGCATCACATCAGAGAATCGCACGACGCTAAACGTCACGGAGGCCTTAATCTCCTTGTTGACGTCGAGAGACCGCTTCTTCGGATGTACGTATTGTGCCAACTCTTTTGCGGCAGCCAGTTGCTGGTCAGCGTCCTCGGCCAGTTCACCACTTGCGAACTGCGCCATAATGCGAATCGGGTCTACACCCAATTCCTCCAGCGTATCGAGGATCGGCTTGTTTACCAGAGGATTGCCCTGGCCATTCTCGTGGTATTTCGTCATGATAGCCTCAGGTTATTAGACTTCGGTTAATGGTGGCCTCCACTTCCTCGGCTGGGAATTTCTCCAGCGTACGCAGGTGTTGTATCAGCTTATCTAGCGGCTGAAAGCGCGCAACAAATGGATCCAGGCCACAGTACACACGTAACGGGACGGCAAAGGCTTCAACCAGATTCCCGACCTCCTTTGCACTGGCGGAACCGTTCAGGTACTGTCGTGGGATGTTCAGTTTGTACCGCCTCGTGGGGGCGGGCGCGCGTGTAGGCGTACGATAGTAATTTGAACTGCAAGCCTTACACGCACCGCAATATGTGATGACCTGCCTTCCCGCTACGCGCTTCGTGGATTTGTCGAACGCAGACAAGGGCTTCAGAGTCCCACATCGTACGCAGCGCCGGTCAGACATGGGCCAACTCCCGAGCTACACGCTTATTCGCGTTGCGTACACGGTAATACTCACGCGTGCACTCTTTGCAGTATGGGTTAGTCAGGTATGCGTAGAACTCCTCGTGAGGCTTGGTTTCCTTACAGCGAGGGCACTTGCGCGCTTCGCCTTCCTTCTTCAGTGTGGTTTCGATCTTGCTCATGGTCTCTACCTCGATGGTATGATAATAATTATACACTGCCCGAGAATCGTTGTATACGGAAATTGATCACAGGCCTAGTTCCTCTTTTATAGCCTTAGTTGCTGGAGACCACTCACCCTTATTGTAGTTCCTGTGGCATGGCTGGCAATATCCGTAGACTCGGCCACAAGGACCAGTAAACGCGGATATTGGTTTAATCGTGAAGCACCGTGGGCAGCGCTTTAGCGTCTCTGGGTGATCGACTGGTAATCCGGCTTCAAGTTTAAGGAAACGTTGCTTCATTGCTCTCAATTCTGGCGTCATGTTAGGCTCCTAGTAAATAAAATTTATTTTATCATGGAGAGTCCTTGCTGATTCGGAATAATCCTATAGATATAGGCAAACCAAGGGAACAAGGTTGACTCACTCAGCATACGCGAGGTCTAGCCCTTGTAGCTCATTGGTTTACGGCTCGAACATTGTATTAGCAGACTGCAGAAAATACACCCCCAATCAATCTGTTCAATATATCCTAAGTTATTGACTTAATTGACCTTTTGTTATCGATCTCCTCTAATTATTGACCTATTGACATTTTTGTCCTCCTCATTCATTTTGAAAAGGACCGTGGATATATATATAGATCTCAACCTTGCCCCAACAGAAAGTGTAATTAAGTCAAATACTTAGGCACCATTTAGTTTAGATGTAAGGTCAATAATTCGGCAATAAACTGCTATATGTGGTATATAAATCCGACATTACGCCCAATATCCTAGGTAAACTGCTAATATATCATATTAGATCTAATGTGTTGTACATGCATAGAGGATCGTTATAGAAAGTCCTCGGCTACCCAACAGGTCTACTGCGATGGCTCTCCCTGGTTTAAGCGGAGTATTGGACGCCCCGGGCCCCCAGGGTGAAATTCCCACGCACCAGGTGAAATGGGTTCAAATGATAATGATTCTCATTCTCAAGTACAACTGGCCAAGAACAGATGATAATGATTCTCATTTAGCGGACAGACATCCGCCGACTGATAATGATTCTCATTCTCGATTGAGGCTCGGGCAAAGGATCTAGGCCAGATGATGGAAGAACCCGCTGCCTCGGACCTCCAACCAGTAACTGAGAATAGTTATCAGTTACCGAAGGTACTTGCCGAAATGATAATCATTCTCATTCTCATTCTCATTCTCATTCTCATTCTCATTCTCATCCAGCCAGCATGGAAAAAAATTGAAAAATCTGCAAAATAAATTGTACTTTTCTAATAGACGTGATATAATGAAATCGTGGTCAATTGATGAAAGCCCCTTTGAAGCACATCCAACGAAACCTTAATGTTAGGTGCGAACGGACAGGGAGCGATAAGCTGGCAAGTACCCAATTGACCACAATCTGGCAGGACCAACCAGAATCCTTTGGTCCAACGTGAAAAGGAAACCATCATGAAAACAATTGCTGAAGTGTTCACCCAAGTTGGTATTAAGGTTAAGGAAGAAAAACTCGCTGAACTCGAAGCTCTGCTTCAGGTTAAAAAGCAACCAAAGGGCAGCAAGAAGTACATCTTCAACGGAGACTCATTCGAGGCCAAGACCCCGTTGCAAATGAAGCAAGCAGTTCTTGCCATCAAGGACGCAGGTGAAGTTGACCTGAAGACCTGGGCAGAAAAGCTACAGGGTTACGACGGCTTCAAGACGCAGCAGCCGGTTGAACGCATCGTCGCCTTCTACAAGAAGCGCATGCTCGACGAAGGCCTAGTCCGCGAAGCGTAACAAGCAGGTTGAGGTCCCGGGAAACCGGGCCTCCCTTTAATCCCTTGGTTCCAGCTCTAGCATTTAACGAGTTTTGCCGAAGGATTACAAGGAGGCCTGGGCCGATGAAGGGTTGGTCCACGCGTCCGAGATGCTATCGTGAGTGGCATCGCTCCGCCGTAGGGTATACGGTAATCGTGTTACTGGAGGTTAACATGTCAAACACAGATGATTGGCTGAATAATGTTCAATACGCCGCTCTGCAACAATTATACCACAACTTCAATGCGGCGTTTATACAATTGCCAGATTACATACAGGCCGCTTATTACGCACGGCTCTACTCTAACGGAGGTTAACATGGCACTAGTCCTTATCGCCTGCGTCATTGCAGGTACAATCCTCGGTCACCGCGTCGCTGTCAGCTTAGGGGTGGCATCATGAAGAAAGAATTGATTGCATTTCTGGATACTCGCCCTGAAGATGAGTTGGCTAAACTACTCAACTGGGCCCTCATGCAGGCAAACGCCCTCGACGATAGATCTCCATATGAGGAGCGCACAAGGAAAACCATTTACACGGCAATTTTTT
>ERZ795047.4815-NODE-4815-length-11218-cov-3.496820_pt1 | contig 11218 bp, 7 predicted proteins | sample MGYA00375131_ERZ795047 | MGnify/ENA primary metagenome ERZ795047 (study PRJEB30176, sample SAMN05720228) | activated sludge metagenome | isolation source: Anaerobic digester | place: Japan | collected 2015-05-20 ... | reverse complement strand
AATATTGTGGCATTTGCTTTTGAATTTCTATAACTAACCATTGGTCTTGTCTGTACCATTTTCCACTGCATGATCTCCACTCTAAAGTATCAGCATATAGTAGTGAAATCCAAAAGAAAGCAAATATGATATGTAAACAATACTTACGCAACATTGACTTACCTTTAATTTGATGATTTCTTAAAAAAATAACTTTTTTTATTAAAAATCTATTATAATATATTAAGAAACCTTTTGTACTATATAATCATAATATTATAGTATTTTTTTTTGTTTGTTTCAATTCATTTTATTTTGTGTTATAATTTTTATATGAGTTATCTTTATTTTTATTATTAATAATTAAGGTTAATACCATGAAATTTTTAGCTTATTTATTATGTTTTATTTTTTGTTTCAGTGTAGTGGCACAAGAAGCTCCTGCAGCTGAAGAAGCAATTCCAGAGATGGAACAAGAAATTATTGATCAAGAAACTGTTGAACAAGAAATTATTAAAGAAGAAGCTACTGAAGAAGAAGCTATTGAAGAAGAAGCTATTGAAGAAGAAGCTACTGAAGAAGAAGCTACTGAAGAAAAAATGTTAGATGATAGTGCCATCCCAACATTTGAAAAAGAATATGCAGATGATCCAGTCATTTGTATAGAAACGAATATGGGCAAAATATATATTGAACTTTTTGCCAAAGAAGCACCAGAAACTGTTAAAAACTTTATAGATTTAGCAGAAGGGAAAAAAGAATTTACAGATATTCAAAAAAACAAAGTCACTCGTCCTTATTATGATGGATTAATTTTTCATCGTGTTATTAAAAATTTTATGATTCAAGGTGGTTGCATTTTAGGAACTGGTGCTGGCACTCCTGGATATACTTTTAAAGATGAAATCAATGCACAAGCTTTAGGATTAGATACAGAACTTGCTTTAGAAAAACAACCAGAAGGATTTGCTTTTAATCCAAAATTACAAAGCATGCATCCTCAAATGGTAGAAAGATACATTATTACAGGGATTGCCCAACGTTTAAACATTATGACAGAAGAGCAATTTAAAGCACGTCAAGATGAATTTTTACTTGCTTTAGAAACATTAACTATGAAAGAATTTTATGAATTTTTAGGCTATAAATATAGCACTACTTTAAAATCTCATGAACCTAAACGTGGTGTAATTGCAATGGCAAATCGTGGTGCAAATACAAATGGTGCTCAATTTTTCATTAATTTAGTAGATACACCTTGGTTAGTTGGCAAACATACTGTATTTGGTAAAGTCATTGCAGGTATGAATGTAGTAGATAAAATTGGTGAAGTGGAAGTAGAGGAAGAAAGTAGCCGCCCATTAAAAGAAGTCAAAATCATCCGTATTCGAACAGTTTCTCAGTAAATTCATTGCTAAGTAAAAAATATATTTTCAAACGCTAAGGCAATGTATTTTCAAAAAAACTAGCCATGAAAAATTATGGCTAGTTTTTTTATATTTTAGGTGGCCAATTATTTTGTGTTTGCAAGATACGTTCAATAACATCACGAACTGCACCTTGCCCACCTTTATAGGGTGAAACATATTGAACAATTTTTTTTACTTCTACACTCGCATCATAAGGTGCAGTAGAATAGGAAACATTCTTTAAAACAGGAATGTCAGGAATGTCATCCCCCATATATGCCACTTGTTGAGCTGTAAGTTGTTTTTTTTCTAAAATTTGTTGAAAAACTACAAGCTTATCATGGATTCCTTGATGAAGTTCTGTAATATGTAAATCTTGGGCTCGTTTTGCTAAAGATTGCGAAGTTCTCCCTGTAATAATGCCTACTTCTAAGCCATGTTTTCTTGCATAGACGATTGCATAACCATCTTTTACATTAAATGGTTTCACAAGTTCACCTGAATCTGCCATCCAGATGCTACCATCTGTCAATACACCATCCACATCTACGAGAAGAAGTTTGATTTTTTGAAGCTGTTTTTTTTGTCGATTAAAAAAAGGAAACATAATATATTTCTATTCTTGTAAAAAAATTTTTTGTATAGTTTGTTGTAATTTTTGTTGAAATTCCATAGTATGCAATGCATCATCTATATTGTTATAGAGTATTTCAGAGACTGTTTGTTGATCGTGATGGATTGTTTTGTTTAAAAGTGGATCATAAAGAATAATTTTAAAAGGCAAATCTACAGTTGACTTTATAATTTGAGTTGTTTGTATAGTCGATTTATGAGCTAAATTATGTTCAAATTGTATATTTTCTATTTGCTCTATTTTATTTTGTATTTTTGGAATTCCTAAAAAACAATATATATGACAAGTGAGTTCATCTTGTTCTTTTGCTAATTGAATAGTAGGATGGTTATCAAATAAATTTTGTAACAATGTTTGTATACTAATATGTAAATGTTCTGTTGCTTTTGTTTTTGATTGAATTTTACAAATAATTTTATGCATATAGGGTGGAAAATATTTGTATTTATCTGTTTGTTGAAAAAATTCCTTATTATTGTTTGTTTTCAATTTTGTTGTACTGCAAGAACAGAATATTAAAATGCATAATAACAGGAATATATATATTTTCATACATCTATTTCTTTATGTTGGAAAGATATTATTTTTATGTGGTTACAAAAAAAATACATAACTATATGAACCATAAGTTATGTATTTTTTATTTTTTTTTATTGTTTAGTTAGATCTTCAATCCAATATTTATATATTTCATTATTGGCTGGAATGTATAAGGAATTGATATCACACGTTGCTTTTACATACGTCATATTTGGTAACATATGTTTCCAAATAATACTTCCATCTTTCATAGAAACTGCATACATATTAAAATCTTGTCCAGCCATGAAAAAAACATGTTGGTATTGAACAGCGGGTGTAGCAAAGCCTGTTTCCGTAGGGATCGTTTTTAAAATATTACCTGTTCTTGTATTGAGTGCATAAATATTTTTTCGAGTAGCAATAACCCATAGGCGATGATTATAATAAATAGGTGTTACTTTTACTCCGCTAGGTATTGGTTTTCTCCATTGGATTGTGCCTGTGTCTGCATTGACAGCTGTAATTCCTATATTTACAAGAGGAACATAAATCAAGTCTTCACAGTTTATGAGATCAGACGTTGCTGTTGCATCTAATGTTGTTTGCCAAGCAATTCTATTTTGTTGAATATTGATCGAAAAAAGTTGATTATTTTTTGTGGCAATGATAACATTTCCTTTGTACATTAAAGGTGCAGTAGTAGGTTCTTGAGAAAGTGTACTTTGTTTATAAGGTACATATTTTCCTATACTATCTTTCTTACAAGTATAAAACGTTCCATTTTTTGTCACAACAATAATTTGATCTTCATATAGAATCGGACCTTTTGTAAATTCTGCATTGGAAAGTTTATGTTTCCATATAATTCGTTCTTGAGAAATGGGAATGTTAGAGTCTAAGTTTAAGCAATAAATAAAACCATCTTGTGTTGTAAAATAAAGAGCATTGTTCCCTTGAACCATATTGCCAACGACTTCCGAAAATTTATCTAAAGGGAGTTTCCATTCTTCATCACCCTGTGTATTGTAACAGAACAAAGTATCGTGATTGGGAACGTAGATTTTATTTTGATGCAGTACAATTTGTGTTTCCAATCTTGTAGGAAAAGATTTTGTCCATTGTGGGTTGCGTTGTATATGAAGTTTTACTTTGTATAGATATTTTTCTTTTCTTATTTCTTCTTTTCGTAAAATAGTAAATGCAGGGTGTTGAATAGTAACGTTGCCAAGAATTTCATTATGATTGTAATAATGAATAAGCGGGAAATTACCAATATTTTTATCAGCTAGAAAACAAGCGATATCAGTAGGTGGTTCAGTTTCTAATACAAGAGGAATTTTTAAACTTTGTACTAAATTTGTATTTGCAAATTTTTCATCTTGTATGAGATTGATGAAATAAAGCATTGCTTGTTCATATTGTCCCTTTTGAGTAAGTTGATTGGCTAAGTCTGTTAATGCTTTCATTTGATGATATAATTTCTGTGCTTGTTGTAAGGGTAATTGTGCTACTTGTGCATCTGGAGAATTAGGTAATAATTGAATGAGTTCTTCATATGTTTGAATAGTTTCTTCTAATTTTCCTTGTTTTTGTAAAACTTCAGCATGGGCAAGTAATTTTTTTTGTGTAGTTATTTTATTGAATTGTTCTTGTTCAAATTTGTCTTCTTCTTTTAATATTTGTAAAAATAGTTCATCTACTTTATCATGCAATAAGGGATCTTTTTGTCGAAGTCTCTCTAATTGTTGACGTGCAATTTTAAATTTTTTCTGCTCAATAGATGTTTTTACTTCTTCTAAAAGTTCTTTATTTTCCTCTTCCGCATCTTTTCTTTTTTGTTTTTCAATCTCTGTAATGTATGTACGAATTTCCTCTAGCAATACTTGGTTATTTACTTTTAAATATTGTTCTTGTTTTTTGTAAAGAGTGTCTAAAATTTTATCATACTGTTTTAATGGTAAGTATTCTTTATAGACATTTTCTATTTCTTTTGCTAATTTTTTTTGTTGCTTTTGGATGAGCAATTCTTGTTGTTGTTTGAATCCTTGATGGTATAACTGAGCAACTTCATTATGTGTACCTAATAAATAAGGACTTTGCCATAAATTATACATGTCTTCTTTAATACTATTAAAATTATCTTGTTCTATACACATCTTATAATATTGCAACAAACTTCTAGCATGCCATTCACGAATCCCTATAAATATCAAAGAAAATAATATCAAAAGTACTATAACAATGTATGTCTTGTAATCTGAAGTTGCAGATTTCATAAATAATTTACATTTTACTATTGCTCTCTGTATAAAAGTTCCACTGAGTCCCATTTTTATATTGATTTTTTCTTGTATATCAAGGCGTGTGGGATCCAATTTCATCATTTTTTGATATGTTAATAAAAGGGATTCATCGTCTTTTTTTCGTTCGTACGATTCTGCCATAGATTCGTAAATTTCTAATGCCTGCTTTTTTTGCTTTGTTTCTAAATAATAGTTAATGAGTTCTTTGTGGCATTGAATAGTGTCTGGAGCATGCTTTAATATTTTTATACAAACATCAATAAGAATATCTTGTTTTTGTAATCGTCGTAAAATAGGAATAAGTTGAAGCCCCAAAGTTTTTATTGTATCTTGATTATTTTCTTGTTCTAGATTTAAATAAAATAAAGCTAATCTTGCCTCTAAATTATTATTATCCATGCTAAGTGCACGTTCAAAAGAAATTTTTGCAAGTTCTGATTCACCATTTTTTTCTCTTAAATGACCACATTTTGTCCATAAAATAGAGGATTGTTCGTATGCTCGATTTTTTTCATCAATGGTCGCCAATTCTTCTAAAAATGTAATATTATCAGGATAAGCATTGAAAATAATGGGTAAAAACATATTTACTGCATGAGTATCACCACATTCACTATACTGTTTTGTAATGTCACATATATATTGTAATAAAGTAAGAAGTTTACATTTTACAATACTTATACAAATAAAAATTGATAAAATCGCTTTGACATCAATGCTTTCCAATTGTACATATTTTTTGATAGATTGTTGAAAGGAATCAAAAATTTTATACACTACCTCTTGTATTTCTCTAGGATCTGTCTTTTCAGTTGGATTCAATTGATATAGTGTAGATAAATCTGGCATTAAATGAACAAAAAAACCAAAGTCAGGATATTCACAAAGGATTTCTAAAAATAAATTTGCAAGGGACTCATCTAATGTCACTTTGTCAATAGAAAGATTGTGAATTGTTTTGTATTCTATTTTAAAATTACTATTGGCAATCCGTATAAGAACATTTTCTGCATCTTCATAACTTAAGGCTGTTACAGTCTGATTTTTTAATGGAACTGCAGATGCTACTCGAATAGTATTTTTTTCAAATGCAATAATAGCTAATTCAATAGATGAAGTTAAAATGAGACCTCCTGGAGTTTTGAGTGCTTCTAGTATTTCAATAATATTGGCATAGTTTGTTAAAAAAGAATATGGTTCTGTTTTTATTTCTAAAAAATCATGCTCTATGGGAGCATTGGCAAACTGTTCTGAAAATTCCCATGTAAAAGGTTCCCATGTTAATACTTGTGTCAGAAGTAATGAGGCTGTTTCTAATAATCCATATTGTTGATATTCTGTAAGTAGATCTTGCAATGAAAAATGTTGTTGTGCTAATTTGATACTTTGTTTGCTAATGTGCATTAATAAATGATAGTCGCCAGAATGAAATACAAACATGCCTTGTTTTTTTTCTTTTACTATACTATTCATTACATCGACAAGTTCTATTTTATCTGCACCTGATACATTTAATAATTGAATTTTATGAGAAGCCATAGCACAATTATTACAAATTTGCGTATTAGCATGCATGTGACTTAGACATAAATCTTTTGTACGACATTCTATACATGTAAAAGCATCACGTCCTAGATTTTCTTTCCCACACATAGGACATTGAACTTTCACAAGACAATTTAATGCTGCTTGGATATCTGCTACAACTTCTGCACAATCTTGGTATCGTTCTGCTGGAACTTTAGCAAGCATCTTTAAAATAATAGCTTCAATTTCTGGTGCCAGATTAGAAACGAATTGAGACGGTGGTATAGGAGTCTCTGTGATATGTTTCTCTAAAATATCAAAAGAATTATCACCAGTAAAAGGGGGATGACCAGTAACTAAAAAATAAAATGATGCACCTAGTGAATAAATATCTGTTCGTGCATCAATATTACTTCCTACGCATTGCTCTGGAGCCATATATAATGGTGTACCTACAATAAGACTACTAGCATTCCCCTCATTTTGTGAGATTCCTTTTGCTAAACCAAAGTCAGTGATTTTTACAACACCTTCTTCAGTAACCATAATATTAGCAGGCTTAACATCTCTATGAATAATGCCTTTTTGATGTGCTGCATGCAAACCTTCCGCAGTTTGTTGAATAAATCGACAAGCTTCTATGGGGTTTAATCTGCCTTGAGGATGTTTCTTTACCATAGCATCCAGAGATTTACCAGCTACAAATTGCATTACAATAAAATATGTATCTAAATCTTTATCATATTTTAAATCATAGACTTGAATAATATTAGGATGCTCAAGTTGTGCAATAGATTGTGCTTCTCGTAAAAACCAATCTACTGCCTTATTGCCTCTATTAGCTTTATTTTTAGCATCATATTTGGATGCTGTCAAAATTTTAACGGCAACTTCTCGGTTGAGGGATTGGTGCAAGGCTTTATAAACACGCCCCATACCACCTCGTCCTACTAAAGCACGTATTTCGCATCCACCAATTACAGAACCAATAAGTTGTAAATCTAAAGCGGCAGCTTGATCTTTGCTAGAGTTATTTGCTGTAACGTCGTTTGCTTGAGCAGCTGTGTTTTTTAAATTTAATGTACCCATACGTTTCCCAACCTGAAAAGAAAGAAATCACCATTATAGTGCTATATAGCGTTCTTTGATTATCTTTCGTAAATCTCGTATTTTACGATAATAAAAAAATGGATCTAATTTATCAATTTTTTTTAAATATTGTTCTGCTTCTTTTAGGTTATTTTCAGCTATTAAAAGAGTTGCCATACTATAATAAATTTGGGGTGACTGAGCATTCTGACTGATAGATGCTTGTAATAATTTTTTGGCTTCTTTGAACTTGCCTAATTCTAGATAGATGCAACCTTGATAACCTTGAACTTCAGAAGATAAAAAAGTATCTTTTAAAATAAGTTCTTTTCGTTTTTCAAATGCCTGTTCTGCTTTGCAATATTCTTTTGCAAAAAAATAAGCCTCACCTAAGTAAGCATATAATTCAGCATTTTTCGGTTCCACTTCTATTGCCTTTTCAAGAAAGGAAACTGCTTCAGTATATTTCCCTTCTTCTATAGCTTTATATCCTTTATTTAACAGTGTCTCTATCCGAATACTCATGAGTGTCCTTTTTTTCGTTTTCTATTTTTATTTTTTTGTTTACAACTATTGTTAAAGCCATTAATAAACGAATTTGAAAATCTTGGCTTTCAAATATTCCCTTTTGTTCAAGGATCTTTTCAAACTCTTGAAAATTTTCTTCTTGTAAGTAGCAAAGTGCAATATAATTTTGTATTAAAAGATTTGAGAAATCATATTCTGCAGCCTGTAGAAATGTTTCTTTTGCCTGATCATATAATTTTTTTTCGTATAAAAGAATACCTTTCCACATAATATAAACAGAATTTTTTGGTTCAAGCTCTAAAGCAGTTAATATATATGTAAAAGATTTATCGATTTCGTTTTTCTGTAAATAATAACGTGCAAGATATAAATAAGAAAACGAGTATTTTGGTGCTTTTTGAACATTTTTTTCTAACAGTCCAATTGCCTCGTTTTCTTTTCCTTGATTATATTTACGTTGTGCAGTACGCAATCGAAAAAAAGCATAAAAATTTGTCAGCATATAGGACACCTACTAGCTAAAAGTTTAAAAATTATCTAGCGTCCATAACGTAAACGTTCGCCAAGAATTTCTGGTAATCCAGCACTAAAAATTTTGCTAATCGTTAATTCAATATCATATTCTACCCGATGAATCCATATTTTTTCTGCTTCTTCATCATAAATAGCACAGCAAGCAAGTGGATTTTCATCACGTGGTTGTCCCACACTACCAACATTTACTAATGTTTTTATATCTTTATCTACAGAAATTTCTTCAATCGTCGTTTCAAAACCAACTGTTGGCCCAGAAACAAATGCAACTGGTATATGAGAATGTCCTAAAAAACAAACAGGAGTGTTTAATAATTCTAAGGAGAGGTGTGCATCAAAAAGCGTGACAATATAGTCAAACATTTCTGGAAAATTCAAAGTTCCATGCACTATAGTAAGCACATTTTCTATTTTTTGAACTAAATCTAAATTTGCCAAAAATTGACGTTCTTTTTCACTAAGATGGTCTCTCGTCCAAAGGACAGCTTCTTTTGCATATTGGTTAAAAAAATCAATTTTCAATTTTCCAGCAACAGCATAATCATGATTTCCTGCTACAATCATACTATCATAATCTCGAACCAATTGAATACATTCGCTGGGATTTGCTCCATAACCAACTATATCACCTAAACATAGGTATTGGTCAACTTTTTCTTTTTCTAAAACCTTGAGCACAGATTGCAAGGCTTCAAGGTTTCCATGAATATCACTATAGATTCCGTATCTCAACGTAATTCTCCTTGCCCCAAACATAATTCGTTGACAACGACGTTTATTTTTTTAACGTTTTCAAATAATTTCTACCTAAAAATTTGTAAGTATGTTCATGAATTATAGTCTATTTAAGAAGAATGTCAACGAAAAATTTAGATAGAAACATTTCATGATGCTAAAAAAATTCAAATAATAAACTCCATATTTTGAGGGAGAAAAAGTGTTAAATAAATTTACAAAGAGTATAAAATATGCATAAAATATAAAATTCAAAATATACATAAAATATAAAATTCAAAATATGCATAAAATATAAAATTCTCTCTATATAGGCATTTCCACTTTAGCATAAAAACATTGATGGATAAATTATCCATCAATGTTTTTTTCTTATCGATTCTTAGAGTCCATTGTCTGAACATTTAATTTTCCATGTTCAAGACGTAGCACACGATGCCCTTCTCTAGCAATGAATTCTTCATGGGTAACGATCACGAAAGTTTGTTGTAAATTTCGATTTAAATCCCAAATCAATTTTTGAATAGATCGTGATGTGTCTTCGTCTAAATTACCAGTAGGTTCATCGCAAAATACAATGTCTGGTTGCAACATAAGAGCACGAGCCACTGCAACTCGTTGGCGTTCTCCCCCTGAAAGTTCATCGGGACGATGCGTCATTCGTTCCGCTAATCTAACTGTTGTAAGTAAATCGATCGCTTGTTTTTGAAGTGCATTTTTTCGTTTATACCATTTCCAAAATGGAAAACGAATCATGGCAGCAAGCATAACATTTTCTAGTGCAGTCAATTCTGGTAACAAATGGTAAAGTTGAAAAATAAAGCCCATATCTCGATTTCGTATTTTTGCTTTTTGACGTGGAGAATAGCTATTTAGATTAATCCCTTTATGAAAAATACAACCAGAATCAGGAGTATCTAATAGCCCCATTAAATGTAACAATGTACTTTTTCCTACTCCAGATGCTCCCAGAATAACAAGAATTTCTCCTTGTTTTATTTCTAAGTCTAAATCTTTAATCACGTGTAATTCTTGGTGCCCCATTTTATATTTTCGAGACAAAGATTTAATAGAATAAAAACCAGGTTTCACACGTTCTAGATCTACTTTATCCATAGGTGCACATTTTCTGCGACGACGTAAAAATCTTGAAGAAGGAGATTCTGAGTTTAATGCTTCCACAACGTCTAGACGAGCTGCTTTAAAAGCTGGAATTGCACAAAAGAGCAAGGTCAAAACTAAAGTGGAGCAAGCAATAATCATAATATTTTCTATATCCACAAGGCATGGAATTTTATCTAAATAGTACACATCTTTTGGAAACAAGCGAAACCCCGTGTACTGAAAAATAAAATCTGCAATGGTATTAATTTCAACACTGAACCAATACCCAAGAAGACTTCCCACAATAGTTCCTGTTAAACTAATAAATAAACCATTGAAGACAAAAATAGACATAATGCCTTGGTCATTTGCTCCCACTGCTTTTAATATGCCGATATCTTTTGTTTTTTCTGTTACCATAAGAATTAAAATAATCATAATAGAGACAACAGCTAGAACAACAATCAAAGACACAATAATTGTCATCACTAATTTTTCTAATCGAATAGCAGATAGGAGCGATTGGCGACGTTCTTCCCATTTTTGGACAGGATACAGTTGACCATAGATACTTTCACGACCATTCAACTTCATATCAATCATGGCTTTTGCTTCATCTGCATTTGCATAATCATCTAAAACAACAGCAATTTCACTCACATCATTTGTGATATCTAAAAATCCTAGTAAATCCTGTCGTGTTGTATAGACGAGATGAGCGTCAATTTCTTGCCATCCTGATTTAAAAGCACCTACAACAGTAAATTTTCTACTAAATGCTTTTAAATCACCAGATTGTGGATCTCGTTTGCCAGTCATTAAAGTAATTTCATCGCCTGTTTTTATTTCTAGTT
>ERZ795047.4810-NODE-4810-length-11228-cov-3.814463_pt1 | contig 11228 bp, 11 predicted proteins | sample MGYA00375131_ERZ795047 | MGnify/ENA primary metagenome ERZ795047 (study PRJEB30176, sample SAMN05720228) | activated sludge metagenome | isolation source: Anaerobic digester | place: Japan | collected 2015-05-20 ... | reverse complement strand
CGCCTTCGGGCTCATAGCGGCCCAGACCCTGAACTTCGCAGTCGTATCCATAAGCCCTCCTTTTCCCTGTAAGTCCTACAAGCGCTCAAAGACGCGCCGGATCTTCGCTTCGGCTTCTTCAACAGCCGGCACCGACTCGGCCGAGCCCACCATGCGGAACATGGCCTGCGGCCGCGCCAGCGCCACCTGGACGCCCTCCGGTTCCTCGGTCAACACGACGTTGCACGGTAGCAATAAGCCGGCTGCATCATCATGACTTAGAACCTGGTGAGCCACCTCGGGATTGCAAACACCGAGAATGACGTAGGGTTTGAAGTGTACGCCCAGTTTCTGCCTTAGCGTCTCGGCGACATCGATTCGGGTCAGAACCCCGAAGCCCTCCTCCTTGAGTGCCGCCTTCACCCGTTCCTCGGCTCCTGCCAAGTCCAGGCCCGGAAGCGTTTTCACCCAACCTAGGTCTGACGGACGCATCGGACACCTCCTACTTGCGTGGATGTTTAAGGTCGACAACCTTCAGTCAAGTAATAAAGGACGCCCTCCGAACCGTCTGCGATTCAGAGCTTGCCCGAGCCACTCTTGGAAGGGCGAGCCGCCGGGCGAAATCCTACGCGTCTTCCGGAACTTCGGGGGGAGGAAACAGGCAGCTCAGCAGTTCCCGTACTTCCTCCAAATGCTCCGTCGGTACCCAGAGCGAAACTCCTTGTGGTGTAGCCCAGGAATGGCCGGGTCCGAAGATGCCGAGATCGTCTCCCTTCATCAGCACGGGAATCCCCTGGTTCTCAAGCGCGTTCCCGACGGCTTCGGCTTCCAGTCGCGAGGGGAAGACCCGTATCTTCGTCCAGCCCACGAGCCCATTGTAGCCCACGGAGAGATTTACCTACAGTGTCGCCGACTCGCGGGAGGCAAGCCGGCTCGGGGCTGAGCCGCTCGCTTTCCGCCGCGTATGACGTGCCCGGTGTAGGGCTGCGCGTACCGCGCACGGCGGCAGGGTACCGCGTACGCCGATGACAAAGTCCCGACGGCTGTGGGCGGTCTCGTAGGAGAGCCGTTCGCCCGCGATTCTCTCAATCCATTGCAGTTGCTATGAGTTGCCGGCTGTACGTTGCAGGGCTGAAATCGACGGGTCCACCGGGCCCTATCAGCCGACCTGGTTTTCGAAACCGGGCAATGTCTGCCGGCTCCGCCTTTCGGAGAATTGATTTCGGCAACCAACTTAAGCGCCTTCCTTGCATTTTTCGACAAAAGAGTTCGCCGAAAACCCGACCTGACCCTAGTCGGATTCCGCCGCTTGGCGTAACATTGCGTACCGGAGGTGAGCGATGCAAGAAGAAGAGCGAAGTGCTACCCATCGTCGAGACTTCTGTAAGGGAACGTTGGCCCTGGCGGTTGGGGCCCTCTCCGTGACCGCCGCGTCCGCAACCGGTCGGCCGCTGAGCGACAAGGAGAAGCTGAGTCGGATAGCCAGTTCTTGTTGGCCTCCCCGCCACCTGTTTCGAGCACCGAAGGAAGGGGAGGTGAACCCGAACACCCAGGAGTTGCGGCGGAAGTACGGTACCATCACCATGCTGGATTTCCCCCAGTGGACCAAAGACACCTATCCCGGCGTCTACCACATGGATCTTTGGTCCTCGGTTTTCGGAGATCCTGACGATCCCGACCAGTTCACCGAGGTGAAGATGGAAGGGGGCGGGGGAAGCCGCAGTTTCCTGGAGTGGGATCCGTCTACGCCGGCCTCGCGCCGATGGTTGGACCGGATGGTGGAGCAGATGGAACGAACGGGAACCCGCTGCTGCCATATCTCGAACAACGCCCCGCGGAACCTGGCGGACCCCAACGAGGAGCTCCGGCAGGAAGGGGTTCGCGTCGCCAAGGCGTGGATGGATGCGGCTTCCATCCTGGGCGCGAAAACCATGCGGGCCAACACGGGGATTTCCGGTACGCGCATCATGCCGGAAGCAAAAGCCGACAAGTCCGGCTATCCGCGCAACGACGAGATCGTTCGTTATTTCAATCAGTGCATCAAGTCGTTCAGAGAGTTGGCGGAATACGGTGAAAAGGTGGACGTCATCATCACGATTGAGAATCATTGGGGACTGTGCGCCAACCCTATGAACATCAGGATCATCGTCGAAGAGGTCAACCATCCCTACTGTGAGGCGACGCCTGACTTTTGCAACTGGGAGCACGAGTACCATCTTTTCTACGGGCTCGAAGTTCTCATGCCCTGGACCCATCACCACGTCCACGCCAAGTATTGGGATCGCTGGAAGACTCCGGAAAAGGACTGGAACGACGTGGCCCGCTCGGTGCAAGTGCTCAAGGCGCACGATTTTCGCGGTACCATCGCCCTGGAATACGAGGAGGGTCCATGGGACGGAATCCAGGGTTCGTTGTGGCTGCGTGATCAGGTCTTGGCTGCGCTGTAAACAGGCTTGCGCGGCGCCTCGATCCCGAAGGGTAAACGGCTCGGAAAGGGATGCGTAGTGCGGTGAGCATCCTCACACGTTGAGCGGCTCGGCTGTGGTGCAATACCGTCTGAGGCCGAGCTATGAAGGAGCATCTCATGTCCGAGCCGTCCACCCGAGGTTGTGTCATCCGTAAGGTACCTCTGGACGTGGAGCAGTTTCCGCCGCTGCCGGAGGTGGCCTGGCGGGTGCTGAAAGTCACGTCGGATCTCTATCGGGGAGCGTCCGAGATGGTCGGCATCATATCCCACGATCAGGCCTTGACCGCCCGTATCCTCCGCGTGGCGAACTCGGCTTACTTTCAGCGCACCCGAGAAATCGGTACAGTGCAGCAAGCGTTGGCTGTGCTGGGGAACCGCAGAATCCGCGGAATTGTCGTGGCGGCCGCCCTAGGCGGTATTCTCTACCGTTCTGCAGTGGGTAGACGGCTCTGGCAACACGCGTTGGCGGTGGGTACGGGTGCAAGGGAGTTGGCTCTTCGACTTTCCTGGGTGGATGCCGAGGAAGCTTTCGTGGCCGGATTGCTGCACGACATCGGCAAGAGCCTGTTGGAGTACCAGTATCCGACCTTGTTCCAGGAGGCTCTCGACCTGATTGATTCCGATCCCGAGATGGACTCATGCCGGGCCGAAAGGGTGGTTTTCGGTTTGGACCATTTGGAGGCCGGAATCGTTCTGGCGGGAAGCTGGGGCCTTCCCGAGGTACATACTCAGGTAATCGGCGGCCATCATGAGACCACTTCCGACCGATCTCCTCTCCTGACGAGCGTGGTGAAAGTGGCCGACCGGCTTTGCAACCATAGCGGCTTGGGTGTTACGAAGGCTGCGCCGGTTCGGAACATGGATCCCGAAGCGGCGGCCTTGCTCGGTCTCCCGAGTGAAGAACTCGACGCACTTCGTGAGGAGTTTCTCCGCAAAGTGGCCGCCGACGCTTCCCTTTTCGGTCTGGAAGTCGTTCACTGAGGCGCCGGATATGCCCAGGCCGGCACGTCATCACGGCCCGGGGATTGTCGGCTGCACACGGCGGGCGAAGGTACCCATGGCGGCTAAGTGCTCCGGAGGCGTACCCCGGGGGATTTCGCACCCCGCCCCGACGATATAGCGTGGTCCGGCGGCCCGCCAACACTCGTCAAGTTCCCGCTCGATCTTCTCCACCGGTCCGGCCAGCACGGTTTCTACAGGATGCAAGTTGCCCAGCAGCATCTGATCCCGCCCCGCTTCCTTACGGGCCTGTTCCATGGGGACGGGATAGTCGAGATCCACAATGTCGCAGCCCAGCTCGGCCATCATGCGCACCAGGGCCCGCGTGTCGCCGCAGATGTGCAGGCGGAACCGTCCGCCGGCCGCGTGCACGGCCTCCACCATCCGCTTCTCCCTCGGCTGAATAAATTCCCGGTAGATCTTGGGCCCCACCAGGGACGCCGCGGCGTCGCCCACCCCAATCAGTTCGGCTCCCGCTTGAAGCTGCGCCAGCGCGAAGGAAATCTCCATCTCGGTTACGAAGTCCAGCAGATCCACCACGAACTCCGGATCATCGAAGAAGTCCAGCATCAAGTGGTTGATTCCCCTCAAGTCGGCGGCTTCGGCGCACGGTCCTTCGATCCAGCCTTCCACCAGTCTCTCCCTGCCGACTTGTTCCCGCAGGCGGCGGACCGCTTCCAGCCGATCGCTCATCCGCGGACTTGTCGCCGGATCGGGAATTCTCAACGTGCGAAGACGATCCTTATCGCCCAGCAGGGGAGTCGCCTCGTCGACGGCCGGCGGCTGGTCGTCGAAAAAACGAATCTCGGCTCCGCAGTCGTGGGCCTCACGGGCGGGGTCTGAAATGGCGGAAACGTAGTCGATGCCGAAACGCTCCGCCGTAGCGATTTGCCCTTCCACCAGCACCCGGAAATCCCGAACGTACCGTCCGTAAGGTTGACCGATCTGATCGGCCGCGAACATCATGGTGATGGGCATGAAAGGCAGGCGTTCGACCGCCCGCCCGTCCAGGTGGTTGAGGATGCAATCTCGACCCGTCATACGCGTTCCTCAGTGAACCGTCCGGATGTCGTCCAGACGGTCGTAGGTACCGCGAACCGCTTCGGTTCCGTATCGTCGTTCGAGCCGGCGCACGGTAAAGTGACCCCACGCGACCTTCTGAAAGTGGGACATGAAGAGGCTGTTGATGGCGGCTCCTCCCACTGCGCCGACCACCGGGACCGCCATGGCGGCCACCTTCTCGGAAACCACGGCCCCGAACCGTCCGGCGACGGCGGCAATCAACCGAACCAAGGCCGGCGCTCCCCGTTCCACCACGCCGCGTTGAGCGACGAATCGTGCTGCGTCGGAAACGGCTCCGGCGAGGAAGGCTCTAACGGCAAAGTACCCGGTTTCTGCGGCGTCGTCTCGGGGAGCCCGTCCTCCCAAGGCAAATACCTCCAGGCACGACAGGCGAGCCTCCAACTGTCCGAGGTCTTCTCCTTCGCGTCGTGCGATATCGGCGATAGAGCGGAGCATGAGCGTAGTGGAAACGGGCAGTTCCACCGCCAGGCCGAGCAAGCCGAAGGATCCGCCGCCGGCTCCCGTAGCCGCCACCGCAAACCGATGGAACCGCGCGCCGGAAAAGCCGCTCTCCGTCCCGAGGGAGTCGACCGCGACGTCTAAGGCTCTCTGCAGAGCTCTCTGCGTAGCCACCTGTACAAGATCGCCCCACCTTTCCGGAAGCACGGCAAGACCTCGCTCCAAGGGCATGCCCACCGCATCGACCAGCTTGACCGCCAAACTCGGACGCTCCAACACGCTGCGGGCCCGCCGCAATGCTTCCCAATCTTCCGGCAGCCATTCCACCCGGTCTAGGTGATCCATCTCTCCCAATATCAAGCCTCCAACAGGCGTTTCAAGATCCGGACGTACCTGGGAATCTCCTGGAAGGGATCTCCGGCCGCTTCGTACTCCAGCGCCACCCAACCCTTGTAGCCCGACTTCACGAGGATTTCGCAGATCCGTGAAAGGTCGGCCGGGACCTTTTCTTCTCCCGACCAGACCTCAACCTTCACCTGTACGTTGACGGCGTGGGGAGCGGTAGACTCCATTTCGCCGTAGGGATCTGCGTGAAAGTTCCCCGTGTCCAAGTTGATGCCGAAGTAAGGATGTTCTCCCACCTCCCGGCAAATCGCCAGAAGATCTTCCGCGTACGTGGTGATACCACCGTGATTCTCCAAGCCGAGAACGACGCCCCGCTCGGCTGCGTGATCCAAGCAAGCCTTGACACCGTCGGCCACCCAGGTGATTCCTTGCTTCTTTTCTACACCGGAAGGGACGTTTCCGGCGAAAATCCGGATGTGGGGAGCCCACAGCTCGGCGGCGTAATCGATCCACTGCCGGACATGCCGGATCTGGCTGTCCTTCTCGGGCCCGGGAGGCAAACAGAAGTCGTTCCGCACCGCGGTACCGGAAACGGTCACACCGTTGCCGAAGGCCCGACGGCGCAAGCGACGCAAATAGGCCGCGTCAAAGTCCTCCGGGAAGTAATAAGAAGTCAGCTCGGTTCCGGCCAGGTTCATCTCGGCGCACCAGTCAATGAACCGAAACAAATCCATACGGCCTTCCGTCAGAGCCTCCCGCACGGAGTAGGCCGCCAAGGAAACCCACATGTTTCTCGGTTCATAGGTTCCTCCTTCGGCCCGGATCTTCGCCGTAGTAGTGCCGGCGACGGCCAGACCCATTCCCGTCGCCAACCATTGTCGACGATCCAACGTCTCACCCCATTTCGGCATTACCTTGCTCCTCTCTCGGGCCTCCCGGGACGTCGCGGTTCCCAACCTCGGCTTCCACGTCGTCCGTTACTTCCGGCAAGCGGGCGCCGGCCACCCCCCTCCTAGAGCTCCTCTTCCTCGCCACGGCCTCCCCGGACCCGAAAGCGCCCCCCGGGGAATTCGTCTTTCTCCTCCTGTTCGGCCAGCACCTCAAGTTCACGGTCACTCCACAGTTCACCGGGCCGGAGAACCCGACACAGCTGACCTCGTCTCGTACATTCGGCGCGGAATTCTTCCGTCAACCCCGGCTCGAAATCGAACGTTCCGAAGTGGTGGGGAATTGCGAGACGGGCCTCGATGCTGGAGGCAAGTCGGGCCGCCTCCCGAGGGGAAAGGATGTTGTCGGGTTCATCGCCCGGACCCTGAGGACTGATGGGCAGCAGAGCTAAGTCGACGGAAAACGGCTGCAGTTTATCGCTCAGACCCTCGTAGAAGATGGTATCCCCCGAGTGGTATAAGGTCCACGGTCCGACCTGGATGACATAGCCGAGACAGGGCCACCGCCCTTGTGCATCCCGCCGCGGCTGGTCATGGCTGGCTCCCACGGCCGTCAGCGCGGCTTCGCCGACGTGGAGACTCACATTGTCTTCCAACCCCGTCAAGTGCACATGCGGAGAATCGAGACCCGCGGTCACCTCCTCACGGAGCGCCTCGGGGACAACGACCGTCAGCTCTTCGTTGACTTGCAGAAGGCGCCTAAGCGTCGCGAGATCCAGATGGTCCGGATGACGGTGGGTATAGAGGACCGCATCCATAAACGAAAGGTCTTCCGGCTCGACCACCAAACCTCTCTCCGGGCCGAAATTCCCACTATCCACAACCTCCGGCTGAGTGAGCAGAGGATCGATCAGCAGGTGAAACTGCTTCCACTGGAGGAGAAATGCGCTCTGTCCCAACCACCACAGGTTGAGGCGAACGTCACCCTTTAACGCCGAGAGGACACCCCGTACAAATGATTCACTTCGCGGATTTGAACTTGACATTTCCTGTCGTTCCCGTGTCTGCCGATACCGTCACCCACTTTTACCGTCGGTTTCCGGCAGCCGGCCTTTCCGTGGCACACAGTCGGTATGCGGCCGGCAACCTCCAACTCCGAGCCGTCGAGACTACACAATCCGTTGGGATCATCGGCCCAAACTCCGCCCTCAATTATCGCGCCGCCGGCTTCAGACCTCGCCGTCGAATACGTCAAGTGTGACCCACATCAATCTCGTCTACGGGACTCGTCATCGTTCCGAAACGGCGATCGATCTTTCGGACCCGGCTGCGCACCTGGTCGACGGTCGAAAGCTACCATAGTTGACCAATCACTGTCAGCCTTTCCGAGCCTTTGGTTCCGTCTTTGATCCTCCGGACCCGATGTTACAATGCCGGCCATGTACTCGCCAGTCCTTGATTCTCCGATTGCCGATGTGGATGAGTTTCTTGAGATTCTGACAGGAGGCTACCGTCCGGCTCAAGTGGTTTTAACGGCCTGCCGCCTCGATCTGTTTGAACACGTGGGTGAGGGAGCTACGGCACAAGAGCTCGCGGCGCGTTTGGACGCCGATCTGCGAGGCACTCGCATTCTCGCCGACGCTTTAGTCGGCCTCGGGCTCATTCGGTTTGAAGGCGGGCGTTACCGGAACACGGCCTTGGCCCAGGACTACCTTCGCCCGCAGGGTCGCCACTCGCGGGTGGCGCGTTTGCGCCACGCGGCCCGGTTGTACGAACGCTGGGCGGGTTTGATCGAAAGTGTGCGGACCGGCAGACGAGCTTCCGACGTAGTCGGCGCCTCGGCGATGTCCGAAAGCCGACTCGAGTTTGCCCGCGCTATGGCGGACTCGGCACGCAGTGGGGCGCGCCAGACCGCGGCGGCTCTCGATTTGCGTTCCGCTCGGACGGTATTGGACGTGGGAGGAGGGCCGGCGGTTCACGCAGTCGAGTTCGCCCGTAGAAACCCGCGCCTGACGGTCACCGTGCTGGATCATCCCGAGATCTTGGAGGCGGCGGCCGAGACCATTCGGCAGGCCGGAATGGAAGAGCGCATCCGCCTGATGCCGGGGGACGCTTTCGAGGTACCGCTCGGCGGTCCTTACGACTTGGTGTTCATGTCCAACGTCCTTCACTCGTACTCGGCCGGGGCGAACCGCCGCCTGCTGCAGCGAGCCCGGCAGGTCCTAACGCCCGGCGGCCGCGTCGCGCTGAAAGACTTCTTCCTGGAAAGCGGGGACGAGCACGGGAAGTCCGGTTCACTCTGGAACCTGCTCTTCGCAGTGAACATGTTGGTGAACACGGATGAAGGTGACTGCTACACCGAGGAGGAGGTTCTCGGCTGGTGCGCCGACCTAGGGCTCGAGTACGTCCAGCGCATTCCGGTGACGCCGAAGAGCACCGTCTTGGTGCTGGCGGCGCCGGATCCGCTGCCTCCGCCTGATTCGGCGAATTCGGGCAAACGATAGGAACGGCGCGCCCTGACCGGCCAGCCACGCTATGCCGCCAGCACCCTTTCGTAGAGGCGCTCATACTCCGGGACGACGAGGTCCGTGCGGAACCGGGTTTCGGCCAACCTGCGTGCCTTACGACTGAACGAGCGGTGCAGCTTAGGATCCTCAAGTAAGGTCAGCGCCTTTTCGGCCATCTCAGCTACGTCTCCCACCGGCGCGAGAAAGCCGGTTTTGCCGTCCTGGACCAGTTCCGGCAGGCCTCCGACTCGGCTGGCGATCACGGGGACCCCACACGCATGAGCCTCGAGAGCGACCAAACCAAAGCTCTCCTGCTCGCTGGGTAGGAGGAGGAGGTCTGTGCAAGGCAAGATCCGCTCGAGGTAATCTTGCAGACCCATAAACACCACATGGTCGGTTTGGTTCAGTTCTCTGACCAGGTGCTGCACAAACAAACGTTCCGGGCCGTCGCCCACCAGCAGCAGCCGGGCCGGGATCTTCTCTCGGACACGGGCGAACACTCGCACCACGTCTCCCACCCGCTTGACCGGGCGGAAATTTGAAGCGTGAATCAAGAGCTTTTCGCCGTGGGGAGCAAAGTGCTCTCGGACGCAATGGTCGGAAACCGGTCGATACCGGTTGGTATCGACGAAGTTATAGATTACTTCGATGTCCCTCCGGATTCCGAACTCGGAGATCGTCCGATTGCGGAGGTACTGTGACACCGCCGTTACGGCGTCGGACTTTTCGATGGCGAACTTGACCACCTCGAAGAAGGAACTGTCGACCCCCACCAGAGTGATGTCGGTTCCGTGTAGCGTTGTGACGGTCTTGAGCTTCCGCTCACTGAGGATGGCCTGGGCCAGGTAAGCGCTGGCGGCGTGAGGAACCGCGTAGTGGGAGTGGATTAGATCGAGATCATAGGTGCGGGTCACCTCCACCATCTTCGTAGCCAGGGCCAGGGCGTACGGCGGGTACTGGATCACCGGATAGGAGGCGACGTTCACCTCGTGCACGATTATGTTCTCGTGGAATTCTCCCAGGCGGAAGGGACGAGCGTAACTGATGACGTGGATGTCGTGCCCGCGGGCGGCCAAGGCCAAAGCCAGATCGGAGGCTACGGCACCGCTTCCTCCGTGGGTGGGATAGCAGGCAATTCCGATTCGCATGGAAGCACACTCCTTTTTCCGCCGGAGGTTTCCGGCGGAAGTTTGGGGGTCACAGAAACGAACGCCGGTACTCTTCGCCGAAAAACTCCACCGGATCATCCAGTCGCAGCGGTTCCCTTACTAAGAACGGTTCTCCGTAGGTTACACCGACGTACGAGCCGTACTGTTTACCTCGGGCTATGATTGCTTCCAAGAAGCCGGGATGGCTGATATTGGTTTCGGGTTCGTCCCGCTCGTTCCGCTCGTCGTAAAACTGCGACCGGTAGGCTCGGATAGCCTGCATTTTCAAGTCGTGGGTTTCCGAGACGTCCACGATGAACGAGGGATGAAACTCGTATCGAGACGCATAGTAGAGGATCCTCCGGGGCCGATGGGAAGGCGTTGCGGGATCATAGCGCGCCAGCCCCGCCACAAACGACGCCTCCGTGACCAGGCGTGAGGCGTTGGCATGATCGGGATGCCGATCCTTCCAGTAGGGTGCCAGCACGAGTTTTGGCCTGTACTCCCGGATCACCCGAGCCACTACGAGTTTTTGTGCCGGGTCCGGACCTAGATCCCCGTCGGGAAGGTTCAGAGTGCGGTGGTAGGCCGCGCCTAGGATCGCCGCCCCCGCGGCGAATTCTTGCGCCCGGATCTCGACGCTTCCTCGCGTACTCAATTCTCCCGCCGTCAGTGCAACCATGGCCACTACATACCCTTGACGCTTAAATTTGGCCAAGGTTCCGCCACACGTCAGTTCCAGATCGTCGGGGTGGGCTCCAAACGCCAAAACGTCGACTTGTAAAGGTTTCACTTCGCAGCCATTCTCTCTTCCGATCGCGGTTTCCCGGCGGTTCCGAAACCCCTGAAACATCAGTCGATCACCGGACCCAAACAAACCATTGTAATGCCTCGGCGGGTTGAACCGCGTTCCGCGTGCCGTGTAGAGAGTACTGCGTACTGTGTACTGCACCCACAACGACGGGACCGCAGGCGTCCTCGCCACGGTAAGCTGTATCACAGGCATCCTTGCCTGTGATCCCTGCATCTGGAGGAGAGAGCACAATCACGGGCAAGATGCCCGTGATACAGGAGCGCAGGCGTCCTCGCCTGCGACTGCGGGAAGGCGGTTCTCCCACGATTCCGTTGACGGCCGAGACGGCCGTCCTCCGGTCCGGCAGCCGATGCGCGGGAGAAGGGGAGCGCAGGCGTCCTCGCCTGCGACTGCGGGAAGGCGGTTCTCCCACGATTCCGTTGACGGCCGAGACGGCCGTCCTCCGGTCCGGCAGCCGATGCGCGGGAGAAGGGGAGCGCAGGCGTCCTCGCCTGCGACTGCGGGAAGGCGGTTCTCCCACGATTCCGTTGACGGCCGAGACGGCCGTCCTCCGGTCCGGCA
>ERZ795047.4808-NODE-4808-length-11236-cov-4.456310_pt1 | contig 11236 bp, 15 predicted proteins | sample MGYA00375131_ERZ795047 | MGnify/ENA primary metagenome ERZ795047 (study PRJEB30176, sample SAMN05720228) | activated sludge metagenome | isolation source: Anaerobic digester | place: Japan | collected 2015-05-20 ... | reverse complement strand
AGGAATTTTTAGCTTTCGTAAAAGAAAAATGGACAGAACATGCCCGAATATCCTGAAGTTTACACAATTACAAATGACCTTAAAAAGATACTTGTTGGGGCAACTATAAAGAAAATTTATCCACAAGAAAAATACCCACTTTTACCTAACAGCGATGACTTCATAAAAAATCTAACGCAAAGTGTAGTTCAGGAAGTAACACAAATAGCGAAAAATATTGTCATAGAAACAAATAAAGGATACCTAAACATACATCTTGCCATGACTGGGCAAGTGCTAGTAAAGAAAACAGATAAACCACTAAAATGGGAGCGGGTGGGGTTTAAAATTGAAAATAAGGGGAAGACCTTTTTTCTTTCATTTAGAGATATGCGAATGTTTGGGAAAGTAAGGTTTCTACGGGAAGAAGATTACACAAAACTAAAAAACAAACATGGAATAACTCCTGAAGAAAAAGGCTTCACCGCTCAAAAGCTGGGCGAAATAATAAGGTCAAAAGACACAAAAATCAAAAATCTTCTTATGGAGCAAGATAAAATAGGAGGTTTGGGTAACATTTATGCAACAGAAGCCCTATTTTTAGCAGGGATACACCCCGAGACAAGAACAAATGACCTGAAAACACCCCAAATAGAACTTCTTGCAAAAACAATAAAAAAAGTTATAGAGTCTGGTATAAAAAACAGGGGCACAACCTTAAATGATGAGATGTTTGTAGACATTTTTGGTAAAAAAGGGAAAAATCAAACTTTTTTGTGCATCTACAACAAAACTTCTTGTCCAAACTGCGGGTCAAACGTAGAAACTGTGAAAATATCTGGGAGAAATTCTTACTTTTGTCCTAACTGCCAACCAAAAATTTTGAAAGAGAAATAATGCAGATTACAAAATTGGAACTTATAAATTACAGAAACCACAAAAACCTCTCTATGGAATTTGCAGAAAATACAACCTTAATAATTGGGGGAAATGGTTCGGGGAAAACAAATATTATAGAAGCGATAAACATGCTCTCTACAGGGAAGGGATTTAAAGCAAGTTTTGACAGGGAAGTTATCAACTATAAGGAGAAGAGCTCTACCATAAAAGGAAATATTACTAGGGAAACAAATGACGATACTTTAAAAAAAGAAATAAAAATGGGCATTTTAATACAAAAAGATCAGGATGAAAGTAACAAATCCATAAAGACAGCAAAGATAAACGGTAAACCCCTAAAAATTGGAAATCTTTCAAATAGTTTTAATACTGTCCTTTTCTCCCCTCTTGAGATGAATTTACTAGTCAATGGACCTTCCAAAAGAAGGGATTTTCTAGATACAATTCTTTTCCAACGAGATGATGCCTACAAAAAAGATTTATCCAATTTTACAAAAGTAAGAAGACAAAGGAATAAAATATTAGAAACCTTAAGAGAAAAAGGATCGGGATATGCCCAACTTAAATTCTGGAATGAAAAGCTAATCCAACACGGAAAATCCCTACAGGAAAAAAGAAAACAATTCTTTGAGTACATTAATGATCATATAAACGATGTAATCAAAAAAATAGACCCAAACATTGAAACCAAGGTAAAATATTTGATAAATCCCGCATTAGAAGAAAAGTTGGTTTTGTATCAACAAAAAGAGATATTCGCGGGAGCAACGCTTGTTGGACCACATAGAGATGATTTTATTTTTACATCTAAGGAGTATGGAGGAACTCAAGACTTTTCTAAATTTGCGTCAAGGGGGCAACAGAGAACCTTGATTTTGGCACTAAAGCTATGTGAATTAAGTTATTTGGAACAAAGGATTGGAGAAAAACCTGTTTTACTTTTGGATGATATTTTTTCCGAGTTGGATGAAAAACACCAGATGGCGCTAAAAAATGTGATTGGTGAGCAACAAACTATTATAACCAGCGCAAGTGAAAACACTTCTCAACTTGGTAAAAATATTTACATTCATAGGCTTTAACCTAAGAATTTAATACCAAAGCCCAAACCTAAAAACTAGACCCCCTGCGGGAATTATGCGAGAATTATCCCATACTTCCAAAAGGAAAGATAAGATGTTTATTCCAGAGTACACAATTACAAATAAGATACTTCAGAATATAGCCAAAATAGAACACACAAAGGCCATTACAGAAATGTGTGTGATCCTAGATTCCCTAAGGAAAAGGCAACAAAAAGAGGCAACAATTGACTTTATAAGAAAAAATCTCCTTTTAGAAGGGATAAAGACATCAGAGGAAGAAATCAAAAAATATATAGATAAAATAACGCCATTTCCTGCAGGAATAATTCACGGGATTAAAAAGGGGTTAGAAATTACTCAATACCCTACTATTTCTCTTGAAGTAAATGAAAAAGACTTAACCGAACTTTATATGGCAACAAAGGATACAACCAAACCACTTCAAGTTTTTAGGGATAGGAAATACCACAACTCAGATGCAGAAAGCGCTCCAGAAGAAATACTTTCTAATATCACAGAATTTTTGGATTGGGTTAACAGCTTGGATGGGCGCGAAACACATCCGGTGGTGAAAGCAGGAATAATAAAAGGCCGTCTAATGCTAATAAAACCCTTTGTAACAAATAATGAAGTAGTGAGCAACTTATTTGCATACAAGTACCTGCGAGAGGAAAAATATAACCTAAACGATTATTGTCACCTAGAAATGGCATACGTAGAAGACCTTTTAGGATACAAAGACGCGCTAGAATCAATCACAAAGGAAGGTGATATGACCACATGGATAAATTTTTACACGGAGGCAATGGCTTTTATGGCAGAAAAAAAACGGGAGGAAATTTTATTGCTTTCTAAAGACACAAAGATTCTACAGGCAAGCGGAAGTGCAGAACTTACCGAAAGACAAGAAATAATAGTAGCGTACCTGCAAGATTATGGAAAAATTCAAAACAAAGATTTTGAAATCATTTTACCAAACGTTTCGGAAGATTCAGTTCTCAGAGATTTAAAAGTGCTTATGGACAAGGGAATTGTTGTAAAAAAAGGAAAAACTAAGTCCTCAAGATATGAGTTGGTATAAAGATACATCCGCACAAAATAACCTACCATTAATGCCTATACCATATTCATAACCTTCCTAATGTTACTCGAATACTTAATATATGGTTGCACTACCTCACCGAAAAAAGTACTATATTAAGTAATGGATTCACAAAAGCCGTACAACATAGAACCTCACATAGAATCAACACTGTGTTATTTGCCCTTTTTGGGCATTGTAGTATTGCTGACAGAAAAGGAAAACAGAAACACAAGATTCCACGCTTTTCAATCAATATTTTTTTGGATTTGTGCTATCGCAGTAGCCAGTATAATCCAAACCCTAAAATTTTTAATCATTGGAATATTTTTGGCACCAATTTTTAACATTGGAATAACAGGGCTTTGGTTTTATATGATGTGGAAAACTTATAATAAAGAAAGAGTAGAACTTCCTGTTATTGGAAAGTTGGCCAAAGAGCAAGCAGAAAAGGGAGAAAGCGCACCTAAAAACAATTTTGAAAACTAATGAGGAGCTTTAGTGGAGGATATTGCCGATATAATAAGACAAAAAAATGTAAAGTCTGACCCTAGAAATAAGCATGAATATCAAGCTTATGGAAACAGACTTTCCGAAGAATTTGCCGATCCAAAACACAGAGCTTTATACATAAAACTGGCAAAAGATGAAGATAGAAACCTGTTGGAACAGGCTAGAGAATATGTGATGAGATCTGAAAGAGCCACCACCAAAGGAAAACTTTTTATGTGGAAATTAACCGAGTTAAGAAAGGCAAAGGAAGCAAAAAGCGATAAAGACCAGGATAATTAAATTTTAGGAATAAGGAAAAACAAAAGGGAATAAAAATGAAACTAATTAAGAAAATTTTTGAGATATACAAAGTTCAGATACTACTTTCCCTAACACTTTTTATTACACTTTTAGCACTACTGGGGATAAGAAGTCCAACCAATATAGTAATGACCTTACTGGGATGCATTTTGGGAACTTTTATTCTGGATCTGGACTATATTATTTACGCTTATTTTACGGACCCCAATCAAGATTTTTCGGTTACATTAAAGGGATTTATTAGGCACAAAGATTATATTAACGCCATTTCTTATGTTTTTTACCATAAAAACGATGTGAAAGAAAAAACCCTTCACAGCGTGTTATTCCAAGTGATTTTGCTGGCTCTAACCTTCTTTATGATCTTCTCACCACTAAACTTATTTACAAAAACCATGATTATTTCCGGATATGCAAATTCCCTCTACAGAATAACCGAAAGCTATTTTTCCGAAAATGTTATGGAATGGTTTTGGCTATTAAAAGAGCACCCCTCACAAAAAGGAGTAAAGGCTTACATCATCATAAGTGTATTGGCCTTACTAATAATGATTCAATTTATGTAACCTATGTATGGGCTACTAATTAGCATAGGGGGTATTTTAGCCTTTTTAATTTCCGAAAAAGCAGCAAAAAAAGAACGGCTTGATCTAGGAATTTTTTATCCAACTGTGAATTTTACAATTATTGGAGGAGTTGTTGGGGCAAGGATTTGGCATGTAATAGATTACTGGTGGTTTTACAGCCAAAATTTTAGACAGATATTTGAGATTTGGAAGGGGGGATTAGGAATTTTTGGGGGCTTGATTGGGGGGAGTTTTATAATAATACTAACCCTTTTCTTAAAAGGTGAACATAAAAGGATTTGGCTGTGGCTAGATACCTTTGTACTTGGATTACCACTAGCGCAAGCAATAGGGCGTTGGGGCAATTATTTTAACCAAGAAATTTATGGAATAGAAACATCGCTTCCGTGGGGTATCCTAATAAAAGGGCAAAAGCACCATCCGTTGTTTTTTTACGAGTCAATATTAGATCTGTGTTTGTTTTTTGTGCTTCAAAAAATGTGGAAAAAACAAGAGGAACCCGAAGCAGATAAGAAAAAAAATGGGCTAAAAGAGGGAACTGTTTTTGCAACTTATGCATTTGGATATATTTTTATTAGGATTTTATTGCAACCTCTGAGAATGCATTAAAAATTGAGGAGTTCTGCTAAAATTAAACCATGACAATCTACATTGCATCCGACCACGGAGGATTTGAACTTAAAAATTTTCTTGTAAAAGAACTCAAAAACAACGGATTTGTGGTGGAAGACACGGGGCCATTTGAATATAACGCTTTAGACAATTACCCAGAAACCACAAAGGAAGCACTAAAAAAAATTCAGGAAAATCCCAAAGACAGAGCCATTTTAATTTGTAGGAATGGTGTAGGAGTAAATATTTTTGCTAATAGGCACAAGAATGTTCGTGCGGGGCTCTCTTGGGAAACTAGACACGCAAAGTCTCATCGATTGGATGACAATACAAATGTCTTAACACTACCTGCAGACTATGTGGACAAGGAACTAGCAACAAACATAGCGATAGAGTGGCTTAAAACAGAATTTTCAAGAGAAGACAGACATATTAAGAGAATTGAACAAATTGAGGATCTTTCATGATCATCCCAGGAATATTAGAAGAGACTATAGAAAAAGTCAGAGAAAAAGTTAACCAATTGGAAGGAGCAGCACCCCTTATCCAGATTGATATAGCAGATGGAATTCAAGTTGAAGGAAAAACTACACTTGATATTGAGCAAATTCTAAGAATAGAGACACCCACAAGAATTGAGCTTCATTTGATGGTAAACAATCCCCTATTTTATTTGGAAAAAGTGAAAAACCTAAACAGAAGCCGTCTAATAAAAAAAGTCAGCATGCACTTGGAAGGTTTTGAGAAAGAATATATTAAAAGTTTTTTGCACAAAGCTCAAAACATGGAATTATTAACAGGGATTTCAGTTAATATGGAAACTCCAATAGAAACCCTCATCCCGTACAGAAAAGAGCTAGATTTTATACAACTTTTAAGCGTAAAACCAGGAAAACAAGGAAACATTTTTGCTCCCGCAGCGCTAAAAAAGGTAGAACATACAAAAAAACTGTTTACGGAACCCAATATTCAAGTAGATGGGGGTGTAACGAAACAAAACTTTCTAGCCATCTTGCAAGCTGGGGCGGATAGTGTTGTAATTGGTTCTGCAATATTTAGTAATAAGAAACCAGAAGAAGAATATTTAAGTTTTGTAAAGGAGGAACAAAAATGGATAACAGAAAAATTAAAAAAATAGCCTTTCTGGGAGGAGCTGCTTGGGAAAACGATTCCAAGGTTTTTAGAGAAGCCTTTGAAACTGCAAAATTATTGGCAGAAACCGGATATGAAATTGTGAATGGAGGGGGACCCGGCGTAATGAGAGCATCCACAATGGGTGCAAATGCAGTAAACGGAAAAGTCTTGGCAGTAACATATCACCCTAACAAAAAAAAGAAAAATTACGAGGGCATTGATCCCGAAAACCATTTTGACCAAGAGATAATCACATTAGATTACTTTGATAGAACAAAGGTTATGCTTCAAAATTCGGATCTCCATATTGTTTTTAAGGGAGGAACAGGCACAATAAGCGAATGGGGCATGACATGGGCAAGCTCTAGAATTCACGAAGGCAACCATAAACCAATAGTATTATTTGGGGATTTTTGGCAGGAAATACTGGAAGTTATAGAAAAAAACTTATTAATTAGACCAGGAGAAATGGAATTGCTTAAGATTTGCCTAACTCCAAAAGAAGTTCTGGATTATGTACAGGAATTAAACTCAAAAGCATAAGTAGGGAATATAATTAGATCCCGTAAGGATCTAAAGCCAAAAAGTTATTAAAAATAAAAGATGCCACAACAAAATCTGCCAAATTTGGAAGGCAATGTTTTAGCAGAATCAGTAGAAGAACTGCAACGCATAGCTAATGAGCTAAGAATAGATGTGTTAGAGATGCTGTATAAAGCAAAATCGGGACATAGCGCGGGTTCTTTGGGAACTGCAGAGATTTTTGCATGCCTCTATTTTTCTATCCTAAATATAAATCCAAAAAATCCAAAGGATCCAAAAAGGGACATCTTTGTTTTATCAAACGGACATATTTGCCCAGTTTTGTACGCGACTTTGGCCAAAAAAGGCTTCTTTGCAAAAGAGGAGCTTGCCAATTTTAGAAAAATAAATTCACTTTTACAGGGGCATCCTTCCCTTGAGACACCTGGCATAGAAACCTGTTCAGGATCCCTAGGTCAAGGGCTTTCTATAGCCGCAGGAAGAGCTTTTTCCAATAAAATGGATAATTTAAGTACACATATATATTGTATGACAAGTGATGGCGAGCTAAACGAGGGGCAAACATGGGAAGCAGCGATGTTTGCTCCAAAGTATAAACTTACTAATTTAACCTGGATAATAGACAGAAATAATATCCAAATTAGCGGCCCTACCGAAAAGATAATGCCCCTAGAGAACATTAGAGAAAAATTGGAAAGTTTTAATTGGTATGTGCTTGAAATTGACGGCAACAGCGTAATAGAAATACTTAGTGCATTTAAAATGACCAAGAGGATTTTAACTCATCCAACTGCTATAATTGCTCATACCGTACCTGGAAAAGGAGTGGACTTTATGGAAAACAAACCAGACTGGCATGGGAAAGCCCCAAATGAAGAGGAAAAAACCAAAGCAATTAGACAAATTAGAAAATTATTAAATTAAGAAGTAAGGATCTAACAACCAGAATGACAAATAAAAATAAATCTAGCATCAAAGTTTATGTGAACATTGTACCTTTAATAATTATTTTCCTGCTTATTGGCGGGGCAGGATACTTTTTATTTGGGCAAGACATAAAGCTCCCCTCCTTCAAGCCAGAGGACTCCATTAAGGTAACAAGAATAGATGGTTTCCCCTATAGAATAAATGTAAAAGAACCACGAGAAAAGACAAGAAAAATTATCAAATCAGAGGAAGAACTAACCGCATATATGGCAGAAATAGACCCAGAGGGACAAATTGACCTTAGAGAAAATTTTAACTTTAATAAAAATTTTTTGGTGGCAGTCTCAACGGAAACAATCCAAGATCCCTGGACTAAATATAGGATAAAGAGGGTGGAAAGGGATTCTAGAAAACAAAAGCTAACCGTAGAGCATGAGCTAACTGTCCCTATGACAGAGTGCCCTGAAGAAAAAGAGGAAGAGGAGACAACGGATAAAGCGGACGCGGAAGAAACCACACAAGCAATAATTGTAGATATGATTCAAATTAGCAAAACCAATTGGGAAGTTGAACTTAAAGCATTAACAAGGAAACTGCCCTGTAATGAATTTTAAAGACAACAAAAAAGGAATCAATTGTGAATATAAGTCCACTAGGGAGGCTTTTGGAGAGATATTAGTAGAAATGGGAAATGAACTTCCCAAAGTAGTTGTGGTCTCCGCGGATTTATCAGAATCCACAAAAACCCTTGATTTTGCAAAGAAGTTTCCAGAGAGATTTATAGAAGTGGGCGTGGCGGAACAGAACATGGCGGGAGTTGCAACAGGACTCGCCCTAGCTGGAAAAATACCTTTCATGACATCCTTTGGAGTTTTCTCCCCAGGAAGAAACTGGGATCAAATTCGGCTAGGCGTTTGCTATAACAAAGCAAATGTAAAAATTGTGGCAACACATACAGGGCTTTCCCCTAGTAAAGATGGAGCTACCCATGAGGCTTTGGAAGACATTGCTTTAATGCGAGTTTTACCCAACATGACAGTACTTTCTCCATGTGACTATTATGAAACAAAAAAAATCGTAAGAGCAGCAACAGAGATTGAAGGGCCTGTTTATATACGATTGGGCAGAGAAGATACACCTGTTTTGACAACACCACAAACAAAGTTTGAACTAGGGGAACCAAAGGTTTTGGAAGAAGGAACCAGAATAGCGCTTGTTGGAACAGGAACAATCCTTGCTCAAGGCATGCTCGCCGCACAAGAAATAAATGAGAAATATAAAAAATCAATTAAGGTTATAAATGTTGCAACGATAAAACCATTAAAAATAGAAAAGTTAATGGATGAGTTGGAAAACATAGAGAAAATAGTGACTTTAGAAGAACATCAGATCTCTGGAGGATTTGGGAGTTTGATATGCGAAAACCTTTTAGAGGATGCGCGCGCTAAGACAAGACAAGTAACAAGAATTGGAATGCAAGATTGTTTTGGCGCATCTGGAGATTATGCAGATTTATTAAGAAAGTATAGACTAGACAAAGAGGGAATAAAGAAAACGCTTTTAGAATTATTAAAGGGTTACTAAAGAAAAGATGGAAAATACTGCCCAAATAGATCTGCTAACAATTGGAGACAGCTCTATTGATCTATTCATGAAAATAGACCCCAATTTTGTCTCAAACCCAAATGAAGAGGAAAATCCTGAGATTTGCTTTTATCACGGGAGTAAAGTTCCTGTGGAGAAGTTTGGCACATCCATTGCGGGAAATGCGGTAAATGTTTCTGTAGCGTGTTCAAAACTAGGTTTAAAAGTAGCAATTTACACAGAACTAGGGGAAGACACAAATGGAGAACGTATTATTAAGGAGCTGGCAGAAAAAGGTATAAACACAGACTTCTGTATTAAGAATAAGGACCAACCAACAAATGTTCATTCCATTATTGTTTCTGGGAAGGGAGGAGAAAGAACAATTTTTTCTTATCACGAAAAAAGAAATTATAAATTATATAACTGGCCTACTCCCAAATGGCTTTTTTACTCTTCTCTGGCAAAGGGCTTTGATAATTTTCAAGCTGATTTAGTTGGTTATATTAAGCAAAACCCAAAAATTGGCGTGATTTTTAATCCAGGGACTCAACAAATGAGAGAAGGAGTGGATGCTCTCCGAAATTTTTTGGAAGTAACGGATATCTTACTTGTAAATAAAGAGGAAGCACAACGCTTAACCGATGTACGAGAAAATTCGGTGGAGCGGTTACACAAGATGTTGCAAGAACTAGGACCTAAATTAACCGTTATAACTTTAGGAAGTGAGGGTTCAACAGCGCATGATGGAGAAAAAATGTTTGAGCATGGAATTTATGAGGGCGATGGCAAAATTATGGACAGAACAGGGGCTGGGGATGCGTATACTTCAGCTTTTGTTGCCGCCATACATTACGGAAAGGATGTTGAAACAGCAATGAGATGGGGCGCTATAAATTCTTCGCATGTGATTAGGGAAATTGGAGCTATAAATGGATTGATAGGCTTGAAGGAAATTGAGAAAATTAAGTAAGGGAAGCTAATCACACTCAGAAAATTTATTCAGATATGCTAATATTTTAATATGAAAGTACTCATCACCAGAGAAATCCCAGACGCCGGAATTAGAATCCTCCAGGAACATCCGGAAATTACATTAGATTATAGACAAGGTCCTCCCCTTTCCAAAGAAGAAATGATAGAAGCCATAAAGGACGCTGATGCGCTTATCCCAGTAATTCCAGATCAAATAGATAAAGACATCATAGAGGCGGGGAAAAACCTAAAGATTATTGCTGCCTATTCGGTTGGGTACGACCATATAGATATTGCAACAGCCAAAGCAAAAGGTATTGCCGTTTCCAACACTCCAGGGGATCTTACAGAATCAGTAGCCGAACATACAATAGCCTTAATGTTGGCAGTATCAAGGCAAGTGGTAAACGCAGACAAGTTTGTTAGAGAAGGAAAATATAAATATTGGGATCCTATGATTTTTCTAGGGCCAAAACTTAAAGGGAAAACTTTTGGGGTTGTGGGTTTTGGCAGAATTGGACGACATACAGCCGATATTGCCAGAAATGGATTTGATATGAGAATAGTCTATTCAGACAGATACCAACAACCTGCTTCGGGTGCAGAATTTGCTCCTTTGGAAAAACTTTTGGAGATTTCGGATGTGGTGTCATTAAACTGTAATTTATCGGCTGAAACCCTTCACCTTATTGACGAAGCCCAGCTAAAACAAATGAAACCAACGGCTTACCTTATAAACACAGCAAGAGGCCCAATAATAAATGAAAAAGCGCTAATTAGAGCTTTGCAAGAAAAGTGGATTGCAGGTGCGGGTCTTGATGTTTTTGAAGACGAACCAGATGTGCCAGAGGAATTAAAGAAGCTAGAAAATGTTGTGCTAACTCCTCATATTGCAAGCGCAACAAAAGAGGCCCGAATACAAATGGCAAGAATGGCGGCGGATAATGTGGTTGAGGTGCTTATTTACAATGAAAAACCAATCAATCAGGTTGCCTAAACAAAAGTAAATATAAGGA
>ERZ795047.4806-NODE-4806-length-11237-cov-5.886514_pt1 | contig 11237 bp, 4 predicted proteins | sample MGYA00375131_ERZ795047 | MGnify/ENA primary metagenome ERZ795047 (study PRJEB30176, sample SAMN05720228) | activated sludge metagenome | isolation source: Anaerobic digester | place: Japan | collected 2015-05-20 ... | reverse complement strand
CCCGGACATCTGCTGGCGATCATGCGGAACGCGAATCACAGCAAGCCCGCAGCGTTGTGTTTCTCGGAGAGTCGCGACGGCGGTTTGACCTGGACGACGCCCAAAGCCACAAACTTGACCACCGGCATGTTCGCGCCCGGCCAGATTTTCCTGCAAGGCACCAACAGGACGCTGACTGTACTCTATCCCGATCGCCGCATGACATCAGTCTCGGCCGCCAAAACGGACGATCCTGCCCGCCTCGCATGGAAGGTTGACAGCCGATTGCTCTGCTATTTTTACAACGCAGACCAATCACGCATTCTCGACGGCAGTTACGCGGTCTCCGCTCCTACGGGGCCTCATCAAAGGCTGGTGGTTGATTACGAAATCCGCCCCACATCGAAAAGGATTACGGGGTATTTCGTCGATTTCCCGGAAGACTGGTGAGTGCCTAAGCCGTTTCACGTCATCTTACCGCGCGAGCCGACGAGGGTTCTGTATGTGTTTAATGAAACCGCCGCCACCCCTGTTGAGCCGAATCAAAACGGTAGTCATTGCATCGGCAGCATCGCTCGGTGTGCTGGCGGCTGCGGCCGCCGCGGGTGTCCCTTGGCAAGCTCAGATACGGAAGGGCCATCCGCGCATGTTTTTCAACGCGGAAACATGGCCCGCCATCAAGGCCCGGGCGATCTCTGACGGAAATGTCCGGCAGCACCTCGACGCCCTGCTGAAGGCGGTGGATGCGTACCCCGCCGAACCGGTCTGCTCGGGATACGGCCCCGTCACGACACCGCCTTCGACGCCCATTCCACATGTCCGCGAGTTCGGCGCAGAAGCCGCGAGCTGCGCACTCGCCTGGCGATTCACTGGGCATCCCGAATACCTGAACAAGGCACGCAAAATGCTTATCGCGAGCGCCGCTGCATACCGTCAGGCCTATGCGAACCGCCGCGCCGTACACTGGTATTCTGAGCGCCGCATCCTCGCGCTGTGCGCCTACGACTGGATCTATGAAGGACTCACGCCCGACCAACGCCGAGAGATTATCGTGCCGCTGGTCGAGCACGTCGAAGAGATCCAGCCGGGGCCAGGCAAGCCTGCGGTCACGCGACGCAACACGGGAGGGCCGCAAACGGGTTTCTACGGCGTCACGAGCCTGCTCTGGTATTCGGGACTCGCCGCGTACGGTGACGGTTTCTGCGATGATCTCGCCCGTCGTCATCTGGAAAAGGGCTACGCGCTCAACCGCGACATGCTCGATTTCCGCGCCGCATCCGCAGGCGACGACGGCGTTCTGGTAAGCGGTGTGCCGGGGTACAGCATGGGGGCCTATCCGTTGGCGCACTTCAATTTCTTCCACACCTACCTTTCCGCGACGGGCGAAAACATCGCGATGCGCTACCCAGGACTCGCACTCTTCCCAAACTGGATCTGGTGGAACTGGATCCCGAACGCACGCGCTCCACGTCAGCCGCTTCAGTTCGGCTGGGGCGACGGCCAGCACGAGGGCAATCACCTTGAGATCAATCAGCTCTATCAGCACATGACGCAGTACATGTTCTTCTTCAAAGAGGCAGATCCAGATGCCGCACGCCTCGCCGCGCACCTGCGCGATCTTGCGCCGAATCGCGATCTCACGGGGAACTGGCCGCACTACCCGTTCATCCTCAACTTCGACAACGACGTCGCGCCCTTCCAGCGTGACGAACTTGCCGCCTGCACGCTCAAGGCACGCCACTTTGAATCCAGCGGGCAGTTCTTCCTCCGCTCCGGCTGGGAACCGGATTCAACCTACTGCCTGTTCACCGCCGGCGCGAAGAGCCTTGGGCACAAGCATTTGGATGAGAACAACTTCGTCATTTACAAGCATGATTTCCTCGCGCTCGATTCCGGCTCGCGCGGACGCGAGACCGACGCGAATTTGCGCCACTACTACGCGCAGACGGTGGCCCACAACTGTATCCTCATCCACAAACCCGGCGAGGAGATGCCTCGCTACTGGGGCCCGCTGAGCAAAGCGCCCGAAGCCAAGGTGAACCACGGCGGACAATTCGAGGGAGCCGCGAAAGTACGCGCTTTCCGCACGAACACCCTGCTCACCTACATTGCCGCCGATGCCGCGCCGGTGTACCGCAGCAAGTGCACCGAGGCCGTACGGCAGTTCGTGCATGTCCAGCCCGATTTCTTTGTCGTTTACGATCGTGTGGTCTCGGCCGATCCCACGTACAAAAAAGAATGGTTGCTCCACACGCAAAACGAGCCGGTTGTGACGGATCAACTCCTTCGCGCGGACTGCGGCAAGGGGCGCCTCTTCTGCGAGACGCTGCTCCCTGAAAACGCCGTCCTGGCCAAAGTGGGTGGCCCCGGCCGTGAGTTCTGGGCTTCCGGCAGGAACTGGGAACTCGACCCCGTGTTTGTCACGAACGCACTAAAGCGGGCGGAGAAGCGCGGCACGGGGCCGTATTTCGGCAACTGGCGGCTCGAGGTTTCTGCGTCCGCGCCACGTGTTGACGACCGTTTTCTGCATGTGCTCACTGCAACCGACACTTCCCAAAATAAACCGGTTGACGCTCGTTTGGTCCGCGAAGACGCTCGGGATGGTGTTTTGCTGACTGTGCCTGGCTACAAAGACAATGGACGTGTTGGCACACTGCAGATGACGATTCTTTTCAATCGCGCCGGAGAGATCGGAGGGGAGGTGCGCTACTCGGTCAGGAGCGCCGACGGTTCCGAAATTTCCTCCGGATGCTTGGTCTTCGAAAACAGCGTGACGCCCCAGGCCGGTGTCTTCCCGACGATGCCCGAAAAGAGGTGAACCCGCCATGTCGATCAACCGCCGCCGGTTTTTAGCTGCGTCTGCCTGCACAGGCGCGCTTTCCGCCTGTACGTCCGTAAAGCCGCCCAAGGTGAAACCCACCCGTTTCAAGCCCATGTCCATTCCCGGACTCGAACAGCGTCCAGACTTCTGGCGTGTGCGCCCAAATGAAATTATCGATTGCTGCGCGAGCGTGAAAAAGGGACGGCCAGAGGTGATCGCCCATACGCCGCTGGGGTATCCCGTCTACGCCGTGTTCTACGGCGACTTTTCCGAACCGCCACCGCAGAGCAACTGGCCCGCCGGTTCTTCCTCGACCTCTTGGCGGTCTTACTACGGCGCGCAAGATCACAGACAGACGCTCCTCTTTATAGCGGGCGTCCATGGCGCCGAACCCGAATCAGGCGCAGGCGCACTGAATCTCATCCGCATGTTGGAGACAGGGAAGGATTACCGCGGCAAGTCGGATCCCGAACTGGCCGAACTGATTTCCCGATACCGGCTCATCATCGTCCCCTGCGTGAACATGGACGGACGCGCGCTTTCGCCTGACCATCTTCGTAAGGTTGACGACCATACCTTCCGTATCGCCTCGCAGGGTGCGTGGCTGGACGGTTCGGAGGTGGGCTGGCGCGGGAGCAAGGCATGGTTCCCGCTGCCGCTGGATCGCGTGTCCTATCCCGGCGGTTACCCGAACTCCGAGGGCTACAACATCATGCACGACTGCACGCCCGGCGACATCCGCAGCGCGGAAGCGCGCGCACTCCTGAAACTCGCCGCGCGCTGGCGCGTGGACGCCGTTCTCAACGGGCATTCCTACGAGCATGCGCCATCCGTCATCAATCCGACCTGCATCAACACCCCTGCCAACATCGCGCGCACCTGCGCGCTCGCCAAACGTGCGAATGCCGCTCTCTGCACGGCGGGCCTCAGGGAGACGCCGGGCAGAGAACCCCAAGCCCGGAATTCCATCAACCTCAACACGCTCTTCGCGATCGCCTCCGGCGCGGCGGCCATCACGCTCGAATGCTCGGTTTCCTATGACCGCCCAAAGGATCCGAAGCGCACCTACACGTTCGACGAACTGATGGAACCTGTCTTCGTCACTTTGAAGGCGATCATGCAGGACGGTCTTGAAACCCCGTTCGTCGACCGTTCGAAATTCTGATTCTTGGCACAGCGCGTTACGGGAGAAGCGCCAGCCCTCAGCGCTTGACCAGCACGGCGTCGTGCGCCGCCACGGTCAAGGGCCGTCTACGCCCGCCCCACGTCAGCGTCACCGTCTGCGGCTCGCGCGTGGCGTTAGCCAGCACCACCGCCTCACGCCCGTCTGCGGCGCGAAAGGCGTTATGAAAGACCGCAGGAACCGGCTGACCTTCGTATTCGATCTTGGCGCATTCAAGCGCAGGCTGCCGCATCAGCCTCCCGTGGGCCAGCCAGGGACGTCCCTCGCCGTGATACAGTTCAACCCAGCGCCGCATGAAGCGCGCGTCCGAGTTGAAGCCTGACGACACGACTTCCTTGACACGGCCGTCCGCCAGCACCTCCTCCAGCCGCATCTCGTCGACCCAGACGACCGCCTCGCCCGACACATGACACATGACACGCAGCAGCTCGGCGCTGTCCGGCATCGTGAAATCGGCCGCGACCCGCTGCCAGCCGCTGCCGGGTGCGGGGAACTTGAGCTGGCCGCCCTGCCCGAGCGCTTTGAGTCCGGGGGCGAAGACACCAAAGTTTACTCCGTTCGGCTGCGCCAGTTTTTCGGTCTTGAGCCAAGCGCTCAATCGGTATGTGCGCCCGCCGCCGAAACTCTCGGCTTCCGCCGGCACATTTTGCGAGATCTGCACTGTATCGCTGGCCGTCTTGTTCTCTAGCCGCAGGCTGGCGACACCGCTGTGCTTCTCCGCGGTGTCAACATAGGCCGCGCCGTTCCACACCGCACCCTTGTATCCGCTCAGCTTGTTCCATCCGCGGAAAAACTTGCCGTCAGCCGAAAGACTGTCAAACCCGCCGTTGGAGAGCATCACCTCTTGGAAATCCTTCCCTGACGGCACCATATGGGGCATCTGGCCGTCGGCCAGACAGTGCGCGTCCCACACGCGGTTACCGCGACGCGGATTGCTCTGAAACGGCGGCAGATACTCGTGGTAGATGTAGTTGAACACCGAGACCCACTCGCCCTTCCGCTCGCAGTTGCGGTAATCCTGCAACCCCATCAGGTGGTTGAACCACTCGTTAGGCTCTTCAATACAAACGACGGCATCACGCTCGACCTTGCGCATGGCCTCGCGCATGCCGATCAGTTGTTCGGTGAAGACCTCGGTCATCCAGCGGCCGCGACCTCTGGGGTGCCCGTGCCAGTCCGCGTAACAGGCCGGCCAATTGGCCCCCACCACCTGATCCACCTGAATCATTTCGCATCCGCGCCGGGCCAACGGCACACAAATATCCTCGTTCCACCAGCGGCGCGTCCAAGGATCACCACCACACAGACAGGCGGTGTTACCGCCCCGCAACCAGGAGGGCGTGCGCAGATACATCTGACCGTCACGATTGTGCACGGCATGTTTGCGCGCGAGTTTGTCAAAGCGATCGCGGTCGTCCCACTCAAAGCCGCCGTCGGCGCGTTTAGTATAGGTCAACGTCCAATGATATCCTGACGGCCAGGGGAAGGCGTGGCAGCCCAGTTCGCGTGTCCGCGCCACCAGACGGGTGAACTGTTCATCCGAAGGATAGACAGGGAAGTAATCTGGCGTCACCCAACTGCCGAGCTTTTCCCAGCCCCAATATGCCGTAATCAACGGGGCCTTAGGGAAATGTGCCTGCCAGAATCCGGTCAGCCAGCGTTCGATGCGCGCGGGATCAGACAACCACTCGCGTCCGAAACGCACCATGGCCGGCGCGTCCTTCATCCAGACCGGCAAATCATCGCGCTGCGTGAGAGGCTTGGCGCACCAATGCCGCGTCCAGGCCCATGCACGGTAGCGGTCGGCCGCGTCCCGCCAGTCCGCCGGTGCGCCGTCCGGCCCCGTAAAAGTCGAGACCACGACATCATACGCCTGCTTATCCGTGCCGGTCGTGAAGCACGGGCGAGACCAGGTGAACTCCACGCCCGCTTCGGTACGTGCCACGATCAGACTCTTGGGATATCCCTTGTCGTCATAGGCCGCAGTGTAAAAGCCGGACCGGGCGTCATAGTAACATCCGAACTGCGCCGACATGCTGCCGGGCTGATTGATGGAAAGGATTTGTCCTTTTTGCAGCGATCCCGGCTTGCGGGTCACGCCTCCTTTGGATGAGCCCACCACCAGCGCGTCGTCATCGACCGCTGCGCCCAGTGGCGCGGCCAGTGTGATCTGGGGGTAGCGGACATCCTCCAGCACCCATCCGTCGCGCATAGCCACCTCGATACGCCAACGAAGATCCAATCCTTCCGGATCCGCATTGACCGAACAGGTCACGCGCTCCACGCCATTTGAGAAACCGGCGTAGGTCAGCGTCGCCGCCGAATCCGAGGCCCGCGTCATGTTGAACGAGCACGCCTCCCAGCTCCCGACCGTGATCGTCTCGCTGGGCGGCTCCGCCTGGCGTGAGACCGTCAGCGTAAATAGACGCCTCGGGGTTTTGCCAGCAGCCAGTTCCACGCCGTCAGGCGTTTTGAGCGACACCACCCCTCTGCCGCCACCGTCCAGAACGACTTTCGCGCCCTTCCCCGCCAGCGCCACCGCTTCAGCGCCCATCAAAAAAGCCGGCACCGCAATCAGCGCCGCACAACACAACACATGTGACAGTTTCATTGTTTAAGTGTGTCGATTCTTGCTGTGACTGTCAAGTGCACTCGTAGTGCGACGACCAACACGCCAGGCATGATTAATGTGACCGGCAACCCGCGACCGGCAATGGCAGATACAACGCAAGGTGTCGTGACTGCCATGTCCCCACCTGTCGCCAGTCGCTGGTCGGAGGTCATGCTTCTTTTGAGTGCCCGTATAGGGCGCGACAAGCGCGGCAACCGCGTGGGCGATGAGTTCGCGATGTTTCAATCCACGCGCCCGCGTGGGGCGCGACGCAACGCGCGAACAGCGAGTAGTCGCCGGTCGTCTGTTTCAATCCACGCGCCCGCGTGGGGCGCGACATAGGGCATGGACACTAGACACGTCCATCACAGTTTCAATCCACGCGCCCGCGTGGGGCGCGACAACATGGGCGCGGCATCGCGCAACGCGGCGGTGTTTCAATCCACGCGCCCGCGTGGGGCGCGACGGTGGCTCAGGCAATGGCCGATGCTGCGGACAAGTTTCAATCCACGCGCCCGCGTGGGGCGCGACGCGTATCGCGGGCGGAAACAAGGAGAACAACCCGTGTTTCAATCCACGCGCCCGCGTGGGGCGCGACACAACTCCCTGCTGCGCGTGCTGCGCGGGCAGGTTTCAATCCACGCGCCCGCGTGGGGCGCGACGTGACAAGCGGCGGTGATGACGCGAAAAGAAAGGTTTCAATCCACGCGCCCGCGTGGGGCGCGACATGACGAATCAAATCACATTCACGCCCGACCTCGTTTCAATCCACGCGCCCGCGTGGGGCGCGACGCCCGCCCTCGCGTAATTCCAAGTTGCGCTTGTCGTTTCAATCCACGCGCCCGCGTGGGGCGCGACTTGAGGCCAATGACCGTGCTCGATCCTTGGCGTTTCAATCCACGCGCCCGCGTGGGGCGCGACTGGATCTTTGACATAGGCCGCGCTGGGCGATAAGTTTCAATCCACGCGCCCGCGTGGGGCGCGACGCCGGGTGTGCCGTGCGGAGAGGACGGTGTGCGTGTTTCAATCCACGCGCCCGCGTGGGGCGCGACTCGGCGAACACCACGTTACCGAATCGGTAACAAGGTTTCAATCCACGCGCCCGCGTGGGGCGCGACGGGCACGGCGCAAGCCGTGCTCGCAGCTGCCGTGTTTCAATCCACGCGCCCGCGTGGGGCGCGACTGCAGCTCAGCCCCACCCCGGCCCGCAGCATGCAGTTTCAATCCACGCGCCCGCGTGGGGCGCGACTGGTCGTGGTTTGCTCGGCCGTCATTGCCGCGCGTTTCAATCCACGCGCCCGCGTGGGGCGCGACCTCCCAAGCCAGCCAAGCCAGACAGGCGCTCCCGTTTCAATCCACGCGCCCGCGTGGGGCGCGACAAGGCAGACAACGCCACGGCCGTGACCGTGTCCGTTTCAATCCACGCGCCCGCGTGGGGCGCGACCGAGTGTATACGGGAGACAGACTGACTTAGCTGTTTCAATCCACGCGCCCGCGTGGGGCGCGACGCGTGTGTGTGTGTGCGAGTGTATACGGGAGTTTGTTTCAATCCACGCGCCCGCGTGGGGCGCGACGCTCTTTTCCTTCGTGGTGGTCGCCAGATCCAGAGTTTCAATCCACGCGCCCGCGTGGGGCGCGACCTCCGTTTCGAGCCTCGTTCGTCCCGGCGACTGGAGTTTCAATCCACGCGCCCGCGTGGGGCGCGACAACATGGGCGCGGCATCGCGCAACGCGGCGGTGTTTCAATCCACGCGCCCGCGTGGGGCGCGACCGCTCAACGACGTATGGGCGCTGATCACCGCCGAGTTTCAATCCACGCGCCCGCGTGGGGCGCGACGGCGCAGGCCTGCGCGTCATCAAAGCCCTCGCCGTTTCAATCCACGCGCCCGCGTGGGGCGCGACCGGCACCCCGCGAAGCTGATAGATAGTGTTCCGTGGTTTCAATCCACGCGCCCGCGTGGGGCGCGACCTTCTCCGGCGCAGGCAGTCCCTCAACCTGCCCGTTTCAATCCACGCGCCCGCGTGGGGCGCGACCGCCGTGGTCCGCGTGGGGAGCGTCAACCACACGTTTCAATCCACGCGCCCGCGTGGGGCGCGACTTTCCAATGGCTATCCACTGGGGACGGCGTGGGTTTCAATCCACGCGCCCGCGTGGGGCGCGACCGGCTTCGGGGATTTCACTTTGGACGCGCGGCGTTTCAATCCACGCGCCCGCGTGGGGCGCGACATGTGCGTGGGGTACTCCTACGTGATGCGTTCGTTTCAATCCACGCGCCCGCGTGGGGCGCGACCAAGTTCATCGGCAACCCGCGCATGGTCGTCGGGTTTCAATCCACGCGCCCGCGTGGGGCGCGACTCTGGAGGAGGCCTACCGCCGCGTGATCGGCGGGTTTCAATCCACGCGCCCGCGTGGGGCGCGACGCGCGTCGCGGGCGCGGCGGGCTTGGCGGCCTTGTTTCAATCCACGCGCCCGCGTGGGGCGCGACGCGGCGCGGCGGCCGGTGCCGGGGCGGGGCGCGTTTCAATCCACGCGCCCGCGTGGGGCGCGACGCTCTCGCCGTGAAGAGGGCGGAGGAAAAGCTTGTTTCAATCCACGCGCCCGCGTGGGGCGCGACGGCGCACTTCCGCGAGGAGGTGGAGGCGCGGATGTTTCAATCCACGCGCCCGCGTGGGGCGCGACTCCGGCTTTCTCGACAGCACCCAGTAATTCGCTGGTTTCAATCCACGCGCCCGCGTGGGGCGCGACCTTGGAGTTGCAGGCGAGATACGTTAAGCTGATGTTTCAATCCACGCGCCCGCGTGGGGCGCGACGACAGTTGGTTAGATGAAAAGGAGCGGAGAATGTTTCAATCCACGCGCCCGCGTGGGGCGCGACGAACTCTGCCTCGAAAGCTTCTCGCCCGTGTTTGTTTCAATCCACGCGCCCGCGTGGGGCGCGACCTGACGGGGATGTTCATCGACCTGGCGCGGGGAAAGTTTCAATCCACGCGCCCGCGTGGGGCGCGACTTCGCTGATGTACACCGTTCCCGCGGGCGTCACGTTTCAATCCACGCGCCCGCGTGGGGCGCGACTGGGATGGGAAATAGGTTTGATGGGCACAATGCTGTTTCAATCCACGCGCCCGCGTGGGGCGCGACTTTTCAGCTTGTGTTTGATGTCGTCCGCCGTGAAGTTTCAATCCACGCGCCCGCGTGGGGCGCGACTTCATTTTGATACAGAAGAGAAGCAAGCAAGAGTTTCAATCCACGCGCCCGCGTGGGGCGCGACCATCGGTTCGACGCCGTACATCAAGATTACGCGGTTTCAATCCACGCGCCCGCGTGGGGCGCGACGGTAGCGTCAGCACTTCCTACACAAGCTTCTTGTTTCAATCCACGCGCCCGCGTGGGGCGCGACTCAAGATGCTGACCGAGGCCGCTATGCGCGGGATGTTTCAATCCACGCGCCCGCGTGGGGCGCGACGCAAGATTGTGCCTATACTGACAGAAGTGAAAGTTTCAATCCACGCGCCCGCGTGGGGCGCGACGCGAATACGTTCAGATTCTTGGTAAGCGACTCGTTTCAATCCACGCGCCCGCGTGGGGCGCGACCGCAACGCTGCGCTAATATAGTGGCGTTTTGAGGTTTCAATCCACGCGCCCGCGTGGGGCGCGACTCCACATGGCCTGCGATGTGGAATCCGGCATGGTCGTTTCAATCCACGCGCCCGCGTGGGGCGCGACCGCGGTACATCTTCCCGTTGTTGTCCAGCGATAGTGTTTCAATCCACGCGCCCGCGTGGGGCGCGACGGGGTGATGGGGCGCGTTCTGCGTGAGCAGGAGTTTCAATCCACGCGCCCGCGTGGGGCGCGACGCTGACCGCCCGAGGTACGGACGAAACGCGGCTCGTTTCAATCCACGCGCCCGCGTGGGGCGCGACTCCGGGTTGCAGTTTTTCTAGTGATTTTTTTTAGTTTCAATCCACGCGCCCGCGTGGGGCGCGACAACTGAAATGAGCGATAAGAACAAGGCGATTGTGTTTCAATCCACGCGCCCGCGTGGGGCGCGACCAGAATTGACGATTCATCGCACACAACTCCGGCGTTTCAATCCACGCGCCCGCGTGGGGCGCGACATACTGTTTTGGAGTGTCAAACCTGAAAATTCCGTTTCAATCCACGCGCCCGCGTGGGGCGCGACGATCGGCACCGTTCTCGGTGCTCTTTTCGGCGTGTTTCAATCCACGCGCCCGCGTGGGGCGCGACCTCAATAGTGGTCTTCGGGTAATGACTGAGTTGTTTCAATCCACGCGCCCGCGTGGGGCGCGACGACGCTAGAAGGTTTCCAGAAGGAACAAGGCATGTTTCAATCCACGCGCCCGCGTGGGGCGCGACACCAGCGTTCCGCCACCTTCCCCCTGCCGGCTGTTTCAATCCACGCGCCCGCGTGGGGCGCGACCCGGCTTGCCCGCCAAGGGCGAGCTGGCTGCGATGTTTCAATCCACGCGCCCGCGTGGGGCGCGACACTTCGTAACCGTATGCGTCAACCCACGTCTGGAGTTTCAATCCACGCGCCCGCGTGGGGCGCGACCGCCCGCCTGCGCGTGGAACAGGAGACCGGCGAGTTTCAATCCACGCGCCCGCGTGGGGCGCGACATGCTGAC
>ERZ795047.4792-NODE-4792-length-11264-cov-6.902489_pt1 | contig 11264 bp, 10 predicted proteins | sample MGYA00375131_ERZ795047 | MGnify/ENA primary metagenome ERZ795047 (study PRJEB30176, sample SAMN05720228) | activated sludge metagenome | isolation source: Anaerobic digester | place: Japan | collected 2015-05-20 ... | reverse complement strand
AAGCACTCACGCCATCATAACGCCGTGGTGTTTGCCCAAAGGGCCCATTGGTGATGGCGGTGGATGAACCACGGAGGTGTATATTGTATTGTCAGTCGTATCCATGAAACAACTACTTGAAGCGGGCGTTCATTTTGGTCACCAAACGCGCCGCTGGAATCCGAAGATGAAACCGTACATCTTCATTGAGCGAAACGGAATCTACATCATCGATCTTCAAAAAACCGTCCGAATGATAGAAGAAGCCTATGATTTTCTGCGTGGGGTAGCTATGGACAACGGGCGAGTCTTGTTTGTAGGCACCAAGAAGCAAGCTCAAGAAGCTGTGGAAGCCGAGGCCACCAGATGCGGTGAGTTCTACATTAACCAGAGATGGCTAGGCGGTACGCTTACAAACTTTGGCACGATCAGAAAGAGAATCGAAAAACTTATCGAACTCGAAAAACTTCAAGAGCAAGGTTACTTTGAGACTCTTCCCAAGAAGGAAAAAGCTGTTTTGGAAAGAGAAATGGAAAGACTAAGGAAGAACTTCAGCGGAATTAAAGGGATGCAGAAACCGCCGGAGGCTATATTTGTAGTCGATCCCAGAAAAGAGCGAATAGCAACGCTTGAAGCAAGGCGTCTGGGCATTCCCATAGTTGCTATAGTAGACACAAATTGTGATCCTGATGAAGTAGACTATGTAATCCCAGGAAACGATGACGCAATTCGTTCGGTAAAACTCATAACTTCCAAGATGGCCGATGCCATATTGGAAGGCAAACAAGGAGTCCAGGTTCAGGAGGAGTGAGACAGATGGCCGAGATAACGGTAGATATGATAAGAGAATTAAGAGGAAGAACAGGTGCAGGCATGATGGACTGCAAGAGGGCACTTGAAGATGCTGACGGAGACATTGAGAAAGCTGTTGATATCCTTAGAAAAAAGGGCCTTGCTTTTGCAGCAAAAAAAGCCGGTAGGAGCGCCAAAGAAGGAATAATCACGTCGTATATCCATCACAACCGAAGAGTTGGCGTGCTTCTTGAACTCAATTGCGAAACCGATTTCGTAGCTCGGACTGATCAATTCGATGAACTCGCTAAGGATATTGCAATGCACATTGCCATGGCAAATCCGCAGTACGTTTCCAAAGCTGAAGTACCTCAGGAAGTTTTAGATCATGAAGCGTCCATCGAAAGAGAAAAAGCCTTGGCAGAAGGTAAGCCCGAACAGATAGTCGACAAAATCGTAGCAGGCAGAATAGGGAAACTCTATGAAACCATTTGCCTACTGGAACAACCGTTTATCAAAGACGATTCAAAAACCATTGCAGACCTAATCAACGAAGCTATCGCGTTATTAGGCGAGAACATTGTCGTAGGACGCTTTGCGCGCTTCGAAGTAGGGGAGAAGTAGACACTGTGACAAGCAACTGTGCTTCTAACATGGATCACGCGGCGAAAAAGCCAAAATACAAAAGGGTCGTGTTAAAACTATCGGGCGAGTCTTTCGCAGGCGGCTCTGGTTTCGGAATTGATCTCGACGTCGTGAACTCAATGGCACGTCAGATAAAAGACGTATTTGAGAAGCAAGTAGAAATGGCTATTGTGGTAGGCGGGGGGAATTTCTGGCGCGGAACACGTGGCGAGCAAAAGGGGATGGACCGCGCCACGTCAGACTATATGGGCATGCTTGCGACAGTCTTGAACTGTATGGCGCTACAAGACAGACTTGAGATACTCGGATTGGAAACCAGGCTGATGACCGCCATAGATATGAGGGAAGTTGCAGAACCATATATAAGGCGCAAAGCAATTCACCATCTCAAGATGGGCAGAATTGTGATCTTTGGAGCGGGAACCGGCAATCCGTATTTTTCCACCGATACTACGGCTGCTTTGCGTGCTGCCGAAATTGGGGCAGAGGCCATATTGATGGGTAAGCGCGGAACAGACGGCGTATACGATTCGGATCCTAATCTCAATCCTAGCGCTACAAAGTTCGATCAATTGGACTACCTTGATGTCATAAACCTAGGCCTTAAGGTCATGGATGCGACCGCGACTACCCTTTGCATGGATAACTGTATACCGCTTGTAGTGTTCAATATGGATGTTTATGGTAATATTGAAAAGGCAGTGATGGGGGAAAAAGTCGGAACGATTGTAGGGAGGCAGTAGCGTGAACGAAAAAACCCTGATGACTCAAACAGAAGACAGGATGAAAAATGTAATCGAAGCTTACAAAAAAGATCTTGCTTCCATGAGAGCCGGTCGAGCAACGCCCCTTCTATTGGACAAAGTGCTTGTAGACTACTATGGGGTTCCTACGCCGATAAACCAGGTGGCATCAATTGGGGTAACTCCCCCAAGAACCCTTGTAATACAACCGTGGGATAAAAAGCTCCTTAGCAGCATAGAGAAAGCGATACAAAAGGCCGATCTAGGAGCCATGCCAAGCAACGACGGCAATGTTGTGCGACTTACAATTCCTCCACTTTCCGGAGAAAGACGCCAAGAGCTCATCAAAACCCTAAAGAAAGACGCTGAGATGCAAAAGGTAATGATTAGAAACTTGAGACGTGACGCCATTGAACAAGTGAAGGAAGCCGAGAAAGCAAAAGAAATCTCAGAAGATGAATCCAGGCGTATACAAGACAAAATTCAGAAACTCACTGACAAGTATATCGAGATAATTGACAGTATTACATCAGCGAAGGAAGAAGAGGTAATGGAAGTGTGAGGACCTCTGAGGAAGATCTTTGGCTTTGTAAGGCGCTTGAGGGAAAGACACCGCGCCACATCGGGATCATCATGGATGGCAACGGCCGTTGGGCTCTGAAAAAAGGTCTGAAAAGGACAGAAGGGCACAAGGCTGGAGTTGAGAGCATACGCAGGTGTCTTCCTGCGCTTCGCAATTTGGGCGTGGAATACTGCACCTTATTCGTGTTTTCTACAGAGAACTGGAAACGCCCTGCCGATGAGATATCCTTTCTCTTTAATCTGGTTATAGATTACACGTTCAAATACAAGCACGAACTATTGGACAATGATGTGAGGGTATTTCCCATAGGCAGATGGGAAGAACTTCCGCAGCCTGTAGTAAATTCTCTGAGAGAAGTGGCCAGAGATACCCGAAAGTGCAAATCTCTGAATTTGTGTCTCGCCATCAACTATGGCGGGAGGCAAGAAATAGTAGATGCGGCTTTGAAACTGGTGACAAAGTCTCTCTCAGGTGATTTGGATGACCCGGCAAGTATTTCTGAAGAGTACTTCTCAAGTCTACTCTACACTCAAGGAATACCTGACCCTGAACTGATCGTCCGCACCTCAGGCGAAAAGAGACTCTCTAACTTCTTGCTGTGGCAGTCTGCTTATTCTGAACTCGTGTTTACAGATGTTCTGTGGCCTGATTTCGGACCGGTGGACCTATATAAGTGTGTGGTGGAATTCTCGCAGCGAGAACGCAGATTTGGTGATGTCACAGGTAAAGAGGATGATGATGGGTGCTAAAACAAAGGATCGCATCAGCTATTGTTTTGGCCCCCATCATAATTGTGCCTCTGTATTTAGGCGGCGTCCCGTTCGGATTGCTTCTTGCACTACTGTCATGCCTCTCAGCCGGGGAATATAGGAATCTCTTAGGCAATGCCCAATTAGAGTTGCATTACGTGTTCATCCCCATATGTATCATGATCGCCTTAACAGGGTTATCACATGAGTCCGCATACCTGTTCTATTCATTATTGATCGGCGCGCTCCTATTATTGTCGCTATCTGCAATACAAAAGGGCATAGCCGTAGGAGCTTTCGGCGTTTCGGGAGCTATCTATATAGGCGGCTTTTGGGGAACCATGGGTCTCTTAAGAACGGGGCCAGATGGCAGGGAATGGGCCTTTCTCGTACTCTTCGTCACCTGGGCAGCTGACATTGCTGCCTTTTTTGGGGGTAGGGCATGGGGCAGGCACAAACTTGCGCCGATGATAAGCCCTGGCAAGACTTGGGAGGGCACTGTCTTTGGAATTGCTGCAAGCACCCTGGTATCGGTGTTGTGGGGCATCCATATGAACCTTGCTGTTTGGCAATGTGCAATTATCGGTATTTGCCTTGGCATAATGGCCGTCACGGGTGATCTTGTGGAATCGAGTTTGAAGCGTTACTGTAATTCTAAGGACTCCGGCAATCTAATCCCTGGGCATGGCGGAGTTCTGGACAGATTCGACAGTGTGTTGTTCACAAGCGCAGGAGGCTTCGTGATCAGGGAGTTGCTGCAAGTGTTTCATGTCATATAAAACACGCGAAAGGGATTGTTGCGCTTCATGACACAAAAGAAAATGCTTGTTGCGATATTCTTTCTAATAGCAGTATTTCTATTCTTGAAATACATAATGCCCTACGTCGCCCCGTTCGCATTAGGCGCTTTCCTCGCTTTTTTGTTGGAACCCATAGTTACGTTTCTAGAGACGCACCTAAAAATGGGGCGGGGATGGGCAGCGATACTCTCGATGCTGATTTTTAGCGTAGTTGTTGGCTCGATAGTGGTATGGAGTTTTACAAGCCTAAGTACGGAACTAACAGATTTGTACGAACGACTACCTGAATACTATACCGAATTCATGGAAATAATGCGAGACGCTCTTGAAGTCACCGGCGAACTCTCGAAGAACCTCCCGGAACCTTTGGCAAGTACCGTTCAAGGTCTGTGGAACAGCCTCTATGATGCTCTTTACGGCATCGTCATAGGTGCCGGTGAGATGGTGAAGTCAGTTCCCGGGCTTTCTATTTCGGCGGTTTTTGCGGTGATTAGCACATATCTAATGATAAAAGACAAAGACCAGATATATGAGTCTATAGGCCGTGCCATTCCCAAAGAAAGATTCGGCGCTTTCGTTACTACCGAAAATACCATTTTATCAAGCGTTTCGAAAGTAATCAGAGTCGAAATACTACTTATCATACTTACTATGATCGTTAACGTAATAGGGCTTCGGATCATCGGGGCAAGATATGCAGTAGGGCTCGGCATTATCCTCGCAGTTCTCGATGTTATCCCGATAATAGGTCCGGGACTCATCTATATACCATGGATAATATATCATTTGGCTTGGGGTAGCGGGTATTTGGCCGTATACCTTATCGTTCTATATGGCGGGGTGTCACTACTGAGACAAATAGCTAGGACTAACATGATTGGAAAAGAAACCGGACTGCACCCGCTGGCGGCTCTCGTTTCCTTATACCTGGGGTTTCGCCTTTTCGGAGGAATAGGAGTAATCTATGGACCGCTGGTAGCTGTTCTCCTGGCAGGTTTTCTTTCGCATGACCCTATAGATGGTGAAGGTGGTAGTGACGGTTGAAAACGATATCTATTCTTGGTTCTACAGGATCCGTAGGTACGCAGGCATTAGACGTGATCAAAAACAGTTGTGACTTCAAAGTACTGGGCCTTGCAGCACACAGCAACTGGAAACAAGTCCTTTGTCAGGCAAAAACTTTCGGAGCACGAGTTGTTGCCATATTTGACGAAAAAGCCGCGGACGTGGCCGAGAGAGAAAAGGGGTCCTTAGGGCTCAAAGATCTTGAGATACTCAGCGGCTCAAAAGGCTTGTGCGATGTCGCGTCCATGCCTGAATGTGATCTAGCGCTCCATGCCATTCCCGGTTTCGATGGTGTAAAGCCACTTATAAGTTCGCTTGAAAGCAAAAAACAAGTGGCCTTGTCTGGGAAAGAGGCCCTTGTGTCGGCAGGCGAGATCGTTAAGACGTTCCTTGAATCAGACCCAAACGCAATCATACCGGTTGACTCCGAGCACTCGGCTGTTTTCCAATGCTTTTTGGGTGAGAATAAACGTAGCGTAGAAAACATCATTCTTACAGCATCAGGTGGAGCCTTGAGGGACCTTAGTCGTGAAGAACTACACAAGGTTAAGCCTTCCGATACTCTTCGGCACCCAACTTGGCAGATGGGAACAAAAGTTACTGTAGACTCCGCTACGCTTTTCAACAAAACCCTTGAGGTTATGGAAGCGCATTATCTCTTCGATATGCCCTACGATAGGATTAAAGTAGTCATTCATAGAGAAAGCATTGTGCATTCTATGGTATCCTTTAGAGACGGTAGCACGAAAGCACAGTTGGCAAATCCCGACATGCGCCTTCCGATTGCTTTTGCGCTCAATTTTCCGGAAAGGAAAAGAGGTGTGGTAGAAACCATAAATCCGGTTTTGGGCACCCTTACCTTTGAAGAACCGGATCTCGAACGGTTTCCCTGCCTAAACCTTGGATATGAAGCTGGACGCATGGGGGGTACCGCACCGTGCGTGTTATCCATCGCTGACGAAATCGTCGTAAGAAGTTTCTTGGCTGGGGAACTTTCTTTTACCCAAATATATGATGTACTAGAATCGGTTCTCAGTCAGTGTGAGCCTCATAAAGCTGATTCCTTAGAATCCTTGGAATACGCGGCTCAATGGGCTGTATCCGAGACTAGAAAAATCATTGATGCTAGTATGAGAAGGTGAGACTTTGCTGCAAACTATCATAGCCATAGTATGTCTAGGAATCTTGATAGTCCTACATGAACTTGGACACTTCCTAGCAGCTAGGAAATTCGGAGTATACATTCATGAATTCAGCGTAGGTTTTGGACCCAGACTCTTTTCGAAAAAAGGTGATGAGACAGAAGTATCCGTGAGACTAATCCCTCTAGGAGGATACGTGCGATTCGCAGGTGAAGAGGGTGCCGAAGACAATATAGACGAAGACATTCCAGAAGAAAGGCTGCTCAAATCTTTGCCGCCTATGAAGCGAGCATTGATCATGTTAGCAGGCCCACTTGCGAATCTCCTTGTAGCTATGGTTGCGTTTTTTCTGGTTCTATCATTCGTAGGAATCGCGAAGCCTACTACTGAGATAGCTGAGGTGGTAGTAGGATATCCGGCGTACGAAGTCGGCATCCAACCGGGGGACAAAATCGTTATGGTCGAGGATACTGAAATATCCGAATGGGCTGAGATGGTAGCCTTGGTCCAAAAAAGGACTGGCATCCCAACAACTATTGTGGTGGAACGGCAGGGTAATCTTCTGACTTTTACTTTGACTCCCATTGATGTGTCAGGAACAGGTATCATAGGGGTAAAGGCCAAGGTAACGACTGTGCGTTTTGGCGTTTTGAAAGGCATTAAAGAGGCCTTTCTAGAAACTATCTATGTATCGGCAGCTTGGATTACGAGCGTTGCAAGCATGATAACAGGCGCGATTGCTCCCGAAGTGACCGGACCCGTAGGCATCAGCCAGATTCTGGGCGAGGCTGCTCGGCAGGGAATCGGAACGCTTCTTTATGTTCTCGGGTTTCTTTCCGCGAATTTCGCATTGATCAATCTCTTGCCAATACCTGCTCTTGATGGAAGTCGTCTTTTGTTTGTTGCGGTTGAAGGTATTCGTGGGAAGCCGATTGACCCTGCGAAGGAGAACATCATCCACTTCATAGGATTTTTCTTGCTTATGGTGTTATTCATTGTGATCACATACAAAGATATACTGCGTTTGGTTGGTTGAAACATTTCAGGCTAGCTCTCAACGCCAAGATAGGATGATACTATGGCAAATGCTCAAGACCTGTTTGAGAGAAGGAAAAGTAGGCCCGTTAGATGTGGCAATCTAACGATTGGGGGAAACGCCAAGATCTCTATTCAGACTATGGCAAAAACAGATACGCGTGATATAAAAGCTACGGTAGAGGAGATTCGAGAGGCGGTATCTGCAGGTGCCGATATCGTCCGCCTAGCGGTCGTAGATGAAGAGGCCGCGCGGGCAATAAAGCACATCAAGGAACAAGTAACGTGTCCAATCGTAGCAGATATTCACTTCGACTACAGATTGGCTATGTTGGCTCTGGAGTCCGGCTCTGACAAGGTCAGGGTCAATCCAGGCAATATTGGCAGCAAAGAGAGGCTGCTCGAGGTCGCAAGAAAAGCCCAATCCATGGGTGCAGCTGTCCGATTAGGGGTAAACTCAGGATCGCTTGAGAAGGATATTTTGGAAACCTACGGTTCACCCTGTGCCGAAGCAATGGTTGAAAGCGCGAAACGTCATGTTTCTTTCCTCCTAGATAACGGCATAGAAGGAGCAGTTATCTCGCTCAAATCGTCTAGCGTAAAAGAAACGATCAGGGCATACAGCATGATGGCTTCCTACACCGATTGGCCATTCCACATCGGAGTGACAGAAACAGGTCCCGGGTATCTCGGCGTAGCCAAGTCTGCGGCAGGAATCGGTACCCTGCTTACCTTAGGGATTGGAGATACGGTAAGAGTCTCTCTCACCGGACCTGCTCGTGAAGAGGTAGTAGTTGCAAAGGCAATCTTGCAATCTCTCGAACTGGGCACCTTTGGTCCAGATATAATATCTTGTCCGACGTGCGGACGCACAGAAATAGATATCATACACATAGCCGAAGCAGTTGCAGACGGACTTAAAGACCTAAAGACGCCTATCAAAGTTGCAATCATGGGCTGTTCGGTGAACGGCCCCGGGGAAGCAAGGGAAGCAGACATCGGAGTCGCTTGTGGACGCGAGGGAGGCATTTTGTTCTCTTATGGCAAGCCTATAGGTAGAGTTTCTCACGACGAGATAGTAGATACCCTTTTGAGATTAGCTAAGACATATCCACGTTATCCGGAGGGAGAGAATTGAGTCGTACGGTAGTGAAGCCCTCTTGTTCCAACTTCACGTTGGAGCAGATGGCGCGAACTCTGAATCTTGATTTAGATGATGTTGTAGGAAGTCTTGAGATATCTTCAATAACTGTTGACACGAAGAACGCAGCATGGTGTATTTTTGTCGAGATCCCTGATACTGAGGTCTGGGCAAAAAAGGCATCGCGCATCACAATAGATGAGTTTGAGATGTGTTTGTCAACCATAGGGCAAGAAGTAAGGAACTCTGTGTCGACGCTATCTACGGTATCATGGGAGTTTTCCGAAGAATATGAAAAGTACTTCTCCAAGGAGTCCCGAAGATCGAGCAACGGGGATAGCGCAGGCAGTAATGAGAAACAAAGAGACGTATTGATGGGAAGGCCGATCCGTACGGAACCTATTCCTATAAAGGACATAACCGGAGGAGAAAAAGGGGCCGTAACAGTACTGGGAATGGTAGTAGACGTTTCATGGAAGCAAACCCAATCCGGCGGCTTCTGCGGCATCATAGTTGTGACTGACAACAGTGACTCTATTAGCATGAGGATCTTTCCGGGAGAACAAAAGATACAAGAGATCAAGGAAGGCATTTGGGTCTTAGCGAGAGGTAGAATCCGGATAGATCGTATGGATTCGGAACCAACGCTCATGTGCAGCGATCTTTGCATTGCCAACCCCAAGGTGAGACAAGATGAATCGGAGGATAAACGTGTAGAACTCCACCTGCACACAAAGATGTCAGCACTTGATTCCGTCTTAGACCTCGAAAAAGCTATCTCCACTGCAGCTCGTTGGGGGCACCCTGCAATCGCCATTACAGATCACGGAGTAGTTCAGGCGTTCCCTGAAGCATACCGATTAGGAGCCAAGTATGGCATCAAGGTAATCCTTGGTTTGGAGGGCTATCTGGTCGAAGAAAATGCAAAAGATCAGGCCTTTCATATTATCCTTCTTGCCCGCAACAAAACGGGGCTGAGGAATTTGTACGAAATCGTCACGTTGTCACACCTTGAGCATTTTTACAGGACTCCCAGAATACCCAGGCAATGTCTTAACGACAAACGAGAGGGCCTTATAGTCGGCTCAGCATGTGAAGCAGGTGAGTTATACAGGGCAATCGTTTCCGGCAAAAGTGACCGGGAGTTAGAAGATATAGCCAACTTCTACGATTACCTTGAGATCCAACCCCTTGATAACAATGCCTTCTTGGTAGATGCAGGAGAGATTCCCGACGGTGAATCTCTCGCCGATATTAATAGAAGAATCTACAGTTTGAGCAAAAAGCTTGGCAAACCATGTGTTGCGACTGGGGACGTACATTTCGTGGAGCCCGAGGACGAGATTTACAGGACTTTGCTTCTTGCGGGCAAAGGAATGAGTGAGAACGGCGAACGCCCGAGCCCTTTGTACCTTAGGACTACTGATGAACTGTTGAGTGAATTCTCCGGCTATCTAGGCATAGAAGGTGCAAGAGAAGTAGTGATCGAGAATCCTCAATCTATCTCGGCTTTGGTCGAGAATTTGGCGCCTATACCAGAAGGTTTCTTTTACCCAACTCTTGAGGATTCTGATCGAATACTCATGGATCTTACTCAAAAGGGTGCACAGAATATCTATGGGGAAGATCTGCCCGAAATCGTTGAGCAAAGGATCAATAAGGAACTTTCCGCCATTATTGACAACGGTTTTTCTTCTTTGTACCTTATCGCAGTTAAAATGGTAGAAAAATCTAACTCTGACGGATACCTAGTTGGCTCCCGGGGATCTGTCGGCTCATCGCTTGTCGCACGACTCACAGGCATTACTGAGGTCAATCCATTACCGCCGCATTATGTATGTCCCAATTGTCATTTCAGCGAGTTTGTAGACGACCCTGCTTGCCATTCAGGATTCGATTTGCCGTCTGCACAATGTCCCAAATGTGGCGCGAATCTCGCAAAAGATGGACAGAACATCCCTTTTGAAACTTTCATGGGGTTTAGAGGTGAAAAGGTACCCGATATCGACTTGAATTTCTCGGGTGAAGAACAAAGCGAAATGTTCAAATTCGCCTCAAAATTGCTGGGCAAAAAGAACGTGTATAGGGCAGGTACTATTGGTACCATCGGCACAAAAACAGCTTTTGGGTTCGTCAAACACTATAGCGAAAGCACAGGTAGATCATTCAGAAGGGCAGAAGAACTGAGACTGTCTAAAGGGATAGAAGGAGTAAAGAGGACTACCGGACAACATCCCGGGGGGATCATGGTAATACCCCAGGGAATGGAGGTGCTTGACTTCACACCTCTTCAGTACCCTGCCGATGATCGAAAGTCAGGCTCCATAACGACTCACTTTGATTACAGCGCCATTTCGGGCCATCTAGTTAAGCTAGACATCCTTGGACATGACGATCCTACCGTACTCAAGATCCTTGGCGAGATTACAGGCATAGATCCTATTTCCATACCTATGGATGACCCTGAAACCTTGGCACTTTTTTCTGGAGAAAACCCTGATGCGGTAATGGGGATTCCCGAATTTGGCACGAGGTTTGTAAGGAACATGCTATCTGAAACGAGACCCAAGTGTTTCGCAGATCTAGTTAG
>ERZ795047.4781-NODE-4781-length-11281-cov-4.723321_pt1 | contig 11281 bp, 4 predicted proteins | sample MGYA00375131_ERZ795047 | MGnify/ENA primary metagenome ERZ795047 (study PRJEB30176, sample SAMN05720228) | activated sludge metagenome | isolation source: Anaerobic digester | place: Japan | collected 2015-05-20 ... | reverse complement strand
CCAAAAAAGGGGTCAGTATCACCGGAAAGGGGGTCAGCATCGCCGGAATATCCATTACCGGAGCATTGCAGAGCTTTTTGCGATGGCTTGGCGACAAGCCTCAGGAGACAGCGGTGGGTGACGATGTGGTGGACTATGTGAACCGACACCTATTGCCCAACAGGCTCAGACATTCGTATGCAACTCATTTATTGGAGGCTGGAACCGATTTAAGATACATTCAAGAATTGCTCGGACACAAAAGCTCAAAAACGACAGAAATTTATACCCATGTCAGTCAAAAAAGTTTGCAAAAAATTAAAAGTCCCTTTGATGATGATAGATTTATTAGGAAATAAACGAAAATGGTTAAATAATTATGGATTCGAAAGAAAAAACTAAGGCTAATAATAAGGCTTCATAGCGGCACGCAGTGCCCGGCGGGAAGCCTTAGTTGAACTACATCCGCCCGTGTAGCCGCACATGAGTGTTATTCTATGGAGTTAATTGGGGATTTTTCACTGCCCTTGAAGTGAAAAGGAAGTCATCAGGGCGAGGTTCCTTGAACTTCAAACAAAAAAGGAAACGAGATCAACAGTTTTTTAACTGTAAGCTATTCCCTTGTTGCAGACAGATTTTTCATATTCTACCCATTGTGTTAAAATTTAGATTGTTAGAAAATTATGCCCCTAAAGGCATGGTTAATTAAACTTTAACACGTAAATTTGTGCAAAAGATTACCCGAATGTTAGGGAGGGTTTAGTTCAACGAATCATATATCCGACCCTTAAATCCACTATTTAAGGTTTTCTTTTATGATTTTATAGAGGGCAAACGATGAAATTAGGCTTGAAATAACATCGTCGAAGCCTTCTTTAAAGAGCTTTTTGAGGTCAACTAACAATAAATTTGTAGTTAAAGCCACGATAGGAATATTAGGTAAAAAGCTTTTTAGTTCCCTATGTTGTTCAATTCCCTTTAATACATTTTTTACTCTAAATATCACTAATTCAAATTTATTCTGCTGTGAAATTAGCGATATTGCTTCATTCATTCCTGCAACTGCCCTAACATTGTAATTTGCTTTAGTCAATGTATTTTGGAGGTACTGCCTATAATCTGACTCTTCATCAATAATTAAGATATTTTGTTGATTACCTTTCCATGAAGTCTGGTTCTTAAAAAGTTGTAAAAGATCTACACTGTCGTTACTGAGAGGTAATTTAATGGTGACCTTGGTCCCATGGTTTATTTTCGAATCAATGTTTAATGTGCCTCCTAATAACTCTGTGTATGCTTTTGCAATAGACAGTCCCAAACCTATGCCTCCATTCGTAATCGATATATTAGATTGAACACGATAAAAGCGTTTAAATATCATTGGTAAATCTTTTGGATCAATTCCAACTCCTGTATCCTCGACTTCGAAACAAATATTATCATTTTGCATGTAACATTTCAATGTAACCTTGCCCTCCTGAGTAAAAGTGACGGCATTATTTAAAATATTTTCTAAAATTCTATGAATTTTTAGTCCATCGTTCATCAACACTAAATCATGGGTCTTATTTTCAAATTCAAAAATCAAACCTTTGGATTGAGCACGAAAAGCAAATTCTTCTGCAATTTTATTTAAAAAACTATCCAAATTTATTTCTTCAGATAAAATAATAACAGTCTTAGTATCAATCATCGCGATCTCCAACGTATCGTTGATAATGGATAATAATCGTTTACCTGAAGAATGAATTATTTCAACATAATCTCGTTTTTTTTCATTGAGGATATTTGATTTGAGAAGCTCACTAAAACCAAGGATTGCATTGAGGGGAGTGCGTATTTCATGTGAAAGATTCATTAAAAAGGCAGATTTTAAATGATCGCTTTCCTCCGCTTTTTCTTTCGCATCTATTAAATATTGTTCAAATTGTTTTCTCTCGGAAATATCCCGTACAACCGCCATCAATCTTACCTTGCCGCCGATTGTTGACTTTTTAAGTGATATCTCTACCCAAAATGTTTCGCCGCTTTTTTTCTTTGCAAGCCAAGAATATGTTTGGGGTCCAACATTAATGGCTCTTTCTGCCCATTTTGACGCTTCATCTATATTGTATTGTTCATTATGTGCACTCAAAACCCCGAAAGGCTGTCCGATTAATTCTTCTTTAGAATAACCGTATAAAGCACTGGTTTGTATGTTGCAATCAACTATTTTTCCCGTTTCGATATCGTAAATAAGTATGGCTTCAAGAGTAGAATTAAAAATCTCTCGAAATTCTCGTTCGCTTTGCAATACCTTCTCTTGGTTCTTTTTCTGCTCCGATATGTCTCGCCAAACAGCGTAAACCATAGTTCTTGCATTGAAAATAATAGGTGTGAGAGAAACCTCAGCCCAAAAAGTTTCACCATTTTTTCTTTTATGCAACCATTCTAACTTGTTTGAACCTTGCTCCAAAGCTATTTCAATCATTTTAATGGATAATTCTGAAGAAAGTTCTCCGTTAGGTTGATATTCCGGACTCAACTCAGATGGATGGAGAGTGTTTTCAAGAAATTCCTCACGTGAATTGTAGCCGTGTAAACGAGCTGCTGACAGGTTACATTCGATGAATCGAAAATTCTCATCCAGTAGCCCAATGGCATCCTTTGAATAGTGCATCACTTTTAAAAACCGCTGTTCACTCTCATGGTATTGTTGTTGGGCTTTTTTTGTTTCGGAAATATCTACGATAATAGCCATCACTATCTTGATTCCCGAAATCTCAACCAACTTTAAGCGAACGTTGACCCAAAAGTATTCTCCACTTTTTTTCCGCGCGAGCCACTCAAAATCTTGAGGTTCAACCTCAATGGCCTTTTTTATGTACTCATTTGCCTTTTCCTTGGTATAGGGCGGAAAGTTAGCACTCAAATCACCCAAATTCCCATTCAATATTTCCTCTTTGGTAAAACCATACAATTGCGTGGTAATCTCGTTGCAATCAATTATTCTACCGGTTTCGATATCATGGAGTAGAATCGAGTCAAACGATGAATTGAAAATTTCTCTGAATTCTCGCTCTTTTTGACTAATAATTTCGTGCGACTTGATTAATTGAGTTACATCATTTATGGTTACATGTCTGGCCAATCTATCATGGTAAATGGTTTCGTGCGATGCAAGTTGTACAAATATGATTTCGCCATTTTTTTTCCTATGTCGCCAATCCCCTGATGTTTGATGATTCCCATTATGCGATTTTAATCTTTCAAGTAATTTAGGGATATCTTCTTCGGGTCTGATATCTTTTATTGTCATGGACAAAAATTCTTCACGAGAATACCCATAATGCTCGATAGCTGCTTGGTTTACTTCCAAAAAACTTAAAGTATCCAAATCGTATATCCACATAGGGATGGGAGTTTGCTCGAAAAGCAATCGATATTTTTTTTCGCTCTCTGCTAGTAGTGTTTTATTTTTCCAATTTTTTTCACGCTGAAAAAGCAACATAGCAATAAGAACGGTAGTTGCGGGATAAAACAGTAATACCGGCCACCAAATAGTTTTTAATGTCTCGAGCCGAATCTCTGAAGGTAAGAAAGCGGTGCAACCGAGCATCACTAAATGTACCACAATCGCAACTATGTAGATTTCCCATAACCTTCTTTCGGACAAAACCTGAGGTCGGAATTTGCTCCAAAAAATTGAAATTATAGAAGACGAAACGATAACTGCCACTCCCATGTACACTCCATCTCCTCCCATGCTGATTCTGTATAAAGCGGTAATAATCATTGCAATCAGAGTGGATATCGCGCCAAAAAATAGTCCCGAAATAGTTAGCAATACAGAACGAATATCGAAAACTATCCCTTCAATTAGAACCCATGGATTTTTCATCAGAATAATACCAACTAGTCCGAGCATAATCCCCAAAAAGCACTGCAATAGAAATATTCGTTGCTTGTTATATTTTAACCACACAAAATCATAGAGCACTGCAATTGCTATCAACAATGCTGCATTTTCTATTATTCCAAGATAAAAGGGATATCCCATGGTATAAATTTCTGAAATCGTTAGTTATTTAAAATAAGAAAGATAACCTTTTGGATCTATAGGAGTTCCTTTAAGTCTGACTTCATAATGAAGATGTGGTCCGGTGGCTCGTCCTGTTTTTCCGCAATATCCTATCAAATCGCCTTTCTTCAACTCTTTGCCAACGGAGACTGTGGTTTTATCAAGGTGCGCGTAAACTGAACTATAATCGTTACTATGCTGAACTACAACATAGTGGCCGTAGGTAGAGTTGTGCTCATACAATACAACCTTTCCGTTGGCGGCAGCTATAACAGGGGTATTCATTCTAGAACCAAAATCGATACCGGTATGAAATTTCGGAATTCGCAAAATCGGATGTATTCGATAACCAAAGGCCGAGGTAATTATTGCTTCATCATGGGGAACCGGAGTTTGGCAGGGAACAACATCAATCTCATCGGATAACGGTTTTAGTGTGGTTTCCGCCGATTCCGAAGCTTTAGGTTTCTCATTGCCGGGTTTGGGTTCTATTCGTTGATTAGGTTGTGTTGCGGGTGCAGCCTCCGGTTTGCTGTAAGTTTCAGATTGAGCAATACTTTGTCCATATTTGGTCTGCAATATTTCAGGAGTGATTTCTACTTTTTGAGTCTCTTTTAGGCTTTTACCGGTTGCCTGTGCGATTTTTTTTTCATAATTAATTACACCATCAATAATATTCACTTTCGAGGTATCCTTATTTTGTTGATAGTATCGCTTTAGGCCAAGCATTGAGTTATAAAAATCCTGATACTCTTGTTCCATCTTTCGTAACTCATCCTCACGACGGCGTTTGAAATTCTGAAAATCGGCTTCATATTGCCGATTGAATTGTTGCATTTCCTGTTCAATTTTCTTTTTTTCATTCTCCTGAGCCGATAATTCAACCACGCACAACGTAAAGAGAATAACAAGTAGATGTAACTTCTTCATAATAAATGTTTATTAAAAGACTATCTGAGCATATAAAAACAAACAAATAACTGAAAATCAACAATATAATATAAATAAACAACAACTTTGCCCCTCCAAAAGTTTTACAATCATACTATTTTTTATTGATTTTTCAAAAAATTTGATAAATAAAAAACCTCCTATATTTTTGTATATTAGGAGGTTATAAAAATAATAAGATGATATTTTTTACTTTCTATGCGATAAGGTAACTACAATTTTTTCAACTTTTTTATCTCCTGCACTGTTAAAATATTCAATAAAAATTAGATACGGTCCCATCGGAGCCTTTTTGTTTTGGTTATCAGTTCCATCCCATTTAATTGCGCCTTGTGTACCCAAAGAATAGTTAGTAACCAAATCTTTAATAAGTCGACCGCTGGGCTCAAATATCTTTATATTAGCAAAATAGCCATTGTTGGCTAACTGATAGTTAATCAATAAAAAATCATGATAGCCGTCGCCATCCGGAGAAAAAACTTCACTCGATAAAAAGAATTGCTTCGATGATGCAGTTGGCACAATAGTTTGAGAGTTTTTATATCCGGGGGTGGCATATCCCACCGTTTGAGCCGCCGATTGCCAATTGTTTTGGTCGTCGGATGCTCCATCTGGATTTATACGCTCAAGCGACACTCCTTTTACATTTCGCAAAAGCGGTGAATGCATTTTTTCGTCATAAAAAATTTGATCGATAATATTTCCCTGCATGTCAAGAATTACGATGTTTCCGGAGCTTATTGACATTGATGGCAAACTAGACACCTCTATCAAACGAATACTATCTACGTTGGGATAAAAATCATAAACACCCTTCCGCGATGTGGTTAAAACCAAATATTCATCCGGATAAATCAAAAATCCATAATTGCTTGCCAATTTAATATCATCGTATTCACCTTCATTTTTTTGACGAGTCAAATATATCTTATTGATAGTCAATATTTTTGTTGATCTATTATATAATTCCACAAACTTGTTACCTCCACTATAAGAGTTAAAAAGTAATTCATTGATAATTAAATCGCCGTTAAGCGGTTGTGATGGCTTATAAAAACGCATAGGCTCCGGAGTTATGGAATTGCCAACACAATCGAAATGTTGTGGAGGAATTAATGTATATTCAACGTTTTCTTGGATTGGCTCCCTCAGTTTAATTGTAATTGCATTTCCCGATGGTGAATTAGGAATGATATCAAGAGGAAAACCTCCCGGGGAAACAGACCAAAGCGTGATATCGGTTACCGAACTCCATAACAGCGGTTCATTGAAATGAAGAGTGATAGTGGTATCCGAGTCAACTGTCAGAAACATAACTTTGGGAGTAACTATGTCGGGTTGGTTACCAAAGACTGAATTGATTCGTCCGGGGGTTCCTCCGGTTGAATCGTTCGATGCACGCCAATTATTTCCTCCGGCACAGAAGTTCATCGGATCAATCTGTTCTAACGACCATCCTCCTAGTTGTTTGAAATTGTCTTTATACCAAGTATCCGAATAGCTTACCCAATGTACTAATGTCCCATTTCCAGCTTGTAGTTCAAGTGTTTTCCCCGATTTTGACAAAAACGTAGATGAAAACAAGGGAATCTGCGGAGCATTAACCCCCGGGATGGAGTCGGAGGAATAGGGTCTTAACAATAAATAACCCATTGAATCGATTACCGATGGCGGAATTGTGTAAGACGTTGTTCCCGACTTCAAAACCCATTGGTTCAGATTAACCGGGAAAGGATTGGGATTGAATAGCTCAATATAAGGAACATTGGGAAGAGCCGCCCCTGTTTTCGGGTTGCACATGATTTCATTAAATACCACAAATCCAAACGTTGGAAGATAGAGTAAAAATTCGAATTCCTGAGTTTCCATAAGATTCCCACAATAATCGGTTATCCCATTAATGGCAATACGATAAATCCGCTCCAACTCCATGGAACCGGTTATTGTTATGGTGACAAGATTTTGTTGTATGGGATCATATTCCAAGGTTTGGATTTGCAATCCATCGAACAGTTGATAACGCTCTGGATTCATTGCTACATCCAATGGAATTTGCTCACTGAATAAGATACCGATTTTTCGTGCATTGCTAGCCCAAACTGAAATCACAGATGGTGGGGTATCGTCGGGGTTGGATGCCAAAACGGAATTGGCTGAACCCGGTGTCCCTCCGATCGATGCTACACTTGCCCGCCAGTTCGACCGATGTTGACACCAGCTCTCGGGGTCGATCAACTCAATCGACCAGCCTCCTTCTTCCTTAGTTGGATCCTGATAGAACAAAATATCGTAGGATACATAATGCACTATCATCGATGTTGACGTCATAAGTTTTATTTCTCGCCCTGTGGTGGGCAAATCTGATGTCGATAGCAATCCTAGTGTTGGTCCGTATTGCGAATATTCGCTAACTCCTCCTGATGACGTTAAAATCAAATAGGAATTCGCAGGCATCAGATAACTTGGTAAGGGGATGTCACGGGTTCCTATAGTTAATTTCCACCCTGATATGTTTACAGAATAAGACCGACGATTATATAGTTCCAGATAATCATAATCCGGCAATCCAACGCTTGGCGACGGGTCGAAAAAGATTTCGTTAATCAAAACATCTCCGGGTTCTGTTGGATAATAGGTAACGTTAACCTGAGCCGTTGGCATAACATTACCACAGTAATCCGCAATGTTTGTAATGGTCAAAGTTAATGTTTGCGATAATGGAAGTTGATTCGATAGATTAAGAACAACAACGTTTTGTGCAACTGAATCGTAAGTTATGGATGATATGCCTATACCTCCGGAAAGCTGATAATTCGGAAGATTGGTTGCCCAAACGCGAGGTATTTGCTCGGAAAACACCACGCGTATTTTCCATGCATCATCAGGCCATGCATATGAGATTGACGGTGGCGTATTGTCGGGGTTGGATGCCAAAACGGAATTGGCTGAACCCGGTGTCCCTCCGATCGATGCTACACTTGCCCGCCAGTTCGACCGATGTTGACACCAATTATTGGGGTCAATCAATTCAATCGACCAGCCTCCTTCTTCCTTCGAAGGATCTTGATAAAACGATAAATTATATGAAACGTAATGAATCAATTGATTTGCAGTATCTTTCAAAGTAATAGCACCCCCGGTAGTGGGTAAATCAGTTGTTGATATTAATGTTAAAACTGTTCCATAAGCTGAATAATCGTTATAAGCTACCGATGGAGCCAAAATAAGATAAGAATTGGCCGGCATTGTGTAATTAGGTAAAGTAATATTTTTTGTTCCGATGGTGAGTTTCCATCCTCCAATATTAACGGGATAGGATTTTCGATTATAAAGCTCAAGAAAATCATAATCGGGTAAGCCTACGCTTGGTGATGGATCGAAAAATATCTCGTTAATAAGTACATCACCGGGCTGCGGCGGAGTGTAAAAAACAATATGCTGTGAAGGCGTTATGACATTATTGCTCAAATCGGCAACACCTGAAACATATAGTGTTAATGGCTGAGCCAAAGGAAACGATTGTGAAAACGATAAGCGAACCTTATTTTGACTACCTTGGACAAAAACAGCCTCGGTTGGGACTCCAGTTGGTAAAAGTAGATAATTTGCCACATTAAGAGCTGATTCAGAGGTAACTGCTTCGCTGAATTCAACCAAAATTGTGTTTGGGCCTGATGCAGTTACTGCCACAACGGTTGGAGGCGTTGTGTCGTAAACAATTTCGCCGCAGTAAAAGTTGTCAAACCAAACTACTCGTGCTGCGGAGGGGGAAGAAATTCTGGTAACTATGCCAAAATATTGTCCTGCTGTAATTGTGTTATCAATAGCAGTTCCCAACATTGTGGTAGCATTTTGACCCCAAACCTCGTCAATAAAAATTGACCACGTGCCGTCTGAAGTCCGTAAGATTCTAAAGGAACGTGGAATACTTGAAGTTCCATCTTCTGAAGCTGGATACATAGTATTAATCACCTCAGTTCTTGTTGTTCCTTGCTGACGGTAAAGGACAAATTTATCGGCTATACTTCCGTCAAACCTCAGGTAATATCCATTAAAATTTAATGTTCCTTTGTAAGCATTGGGATCGTTTGTGTCAGAGCACAAAACAAAAAAATAGTCGTTTGTGCTACTGATTGACCAAGTTCGTCCATCGGTTGCCGAGAAACTCCATTGACCATAGGCTCGGTTGGTTTCAACAAGGAGTACGGAACTACCAACGTTTGGTTTTGATCCCAATACATTACCATCGGTTGCGGCTGATAAACTTCCATCGCCCGAGGTGTGAGGGGTAACAACCTGAAAGTTATCGACATCGCCTATCCATGTAGGATTTGAAGTAAAATCTCCATCGCTAAACGAATCGGTAATGGTTTGACCATTAAGAACAGTTCGCAAGGTCAAGAGTAAAATTAAAAGTAAAAGTTGTGTTCTCATAAAACAGAAATTATTTTATCACGGAGATACTACCACAATGGGTCGCTGCTAAAATTACACAATTGTTTTTGATTCAACCATTCAGTTTGATTGTTTCTTATTTTGACAATACCAAATTATCACCGAAAAATAATACTTTTGCGCTAAAGGAACAAATTTTGACATTGAACCGTTGAATCTGAATTAACAAAAAATAATTTTTTAGTTATGAAAATAGCAATCGTCGGCGCTACAGGACTTGTTGGACAAACCATGATAGAAGTTCTTTCGAAAAGTAATCTAAAAGTGGACACTCTTATTCCTGCCGCCAGTGAGCGAAGCATTGGAAAAAAAATTGTATTTCGAGATAAGGATTATTCTGTTGTTGGAATCGAACAAGCATTAATGCTTCGTCCCGATATAGCACTATTTTCGGCGGGAGCAGGAGTTTCAAAAGAGTGGGCTCCGCGTTTTGCAAAATCCGGAACAAAAGTAATTGACAATTCATCCGCTTGGAGAATGGAACCCCATATCCCTCTGGTTGTGCCTTCGGTAAATGGTGATTGTATCCTAGAGGAAGATAATCTGATTGCCAATCCTAATTGCAGTACGATACAAATGGTAATGGCTCTTGCTCCTCTTCACCGACGCTATAAAATAAAACGAATTGTGGTCTCCACCTATCAATCGGTAACCGGAACAGGAATGAAAGGTTTGAACCAGCTTGAAAGTGAGCGTGCCGGTCTTGAACCGAAAGAAAAAGCCTATCATTATAGAATTGAAGGAAATGTTATTCCGCACTGTGATGTGTTTCTTGAAAACGGTTACACCAAAGAGGAGATGAAACTGGTGAACGAAACCAAAAAAATCTTGAACGATAACAGCGTTGCCGTAACAGCCACTGCAGTTCGTGTACCAACCATCGGTGGTCACTCTGAAAGTGTAAATGTCACTTTTGAAAATGACTTTTCTTTGGATGATATCAAACAAGTTTTATCCGCCACCCCGGGAATAGAACTCTACGACAATCCTGCCAACAACATTTACCCTATGCCCATCGTATCATACAAAACCGACAAAGTGTACGTCGGTAGATTACGTCGCGATGAATCCATGCCCAACTCGTTGAATCTTTGGGTTGTTGCAGATAATCTCCGTATCGGTGCCGCTACAAATGCGGTATGGATTGCCGAGTTGTTGGTTCAGAGAAAACTTGTTTGATTCACAGACAACGCAATTCCAATTTTAGTGATAAATAAAGTGCTTGTTTTATAGGCTTTGTTGTCTTTGACGAACGGTTTCGTAAATTAGCACTGCCGCTGCATTTGATACATTCAGCGATCCTATTTTGCCGAAAATAGGGATTTGCACCAAATAATCGGCCATGCGAATGATCTCGTTCGATATTCCTGTGTCTTCTGCACCAAGAACCAAAACCGTAGGCACGGTCAAATCAACCTTATGGTATGGTTCAGCCGCTTTCTCCGAAGCACAAACAATTTGTAAGCCGCTATTTTTTAAATTCTTAAGAGCTGTTGATAACGAGCCGGCTCGAGAAATGGGTAGATGATAGATGGCACCGGCAGAAGTCTTCACTGTGTCAGCTCCTAATCGAGCTGAGTTTCTTTCGGGCAATAGCACAACATCAACACCTGCACACTCTGCCGTTCGTATGATTGCTCCCATGTTGCGGACATCGGTAACACCATCGAGTGCAACCACTAACGGTGCTTTACCGGCTGCGAAAACTCGATGAATAATTTCATCAACCGGTTGAAATTCAACAACCGATAAAAAAGCAATAACACCCTGATGATTCTTTGCCGTCACCCGATTCAATTTTTCAAGAGGAACAAATTGTATAGGAATCTGATATTG
>ERZ795047.4775-NODE-4775-length-11294-cov-5.309013_pt1 | contig 11294 bp, 12 predicted proteins | sample MGYA00375131_ERZ795047 | MGnify/ENA primary metagenome ERZ795047 (study PRJEB30176, sample SAMN05720228) | activated sludge metagenome | isolation source: Anaerobic digester | place: Japan | collected 2015-05-20 ... | reverse complement strand
TTCCTATTGCTGTATAACTCGTTTCAGGAAAATATGTAAAATCACTCATTGTTTTCATGGTGGTTTCTAAACTATAATCGCTATGCCAATCAAAATTAGGTTTGTCAGGGTTACCACTTAAAAACAAGAATTGTCCGCCTTGTGCGTTAAATAGTGTTCCAAATGTGCATTTGTCTATATCGTTAATGTTTGTTGCGCTTGCTTTTGTGTATGTTACTGTAATGTTAGGTTTGCCTTTTATAATCGGTTCGAAGGGCTCGTATAGTTTTATGTATGTTATGTCCTCTCTTGTAAATACTTTGCCATAAACTAAACCTCTACTGTCTTTTAGGTCTTTGTCTGCTACTGTGTTTTGCGTGGTTAATGTAATTGAATTTTCAATTGGCGTGTATGTGCCACTAATACTTAAATTGTATGTAACGTAATCAATGTTTAATGTAATCGGCGTGTCATCATCGGCTTTGTCATCTAATTTATAATCATTGTCTGCTAAATAATAGAATAGTATTTGATTGCTTAATCTTTTAACTTTTGTCACGTTGCCCGTTACGGGAGGCACTTTATTTGTTAACCACCCATCAGTTGAATTCCACAACTCTACTGTATAAGGATTCTGTCCTGTTTCTTCATAATGATAGGTAATATCGCTTGCTGTACTTGTAATATAATAATCATAAGTAATACCATTATCGGTTCCTGTTACTCTTAATAAAGGTGATAAACTGTTATTTGTTCCAAGCGTTGATAAATTGATTTTTGTGTTTATCAACAACTCTTTTTGTATAATGGTTTCTTCTTCTTTAACGTCTTGATATATTTCTCCATACATTTTGTTAATGCGTTTGCTACTTAATTTGTTTGGTTTTTCAAAAGGTATATATTTGTTTTCGTAAAGCGTGCTTCCTTGTTTGCTTATACCAATCGTTGTTGTCGGTATATATGCTATGTCAGTTACCTTTTTAATGTCCGTTCCGTCATACACAAGATAAGCACCACATAATAAAAACAATTTTTCATCATTCGTTACGCCATAACTTATTTCATCGGTAAGTGTTACTCCTATTGGTAAAGTCAATTCTTCTAAATGTGTATATACGCTATTTATATCAAAACCACTTGTTGTTTCATCTCTTTTAAATACACGATATAATTTCGTGCCTATGTGTGCTATGATATGTTCTTCTTTTTTTGGTGCTATATATTGCCATACACCATTGACTTTGCCGCTTCCTTTTGCAACTTCGTTCCAACTTGGTCGCTTACGATTAACACCGTTTTCGTAGATGTAATTTTTCATATTTGTTGCTCGGTTTGGCGCTACGTTCATTTTTGCGTTCGTGAAGTCAACGCCCATGAAGTTTTTAAATGTTATTACTTTGTCTGTGTCGTTGTCTGCTACAAAGTTTAAATTTACTCTTGCCATTATTAATCATCCCACTTGTAAATATTATAATGTTTGTTGATAATCGGCGGCACTTCTTCGGTGTTGGGCTTGCTTTTGCGTATTTGGTCATTCTTTGGCGGTGTTGGTAAGTCATTTAAAAAGCCTTCAAACACGCTAAATGCTTTTATTGCCATGTTTTTGTCATCTTCTTCGTATAAGTCTGCTTTGACAAAGTAAGGGACTATTTCTAGTATGTAATTGCTAAGCCCGTGTTCTTCTTTTAAGTCGGTATCATCGCTTAAGTTATTTGGCAATCTTTTTAGCAACCACATTTCAATGTCTGGCTCATATTCGTGGGTAACATTTGGCTTAATTGCTAGTTTGTTTACTGCGTCAATTCGTGCTAATGCTCGATTAATACTGCCCATGATATTTGTAAGTCGTGTCGCATATTCATCATTGGCAGTCATTTCTTCGGGCGTAATATCGTATTCTATATCAAACATTACTTTTAAACACTCTAATTTTAATTCGCCTAGTGTCATTTCTCGTTCTCCTGTTCTGATTTAATTTAAAAAATAGGCAAGACAATTTGTTATCACTGCCTTGCCTTTCGTGTCGGTTATTTAAAACACAATACTGCCGCTTTTACTAGCGTGTCAGTTGTTTCTAATACCACTTTGCCTTTGTCGTCGCCGTATGTATTTTTAAAGCGACCGCTTTCTAGTCTAATGTAATATGTGCCGCCATGTCGCAAATCGTATGTTTGGTCTAATATTCCTTGTATTGAGTTGCCTTTAAGTATTGTAATTTGTTTGTCCCCACTTACTGCTAATACATACTTATCTCCAGTCGGTGCATCGGTATATAATGCTGTGCCATAAGCGTCAACTAAACTTGCGTCATTATAATTGATTTGGTTTGTAGTTGCGTCTTCTGCTACTACTTTTTTTGCACCTGTGTCGGTGGATAAACATTCTACATAATATGTTGCTACTGTTGCTGTGTTTGCTACTACTAGCAAATAATCTTCATCTGGTTTGTTCATACTAAATTCAAATTGTTTGGTTGTTGCGTCAGGTGCTTTCAAAAATCCTTCTACTTTTAATACATATTTACCAGTAGGTGCTTCTGCATATAGTGCTTCTCCATCACTACCTATCAATGCGTCATCATTATAATTAATTTCATTTGCTTCATCAGCACCACTTGCTAATACACTTATTGCACCCGTGTCGGTGGATAAACATTCTACATAATAATCAAAAGGGTATATTGCTTGGTTGTATTTCGTAAATTGAATTACGTTTAATGCTGTTCTTGCCATTATTTCACCTACTTTCTATCGGCGTGTCGCTTATGGCAATTCAATGACTTTGACTTGTAGGTTATTGTCTGTTCCTGTTAAAATTACTTTGCCTTTATTTTCACCATATATGTTTTTAAATTTGCCGCTATCTAACACCACCCATGCAATTTCATTTTGTGCTAGCGCTAACGAAATGTCATTTGTGCTTTGTAAGGCGTTGCCCGCTTTGATTGTAATGGTTTTGTTCACCGCTGTTGAAGCAGCGTTTTTAATGCCGATAACGTATTTATCGCCACCTTTTGCCATTACAAAATATGCTCCGTTTGTTGCGTCGATTGCTGCAAAATCGGTAGCAGCTGTTTCTTTTGTGATTGTGTTAAAACTTGTTAATTTAATTGGAGTAATTACTGTTGCTGCCATAGTTTGTTACCTTTTTCCTTTCTTTCAACACAGGCTACTAATAAGTAACCTTAATGTTGAAGATTTCTTTTGGTCTTGTTACCATTCCATCAAATACGATATAACCTTTGATAGCGTCTGCAAAGCCGCCTTCAGGGCGATATGGTTCGCTATGTGTTAATGGGTGAACGTATGCTACCGCTCTGTCTGTGCGTACTGTTACATATTCATAATAAGCGTTTTGATTTTCAACCGCCGCAACCGTCTTAACGTTGTTGCTCCAAGAAATGCGTAGGTTGTTGTATTCTACGTATTCTCTACCTTCAACTATTTTAACATTGTCTGTTAAAAATTTTGCTAATGCCCTACGCACTAAGCCGAAGAATTTTGGTGTGCAGTCTACATATAATGGTGTGCTGTCCGGAATGTTGTTTTGTCTTGCTTTTAATACAACTTCGTCAAGTAATTCAAGAACGTTTTGTGCATTGCCCGGTGCGGCTGTACTGGCGCTATCGCCAACGGTTACTTTAATGTAGCCATAAGTAGCGTTTGAAAAAGCGTTTGTAATCACAGGAACGTCTGCTCCTACGAAAATTGTTTGTCCTAAGTAAACGTCAACTTCGTTTGCTAATGCGTCAGTTGTTTCTGCACGATATGCAGCCATTACTTTACCATCATTAAGCATTTGCCATTTGTCAATGTCGCCTACATAATAGTTGAAATAGCGAATTTGCTTAACTTGTAACGTAATGCTGGAGTTGTCAATCATTTCTGGTCCATTAATATTTGTGTGGAACGTTTCTTTACTGTCTGTTGTAGTTGAATAAATTGTAGGTCTACCTACGTTTAAAATGCGAACGCTATCGCCTGCTTGTTTTACGTCGCCCTCATATTCTCTGTTTGTGTGTTGCGCTAGTTTGTATTTTGGTTTAAGTTCTCTGTTTAATGCTTCATTCCATATTGTTGGAATAAATGTATCGTATGCCATTGTTTAATCTTCCTTTCTTCATTTTTTCTGCTTAATTAATGCTTCTTGTGATTTTTTTACCAAGTCCCAATTTTTACTAATTTCGGCTTGGCTCATTTTCTTTAATTCTTCAAAAGTGTAAAGTCTTTCTTGCTTTGTATCTGCTCCGCTTGGCTTTAAATCGCCCGGACTTGCAATAGTCTTAGCAAGCCGTTTCTCCGCTAGTTCTTGTGCCTTAGTATCAATCTCGCTAATAAACTCTTGGTAATCCTCATAAATTTCCGCAAGCGGCACATTACCCAGTTTGCCTTTTGAAAATTTTTTAAATCTTGCGTCTGCAAACAACTCATCAACTTTTACGGAGGGATATTTTTTTACAAACTCCTCACTGTCTTTTCGTAAAAACTCTTCACGCTGTTTTGTTTGCTTAGTTGCTTCTTGGTTCTTTAATTGGAACGTCTTGTAATCCTTTAGTGATAACGGGTCTAGCCCTTCCTTTTCCATTTCAACTTGTGTCAAGTAAAACTCAACATCTTCGTCTGTTTCCATCGGCTCGTCAGTGTAAGGGTTTGTGTTTTTAAGCGCTTTGCGTATTCCCCTCAACTCTGCTTGCCGTTCTAGTGCTTTGCGTTCTTGTTCTAAACGCTCTTGCTCTCTACGCTTTTGTGCGTACTCAGCATTTGTTTTCTTGTCTTGCTTTTTTGGTGTTTCTTCGGTAGATTGTTCTTTTTGTTCTTTCTGTTCTTCTTGTTGTGTCTGTGTATCATTATCGCTAAAATCTTCGTTAATTTCGATTTCGTTTTTGTTTTCTACCGTTTCAACCATTTGTTTTTGTTCTAATTCCATTGTTCTGTCCTTTCTTGACACGCCTATCGGTTGGCGAAGTCTGTGATTTTTACGCTATCCACTTGCGAATTTTTGTAAGTGGCATTTTTTCGCTTTTGCCTTGCGTGGTTTAAGGTGTGGCTAGTGGGTGGGCGGTCTTCCACCATCTCAGGTACTTCTTAATTATAAGAAGTGCGTTAGGAACCTTTCTAACCTCACTAGCCTTACACCAATGGTATAGGTTTTAAGCCTCTATACCGGCTTTCCCCTCCAACGCATTAGAAAGGGTGAGTAATGCCGCCTGTAATTCGGTTGTGAATTACCATTTTACGGCTTCATTCTAAGTACTAAGAATGAAGGTGTCTGCGCTGGTACGCGTTATTAAGAGGCGTCGCAGTTTTTATCTTCAGTTTAAAGGCGGGGGATAAATGGTTAGGAGGCATCCCACTATCCCCCACCAGGAAAGGAATAAATTTAAGAAAAATGCTATTTAGGTTGTTGTGGTTGGGCTTGTCCTCCCATTAATCGTTGTAACTTGATTGAATACTCTTGTTGCAAACTTGCATTAATCTTGTTTGCCTTGCTTAATTCTCTTGCGAAGTTTTGAATGTCTGCTTCTTGTTGTTCGGTTGTTGCTTTTAATTGTTCAATCATTTGCGCTTGTTCTGCTACAAGTTGTCGTAATTGTTCAACTTCTTTTTGTTCTTTGAAGTAGATATATTCGCCTAATGCTTCTTTAAATGGCATTGCGGTTGGCGGATATTCTTGGCGATAGAAGTCAAGGTCTATTAACTTCATTTCAAGCAATTTGTCTAGTAAGTTCATAGCCTGAATTTCGCTGTATTGTGTTCCTGCTCCCGCTTCGACAATTATGTTAAAATTGATGTCTTGGAACTCTTCACCATTAAAAATATCAGCAGTTGTTTCAGGAATGTTTTGCATTGGATTTGCTTGTCGCATTGCAATCTTTTCTTCAAGCGAATTTTTATACGTGAACGGTTTGTTATCGTAATATAACTTAAAGAACATTTCAAGTATCTTACCTTCTCGTTCTTTGTGTTGCCAAAATCTCTTTCGTTGCATTTCGATAGGCTTTTGTGCTTGCGCTTGTAATTGTGCGATTGCATAACCTGATAAGTTTTTACTTACCATTTCGCCTGTAATTACTTCGGTTGCATTTGATACGGTTCTTATTAAGTCAATAAGTGCTGGTGCAAATTGTAATGCTTGTGCGGTAAACGGTGTCGCTTGTAGATTTTGTATTCCCCACTGATTACCCGGCGTATAGTCAACAACCACTTGACCGGGTTGATTGGTTAATGTTTGCCCTTGTAATGCGTTTGGTTTAACAAGCACTTTTGGCGCTCCAAGTTCTTGCAAGTTTAATGCTCCCATTGCAAGATTAAAATTGACAAGTTTTTGTGCCACCATCATGTTCTTAATTTCGCTAAGACCATAAATACAGTCGTCGCTTGGGTCTAAACTGCAAATCTCAATAGGATACCGTGTTGCCATGTAATAATTTTCTTGTTTGTCTTGTTCTAGTTTTTCGTCTGGTTGGCTTGTGCCTTTACCGTCAACGTCTTTGATTTTAAATTTCTTTGCCACCAAATATGGATTAATTGGTGTTGCTTCGTCTTTTAAAGGCGTATATTTAGTTGAACGCTCATAATACACTTCGCCATCTTTTTTAAAGTATTTCGTTAACACCGTTACAAGTTCGCTGTCTTCTAGTTCTCGCTTGTTTCCATAAGGGCTTTCAAGTTCGTCAGGACAAATTTTATCGTGGTATTTCTTGTCTGCCATTTTTTTAACTTTACTTACTTCTTCACGAACTGCAATCATTATCCATTTTTGCTTTTGTATGTCTTTCTCGTTTGGGTCGGCCACATATACATTTAAAGGGTCAATCAGTTGACACCTTAAACCTCCCTCAAACTTGCCTTTTTTGCCATGCGCTTCTTCGCTCCAATAATAATGTTTAACGAATGTGCCTTTTTTGCGGTCAGTGAGTATCGCTTCATAGTCAATGTTTTCCATGCCCATCTCTTTAAGTATAAAGTGGGCAAAGCGTGTAAATTTTTGTGTTGCTACTTTGTTGTTTTCGGCTATATAGTTCAACTTTACAGGACTGCCAACAATGTTTGACACCTTGTTGTCGACAATCATTTTAATGAAATTAAACACTGGTCGCGGCATTGATTTGGTTGCTTCGGTTGGTTTTGCCCATTGGTCGCCTTCATAAAAAGCAACGTAGCGTGGGATTGCGGTGGTTAAGCCTTTGTTTTCTAAAAAGCGCTTGCCTCGTTCGTAGTCCCTCCACATACTTGTTATGTTATCGTCTTTGTATGTTGTTTCATCCGCCACACTTATTCATCTCCTTTTGCGCCATATAGCCATTCGCTAAATATTTGATTTGTCTTTGCTTGCTTTTGATTAAGTTCTTTTAGTTCGTTTGCTATGCCTTGATATACTGATAATGCTAGTTTTAAGTCCGCTAAATCGTTTGTAAGAGTTTGAGTTGTATCTTTATACGCTTTTAAAGTTTCGTTCGCTCTAGCAAGGCTTTTAAGCGTTTCTTCTTGTGCTTTTTTAAGTTCTTTCGTTTCTTGTGTTAGTTTTACGTTTTCAGTTTCAAGTTCCAGCACTCTTTCGTATATTGCTTCGTGTTCTAGGCGTTCAAGTTGCTTTTCTATTGCTTTTAATCGTTTTCCCACTCTGCATAACCTCCTTTCGTTTCGTGTTTTATGCCAAAGAATTTTTCAAATTCGGTTGGTTTATAAATGTTGCTTTCCCTAGAAGGCGGATAATTCCAACTAATACACCAATAACGTAAAGCGTCGGGTGCGTGCGAATGTTCGTGGTTTGTTGCAAGCGCGTCGTTAGGGTCTTTTGGATCATAAACAAGCAATTGCAATGTCCTTATTAAGTTGGGGCAAGTTTCAAATATACGTAGTTTTGGAAACTCGTTACCATGTTCATCTTTTGTCATCGATAGCCATTCTTTAACCATAAGCCAACCGTTTATTCTGTCATTGTTTGCTTTGGTTAAATAAATGCCGTTTTCAGCAAATATATCGGCAGTGCTACGACCGGTGTCACTGTGTCTGTTCCATAGGTCAGGTGGTGCAAGATAAGCATATATCCTTTCGTTTGTATAGTCGTTCAGTTTCTTTATTGCTTCAGTTACAATAAGATTGCTCTCGTAAATCTCTTTATAAACGTAAGCATAGCCAAATTGGTCTAGCGCTATAAAGTAACACGCAAACATATCTAGCCCATAGTCAAACACGACATACTTACGCCAATCTTTTCCGATTGGTCTTGGCTTAATAACGTGTATACTTGTATCAAATTCGTCAAAAAATTGTCCTTCGATTGCGTTCCAATCGCCCTCTAACATCATGCGACGACGCTTCTCTGGCAGTCTTTCTAACGCTCTTACATAGTCAGGGTCGTTTTCCATAATAAATTCGTTGTCATATACTCGCGCTTCAATAAATGTATAATCTTCGGCTTTTTCGGTTGGTTTATATTCTCTATCGACAAATAATCGTTTCAACTCTGCGTGTAATGGTCCACCCGGATTGGCTGTAAAATACATTCGTGGATTAAACGGCTCTTTGATGTTGCCACTAAGACGGTTACACTCAGTCAACGTTTGAAATTGGAACGGTGTAAACAATCCCGCTTCTTCCATAAAGATTACGTCATACGATTGACCTTGAAATTGTAATACATCGCTTTCGCTTGCGCAGTAACCAAGTTTAATACGACTACCATTTGGGAACACGAATACTTTTTCAGCCACACGATACTGCGCTATGTCTTTAAGTAGTTTTTGTAGTGGTATTACGTGGTTTTCGTGTAGTTCTGGGAATGTTCTACGCAATAGCAATATTTGTATGCCCGCGTATCTAAGTGCTAGTAATATTATTTTAATACGAGCAATAAATGATTTGCCACCGCCTCTTGTCTAAAAGGCAGTTAAGCACCCCCATACAAAACGTATTTGGAAGTTGCCTCGCAAAATTCGATTTGTTTGGGGTATAGTTTAGGTAATATAAACTGTGCCATTGCACCACCTCCTTTACTTTGCTAATTTTTTCATTTCCTCACTCATAACAATTTCAATGCTTGTGTCTTGCTCTACTTTGTCTGTTGGCTTTTCGCCTAATGTATCGCGTATTGTTTGGTAAGCAGCTACTACTTGTTTTCCCTTCGGTTCTAATGCTGTTAAAATTAGATTTAAAGCGATTGCTTCTAGTCCATCTTTAATTTCAAATTCACCGTCTTGATTGCGGACCGCAAATTTATTTTCAAGCGCCTTTTCAAGCGTTTCTCTTACTTTGCGTTTCTCGTAAGCGTTCTTTCTGCGCGTGATTGCTGATTTTTCGATTGCTTCTCGTTTTTCTTCTTCGGTTGCGTTCTCACGCCACTCTTGCAATGGATTTTTCTTAATTTCTTCTGTCAAGTGCTACCACTCCTTTCGTCTACTGTGATTATAATATATTGGTGCATATTGTTTTTTTAGTGGTTATATTATTTGGTTAGTGCAAATAAAAAACCACCCAAAATTGAGTGGTTTAAGTGTTTTATAATCTATCAACTTCGTCTGTTTTTTTTCTAATGCGCGCCGAAACGTGCTTTAGGCTTCCATAAGTTAAACCGACTTTTGGTGCGATTTCACGTAGCGTCAAGCCTTGCTTGCGTAATTCTAATATTAACTTTTCTCTTTCGGTAAGGGTCGGTCCTTCCATTGCTTCCATGTATTTTTGCCGTTGTTTCTCGGCATATTCGTTAAAATCCGCTAAGCGTTCTTCGGCTTTTTCAAGCCTACGTAATTGCACCAATATTTCCTTGTGTAGGCGTATTTGTTCTTTTGTGATGGTGCGCAAGTGTTGTGATATTAGATTACCCATTAACTTTCTCTCCTAGTAAACTCAAATTGTTCTATATCTGCTCCTGCGTCGTCATATATTACATCTCCGTCATAATCTCTAAACACATACCCATATTCGTCATTATACGCCAAAAGCACGTTACCACATTCTTCACAAATACGCGTGTCATAGTCGCTTTCGTAATAATTTTCACCAACATTGATTGCTTTATCGCAATTCACGCACACAAAGTTCTTACTTCTGTTTTTCATATATCTTCCTCCTTTAACTATACGGTATTGCTTGCTTTTTAATAAACTCTCGCTCGGTGTATTTTTGCTCTACTCTTGCCGTTACTCGCCAAGTAAACAAACCACCGCCTTCCGTTATTACTGTTTCACTTTCTATACCCACCACATATACCCACTTGTTTTTATAGCGTGCTACTTCTAGCACTGTGCCTGTGAGAAAACCGCTTTCGTCTGCTTGTGGTTGATATGAGTTCATTATTTCTTCGCTTTCAAAAAAAAGCATACCACGAATAAACTTGATTTTATCTCCTATGTTATACTTTGGTTTTGCCATGTTTACTCCTTGCCATCATATTGTTCTAATCTGTGCTTTGTTCTAAGGATTGTTGCCACATCTTATAAATTCTTTCTTACATATTGCACATCGCATTTTAATTAGCCTCTATAAAATCAAATATATTAGCTTGTCCTCTTAATGAGGCTTCTTGTTTTTGTCTTTGATACTGATAATCAACATTTAACATTTTTTCTTTTGCTTCTTTGTAAAAGTCTTTTTTTATTTCAAAACCATAACAACTTCGGTTTAATTCCATACACGCCCGTAAAGTTGTTGCACTGCCTGCGACAGGGTCAATTACTACGTCATATTCATCAGTAAATATTTCAATCAATCTTTTTAATACGGGTATCGGTTTTTGTGTTGGGTGTATTTTAGGGTAAGAATTATCTTTTTCCCAATTGAACCAGTTAAATATCATCTTACCGTTATTATTAAACTTAGGTAATTTATCTCTGTATAATACTAACGCATACTCAGTCGCGCCCAATACTCGCATATTGGCTTTTAAGACTTGCGGGGAATAGTTTTTTATAAACACAAGAGGAATATATTTGTTAAACCCGTGCTTCTTTGCTTCTTCGATTACTCCTGGTTGTTGCTCAAACGAACAAAAGACAATCATGCATGGTGCTTTACCTCTTTCTTTGGGTTCAGGAATTAGCATTTTAGAGCAAAAGTGCATATACTCAGCAAGATTAAAGTTTTTATCAGTATCAAAGAATTGCTTGCCCGCCAATTCGCTTTCGCCGTTTTTGTTATCACCGTCAATATACCATGAAGGATTTGAGCCATAAGCATTGTTTCCAACGTTATACGGAATATCGGCTATGACTAATTGGGCTTTTGGTATTTGATAGCGTTTATAGTTTTGAAAATGGTCATTGAATAACTCAATTTTAATTTTCTTTTGTCTTATTTTCGTCATATCTTTACCGG
>ERZ795047.4773-NODE-4773-length-11296-cov-4.810159_pt1 | contig 11296 bp, 7 predicted proteins | sample MGYA00375131_ERZ795047 | MGnify/ENA primary metagenome ERZ795047 (study PRJEB30176, sample SAMN05720228) | activated sludge metagenome | isolation source: Anaerobic digester | place: Japan | collected 2015-05-20 ... | reverse complement strand
CTGGTGGTTGAGTGATTCGCGTTTTGTGCGAATCGTATCGAAACCCGTGCTCTCTCCGGCGCGCGGTCGAGGGAGAGTCGAAGGCGGTCCGAGCGGTTGAGGCGGGCGCGGGTTTCGATACAACTCGCCACAAAACGGCGAGTCACTCAACCGCCGCGCCTCGCCTCAACCTTTCACTCGCGAGCTTGACCCCGTTGTACTCGCGATTTCGGCTCACAACCGCGGTCGGAGCATGCATCGGTTGGATTGCTGATAAGGACGTCCCTACTTCGCAACACGGCGGGGATGTGTATAGCATGGGCTTGTTTCAGCGCCAATGCGTCAATGCTGGTTGGTTTGGTGACTGTCCGCTACTTTACCGTAGGGTAGTCGATGCCCAATTGCTCCAAATAGGTTTTGTGGCGCGACGGGTCGTAACGCAGTCTTTCAAGCTGGGGCCGAAAACGCTCCATCTTTTCGCGGTTTAAATCGATCGGCGGAGCGGTGCCTTCCGGAATCAGCGATTTCCATTCGATGTCCTTGGTCTGTTCCTTGAAATAGGCTCGCACTGATTCGACCAGATCCGGGTTGAGCAAGAGATCGATCGCTGTCAGGGCTTGGACCTTCGCCCCTGCTGTTGCCCCCTTGTGGGCGATTGGTGTAGCCATGGCGATGCCGCTGGACCAGTGGTGACCGATCATCCCCGGGATGTTGGCCGGGAAGCGCAAAACCACGGTGGGAACATTCCAGGACACTTCGGCGATGTCATCGCTCCCGTAACTCTCGCTCGAAGGACGCAGCTCCGGAATGTTTTTGGCAAGTCCAGTGACCTTCACCTTGAGCTCGGCCTGTGCCGCACGAGCCAGCCGCTCGTCCGCTTCAGACCATTCCGGCATACCGACTCTCTTGATGTTCGCGTAAAGGGCTTCGGCCAGCGGTCGGTTGAAATGGCCGGGCCAGGTTGCCGAAAGAACTTTTTCGGTTACCGTCGTGTCGGTCATCATAGCGGCGCCCTTGGCAATTCGCGATCCGATTTCGTGAAGTTCGCGAATCTTGTCGTAGGCGAACTCTCGAAAGAAGTACCAAACCGTCGCTTCCGGCGGCACTACATTCGGTTGATCACCACCCTCCACGATGACGTAGTGAGACCTGTGGGTGGGACGTATGTGCTCCCGCCGGAAGTTCCACCCAATGTTCATCAACTCCACTGCGTCCAGCGCGCTTCGTCCTGACCATGGCGAAGCTGAAGAATGCGCGCTGCGACCTTGGAACGTGTACTGGACAGAGACGAGCCCCGTGCCAGTCGGACCATAGTTGGTGCCGAAGTTACTGGAGACGTGGCAGCTCAACATTACGTCAAGATCGCTGAACAGGCCCGCCAAAACCATGTAGGTGCGGCTGCCGAGCAACTCTTCGGCCACTCCCGGGTACACTCGCAGGGTTCCTGGCAGGTTGTACTCCTCCATTATTTCCTTCACTGCTAAGACCGCGGTTACGTTGACAGCCTGATGGGAATTGTGACCCTCACCATGCCCGGGTCCGTTGGGGATCAGCGGGTCGAAGTAAGCCACTCCCGGTTTTTGGGAGGTTTCAGGCAAACCGTCAATGTCGGCCATGAAGCCGATAACGGGCTTTCCTGAACCCCATGAGGCAACAAAGGCGGTTGGCATGCCGGCGACTCCACGTTCCACGGTGAAGCCATTTTTCTCCAGAATCCCGGTGACATACTCGGAGGTGGCAAATTCCTGATAACCGAGTTCCGAGAAGCTGAAAATTGAATCGACTATCTGCTGGGTAAGATCCCGTTTTGATTCGACCCGCTCAACGGCTTCCCGTTTCAGATCCTCCAACTGAGGAGGTGCTGCAAGAACAAGCTGCATGGCAGCCAGACATCCGAGAGTGCGAAAAATCATCGATTTCCCCCTTGGTTTCGCATCATACCACCGAATTCTGGGGCTATTCGTAAAGCTCGCCCCCGCCCGCGGACGAAAAATGTCGCCAACGGGTCGAACTACGGGCGGGAGGTTGAGGCGAGGCGCGACGGTGCTCTCCCGGCCCGCTCCCGGCTCCGGGGCTTGACCGATATTCGTACACCCGTTGGACTCCTATCGAACCGCGAATGGTCCTTTCGCATGGACGAAAGGGAGTGTCCCTAAGCGGTTCCTCCCTTAGCGGTTCCCTAAGCGGTTCTCGGGCTTGGTTCTCAAGGGGCTATTTGACATACGGTTCTTCATTTCGCGCCGCGACTGGATGGTCTAAAATCCCCGCTGGTGAGTAGCCTGCACACGCAACTCGATCATCAGGTCCGATTGGCGGCCTTCGAGTGGCTTCAAGTTAAGAAACCTTTTCTTCAAGAACGCGCGGGTTTCTTCAATCCCCTTAGGAGTTCCTGGGCCTTGTCTTCACCTACCGGTTGCAGGGCTCGCTGGAATACGATACCTCCGCGCTCAAGTGTGACCCGCTTGGTTTCCCATTGTTCCGGGGGGAGAACCGTCTCGATCTCGAGCGACATGCGGAATGGCCACAAAACCTGTTTGTCTTCCAACTCCTGAGGCCACAGCGGTTTTTCGTCTACAAAGGTCTTGACCACCTTGGCACAGCCGAAGACTCCTTTCACCGGGGCCATCGCATAAAGGAACAGGAGATCCCCGGGTGCAATTCGCTCCCAAGTCTTGGCGTGGGCCGGGGACGCGCCCCAGACCTTCTTCTTCAAACCAACTTCCCAGTTCTTCGCAGGACCAATCGCAAGCCAGTAGTTTATCGTGGCACCCTCCTTGGTCTCGGATCGTCAGGCGCGCTTTGTTTTTGCAATCCGGCGCTTTTCACGCTTCTGGCGCGTGCTAATCGCAGTATACAAGGGGATCTTCCGGAAATGCAGGATGTGTTGGAAGTTCCACCGATACCTAATGTTGCTCGTCTGCAGCTCGGATTATGCGATAAGCAATGACTTTCGGATTGATGCCCGCGCCGGCCGCGAATCGAGCATGAACGACGGCCTCGAAGTAGCGAGGAGAGTTTCTTTCTTTGAGTCCGATCTCGCGAAGAAAACTCGCTGACAAAGAATCCCTGGTCAAGAAGTCGCCAGCCGCTTCGGTAGCCTCCATGCTGGATCCCGCAATTATCAGCACGTTACCACTCCTCTGAAGGTTGGGGAGCAACGCGATCACAGCGTACAGGTTGTCCTGTGGTTGCCCATATGCAGCGCATTTGTAGACCGCCTCTTCCCCTTGCATTGGAGACAGGTTCACGATGTAAGGGCCCGGCTCACCATTGTCGAATTCAACGCGGAAGTTCATGAGTGGTTCAAAGAGCGCAATCCAGGGATTGGATCGGCGGCTTCCCAGCAGCACGAAATTGTCAGAATTGAAGTCCCGTGTCCCCAGAGTCCGCGCTGACCTAACTGATCCACGCTTCCACAAATGCCGGTTTAAAAGTGCGATCCTCAGCGCAAGGTGAACGTTCGCGTCGCTGGTGAAGGTCCGGAATGACAGGCGGTCTGTCAGTGGCCGGGCGAGATTTCCGGCTTGTGATTTCGCAAGTTTCTCGAAATGTAGTCCCTGAACATACTCATCAAGGGAGACGGTGTCGCCCGTCAGGTCTTGAATCAGGGCCAGAGCCGAGTCGGCTACCACAATGTCTGTTCGCTGGCTGGGATTGAAAACTGAAGACCAGAGTCGCTGCATCGAAATGTCCAGCGTGGTGAGCGGCAACATCTCCTTTTTAAGCTGCTGGTTCTCTTTCCATAACAAGAATGCCGAGACAGCCAGTCCCGAAAGCAAAATAATCCCCAGCGATGTTGGGAAGCTTTTTCTCCACCAAGCGGCCTCTGGAGCCGCCGACTCGGCTTTTCCTCGAGGCAGGCCTTCCTTGTTTCGGTTGCGGGGCTTGAATACCGGCTCATACTTGCCGAGAGGGATCTCGAGCACGAGCGGGGTGTCCTTGCCCTCTGTCGCGAAGAACAAGGCCAGCTTCTTCCGCAGCTGAGAAACGCAAACACGGACAATATTCTCGGTACTCGTGTCGTATCCGTCAGGTTTTCCGAAGACGCGGACGCCGATTTCCTGCTCGTGGAGAGTTCCTTTGCCGCTGAGCGCATGCCGGCAAATGTAGATAAGCAAACTCCCTAGACGTGGCGTTTTCTCGAACGAGCGGCTCGAGACGATCCGGGTGACTAGCTCCCATTCGGGCGATTCGTAGTCAAAGTCCTTATCCGACCGGGATTGGTTCACGGCCAACTCTTGCATTTTGACAACTGTTAACTGTATTACACCGTAAATTGACCTGATTATCCACTTTTCCCAAGTGATATTGGCCGGGTAACTAAGCGCGCTGAGATCATTCTTGTTTGTGTGCGATTCTGTGTGTGAAACGACCAATTGCTGACGGCAGGGGCGGCCGTTGTCTTCAGTGATTACTTCCGCACTTCGTTTGCTTACCTGTTTATTACCGTAAATTAACTTTTGTGCTCCTCGCTTCTACGGGAGAATTGGTAAGAGAGAGGTATGTGAGCCGTGTCCGCAATCCATGAGACGGCGATACGTATCTCGGACCTTTTCGAGCGACCCCAAACGTTCGTGGAGTAACGAGAGTCCCAACGAGACATTCCCGGCGCGCGCTCACATACGCCTTTGGTTAAGCAGGAGGGATCTATGCATGCGTTCATCGGCAAGAGCCATTGGCAACGGAGTGTCTGTTTTACCGTTCCGCTTTTCGTCCTGCTACTCGGTGGTATGGCATGGGGGCAGCAGGACGAGGGACAAATTGCTGGTACTGTGAGGGACTCTACAGGCGCTATTCTTCCCGGCGTTACAGTAACCGCCAGGAACCTCGCCACGCAGCTGAAATTGGTGACTTACAGCGGAGACAACGGGGTATTTGTTCTCACACCTGTACCAGTTGGCTCCTATGAACTTGTTCTGGAACTTCCTGGCTTTAAGAAGCTCGTGCAGACCGATATCAGGGTAGAAGCGGGCACTCGTTCGACGGTAAACGCGACTCTCGAGCTCGGGGAGATCACAGATTCGGTGACAGTAAGCGCTGCGGCGACAATCACGCAAAGAGAGACTGCCCAGATCGGGCGCGTCGTGGAATCGCGACAGGTTGCCGATCTGACTCTGAGCGGGCGCAATCCCATCGTACTCCCCCTTTTGAAAGCCGGCGTAGTCGGTGGCAATTTCAGTTCGTTCAACCCGACTAGCCTCGGTGGAGCCGAGCTCAGTATCGCCGGCGGCCAGCGTGCCGGAAATAACATTACATTTGACGGCGTGCCGGCAGTCCGTACGAGAATCGAAACCTCCGGCGCCATGATTGGGCAGCTCAATCCCGACACCATTCAAGAGGTACAGATTCTGACGGCAACGTACCGCGCTGAATATGGACGGGCCATGGACGGACAAGTTCGCTTCATCACGAAAAGCGGCACCCAAGAGTTCCACGGCTCGCTCTCTCATTTCTTTCGAAACTCGGCGCTGGACGCCAACACTTGGGTTCGCAACAGCAGTCCCAACTCCGATGAGTCCAGGCGTCCCGCCCCGTTTAGATTCAATCAGCCCGGATATACATTTTCGGGTCCTGTAGTGATTCCCGGTGTTTTCAATCAGGACCGGACGAAGCTGTTTTTCCTTGTGTCTCAGGAATGGGTGCGTTGGCGACGAGAGCAGACCAATACCGCAACGGTCCCGACGGAAGCCATGCGGGACGGAGATTTCAGCGAATTGTTAGATCCTGCCAATCCCTTCTTCAGACGTACCCGAGAGATTATTGACCCGCTAACGGGAGCCCCTTTCCCGAATAATGTGATTCCCCCTGAACGTCTGAGCAAGAATGGACTTGGCATACTTCGCATGTACCCTCTGCCCACTCCAGGTTTCCAGCAAGGCACTGCCAATCTGATACAGACGGAGCCGAACCCTCAGAACCAGCGGAAAGACACCCTTCGTCTCGATTACTACTTCGGGAATCATCGACTCACGTTCGGCGGCACCGGGTACAGTTTCAAGTCGGAAGACGCGTTCAGAGGTTCATTCCCCCATGCGTCAACACAGTGGGATCGTCCTAACTACACAGGCCGAGTTGCCTGGACGACCACTATTTCTACCAAGCTAATCAATGAATTCACATTCTCGGTCGCTAACGATCTTGTGCGCATGTACTTGGTGGACAAGCGCTCCGCCGCCGGCTTTCCGCTCTACGTGCGTGACCAGTACGGGATAGATTTCCCTTACGTCATTCCTGGACCCAAGCGCGTCGAGAACCGCATCCCCAGCGCGATCATCAGTGGATTTACGACCATAGACGGCTCTTCGAAACCCGGCTTCTCTAACGGACCCATTTTGAGATGGGAAGAGAACATGACTTGGATGGTTGCGTCAGCCCATACCTTAAAATTCGGGGCCAGCGTAGAGCATGCTCAGCAGAACAACGCGGATCAGGTCGCACGCAATCAGAACGGTTATTTCAACTTCACGGACACGGGGCACCCGCTTTCCACAGGGGTGGCGATCGCCAATGTCGCGCTCGGAGTCTTCAACGATTACGACGAGATCGGCCCCGCCGCTAACACGCTTCTTCGGAGCAACTCGCTCGAGATGTATTTCCAGGATACGTGGAAGGCGAGGCCCGACCTGACGCTCGAACTCGGAATACGGTATTCGTATCACCAGCCGTGGTATGCCAAGTGGAACGATATCTCAACCTTTTCGGCCGAATTCTATGATCCGGCAAACAAAGCAGTCGTCGATCCTGTCGGCGGCTATATCATCTCTGGAGACCCGTACAACGGGATAGTGCTTCCTGGAGACGGATTCCCAGCCAGTGCAAAGGGTGAGGCTCTGGCTGCAGACATCCCGGGGATCGAACGGTTGTTTCACGGTTTGCCTCGGGGGTTCGCTTTGGCGCCGAAGAATGCGTTCGGGCCTCGCTTTGGTATGGCTTACCAGTTATCGGACAAAACTGTGATCCGCGGCGGAGTCGGACTGTTCCACAATCGCCAACATCATCATAGCGGCGCGCTCTTCCGAAATGCTCCGAATCAACCGCGTGTTGATGTGGCACATGGTTTTGTAGACAACCCCGCCGGTGGGGATCGGCGCGATTTTCCACAGAATCTGGGGATCATCCAGCCACTTCAGGTTCTCGAGTACCCCAGTGCGGTCCATTACAGCTTAACGATCCAACGTGAATTACCATTCGCTATGGCGATCGACATCGGGTACATAGGCAAGAGCGGTCGAAATCTCCCCCGCGAAAGGAACATCAACCAGATGGCACCCGGAACTCTCCAGGCTAATCCGGGAGTAAATCCGAACAAGCTCCGGCCCTGGGAGGGACTCGGGACAATCCGGGAATTCAGCCATACCGGCAGTTCTTCTTACCATTCGCTACAAATCAGCCTGGATCGCCGCTTTCAAGACGGGTTGAGTTTTGGAGTGAGCTACACTTTCTCGAAGAACATCGATGATGTGGCGACGCCGTACGATGCCTTTAACATCGTTCGATCCCTGTCAGTGATGGACCGGCCCCATCTCTTCAACTACAATTTTATCTATGAATTACCCTTCTTCAAGGGCCGCAACGATTGGATCGCTTCCTGGCTGGGGGGCTGGCAGCTTTCAGGAGTCACCTTTATCAACTCCAACAGCCCGCTTTCGGTGACTGATAGCACCGATATCGCCGGTGTTGGAGCAGGAAGTGGTCAGCAACCCTGGAACCTGGTCGGGAATCCGAAGCTCTCCGGCGACCGCGGAGTGGGCAAATTGTGGTTTAACCCCGATGCTTTCGAGAGACCGGCGCCGGGCACGTTTGGGAACGCCGGACTCGGAATTTTGCGTGGGCCGACACTGTACAGCTGGGATTTGGCAATGTTCAAGAATTTCAAGGTCAACGATCGGGTGACGACCCAGTTCCGCCTGGAGGCGTACAACTTCCCGAATCACCCGCAGCTTGCGAATCCGACGACTAACCCGAGAAGCGGGTCGTTCGGCTACATTACGTCGAAATCCGGCGCGCGCAGTCTTCAGGTCGGATTGAAATTGACTTTCTGAAAGCTTCCGCGCGCGACGTATTTCAGCGGGGTGGTGGATTTGAGCCCAGGCTTGCTCCGTGTTTGGAACGCCAATTCTCCGCGCCCCGCTGAACAGCGCCGCGCTTGCCTTAATCCCCAATGAAAGCGTTATCGCGTTGCACGGTCGCCCATTGGCATCGTGACAGCGCCCTCGCGAGGAGGAGGCCCGAGATGCCGACAAAACGCTGTTTGCTCAAAATTGCCCTTGTTGTCGCCTGTTTCCTGACAGTGCCCGGCTACTCGCAGGATAAGAGCCGCTGGGTTTCATCTCCGCGCCGGGCGCTCACGGCTCCGGAGTTGTTGAATGCACCGGACGAGTGGATTGAGCGTTCCTTAGGGTGGGTGGACGAGATTCTTCAAAAGTATCCGCCTGATATTCCTGAGCATCCCGTACGCCGAGCTGCGTTGATTCGACTCGACGACATTCTTCACATTGAGTCCGCTCCTGCTCATCCCCTCGTCCAACGATTTTTCCTGGAAACGATGAAGCGAACGGTGCGGGCAATAGAACAGACGCAGGTGACTGAAGGAATGCGGATCTGGAAGCTGTACAACCACGGTTTCCTGGTACGCACTCCAAGCGTCTCCTTCGTCTTTGACTTCGTGCCGGGCCCGCCCCGCACAGAAGGATTTGGGCTGGACCACGAGTTATTGACTCGCATCGCGGATCAGGCTGATGCCGCTTTCATCAGCCATCGCCACTCTGATCACGCCAACCGGGAGGTGGCCCGGCTTTTCCTGGGTAAAGGTAAGCCCGTAATAGCTCCGCCAGGTCTTTGGGCTGACGATGCCGATCCGGTCAAAGGGGTGACTTTCCTGGAACGGAGCACAAGTCTCGAGCACAAGGTCGGTGTGCAAGGAGGTCGGCAATTTCTCACGGTAGTGGCCTACCCGGGACATCAGGGCGAAAGGGTGATCAACAACGTATACCTCGTGAAGTCACCCGAAGGTCTGGCGGTTATTCACACGGGCGACCAGTCCGGTTCGCAGGACCCCGGATTCGACTTCGACTGGATCGCACATATTGGCCACCAGCACGATGTGGACGTGGCGTTCCCGAACTGCTGGACAACCAATATCAAGCGCCTGCTTCGCGGCATCAACCCTAACCTCGTGATAACGGGCCATGAAAATGAGATGGCACACACGGTGCCACACCGCGAGGATTACACCCAGACCTATAACCGGCTTTTCGGGACCAGTTATCCTTTTGTCGTTCTCAGCTGGGGAGAATCGTACCAATATAGTAGGAAGCCCCGTTCCGGAGGGCATTGAGTGATTATTCGCCAAAAGGGCTTTCTCTGAGGGAGGAAGGCATGCCTATGAAGAGCACGATCGGTCGTCGGTCTTTTCTGAAACTGGGGAGTCTCATCATCGGGGGAGGTGCCGTCACGCGCGATGTCTCGGCGGCCCAAACGCCTGTCGGCGGGACCTTGCTCTATTCCAGCTCTTTTATCCCGGAGGGAGCCGAGTGCCGGCTGGCTTTTGTATCGGATCATCACTATTGGCCTAACCATCTGGAGAACTGGGGAGGCGGAGCACAGATCACCTCGAGCACTGATCGAAGGATGCCGGATCTGGCGGAAACCCTTAACAACGAAAAGGTTGATCTCTCAATCCATGGTGGCGACGTAATCAGCGCAGGCGGGTCCTTCTTCCCTCCGCCTGAAGAATATGCTCGACAGTTGGCCTTTGCGAAGCGATTTTACCAAGCATTAAAACACCCCTTCGTTCCAATGGTCGGCAACCACGAGACACCCGAGGCTCACTACGCCGATCAGTCACAACTCGAGGCATGGGTCAAACACTTCGGCCCCCTCTACAGGCATGTTGATCACGGAACTTGGCGTTTTATCGCCCTGAATTGCATGATGCCTAATCCTGACGGTCGCCACGGAAGGGGCGATAACTACGGAAACGTCTACGGTCTCGAACCAACTCAGTTGGCCTGGCTGAAGGAGAGACTCCAAGAGGCCGCCGGCCGGAAGATGAAAGTGCTCCTCTTCACGCATGTCCCCCCTCAACAATGGATCAATGCCGCGGAGGTGGAGAACGTCGCGGTCTCTTCCGGTTGTGTCAAGGGATTTGTGTGCGGTCACGTCCATCGCAATAGTCTCTCTTTCATGAGTGGGATTCCTGTCTTGACGCGAATTGCCAATGTTATGTCGCCAATGGGCTACACGATGCTCCACCTCTACTCCGATGGCCGAATGATCGTGGTTCAGAAATCGCAGCACTTTCCCATGGAAGATTTCATTTCGAGCGGGTTCAGGTCTGGCACACAGGGGCCGGAGTCAACTCGCTATCTCACGATCGGAGGTTCTTCCCGACTTCCCCTCGAGGGGCTCCGGGTGGTGGGAACGGAAGCACACGCCGTCATTGCGGACGGACATCTCAGGCTCGCTTCGCTACCTGGACGCGCCGCCGTCGTGTTGGACACTGACCTGCTGCAAAACGCCCGCTTGACCCTAACGAGTGTTAAGGCCGCCGAGAGAATGGGTGCCTTCGTCCTGGCCAACAAGGATTCCGAGGGAGGGATTGAAGCCACCGTTACCAGCCATTATTCGCCTGACGGAAAAGTGTTTTTGTCTCAACAGCAATCCGACCACCGCGAAGTGCTGGCCAGATCCTGGTTCAATATTTCCGATGATATCGCCTACAGATTGAGCGTAGAGGTGCGGAACGGCCGGGTGTTGGCCTCTTGGAAGAACATGCTGGACCTGGAGGCGAAGACTGCTCCCGGCCGATCCGGCTACTTCGGCTTCTATGTAGAAAAAGGAGCGATGTTCGTCACGGACCTGAAGCTGGAACGGCTAAGTTGAGGCTATCAATCGCCTACAAGTGCGTGAGAATGCCGTTTCTCAAAATGGCTTGAATATTTTAGTGTCATCTAGTTGCAGGAGTAAATAGGACGCTTTTCGTCCAATTTCACCGCCCTTGGAGGGCACTTTAGGCGATTCCATTTTCGTCAAGCTTCGAGCGCGTCCAGACCTGTTGTCCTGCTCCCTGACCACCATCAGGCCGGTGCTGGTCGCATCAGAGGTCCGTCAGGACCGACACGTTTATAGTAACGATCGAAGGCTTAAGACCCAGGTCCGTAGGACCGGCACGTGAACTCCCCGCATCGCCTCCTCACCTGTCAGCGTCTGCCGGCAAAGGCCCGCTTTTGCAGCTTGGGCTCAGCTACCAGTCACGGGTGCCGGTCCTGACGGACCTCCAGTCAGAAGAAAAAGTCCAAATGGTCGAAATGGGGAC
>ERZ795047.4769-NODE-4769-length-11303-cov-4.477685_pt1 | contig 11303 bp, 8 predicted proteins | sample MGYA00375131_ERZ795047 | MGnify/ENA primary metagenome ERZ795047 (study PRJEB30176, sample SAMN05720228) | activated sludge metagenome | isolation source: Anaerobic digester | place: Japan | collected 2015-05-20 ... | reverse complement strand
TGCTTTTCTTGTGTTTATTAGAGGTTAGTTTTTTCCCTGTTTTTGCTGGTTTTTACATCCCAGTAATGGTTTTTTCTTTTTCTTTGGCGTTATTATCCTTAGGTTATAAAGAGGAAAGTTTTTTTGTTTCTTTTTGGGGGGGTCTTTTGCTGGATATATTTGCTGGAAGAATTTTGGGATTGAGCTCCTTTATCTTTTTAGCCTTACTTTTGCTTATTTCATTTTTAAAGCAAAGGGTTTTTGATAATTTAATTCTTTATCTATTAAGCGTTATAGTTTTCTCTGCTTCTTGGCAGTATTTAATCTTAGATTTTAGTATTCTTGGTGGTTTGGTAAAATTCCTAATTAGTAACTTAATTGCATTTCTCCTTTTTAAGAACATATTTTTGAAATTTTATGCATCAAAGCCTATTTGATTTTATAAAGAGGGATTATAATTACTCCTCAAAAAGAAAAAATCGTTTGCAAGGTTTGCCCTTTTTTTCTCTGGTTTTTTCGTTGGTAAAGAAGGATCCTTACCAAGATGTTATTAATAAGGTAATTGATAATGTTAACCCTAGTCTTAATTCTACCGCAGATCCTGTTGAAGGAAATATTTTGGACAACAGCGGGCGCAAAAATAAAAAAACTTCTAGTAGTTTATATCTTTTTCCCTATGTATCTTTTTTGTTTCTTATTGTTTTCATCTCATTTTTAATTTTTGTATTTAGAGCTTTTACTTTGCAGATTCTAAAATCATCCGAATATTCCTTGTTAGCGGATAAAAATAGAATTAGATCTTATGAAGTTCCCGCTCCTCGTGGGGTTATTTATGATAGAAAAGGGAATGTTATAGCTCAAAATCAGCCAACGTTTAATATGGTATTAAATATACCTCTTTGCGCAATGGGAGATGATTTATCCCTTTGTGAAAAGACCATAAAGGAAGCCCTGTATACTGCTGTACCAGGTATACAACGAGAAGATTTAGATGTAATTTTGTCTGGGTTGGGATCTGCAAAGAAATCTAAGATAGATACCATTTTATTGGCAAAAAATCTCAAGAAGGATCAGGTTATTGCGGTAGAATCTCGCGGGTATCCTGCCATTGATGTTATTTCCTTTCCTTCTCGGGAATACTTGTATAGTAGTGAATTTGCTCATTTAGTAGGGTATACAGGTCTTTCAAATTCTAGCATTTCCCCTTTAATAGAGGGAAAAACTGGTGTGGAAGCTTTTTATAATACGGAGCTAAGCGGTTTACCCGGAAAAAGAACGATTCAGGTTAACTCCCAAAATGAAAAAATAGGCGAGTTTGATACGCAAGTCCCTGTTCCAGGTAAAAACATTACTTTATTTGCAGACCTTGGTTTACAACGATTGTCATACGAACTTTTAAGAGAGGCTGTTGACGGTGTGCCTGTAACATTCTTCGCTGACGAAGAGATTCAAAGGAACACTGAATATATAGAGGGATTTTCTAAAAAAGCTAAGGCGGGGGTAATTGTTGCACAGGATCCCAGAACAGGTGGTATTTTAGCTCTTGTAAGCTATCCATCTTTTGATTCTCAGAAGATGGTTTCGGGTATAACTTCCTCTGAATTAAAGGCAATGGAAGATTCTGGGCCTTTTCCGTTCTTTAACCGAGCAATAGGTGCCCTTTATGCTCCAGGTTCAACATTCAAATTGGTTATGGGATCGGCGATTTTGGAAGAAAATATTGCCACCTCAACAACAACGATTTTTGATAAAGGGTATATTGAAGTGGCAGGTTATACCTTTAAGAACTGGAATTTGGACGGACATGGCCAGGTAGATTTACTAAGGGCACTCCAGGTAAGTAATGACCCGTATTTTTACATTATGGGAGGTGGTTATGAAAATATTAGAGGTCTTGGAATAGAGCGCATAAATAAATGGGCGTCCCGTTTTGGATTTGGCGCAAAAACTGGAATTGACTTAGTTGGCGAGGTTGCAGGGTTTGTGCCAAATGCTGATTATAAAGATTGGTATTTGGGTGACACTTATATAACTTCTATTGGTCAAGGGGATTTTTTGGCTACTCCCTTACAGGTTAATCTTATGACTAGTTATTTTGCTAATGGTAAAGAGTTATTAAGACCCAGAGTAGTAAAAGCCATAGGAGATCTGGGTGATTCCGTTTTTACTAAAGATGTTCTAGCAAAGGATTTGGTTTCCCCCTCAACGCTTGCCACAATACGCGAAGGAGTTTTGCGGGCTTCTTCTCCTGGAGGCACTGCTTATCCACTTTATGATTTTGCGGATAAACATAACGGAGTCGTGGCGGCCGGAAAAACCGGTACTTCTGAATATATTGATTCTAATGGTGAGTATGGCACTCACGCTGTTTTTACAGCATGGGCTCCTTACGAAGAGGCAGAGATTGTTTTAACGGTTTTTTTGGAAGGTGGGGGATCGGGCGCGCACGATGCTGCCCCTATTGCAAGAAAACTTTTGGATTATTGGTTTGAGGTTGAGCATTGATATGGTTACCTATACGCCTCACCCCCATTATTGCTATAATCCAAAAATGAATTACACAAAACCTACAATTGCAGTCCTAAGAAAATTTCTAAATATATGTCAAAAATCCAATGAAATATATATAACAAGCCATATAAGCCCAGACGATGACTCAATCTCTTCTGTACTCTCTCTCCATTATGTACTATCTCATTTATATCCTAAGAAAAAGATTCAGGTTGTTTATTCTGGTTTAAAGCCGCAAAAATACGACTTTCTTGAAAATGCCTCCAAAATTAATTATTCCTCTGATATAAGCGAAATACTCCCTTTAAAAGTTGAGTTACTTATTGTATGTGATGGTGAAGCCTATCATAGATTTACTGCTTACTCGGAAGAATTAAGAAAAAGAGTACAGAATTCCATTTGTATAGATCACCACCAATCCCCAAAGGAGGAAAAACATACTTTGTCATTAGTAAGCCCTATTTCTTCCTCCACTGCTGAAATGCTTTACCGTTTGTTTTTTTCTTCAAAGGATTGTTTGGATCTAACCAAACAAGAGTTAACTAAGGAGTTGGCTGAAATTTTTATGTTAGGGATTTTGGGCGACTCTGGAAATTTCACTTATTTAAAGCCGAATCAAGTTGGGACGTTGGAAGTAGCAAAAGAACTTATGTTAGCAGGGAATATAGATATTCAAGAATTTCAGGGTAGATACAACACTTTTTCTAAAAGAGTTTTTGATTTAATTGCGATTTTTATGAACAATACAACTTTTCATCAAAGAGAAGATGGTCATAATTTTCAAGTTAGTTTTTTAGATTGGGAGACAAAGAAGACCAATGAATACACCGACTTAGAAATTGCTAAAGCCAGTGAAATTTATGTTGGTTATTATGTTCGAAGATTGGAAGGATATAAATGGGGTTTTGTTCTAACGCCTAGAGGAGGCAGAGATTGTAGGGTGTCCTTTAGATCTCTTCCTGGAAGCATAAATGTTCGTAGGATTGTGGAAGAGATGGGGATTGGTGGTGGACACGATAGGTCTGCTGGAGGTGGGTTTAAAGGTGTAGATTATGGTGGAGAGGAAGGTTTAGTTTCTGTGGAGGAGAGTAGAGGAAGGATTTTGGAGTGGTTAGAAAGAAATACCTTAGAGGTTTCTTAGAGTTTTCACAATATTCCAACCTATTGCCTAATGTTTATTACTTCTCTCTAAATTTGACAAATTTTCCCAAAACCGTATCCTTTCTATTGTATGAAACTCGTTATTGTTGAATCACCCACAAAAGCAAAAACACTTGCAAAATATCTTCCCAAAGACCAGTACTATATAACTTCTTCTAGGGGACACATTAGAGATTTGCCAAAAAAAGGACTTGGAGTTGACATAGACAACGGTTTTGAGCCAGAATATGAAATCCCTGAAAAAGCAAAAAAGACTCTTACTGAATTGAAGAAATTAGCTAAAGAAGCCGATGAGATTATTCTGGCAACTGATCCGGATAGGGAAGGGGAGGCAATTGCGTGGCATCTTCAATATGTCTTATCTCCTCAAAAAAAGACCAAAAGGGTTTCCAAGAGTAAGAAAAAATCCGAAGATGTTACCGTAGAGGATATGAAGTCTGAGGATGCTACTTCAGGAGTAAAAGAATTAGCTGACAAGAAAGAAATTTCTCCAAAATTTTCGCGAGTTTTTTTTCATGAGCTTACAAAAGATGCAGTATTGGATGCTTTTAACCACCCTTTGCAGGTAGACGAGGATTTAGTTAATTCACAACAAGCCCGAAGAGTTTTAGATCGTTTGGTTGGATATAAATTATCTCCTCTTTTATGGAAAAAGGTACAGTTTGGTCTTTCTGCAGGAAGAGTGCAGAGTGTGGCAGTAAGGTTAGTGGTTGAAAAGGAAAGAGAGAGGTTAGCCTTTAAGAGCCAAGAATATTGGACTATAGATGTTGATTTTGAGTCTGATCACAGAGATGTTTTTACTGCGGGTTTAATAAAACATGCAGGTAAAAAGTTGGAAATCTCCAGTGCTAAACAGGCTCAAAAAATTGTAGATAATTTAAGTGCTGACTCTTTTAAAATAGAAGAGATTGTAAAGACACAAAAAAATCGCCAACCACCGCCTCCATTTAAGACATCTACTTTGCAGAGAGCTGGTGCAAATGTTTTTGGATTTTCTGCTAAGAAAACAATGAGTGTGGCACAAAAGCTTTTTGAGAAAGGACATATAACATACCATAGAACAGATTCGCTTAGTTTGTCACCTGCATTTGTAGATGAAGCGCGTGCTTATTTAAAAAAGTATCTAGGTGAGAAATTTTTGCCATCCTCTCCCAGATTTTTTAAGACAAATTCTAAGGGGGCGCAAGAGGCACACGAGGCGATTAGACCCACGAATATAAAGGACACTCCTAAAAAGTTAAAATTAACAGGAGAAGAGTACAAGATTTACTCTTTGATTTGGCAGAGGTCTTTGGAGTGCCAATCAGTTCCAGCTGTCTATGACCAAACCAGGGTGGATGTTATATCCAGAGGTGGCTATTTATTGCGTGCAAACGGCTCAATAATAACTTTTATGGGTTGGTTAAAGATAGGGGAGGACTTGGGAGTGGCAGTCTCTACTGGCGAATTGTCCCCCTTACCAGAGCTTAAAAAGGGCACTATTCTAGAAGTAAAAAATATAAAAAAGGAGCAACATTTTACTCAACCTCCCGCTAGATACTCAGATGCAACCTTGATTAAAAAGCTAGAGGATTTGGGGATTGGTCGTCCTTCCACTTACGCCCCAACAATAGCTACAATAGAAGCCCGAAAATATATCCTAAGAGAAAACCGCTATTTTTATCCTTCTCCTGTAGCCTTTGTGGTAACTGATTTGCTTGTTCAACATTTTCCTTCCATTGTGGATTATGATTTTACTGCAAAGATGGAGAACGATTTGGATGCCGTAGCGGAAGGAAAAAATGAATGGCCACAATTGATCAAGGATTTTTTTGATCCTTTTGCAAAAACTTTGGAGCTTAAGGAAAAAGAGCTTAACAAAAGAGATGTTACAACATTAGAAAAAACTGACAAATTATGCCCAGAATGTAAAAAAAATAATTTGGTTGTGAAACTGGGAAAGTTTGGTAAATTTTTAAGCTGTTCGGGTTATCCCGACTGCGAATACGCGGAGCCTTTGGAGGAAGATAAAGTTTTTGACGAGGATGGCAATGAGGTAACAGATTTTGGGAAGTGTGATAAATGTGATGGCGGAGTTTTTATTTTGAGGCAAGGGAGGTTTGGAAAATTTTTGGCTTGTAGCAATTATCCAAAATGTAAAAATACCAAACCTTATTTAGATAAGGTTGGAATTAAATGTCCTAAATGTGGTGAGGGAGATGTGGTTAGGAAAAAAGTAAAAGGTAGAGAGTTTTTTGGATGCAGTAAGTACCCGGATTGTGATTATTCTTCATGGAAAAATCCAGTGTTAAGTGGTCAAGATGACGCTGAATTTACAACCATAAATTCTACTTTGCAGTGATAACATTTTAACACTGTCCGAGTGATGGGGAACTCCTTAATTCTTCCCGAGGGGAGATCACGAATCTTTTTTGTAATACAATATGGCTAACCATTTCTATAAATTGGCTTTTTGACCGTTAATACGACATTTCCCCCTCCCCAAGATATGCTCGTGTTATGCTACAATAAGTCCAAATGCGCAACTTGAAACCACAAAGACTGGAGAAGTATTTAAATTTTTCTAATCTGCAGCCCCTTTCCAAAAGGCTAAAAAAAGAGGGCAAGAAAATTGTATTTACAATAGGATCTTTTGACCTTTTGAACCCAGGGCATTGTCGCTATCTTACTGACGCAAAAGCGGCTGGAGATGTTTTAGTAGTTGGAGTTAGTTCGGATTCTTCCGATCGAAGAGTGAAAGGCCCCAATTTCCCTTTGATTCCGGAGCTAATTCGAGCGGAGCTTCTTACTTACCTAAGAACTGTGGATTATATAACAATTGTGGACAACGATCGCCCCCAATCTGCTTTAATTGTGCTTCAACCCGACACCTTTTTTACTTGTGAATATGATTGGAAAAATGGAATAAGAACAAAAGAAGATCAAGTGCTGTTGGATATGTATGGCGGAGGAGTTTTTATAGACACCATTTATGAGCCATATTTTAGTGCGGGAGATTTAATTTATCAAATAGCTAATATTAGGTTTGTGCAGATTTTAAAACATTATCTAAGTGAGAAATTTTCTGAGATGCAGTTTAACTTTTCTCATAGTTTAAAGCCTGTGGACTTTGGTTTTCAAACTCCTAGGAATCTTTTTGCTTTTAATGCAAATAAGTTAATTTTTGAATCTTCGGATCTGGAAAATCTTTCCAAGAAAGTTAGAGAGGAAGGAAAGAAAGTTGTTTTTGTTTCGGGAACATATGATTTATTGCATGTTGGACATGCACGTTTTATTGAAAACGCTGCTAAGCAAGGTGACTTTCTGGTTGTTGGAATTCCTTCTGATGAAGCGGTTCGCAAATTAAAAGGGGAGGGTCGCCCAGTCATTTCGGAAAACTCTAGGGCGTACGTTTTGGCATCACTTGACATAGTTGACGCGGTGGTAATCTTCCCTGAAGTTTCTGTACTTGAAACCCTAAAAAAACTGCAACCGGATATTTTTTATACAGTAAGGGACTCTTGGAATACCAAATATAGGGAAAGCCCCGAATATAGGTTAGTCACAAGTTATGGGGGAAGTGTGATTTGTGGTGCAAAGCAGTCTTCTAATATATCCGCTTCAAGTATAATTGATAAGTTGGCTTATGAAAAAGTTTGCGAGATTTTTAAGGATTGTATGGATGCAGGTTTGAATAATGAGATTTTGAAGGAAGAGTCAAAACTAGGTAGAAGTGAAAAAAGAAAGACAAGTATAAAGTAAAAAGTAGGTAAGGGAGTGAAAGAATGCCCAAAGCAAAAATAATAAAATGAAAAAAAGTCAAAGAAATATAGCAATTACACACGATCCTTACTCTGAAGAATGTCAAAAAAATGCCAGAAAATCTATCTTATATAGCCAAATAGCCAGTTCCGTTACAAAATGTCCCTTTTGCGATCTAAAAGAAAAATATGTTATTTCTCAGACTGAAGATGTAGTATTAACAGTAAATCTTTTTCCCTACATTGACGGGCATTTAATGGTAATCCCCAAAAAACACATAGAAAAAATGGAGGATTTTCTTAAGAAAGATTGGCAAGATTGCAGAGAACTAATTTCGTTGGGAATAGCGACTTTAAAAGAGGGTTTGCAAGTTCAGGATGTAAATGTCTTGTATAGAGAAGGTACAAAAAATTCGGGAAGTAGTTTGAAGCATTTGCATATTCACTTGTTGCCTATAAAAAAAGGATTTATGAAGGGAGATACCCCTGGATTTGGATATAAATACCAAGATTTGGATTTTTCCCCGTTGGAGATGGCCGAAAAGTTAAGGCAAGTGTGTTGGAATATTCAGAACAAATGCAAGGAGTAGATCCTAAGGATATAGAATTTATGCGTCGCGCTTGTTTATTGTGTGATAATTCAGTTTTGGAGGTGAGAACCGGATGTGTGATTGTGTCGGGGGATGGTGTTGTTTTAGGTGAGGGATGGAATTGTTCTTCCTCAAAAGAGTCCCTTCATGCCGAATCTATGGCTTTAGAAAAGCTGGAACAAAATGAGAATCTAGCAGTTTGTTCTCTTAGTAGTATTACAGTTTATGTTACCCGCTTTCCATGTGAAGCTTGTGCCAAAAAACTTATACAAACCGGTATTTCCAAACTCTTTTATATGTCAGATCATTTTTCTAGTGGGAATTCTGCCCTCTTGTTATTTAAAACTTCAAACATTCCTGTAACTCAAATTCCTGAAACTCGAGTTTGGGATAAAATAGTCGTATGAATAAAACCCCAAATGAATGGCCGGTTTACTTCAAAGAGCGTCTCCTTGTGGATGATATCAATTCATCCATTGGGATTGTTACTCTTTGGATGCCCAAAGAGACGGTGGCAGAATACTTGGGAAGTGGTACCTTTTCGGTTTGTGGGCAGCTTTATACAAAGGGAGGTATAAACTATATTCTGCGGAACATATTAGCAAACCCTAGGATTAAGCATTTAATAATGTGTGGCATTGATCGACAGGGAAGTGGTGAGGCACTAAAAAAATTTTTTGAAAACGGTGTAACTCTTACAGAAGATGAAAATAGTTCTTGGAAAATTGTTGGAGATGCGAAAGCATTAATAGATAAACAAATTCCTTTAGAATATCTGGATCTAATTCGCAAAAATGTGACACTTTATGATATGAGAGAATCTGCTGTGGAGGAAGTAGGGAAAAAGGCTAGAGAGCTATCTTCAAGTGATGTTTGTACAGCTACTTCTATTTTTTGTGATCCTATAATTCTTCCAGATCCTGAAAAGACTAAGGTCCAAACTTATCCTTCAGATCATTCCGTTTTTAAAGTCCGTAGAGAATATATAGGAGTTGCTTGGCTTGACGCCTTAAAAATTGTTACTAGATTTGGTCGTAAAATTCCAGGGATGTATGGTGAGGTATGGCAAGTTTCCAATCTCTCCATTGTTATAGAAAAAGAAGATCCAGATTCTCCCGAAATTGCTCCATTTTTTAACTTTGACAAAGAGCAATTAGATCTTTACTACAAAGGATTTTTCTCAAAAAACGAAGGAAAAGAGGAAATTTACACATATGGGGAACGCATCTTTAATTGGGATGGGATTGATCAAGAAAAAATTATGGTTGAAAAATTGAGTAGGTTTGAATTTGATAGGGGAGCGATGGCGGTTTTATGGCACCCTCAAAAGGATAACTTTCCGCCAAAAGATGAAGAAGTTCAGGAGTTAGGTCAAACTGCGAAGTGGCGAGTGCCTTGTTTGGTTATGATATTAGGTCAAGTTATGAATGGGAAGTTTGATATGACCGCGGTTTTCAGGAATAACGATGTTTATGGCGCTTGGCCTTTAAATGCTTTTGCCTTGAGGAAATTTCAAAAGAATATTGCGCAAAAAATAAATAAGGAATTAGGAACACTTACAACAATTGCTCACATAGCAGAAATATATGAATTAAACTGGGAGGAAGCCATCAATGTAGTACAGAATAACTATAGATTGGATAGTTTTTGTCAGCAAGACCCAAGAGGTTATTATATAGTGAAAATTATTGGGCAAAACAAAGATGAAAAAGAAATTGAGGTAACCTTTTACTCACCTGATGGTTTAACAGAAATTTCCACGTACAGGAAAAAAGGAATGCTACCAAAAGCTGCTAGAGACTTATCCTTAGAAATATTAGGCGATTTTCTCGTAAGCGACTTAGGAGCTGCCTGCGACTTGGGAAGACAGTTGGCTAAGGCAGAGGCGGCAATAAAGCTTGACCTTAAATTTGAGCAAGATCAGCCATTAAGTTTTTAACCATTCTTTCAGCAAAAAGCCTTTCCTCCTGGTATTTTTCTGAAGTTTCATATGTATCCTTGTGCTTCTCCACATTATCTAAATGCCTCCTGCAATTTAGATAAGAAAATTCCTTTAACATCTCATCGGATAGGTTGTTGTTAGAATAAGCATCTGTAATTTGAGATAAAACTTTTCCATAAGAAACGCCCGTCATCCTAAACCAAGAAAAAACCCCAAGTCTTGCTAAGTCATATTCTACAGGTCCTATTAAAGAAAGCTCAAAGTCAAGTACGGCCACAACTTTTCCATAGGAAATGAGCATATTAGAAGGAGTTAAATCCCCATGTAAAAATTTTGGAGTGTCACATTCAATTTTTTCTAAAGGAAAATTTATTTGTCCTGCGGGTATTTGGTGAATTTCTTCCAGAACTTTTGTTGCTTGGCCCACGATGTCTAAGTTCATATCAAAAGGAAGTATTCCTGAAAGGAAGTACCCCAGACTCATAAGTTTATTCTCTACGCTTTTTCCACTGGGAACTTCAATTTTATCTAGTTCTATTAAAAATTTCCCAGCCTTTGTTTTTAGTTGTTTTGGTGTCCTTACAGAAAGTTTAATACTGTTGGCAATAGCTATATTTTTCTCCATTGCCTGTTTTTTTTCTTTGGAATTTTGGGCAAGCATTGCTACGTACTCTCTTTCTTGTGTGTCCTTGATATAAATTCCTGTAGAGCTATATCCCCAAGAAAAAGGGTCGCTAAATTTTGGCTGTATACCCCAATTTTCTTTTATAATTTCTTCTATTTTTTCATGAAACTCAGAGTATCCTTCCGTGCCTTTGGGCATTTGGTTGGTTTTAGGCATTGATTTATGATAACAGAAAATTTGTCAAACCTGGCTTACTGTGTTAATCTCTCTATATCTTGAAAATCCCTCTCTGAATTAGTCAGGGTTCAAGTGAGAAATCTGCAAAAATAAGCCTGAGTGGTAAAGATTACACTAAAAAATGTAGTAACGCTTTGGTTTTAAAGCAGTTTTCAAAATTAAAAGGGAGGCAACCAAGAAGTAATTAATTTTAGCCTCCTTTAGGAGGTTTTTTTATGGAAAAAATTAAGATACCTACCGTAAAAGAGCTTTTTGATGCCGGAGTACATTTAGGACATTCTGTCCGTAAGTGGCACCCTAAAGCTGAAGAGTTTATTTACACTGCCAAGAGGGGAATTCATATTATAAACTTGGAAAAGACCCACGCAGCTTTAGAAAAAGCCACAGAGTTTTTGTTTGAGGTTGGTAAAAAAGAGGGCCAGGTGATTTTTGTTGGTACCAAAAAGCAAATAAGTGAAATGATAAAGTTAGAGGCGCAGAACATTGGTGCCTTATCTGTAACCGAAAGATGGCTTGGA
>ERZ795047.4768-NODE-4768-length-11305-cov-4.218400_pt1 | contig 11305 bp, 12 predicted proteins | sample MGYA00375131_ERZ795047 | MGnify/ENA primary metagenome ERZ795047 (study PRJEB30176, sample SAMN05720228) | activated sludge metagenome | isolation source: Anaerobic digester | place: Japan | collected 2015-05-20 ... | reverse complement strand
CCCAATTCTGTAGCCAATCTTTCTACTACTTTTTCTTTTAATTCCTTAGTTCACAATTATTTTTCCCCTATTTATTAAATTTAGTAATTCTTAACTGAGAATTATTCTACATTTTATTGTGTGCCCACCATCACCTTGTTAATCCAATCGCAAAAGAATAGACTTACAACATGTTTAAAAAGAAGAGACAAGATGTAAAACCCAACCTTATAACCTCTTTTATTACTGAATCCCTTGAGGTTATCCTTTTCGTTTCCTTGGTTTTTATTATCTTAAACATATTTCTGGGGCAACTTCTTATAATAACAGGAGACTCAATGTATCCTACCCTTCTGGATCAGGAGCAAATTTTAGGGGAAAAACTTTCTCTAAAGTTCTTTGAACCAAAAAGGGGAGAAATTTTTATTTTTAAACAACCAGTATCGGGAAAACTTTTAATCAAAAGGCTTATAGCCCTCCCATCTGAAGAAGTGTTAATAAAAGATGGAAAAGTTTTTATAAATGGGGAAATATTAAAAGAACCCTACATTGAGGAAGCTTTTACACACGGAGGGGAATATTTTAGAGAAGGAGAAACAATAAAAGTCCCCGAAGGAAAATATTTATTTATGGGAGATAACAGAGAAAGAAGCCTAGATGGAAGGGATTGGGGGTTTGTAGGTAAAGAGCAACTAGAATCAAGAGCATTTTTAGTCTACTACCCTATCGAAAATTTAAGACTTATAAATAGAGACCCAAAGTACAAAGTAAACGAATGACCTGAGTTGGTTAAAAAGAACGTCTGTTAGAATACCCTGTAAAGTTATTTTTCAGATTCTTCAGAATGCAAAACGGAATTTTCCAATACATCCACAATCTTCTTTTTATTGGTAAGGTTCCTAAAATTCACAAATCCCATTATTTTAGAATATAAAGTAAAATCTCTTCCCAAAGACACATTTTTACCTGGGGCAAAGGATCTACCCCTTTGACGCACCAAAATCTCACCCGCATTCACTAATTGACCATGGGATCTCTTAATGCCAAGTCTTTTTCCTGCCACATTTCCGCCCTGACGAGCAGCGGCACCTCCAGATTTTTTATGGGCCATATATTACTTTACCTCCTCTTTTAAACTTATCTTATCAACAACCAAGACACTCATGGGTTGTTTGTGCCCCTTTGCTCTTCTATATCGGGATTTTGATTTAAACCTTAATATGTCTGTCTTTTGGGTATAATCTTTTTCCTTTGATAGTTTTACAGACACACCTGAAACTTCGGGTTGACCTACAAAAATGGATTCACCATCCCTGTAAAATAATACTCTAGGCTCTAAGGCATCTTTAAACTCCATATGGAATTTTGTGCCTTCTTCCACCATAAATTGTTTTCCTCCAAGATCTATGACTGCATACTTCATAACAGAGGAATATTACAATAAATAGCTGTTGGATGCAACAATTAAAAATTCTGTATCGGAGCAGTTACAGGAAAATTGAAAAGATACCTATACGCATAAATCCGGTTAAAAATCGATCGAACAATTCTTAGAAACTTTACCACTATTAGTATGAAAATTAGCGGAGTTCACATCAAATATGTAACGCATAGCACACCCCGTGCAGTAATCATATGAAGTTCCCCCAGTTAAGCAAACTTGTGCATAGATACTATTGGGAAAAGAAGCTTGATTGCTTTTACTCACATAATAAGTGGTCTCTGGTAAAGGGTTCCCGCTCGGATCATTAGCACCAATACCCTCAAAAGTAATACAAGAATTTAAAGGGTCACTTCTCGAGCTTATGCACGACAACATAGCCATTCTGATTTTATCTAAATTAGACTTGGCCACAGCCTCATTAGCTCGAGAACGCTGGGCACCTGGCTGTATAACAGCAAGAAGGACACCAGAAAGTATACCTATAAGGACTATAACAATAAGGAGTTCTATAAGAGTAAAACCAGACCTACTTTTATGGACAGTATTTGTATACATATACACTAGATTTTACAATAATAACATATTACACAAGACAATTTGGGTTATCAAGTAACTTCAACCCATCCACTGCCTCAACCAAATCATCTCCCGCTACCCTATTCCACCGCACAAATCCACATTTTCGACATTTATGTACTAGCATTTCCTCTCCATCACTTTTATAGAATTTTCCTATAGGAGCCATTAAACCACGACATTGAGAAGCGCGGTCCCCTTTTTCTTGGTCTACATGCAAAGAATACAAGCAATAAGGGCAATGATTACGATTCCTTGTTCCGGGAGCTTTTAAGAAAACTACACTTCCACACTTCTTACAAACAAAGCTCTCTGTAACTGACATCGTTAAATAGAGGAATTTTTACCCAGTCTGATCAAGACATTATGTGAATACTCCTCATTGGAAGGGAGTTCATCCAACTCATCCACTATCTCAACAGGTATTTTCTCGCCCAAAGCTAATTTTAGTTCATCTTTTAAAGGCATCATCTTGGCAGTTATCAAAACTTGAGTTAATTCCAACTGATTTGGCGCTGTACCAATGCTTTCTACTTTGTAACCTTTTTCTTCCAGCAACTTTTGAGTCCTACTTGCAGCCCCATTTACTTCCGTAGCGTTTTCCACTCTAATAATAAGGTCTGCTATTGTTGGTGCCTCCTCTTTTGTACCTCCCGTGGTTAAATCCTCTTCAGAATCTCTTTTTACTTGCGCTTCCTCAACCGAAGAATCTTGCGTTTGCGATACTTCGCTTAAGACATCTGGGGAAGAAGATAGTGAACCAGAGGGAACAAGCCTAGCCGAGTTAGAAACATCTCCCCGAAGAAGAAAAAACCCACCAAAAGCAACTAAAACAAGAGCTCCTACGATAGGAACCAATATCTTGGTTCGAGAAACAGCCTCAGGTAAGGGTAAAAGATTCAACACATTTACATGCGACGAAAGCAATTCAGGCATCTTTTTAGTTGCTTTTAGGACAAGATCATGGAGTTCATATCCTTCTTCTCCAAAAAAGCTTTCCTCTTCAAGAAGTGGATATACCTTATAGGACTCACCGATTGTAAAGGCAGCATTAACTGTATAGATATCCTTTATGGGGGTAGTGCGATTATATAAAGAAAGTTTTTCTACAAGATCAAGCATCTCCTCTTCGGTTTTTTCTTTTTCATAAGACGCAGCAAAGTAAACACCATGTAATTCGGATAATACAACCGTATGCTTATTATTAAAAAAACCAACAAAAATAGCGGAAGAGGTTTGTTCCAAAGCCTTGGGAAGCAATAATGCCCATGGAACTACAGCTTTTATTGGAACCCCCCATAAATTTGAAACCTCAAGTAAAGAATCTAAGTAATCCTTTTTTATACCCACAAACTGATACACAAAGGGGGCAATTTTTGTGTAACTAAAGTACAAATCTTCTAAAGGAACGGGAGACTTAACTATTGCTTCTGCTGTTAATTGTTCTTCCAAGGAAGAATCTTCATTTTTAGTAACAGTTAAAAAAGCCAGAATAATATCCTGAGAATCCACAATAAAGCTTAAGGAGTCGGGCTTATGCTTTATAGGTAATAACGAAAACGAAAGGTCAATAAGCTGTTGGGTAAAGGCTTCTACATCAAGAATTTGGGAGTCATTAACAACTGAGTCCGGTAACTCCTGAAAAAAACCTGCGCAACCTTGAGGACTACATAAACTCACTCTAAGGGTGTTTGAGTTAAGTGAAATGAGCAGATCCTTCATACAAATTTCAGTATATCATATCCAAATCATCGTCCACGCAAAAAAGCGGGGATATCAAATTGGCTATCTTTATCCTTTTTAAGGCTATCAACCCAATCATCTTCTTCCTTATCATCTTCTTTTTCTTGAGTAGATTCCGGCTTATTATTTTTAGGTTCAATAGAGTTCCTTTCCGAGTGGGAAAATCTTGTAGGCCCTACAAAAGAATCTCCAAATGTCATGCCAGAATCAAACCCAGTGGCAATAACAGTGATTTTAATTTGATCCGTTAATTCTGGATCAATTGTGGTTCCGTAAATGATATTTGCATCCGCATGAGCATTTTCACTAATTATTTTGGCAGCACGATCAATTTCCTTTAGAGTGAGATCTGGACCACCTGCTATGTTAAATAATATCCCCATAGCACCATCAATAGATACTTCCAACAAAGGAGATGAAATAGCTCCTCTTGCCGCTGTAACAGCTCTATCCTCTCCCGTACCTATACCAATACCCATTAGGGCAGAACCAGCGTCCTTCATAATGGTTCTAACATCAGCAAAATCAACATTAATTAAGCCAGGCTTTACTATTAAGTCGGAGATACCCTGTACACCTTGATTTAAAATACTATCCGAAACTCTAAATGCTTCCATAACGGTTGTGGTTTCTTCTGCTATTTCCAAAAGTTTTTGGTTCGGAATTGTAATCAAGGCGTCCACTTCTCTTTTTAATGCCTCAATACCCTTTTCGGCGTTGACATTCCGTTGTTTTCCTTCAAAGCTAAAAGGTTTGGTCACAACACCTATGGTTAGAGCGCCACTCTCTCTAGCTATGCGGGCAACAACCGGAGCAGCACCTGTTCCAGTACCGCCACCCATTCCCGCTGTAATAAAAACCATATCGGAACCGTCTAAATTCTGTTTAAGCACCTCTTTAGACTCTTCAGCCGCTTGTTCACCCACTTCGGGGTTTGATCCAGCACCAAGCCCATTTGTAACATTTTGGCCAATTGGGATCTTAACAAATGCCTTATTTATAGAAAGAGCTTGAGCATCAGTATTTACAGCAATAAACTCAACACCATCAATCTGCTGCGATTCAATCATAGTGTTTAATACATTTCCACCCGCGCCACCTACTCCCACAACTCTAATTTTTGCAAACCGTTCTACTTCAGGTTTTATCTGCATAGTAAAAATATTATAACTTTTTTAGTTAGGGCAGAAATGATTTAATTTTTTCAAAGAGACCAGAAAGTCCTTTGTTTATATTACCGTGACCTTTATCAGAATACAATAGAGAGGTACTTCTAATCATATTGACGCCATAAATTATAGAACCAACCGTGGCAGCAAACGCAGGTCCCTGAATTTCATCTATTAAACCGGTAACACCGCAGGGGTTCCCAATTCTTGTTGGAGTCTTTAACACACTTTTTGTGACATCCACAATTCCCATGGTCAATGCGCCACCTCCCGTTAATACTGCACCCGCTGGGAGTTTCCCAAGAAGACCAGCCTTACTCAACTCTACAGCTACCATATTCAAAATCTCCTTAACCCGCGCATTTATGATTTCATTTACAAATTTAATAGGAATTTCTTCCATTTCCAATCCAAACTCCGAAACATCCAACATCTCTTCCTTTATTGTATGAGTTTGAGTTCCTTTAATATTGCTACTAGGCAATGCACCCAATTTTAATTTAATCTTTTCAGCCTCATCCAAGCGAATTCTAAGTCCAATAGCCAAATCATTGGTTATATGTTTTGCACCAATTCCCAAAACTGAGGAAAAAACGGGGCTACCTTCCATAAAAGCAATTAGAGAGGTGGTACCTCCTCCAATATCAATCAAAATTGTTCCCAATTCCTTCTCCGTATCAGTCAAAATTGATTCAGAGGCAGCTAAACCAGTGTAAACAAGCTCTTGCACATCCACTCCTACTTGATCTATACATTTTGTTAAGTTTTTCATGGCAGTGGAGGAGCCATGCATAATATTGGTTTCTACCTCCAACCTTATTCCGGCCATTCCAACGGGATCCTTAATACCCTCTTGAGAATCAACAATAAAATCCCTGGGAATTACATGAATTATTTGTCTAGAAGAAGGAAGAGTAACCGCTTGAGCTGCTTCAGTCACACGCAAAACATCTTCACGAGTAATCTCACCTACCTGGGGATTAACGGCCACTACACCATGGGAATTTTCGGCTTGAATATGGCTTCCATTAATAGTAACAAAAGCATTTGCTACAGAAACACCCGCCATTCTTTCTGCCCTCTCTAGGCTTGTAGATATTGACTCAACAGCCTCATCAATATCAACCACACACCCTCGTTTTATTCCCTTAGAAGGTACAGCACCAGAAACACCTATAATGGAGATTTTATTTTCGTAAACTGTTGCAATTGCAGTGCTTACTTTTTCGGAGCCAACATCTATTCCTGTAATTATTTTTTCCTTGGGCATAAAAGTCTATTAGTATGATACTACCACTTTATCATACCGTAAATCTATGGATTTGGGATTTTTATCTTCAAAATCAAGCGATTTGAGAAGTTGAGAAAGCGTAGATAAGACAAAAAACTTATCTTTTTCATTATCTATCAACACAAGTATCCCCTCTTTTGTGTAAAAGCTTACATAATCTTTGTGAAAAGACATGCTAGATGATTTTATTTTAGTTTCTGCTAAAGAAGCTATAAGGTCAAAATACGTAGAGACAAGTTCTCTATTAACAAACTCTCCTATTCTTAACTCCCCAACATAGTTTATGATCGGAAGGTTTTTGTAGTCGGGGTCAACAATACCCAAAAGATAGCCCTCCTCATCAACTAGAAAATATTCCGGAAGTGTGTCACTTTTTAATAAAGCTAACGGTACTCTTTCTTCAACAAAAACAATGATGCCAGACGGGTATCTTTTTTGGACCTCAATGAATTTGGCACCTAAAAAAATCTCGCTCACTTCTTTAGAAAGGGTTTCTGTATCAATCAAAAATATTCGTTGATCAAGCGTTTTTGGCTTGACATAGTTCCAAAGATCCACAGAATTAACAAATGTAGATGCGCCTTTTATCTCCAAACTTTTTACAATAAAAAATGGGGATCTAAAAAGGGCATAGTAAACTCCATAAAGAAGCAGGGATACTAAAAAACCAGTCAACAATGCTTTTTTTATTTTCTTAAAAGCAAGATAGAACCTCCTAGGTTTTTTCTTTGCTGCTTTTTCTAAGGATTTTTTGCGAACATATATCATTTTACAAGTTTAGACATCTCTTTATACATTATTTCTAAGGTCGCCTCCGAATAACATGGGGTATTTTGACTTAAAGAACGAGATATTTGTCTGACTTTGTGCAAAGACTCAGTTATGTTTTTGCAATTCAAATCACCTTCCGAAAGTATGACACCCAACCCAATCTTTTCTAGTGTTCTTGCGTTTAAATATTGTTCATTATGAGAAACCCATGGGATGGGGATAAGTACCGCAGGCTTTTGAAAGGTCTTTATTTCAAAAACTATGTGAGCTCCCGCACGGGTAAGCAGTACATCTGCTTTTGAAAACACTTCCCCTATTTCTGAATCCATAACAAATTTTCTTAAATAATATTCACCCAACATAGTGTCGGAATATCCTTTTTCTTTGGGAGCATTTTGCATAATCTTGCTATACCATTCGGATAACTTATCAAAATCTCTATAAAGTGAATGATCTCCACATTGATGAATTATGTTGTATTTTCTCAATAGATCAGGTAAACAATGATAAATTGCCTCATTAATTTTGTGCGATCCCGTTTTTCCACAGGTTATGTAAAGGACAGGCAAATTGTTTTTAAATATAAAATTATTTGACTGGATCTCAAATAGGGCTCTTCGTAACGGAAGCCCCGAATAAACCGTTTTTGAGTCGGGAAAATAACTAAAAGATTCTTCGTGGGAAATTAGTACAGTCTTTGCAAATATAGAAATCAGTTTGTTAGCATATCCCGCTACAACAGTTTGCTCATGGGTAAGAGAAGGAATACCCAAAAGCCATCCAACAATAACTACAGGAACCGCCAAATATCCCCCAAAGGAAAAAATTACATCGGGTTTATATTTCAATAAATAATAAAGGGCATAAATAAACCCCAATGGAATTTTTGCAAGTCTAAAAATATTGTATGTTTTGTAAAACTTTCCTGCAGGAAGGTTAATAAAGGGAATGTTCTTTTCTATAATCTGAATATATTCCAAAGTTGGATTTTCATCTCCTTTAGCACTATTCTTATGTCCAAACCAAATGATTTCTGCTAAAGGATCTTTTTCTTGAATATAGTCAATAAGCGGAAGAGCACTTGAGTGATGTCCGCCAGTCATGGCAATTTTCATATGTTTATTTTATCTTAATTACTGTGGTTTTTCAGAAAGATAATTGTGAATTATTACCTTAGAAGATTAAAGGAAGAAGTAATAGAGAGAATTAAAAATTTTTGGTGGTTCCTTCCCACCAAAAGGGCATGTTAAAACCCCTTTATAAGAGTTGCCGTACTTGCGATATCCCAACCGACTAAGTCATTACCAAACATCCTTTTCAAGCTATCCGAGGTCTTATCGAAATAAGTATCGTATGCCTCATCTGTACCATCACTTTCGTAAGCAAAGCCAATACCATTTTGGTCTTTACTTACTTTTCTAATGTAGAGTTGCACATACCTAGCGTCCTTGGCTAACTCATTAGCTACTTCAATTAATTCTTTTTCACCCACGCGTTCGTGAAACTTCCAAAGTCCCATTATTAGGTTTTTTGACTTTTCCATAATAATCACCTCCTTTAAAAAAATATCCGTGGTTTCTCCACGGATTCTTTTACTGCTCTTAGCCTCGTAGTAGTTTTAAGCTACCTATAAAAGAAAAGGAAAGGGAAGGAACCACTAGCATTATACCATACTTTATGAGAATGGCTCTATTTCCTACTTGCGATGGCACCTTCAGCTATTTTCCTCTCAAGCGGGTCCTTAATTGATGTTTGGCAAGATTATGCTTTATCCAACATAAATGGATTCCAGCCATCTTTGCTATATCCGCAAAGATAATACATATTACGCCAAGAAGGTGTTTGGTATACAAAAATGTTTTGATAATGGCGATTACCTATTTTTTGATAAGTACCTTTCTAATAAAAAATGCCGAAGCTAGATTCCCTGTTTCTTGTTCTCAGGTAAAGAAAACTTCCTTCTGGTGTTTTTTTATATCAATAGGAGATTTTTTTATGCCTCCTCCTAAGTAAGCCAAGATATAGTAGTTTGTAAGGCCTAAAACGGGACGCACCCCAATAGCAAAAGGTGCACCAAGTGGAGATGTACACTACTTTAGAAACTAATCACAATATTTACTCACATTTGCCAACAGTCCCAACCCACACATTACAAAAAAAAGCGAAGAGCCTCCATAAGAGATTAGAGGTATTGGAACTCCAGTTAAAGGGATCAATTGAACCATAGAGGCAACATTTACAAAAAATTGCAATCCCATCCAAGAAGTAACTCCCACAGCCACAGATTTTGAGAACATATCTGGCGCAGAAGAAGCAATATTAAAGCCTTGATAAATTAAAAAAGAATACAGGAGAACAAGAGAAACGGTTCCAAAAAAACCAAGTTCTTCACCTATAATTGCAAAAATTGAGTCAGAAGCGACTTCGGGTAGGTATTGATATTTTTGCCTCGACTGACCTATTCCAACCCCAAAAACACCACCTGATCCTAAAGAAATAAGAACTTGTCTTGTATGGTAACCCGAAGAAAGTGCAGTATTACCAGAATCACCACCCATTACTAGGGTCATAAAACGTTGACGACGATAAGGCGACGCAAGCATTAAAACCAAAAAGAGCACCAATATAACCGGCACCAACAGATAAAAAGGCTTTAGAGAGGCACCTGAGCAAAAATATATCGCAAAGGAAATTAAAAGAATAAGCGTTGCGGTTGACATATTTGGTTGCAACAAAACCATAACAAAAACCAAACCCACAGGAATAATAAACGAAATAAATATATTTTTATCCAAGATTTTGGCTGAAGAAAGCCTTTTTGAAAGGAGAGCAGATACAAAGATTATTGTCGTTAATTTTGCAAGTTCAGACGGCTGAAGACTAAGCACACCCAAAAAGGGAATCTCTGGCAATGGGGCGGAGTTTATATGCAACCACCTATAAGCACCATTAATACAAGGCACAAATGCACGCGATGGGGAACATTCAATTAAACCTACCTGAAAAGTAAAAAACCCAAAGAAGGAAAGAATAAAAAGAACAACAAGTGTAATTACAAACAAAAAACTGCTATATCGTATCCAAGTCTTATAATGAAAAGTATAGAAGATAAAAAAACCCACCATACCAACAATAACCCAACCCAAATGTAAAAACATGAACCTATATGGGGAACCATAAATGCTTTGTGAGTAGAAAATAGTAGAGTTATATATAGCAAAAATTCCCATTAAAAGCAGAGAAAATACAACAATCAAAAGTGGCGTAGTCTTCCGATATCCTTTTAATAACTCTTTTTTTCTTCGGGGCATAGAACCAACTTATAAGGAAAACTATAAAAGAGCTACAAATATCCCTATGAACGCAAAAAATATGCCAAAAAGCCAAAATCTCATAGTAACCTTTGTCTCCGGCCAACCTAACAGCTCAAAATGATGATGTAGGGGAGCCATTCTAAAAATTCTTTTTTTTGTAAGCTTTACAGACCAAGATTGCAGGGGGCTTGAAATCCCATCGACTATGAATACTGCTAATAAAACAAACAAAGCAAACTCACGGTGCATAATTATTGATAACATTACTAAAGTGGCCCCCAAAACATGAGAACCAACATTTCCCATAAAAACTCGAGCAGGATAAATATTAAAATATAAAAAAGGTATTAAGGCACCAACAAACGTAGCAATAAACTTTGAAAGTGAAAAATACCCCAAAGAGACTGCCAAAACCCAATAAGCACACAGAGATATAAAACCCAAACCACCGGCCAAACCATCCAAGCCATCGGTAAAGGCTACAAAATTGAGGATGGTAATAAAAAGCAACACTATAAATATTGGGTAAAACAAGCCAAGATTAACATCGCCAACCAAAGGAAACCATATAGTATGCCATCCCAACTTAAAGTAAGTCCAATAAGCCACAAAAATCCCGATTGCTAAATGGAATAAAAATTTTTGATAGGATTGCAATCCCCGCTCCGGGCGGCTCCCCAAAACAGAAAAAAACTCTTTAATAAAAGCGAAAGGCTTCCCAAATAGACGAGAAAGCAAATTTCCAAAAAAAGAGGCCATGGGGGAAATAAAACGTAACAACAAAAGCTTTAGCGGATTCTCATCCGTAGAGCCAGAAGTAGACCTAAAAACTTTCGTAAAATCTTCAATTAAACCAAAAAGTCCCGCCAATGAAGCCACAAAAATAGGAAAAAGGGTTTGGGTCCTTGAGCGATTAAAAATAAAAGTAATTACAGAAACTGTAAAAATAAAGACCAAACCCCCCATAGTGGGAGTACCTTTTTTCTTTAAATGGGTGGAAGGACCATCTTCTCTTATT
>ERZ795047.4757-NODE-4757-length-11324-cov-6.130535_pt1 | contig 11324 bp, 10 predicted proteins | sample MGYA00375131_ERZ795047 | MGnify/ENA primary metagenome ERZ795047 (study PRJEB30176, sample SAMN05720228) | activated sludge metagenome | isolation source: Anaerobic digester | place: Japan | collected 2015-05-20 ... | reverse complement strand
TATTTATTACTACAGAAATGTAGCGGCAGGTTCTAAGTATAAGGGTTTATACAAAATTGATATGACATCCTCAGAGCCTCAAGGAACATTAGTTACTGATTTAGATGACGGTGATACAAGTTTCTATATGTCCAGCGCCGTCGCAATTGGTCAGAAAGTATATTTCTTGGACGTTTGGCAAGTTAAGAACAGTATTCCTACACCTCAAAGCACAGCAAGCTTATGTGTTCTGGATTTAACAGATAATACAGTCACTGTTCTTGCAGAGTAAATTTGAAACATATTAGGCAGTCATAATTATTAAGACTGCCTAATAACATTTTGTAATTACAGTCATTAAATGAAATAAGATAGTTTCAAGATAATCAAGATAATGACGGAATAACAATAATTGAAATTTTAGTTAATAAAAATAAAGAAGACCCCTAAAGTCTCTTTTATGGGACACTTTATGTCCACAAATGTGATATAATATGAATATTAATAGTAATTGAGGTGGAGAATGAAAGAAATTGAGTATGACGGAATTACCTATCTATATTTTGATGGTAATTTTGTGGAAAAAGATTCCTATATTATTCCAACTGAAAACATATTAAAAGAAGTTACAAAGAAGTATTATTCCCAAATAGATTATAGTGATTATAGCGATGATAAGTTAAGAAAGTTTATAAAAGAGACAAAATCAAATTTAGCTTATGATACAGCTTTACAGGCAAGCTTATTATATTATGAAAGACATAAACAGCATTCAAGAGAAATACGGTACATACTTCCTGTTATAACCGCTCTTTACAGGAAGATGCAAAGGCCCGAAGAAGTAATAAGAATAAACAAAGAGGCTTATGATATATGCGGAAAGAGTGTGTTTTCTGTGCCACTTTATACTTCGATAGCGGCGGCATATTGCGATTTGGAGGAATATGAAAAAGCCAGACAGTTTTGCGATATAGCTTATGCAGAGCAAGGCGGAGGAATTGGAATTAAGACGGAATTAAGTCTTGTATATCAAAGAATTGAAAAAGAAATGAATGTCCTTGACACCCTTGGCAGAGAAAACACGGAAATCTACAAGCGATGTTATAGACCTAATATAGGAGAAAAAAGTAATGAAAAATAAGAATGCACTTGTTCAGGCAATGATGGATGTTGAATATTATCCTCCGTCAGAACTTTTAAAAATGAATATTGATATTACTGAAGCGCAAAGCTTCCCTATCGAGAAAGCGGCTACATTGGGTGTAGCTTTTCGACCCTTGACACAGCTTGTAAGCTATGCTAGAGGTGCCGGAAAAAGTGGTTTGTACTATGTTAATACAAAGGGAAAGACTATGTTTACCAGTAAAAGTGACGGTCAATTTATTGGTACTCTTAAAGCAGCCGATGGTGGCGTTGGCGGTGGTCTTGCCAGAATGAAGCAGATTCCAATTGATCCAACTATGCTTTGTATGGCAGTAGCTATTATGACGATTGAAAAAAAACTAGACGCTATTCATGAAACGCAAAAAGAGATACTAGCCTTTTTAGAATTGAAAGAGGAAGCAAAGCTCAAGGGTAACCTTAATGCTTTAGCCGATGTTTTGAACAATTATAAATATAATTGGGACAATGATAAGTACAAAGACCATAAGCATATGCGTGTCAAGCATTATATCCGTTATATGGACGACATGCTGCTTTTCGTACAAGACAAAAACACGGCAACAAAGTGCTATAACAAAGCCTGCGAGGTCATACATTCCAACAACCTGATTGTAAACCCAAAATCACAAATCATACCAATTAATAACGGCTTCAATTTTCTTGGCTGGCATTTTTTCTACTCACATACAGGCAAAATTATCCAAACTATTAAGAATGCCACCAAAAAAAGAATAATTTCAAATTGCAAAAGATACAAAACTCAACCAAACAATATGAAAATGCGTACGAGAAAGCAAGCCGTTTTGCAAAGCTATATTGGATACCTATCTCAATGTAATACATATATTTTTACCCGCAAGGTAGCACAAATGTTATGTTAAAAAGCTATACCCTCCAAAACATTATTATTCATTAATACTGGATTTGAGAGATAAAATGCAAAATGGGGGAATTTACTATGTATTTCAAATGTAAATTTTTTGGGTATTCATCTGATTTACTGTATGTTTTTAGGGTATATCTTGGTAAATATGTCAATTTTATAGGGTACTGTTTAATTAAGTTTAATAATCTTGAATTTAAATCTTGATTAAAACTTGATTTTGCGGGGTAATCAAGATTGCCACCAACAGAACAATAAGTAGGAAAACCAAAAGTAAGAAATACACTAAGTTCAAATCCCGTAAGGTATAGTGCAAGATAGACGAACAACCAAAAGTAAGAATATTCGATAGAAAAGAAAAAAGCCCTATCAAACATGTGATAAAACAGGGCTTTTTTGCAAATAAAAACACGGCGTAAGTACTGCCTTGACGCCGTGTGTCTATGGTGGGCAATAAGGGACTCGAACCCCTGACTTCTTCCATGTGACGGAAGCACTCTACCAGCTGAGTCAATTGCCCGTTTGCGATGTAAATATTATACTCTCCATACGTCCGATTGTAAAGTATTTAATTAAGCTTTTTTTGGTGATAGTTCGGGTTAAATCAATTGCTTCTCGTATATCTATAATAATGATATATATAAACATCAACTATTTTTATACTAAAGTATAGCCCCCTATTCATAATATTACGGGCTTAATATCGAATAATATAAATTAGGTTTGAATTTTTAAAGGAATAGTGTTTTTCGACCATGCCGTAAAATTTACGTTTACTAAAGAAAAGTTCAGAAAATATAACGTTTACTAAAGACTGTTGCACAGGATGCAACAGCTTTTCACGTTTCGTATTGATTAATCAGTCCATAAAGAATAAAATTAAGTTGAAAACACATGCGTTAATAATTTGTATTTTTTAGTTGAAAGAATATTTTTCGGAGGTAAAAATGAAGTTAACAGGCGGGGAAATTATTGTAAAATCATTGGTCAGAAACGGAGTTCCTTACATTCTCGGCATACCTGGACACGGCGTGCTGGGACTTTTTGACGCAATTGGCAAGGAAGAAGCCGCGGGAAACATCAAGTACATACAGGTAAAGCACGAGCAGGCGGCTACGGCGATTGCCGACGGATATTTCAGAGTTACGGGAAAGCCTCTCGCGTCCTTTTCGTCCATTGGCCCCGGCACACTTAATACTTCTATCGGGCTTGCCACCGCTTATGTCGATTCTACGGCGTTTATACAGCTTTGCGGTGACACTCACACCAATATGAAAGGCGTCGGAGTACTTCAGGAAATCGAAAGATACGCCGACAGCAACATTATAAGGAGCCTTGAGCCTCTCGCTAAGAGAAGCTGGCGCGCCGAAACGGTGAGGCAGATTCCCAGAATCATGGAAAGAGCGTTTGACCTCATGACCAACGGCAGAAGCGGACCGTGCGTGGTCACCTTGCCCATGGATGTGCAGTCTGCCGCGATTGATATTGATTTACCGGGAAAAGCCAAACAGAAGGCATACGATCTCCCCTCACCCACTGAGGAAAGCCTCACGGCTGCAATAGAGCTTATGAAAACCGCAAAAAGGCCTGTCATCCTTGCGGGCGGCGGAGCTTTGAGAGCAAAGTGCGCCGACAAGATAGTCGCTTTGGCCGAAAAATGGGGCGCGGGCATTGTTACAACCCTCGCCGGTAAAGGCGCCGTTTCCGAAACTCATTCACAGTATTGTTTCCATACAGGCTCCAAGGGCACTCCCATCGGACTTAATATATGCCGCTCTGCTGACGTAATACTTGCAATCGGTACACGTTTTGCCGATGAAACGACCTGCTCATACCGCAAGGGTATCAGTTTCAACTTCCCCGACACAAAGCTTATTCATGTAGATATAGACGCCGCCGAAATCGGCAAAAACTACGCTGCCGATGTAGGAATAGTAGCCGACTTGGGCAAAACAGTCGACGCCCTGTTAAATCAGCTGAACGGTTACAACATTAATAAGGAATATCTTGAAGAAATAAGAGTATTGCGCGCCGTCTGGGCGAACTACCTCGGCGATGTGCGAAGCGCAAAGACCGATAAACCGACCATATCCCAGATTGTAGGCGCATTAAATGAGATTTTACCCGAGGACGCTATTATCTCCACCTCTTCGGGTAACACTCAGGCGCAATTCTTCCAGGAGTACTGCTTTGCAAAACCTTATTGCAACCTGACTACAGGCGGGTTTTCCACCATGGGCTGGGCTATCCCCGCGGCAATGGGCGCAAAGCTCGCAAAGCCCGAATCTCCTGTTATCGCCCTGCTCGGCGACGGAGACTTTATGATGATAATGCAGGAATTGTCCACTATGGCGCAATACGATATACCTGTTATCATCTTAATGGCCAACAACAGCGGCTGGATGGCAATAAAGGACCTCCAGAGCGACGTACTCGGACAAGACCACGCGTTCGGCAACGACTTTTTGCGCGGCGAAGAGGTCTACAGCCCCGATTTCTACTCTATTGCAAAAGGTTTTGGGATAGACTCTTATAAGCCGCAGACGATAGAAGAATTGAAAACCGCAATTAGCGACGCCATCGTCAGGAACAAACCCGCGATGATAACAATCGACGTGACAAGAGAATATCCATACAGCGGCGGAAAGGCATTCGGCTGGTGGGACGTGCCCATTCCCGAATATTTTGCCGAAAAGCGCGCGGTATATGAAAAATCGATAAAGGAAGAGACAGTCTGAGGCAGTTTACTGCGACCAATAAAGGGGTGAATTATGGAAAAAATGAGATTTGTGCTGGTTGGGTGCGGAAGAATCGCCACTCTCCACGTCGCAGGTTATAAAGACCGCGATGACGCCGAGTTATACGGGGTCTATGACAAGAGCAGGCAAACTGCCGAAAAGTTTGCCGCCGAGCACGATATTCCCGTAGTTTATGACAGCTATGAGGACGTATTGGCCGACCCCACGGTAACCGGAGTGGAGATACTTGTGCCGCACCACTTGCATTGTGAGATGACCATTAAGGCATGCGAAGCGAAAAAGCACGTTTCGGTGCAAAAGCCTATGGCGCTCAACCTTGAAGAATGCGACAAAATGATTGCCGCCGCCAAAAAGAATAACGTAAAACTCAAGGTTTTTGAGAATTTCGTTCACTATCCACCCTATCTATTCATTAAAGACCTTATTGCAAAAGGCGAGATCGGCGAGATAGTCGGCATAAGGTACAAGATGAACAACGGCGGTCTTCTCTCCTGCAATATACCCGCAAGCAAGATAATGTCAAAAGGAGCGAATGCCGAAAACGAGCTTGAGCCAACTGGCTGGAAGGTCAATACGCTGTCCTGGACCTGGCGCCTTAACGACACGTTGGCGGGCGGCGGACCTGTGGTGTTCGACGATGGATACCATAAGTTTTCTCTCTTTCTCGATATCGGCGGGAGCGTGGAAAAGGTCAAGGCGTGGATTGACGAAACCCCTATACTTGGCGGGTGTTGTCAGGACTGCCCCGCAGTTGTCATGTGGAAATACCGCGACAAAAAGGTATACGGCGTATGGGACATAACCTCATCCGATTCCCTCTACATCAAGAGCAAGTATTATACCTGCGACGAGAGGATGGAAATAACGGGCAGCCGCGGCATTATCTGGCTCACCCGTTGCACCGCCGAAATGCTTTCCGATATCGCGCCCGTCGTACTCTACAAGGACGGCAAAATAACCGAATACTGGGACTTCCCTCACGACTGGCAGGACTCCTTTATTTACTCCACCCACGACTTTATCGATGCGATCAAAGAGGACAGAGAACCTGTTTTGTCGGGAGAAAGAGGTCGCGAGGTGTTGCAATTTGCCCTTGCCGCGATAGAGTCGGCGCGGCTTAATAAGGAAGTATGCATAGACGCCTATGAGGACAAGCCCCTTCAGAAGAAAAAGAGCTTTATTAAAATTCTTCTTGCAAGAAGAAAAAAATAAGGAGAAGATTATGAGAATCGCAGTAATAAACGAAGTGTCCGCAAGGGATAAAAATCCTTATATAATAAGCGCAATCAAAAAATGCGGGTATGAACCTGTTAATATCGGCATGACCGAAAAAGACCCGCCCGAAAACGGTCTCACCTATATACATACGGGGCTTATGGCGGCGATTTTGCTTAACCTTAACGCAGTCGACATGGTTGTGGGCGGATGCGGCACGGGACAAGGATTTCTTATCTCGGTTATGCAATATCCCAATGTCTTTTGCGGACTCATCGAATCGCCTCTTGACGCGTGGCTGTTCAGCCAGATAAACGGCGGCAACTGCATTTCTCTCCCCCTCAACAAAGGCTTCGGCTGGGCGGGAGACAAAAATCTCGAGTACGTATTTGAAAAGCTGTTTGTCGACCCGCAGGGACAAGGGTATCCTGCTGAGCGCAGCGAAAGCCAGAAGCAAAGCCGCCTCACGTTGCACTCTATTTCTCAAAAAGCCCATAAGGATATGAAAGAAATTTTGCGTGATATAGACGCCGATATAACAAAGAGAATATTTACTCACAAACCTTTTGCTGATCTGATAACGGGGAAATGTGAAAATGAGGATCTGCAAAAATTCATTGAGGCAACTTACCTTGGGAGGTGATGATGAGCCAGGCTTTGGAAAAGGGTATCGCCGTTCTGGAATTTATTTCAGGGCGGCGTGCATGCACGGTTACCGAAATCGCAAACGCTCTCGGGATGAACAAGAGCACGGTTTCGCGAATCATAAAAACCTTTGTGCAAAGGGATATGGTGGAGATTAACCGCAAAAGCGGAATGTACACTATAGGCCCTGCCATACTCCAGATGTCCACAAACTATTACAAAAGCAGGAACATCCTTGGCAACATCAAGGCGGTTATGGAATCGCTTTGCCGCCAGCTTGGCGAATCGGTTCACCTCTGCGCGCTGAGTAATGACGGCGCCGTCATCCTGGAACAGGCCGAATCATCCAATCGGCTGGTTGTCAACGCAAAAATCGGCAACCGCGAGCCGCTCTATGCTTCGGCCGTAGGAAAATGTCTGCTTGCGTTTGCGGGCGACGCCGAAAGAGAACTGATGCTCAAGAGCATAGTATATGAAAAATATACTTCCAACACAATTGACAGCGAGGAAAAGCTCATAAGGGAGCTGAACGCCATAAGAGAAAACGGCTATGCCGTGGACGACAACGAGCTAACTCCCGAAATAAGGTGCGTCGCAGTGCCGATAGTCGGAAAGAAGTACCTGTACTCTATTGGTGTGTCGGGCGCAAACAGCCACATGACCAAAGAGAAAACCGAGTTTATCATTAAGAAATTGATTGAAGCGGTCAGGCCGTTGACGGAGGCGTTATGAAAAACAAAGTTTTAAGCAAATTGGGATATGCTTCGGGCGACATTTACGGCGGCGGAGCATTTCTTATTTTTTCCTTATTCTACATGAATTTTCTCGTGCTGGTCGAGGGCTTACCCGTTCTCGCCGCCACGTTGATAATTCTTATCGGCAAAATATGGGACGCCGTGACCGACCCCGTTATGGGCAGATTATCTGACAGAACCCGCAGCAAACTCGGCCGCAGGCGTCTGTATTTCCTTGCAGGCATTGTTCCCGTATTTTTGTCCTTTGTCATGCTGTTTTATTCCTTCGGATTGCAGAATGTTACGGCGAAAATAGTATATTACACTTTCGCCTATATGTTCTTTGGCACTGCCTTTACCATAGTCATGGTGCCGTACAACGCCATTCTGTCCGACATGACCGACGACTATAACGAAAGGACGTCCTACACCACTATCAGAATGTGCTTCAGCGGCGGAACAAGCATCCTTGCCGCCGTCATTCCGAGCATCATTATTAACGGCGTGGGCGGCATCAGTATAGGACCCGCACAGAAAAACGGCTATCTCGTTATGGCGATAGTTTTCGGCGTACTTTTCGGTCTGTGCTGGCTGTTCACTTTTTTGGGGACAAAAGAAAAAGAATTGCCCCCTGCCATCGAAAAAATCACGCTCAAAGAATGGTTCAGCGTGTTCAAGCTGAAGCCGTACCGAAACTTTCTCGGGATATTCCTGTTTTTCCAAATAACAGTTGACCTCACTTTAGCGCTGTTTATCTTCTACATCGACATTGTTGTTCTGCAATACAAGAATTACACTCTCGTTATGGGCGTATTGCTGGTAAGCCAGTTGATTTTCATGATAATCAACGGCGAAATCGCCAAGAGAAAGAGTAAAGTGTTTCCGCTCTATATCGGCTTGCCTGTATGGATAGTAATCGCGCTGATGTTTATGTTTATCAATTCGACAACTCCGATAATCGTTATCTGCATTTTCGCGGCGCTGATTGGTTACGGCGCCGCCGCAGGGAACCTCGCCACGTGGTCAATGTTGTCAGACATCTATGACATCGACGAATGCGTGACTGCCCGCCGCAGAGAAGGCGTCTATTCGGGGCTGACGACATTTTTACGAAAATTCACGTCGGGCATATCGGTATTTATCCTGGGCGTCGGTCTCCAAGCAATCGGGTTTGACCAGAACGAGTACAATATCCTGAAGAGCACAGTCGCCGACTTCGATCCCGCGACATACGCGCGCTCCGATATGGTTGTGGGCATAAAATGGATGTTCATTGCCATACCTGTTTTATTGCTCGCCTTCTGTCTTGTCTTTGCCGCCGCCAACAAGATCAACAAAAAACGTTTCGAAGCGGTGATTAAAGCCCTTAATGACTTACGGGAAACAGGCGAAATAACTACGCTTAACCCCGAAGAGATCGCCGACGTCGAAATCGCCGCCGGCGTATCTAAGGACAAGCTGTGGAATAAATAAATATACATAACAAATATAAAACGGCGCAGTACTATACTGCGCCGTTTTGTTTTACTCTTATTCAAAAAAGTTATTTCAAAAACTCTTCCACCCTCTTTCTCCACGCGCGGATTACGGCTATGTCGTATTTTTCGGGGATATCCAGCGCAGCGGCTTTTGCTTTCCTGGCGGTCGCGCCCGCTCCTGCGAGCTTAAACAGACTTACAGGGCGCAAAAAGCCTCTTCTTAACTTTTCCATGATGTCGGAAAAACTTAACTTAAGTTCTTTATCCGACGTTCCCGCGCCGAGTTCTTTTTCGGTCAACACCTTTCTTTCGAAGAGGAAATTAAGCGCGTCGACCGAGTAACCGAGAAGGCAATTCTTCATAACGCAAACGCTTGCCATTTTTGCGCCGATTTCCTTATAGTATTTTTTCTGATACTCCCAAAGCGCTTCGGCGTTAAGCTCCTTGCGGTTTTCGACCGCCTCAATGACCGTTTCGGCAAGTAATTTGCCGGCGGTTACGGCGTTGGTAATTCCCGAGCCGTTAAGCGGATACGGCATCGACGCCGAATCTCCTACCGCGGCATAGTGGTCGCCAATAAACAACGTCAAAGTGGACTTAAGCGGTATATCCTTAATCTGTCCGCCCCGCAAGACGGTAGTTCCGAGAGCAGGCTGTGCCTTGCGTAATTCGGCAAGGACACTTTCCACTTTGTCTTTATCCAGCGGCTCTACGCTTCCGATAAGCACGTCGGCCATGCCGTCGGTCACCTTGAACCACGCTATTCCCGGAAGATTGCAGAACTTGAAATAGACGTTAAAACGTTCGGGATTGACAATCTTTTCTCCCTCAATAAGGTTAAAATACCCGCGGAAGGCGTGAAAAACGTCTCCCTCTGAAAATGCCGAATTTATCCCGTAGCTTTCGGGAAGTAACTCGCGCACAGGAGAATACATTCCCGCGGCGTCAATAACAAGATCTGCCTTTATCTCCTCTCCGCACACGATAAGTCCGGCTATTTTGCCGTTAACGATCAGTGGTCCGTTCACCTTTTTTTCATAATGGATTTTTACGCCTTTTGATACGGCATTATCGATGAGATAGTCGTAAAGCGTTTTGCGATCCACTTCAAGGTCAACTTTCTCACGGGGCGTTTCGGGAACAATGACTTCTATCCCTAAGGACGGCGGATAAAAAATATTGTCCTTGCGGTAAGCAATATCTTCGGGATTTACCTTTATCCCCGCAAGTGCAAAGGTATAATTTTTTATGGTGTCATGCCAATCATATCCAAGATTTTCCCTTTTTTCCTTCTCAAAAACCTCGACATCAAAGCCTTTTTCGGCAAGATACGCGCCTGTGACAAGTCCGCCGTGCCCGGCTCCCGCAATCAGTATCTTTTTGCCCATAATTCTACTCCCTACTTTATATTGCCGTCCAAAAACTCAATCATATCAGCGAGCACTATTTCCTTCTCGGTATCGGAAGTTATTTCGTGCCGCATATCCTCATAGATTTTCATTTTTACGTTTAGCCCGAGTTCCTTATAGGCGTTGTAAAGCTTTTTCACCTTCTTTCCCATTCCGCCCAGAGGGTCAAGCGAACCGCTCATTATGAAAATAGGAAGATTTTTGGGTATCTTGGCCATTGCCTTTTTGGTATAAACCGAGTGCAGTCCCCTCATCATAGAATAATAAAAGCCGTGGGACATGATGAAATTGCAATACGGATCGTTGTTATATAATGCTACCTTTTCCTTGTCGCGATTGAGCCACGCATTGGCAATCCCCTCGTTTTCAAACGGCTTATTGTTGGCTCTGAAGGTCATATTGAAGAGCATTTCGTTGGGTTCATCCATCTTGTAACGCAATCTCTGAACAGCCGTCAGCAATCTGCCCATTTCGATCTTTAATCCGCCCATGTGCGCCGAGCCCGAAAGAATGAGCCCGTCAACCGGACTTCCGTCCTTTGTTATGTAAGATTGCATCAAAAATGAGCCGTAGCTGTGCCCGAATACCTGAACAGGGAGATTATACCGCTCTTTCAGCATTTTTGTGATTTCCATTTCGTCGCGGACGCTGTTTTCAAAGCTGTTTTTATCGGCCTTTCCGAGATTTTCAAGCCCCGCCGTCTCGCCGTGCGGCCTGTGATCGTCGCCGTATGCGATATAGCCGTGGGCGTTAAGCGTTTCCGCAAGGTCGGCATAACGCTTCATATGCGAAGTCATACCGTGCACAAGCTGAACTACGCCTTTGGGATTTTTAACCTCATCCCAAACAAAACAAGCAATCTCTTTCCCGTCAAAACTTTTGAAAACTTCTTTTTTCATGGCACTCCCAAATTTATGGATTGTTAATATGTATATATAATTATTATACAATATTTACTGCAGGCAAAGCAATATTGCGTCGGCGAAAATTATCATTCCGAACAATTTTCCTACGATTTAATAAAATCCGTCTTCCAAAACAAAACGAGCTCCCCATAG
>ERZ795047.4745-NODE-4745-length-11345-cov-3.742073_pt1 | contig 11345 bp, 4 predicted proteins | sample MGYA00375131_ERZ795047 | MGnify/ENA primary metagenome ERZ795047 (study PRJEB30176, sample SAMN05720228) | activated sludge metagenome | isolation source: Anaerobic digester | place: Japan | collected 2015-05-20 ... | reverse complement strand
TATACCACAAAAGGCGGCCCTTTTTTCATTAAGTGTGTGAGAAATCCGGGCTAGCGCACCTCGAATCCCACGGTCTCCAAAGGTCGCCCATCCAAAGTCTCAAGAACCAACTGGTGCTTCCCTACCTTGGGCTGCCATTTAACAGCAGCCGCTCGTTCACTCAATTCCTTACCGTTGAGCTTCCATTGGACACCCTCTCCGGCCTCTGCCTCGAAAACAACAATCTGGCGACTGGCAGGTACATCGGGATCCAGCGCGAGAATCATTCCGTCGACGGGGTATACGATGCGCTGCCCAGCGTTCACTGCAACCGCCTCGATTGTTTCCGATTCGGTGCCCCTGATATAGAGCTCCTCACGATTGACCTGCAGGTCGGGAAAGTTCGTCTTCCGCAGGCGCAGACCGGACGGTGGAGGAGGCTGTCGACTCGGCCGGTCTCGATGCAGATAATTCATAATCTCGAGCCAAAGGGGCGCGGCGCCGCTGACACCGCTGACACTCCACATGGGCGCCCCTGAAAAGTTGCCCACCCAGACCCCGACCGTGTAGTGCTCCGAGAACCCGACGCACCAGTTATCCCTCATATCCTTGCTTGTGCCGGTCTTGACTGCACTCCAGTATCGCGTGGCCAGTACGTTCTCAAGCCCGAAAGTGAGTTCACGGCTCTCGCGATCCGACAGCACGTCGGCTACCAGGTAAGAGGCTTCAGGCGAGAAAATCCGCCGGGACGTACGGTCAACAGGATCCAGGGTCAGCCGCGATGGCTGGTACATCCCGCCGTTGGCCAGGGCCCGGTACGCATCCACCAAATCCTGAAGGCAGACATCCGCGGACCCGAGAGCCAGCGATGGCCCGTAATAATCCGGGGGTTGCAGATCCTTAAATCCCAAGTCCCGCAACGTAGTGACGAACTGTTCGACCCCCACAAGATTAAGCACACGCACCGCTGGCACATTCAGAGAGGAAGCCAGGGCCTGCCGGGCGGTGACGAGTCCGCGAAAGCGGTTGTCGTAATTCTGAGGACGATAGACACCTCCAACCACCGGTATTTCCACGGGGCTATCATCCAGAAGTGAGGCGGGGGTCAAGAATTGTCGGTCAAAGGCAAGAGCATATAAGAAAGGCTTAAGAATCGAGCCCGCCTGACGCTGCGCCTGGGTTCCGTCGACGAAGCGCGCAGTTGTCCTGGCCCCGTCGTTGCCCAGGTAAGCCAGCGTGTCTCCCGTCTTGTTATCAAGCACTAGCAGGGCGGCGTCGTGAACGTTCTGAGATCTGAGAGAGAACAGCCGATTGCGCACCCTCTCGGCCGCATACAGCTGGAGATCGAGGTCGATCGTGCTGGTCACTTCAAGCTTGGCGCCATCCTTTTTTCTCAATAACTTGCGCGCTACATGGGGAGCATAATCGGCCACGGGGGAAACGTAGTAAAGGCCGCTCACGGCCCTTTCCGCGCTGGCGCGGATCCGATTTTCCCTATCCTGCCAACCCAGCTGCCTCGCCAGGCGTTCGGCGCGCGACACAACCTGATCCAGGCCGGAGTTGGGCGAACGCAGCAAAACAGCGAGAACAAGTGCCTCATCGGCCGTGATTCCGTGTGCTTCTTTCCCGAACAGTCCCCTGGACGCCGCCTTTATGCCCTGTAATTCCCCCCGAAAGGAGACAAGATTCAAGTAGGATTCAAGGATCTGCTGCTTGGTCCAGCCCCTTTTCTCGATCGACCTCGCCGCGCGGATCTGCCTGAGCTTCTGCAGAATAGATCGCCTCCCACCAGCGGGTCCCAGGCGAGAATTGACGAGCGATGAGAGCTGCATGGTAATGGTGCTGGCACCACGGATCTCTCCCGACCAGACATTGCCCCACGCAGCTGCGAACAGCGACATCCAGTCGACCCCACGATGCTGATAAAAGCGGCGGTCTTCGGCTTGGATCACGGCTGTCTGCAAGGCCGGCGAAATCTTGTCGAGTGTAGTCCACTCGAGGCGACGCCCTTCTTCTCTTATGCGAAGCTGGTGCAGCGGGCGGCCGCTTCTGTCGAAAACAATCCCGTCCGAAACCGAGTACTTGTCAATTACCTCCGAATATGAAGGAAGCGGAGGCGGCTCTACCGCCAGCCAGACCGCGCCGGCCAGACCGACGAGTGCCGCCGCGACCAGAACAAGGATTACCCTGTATGTTCTAAGAGACCGCATACTTCCTATCCGCGCTATCCGTGTGATCCGCGCTATCCGCGGGCCCACGCCATATCCCCTCATCTCACACTCACCCTAACGTTCGGAGTCTCCCCGAACATCTCCGGATAGTAGAGCGCTTCGACCCGGGTTGGCGGAAGGCTGAATTCCCCGGCACTGTTTAGCCGCAAGGTATACTCCACCGTCCACTTCCCTTTCGGCACGAACTCGTAATAGGCTCTGAACGCCTCGAACGATCGTTCTTCGAAAGCCGGCCAGACCCAGCCCTGGCGTTCCTCGCCTTCTGTCGAGAGGCTGGAATCGCGGCCGAGGCCGGTTCCCAGAATGGCGGCTCCTGCCGGGATCGGGTCGCTCACAACAACCCAGGTCATATCGCTTTGGGCTTCCAGCTCAAGCCTTACTCGCAAGATATCTCCTCGATTGTATTGGCCTGCCACTTTCTGTTCTATTGGCGTCACCGTCTTGGTGATCTTGTAACCTGTCGAAACCGGCTCCTTCAACGGGATAGCAGCCAGGCTCTGAAGCGTGACCCAGGGTTTCCCCTCGCCGGAGTGCTCGATCACAAGCGGCGCCGTGTCAGTCGGCCAACCCAAGAACATCTGGTCGCCTTGCGCCTTTTTTGTCCAGTCGAGACGTACTGTTTTACTCTCGAGCGTGGCTGAAGTCGTCCCGTTGACCGGTGTCTTCTCGAAAGCGGCGCTGAATTTCTGGAGAGCCAGCACACCCCAAGCATTGGCAGTAGTCAGGTCCCAGTGCCCCCTTTTCTGCCTGCTGAGCGCCCCACGCACCATTCTGGGGATATCGGCAGTCCATTTCCGGAATTCGATGGCAGAGGCAACGAGCCTGACGCAGTTCAGGTCATTGGAAACCATCAACCACCAGAGACAATCGGACTCCTCCGTCGAGAAACTCATGACTGTCCCTTGCAGATTCAGGCGTGAAAGCAGGATCTGCTCGGCCTGTCGGAGCTTATCCACGCGGCCCGGGATGTTTTTAACCCGGTTCAGCACGTTAAACCAGTCTATGACCCCGGAGGTGGGCCAAAGGTTCGGCTCGATTGTGAATGAGGAAAGCATCGCAGGCTCGGCAAGGCCGTATCGGGACAGGGCTTCGATCGCGGCCATCTTCCGCAGCGCAAGATCCGCGGTCGGAAGAGATCCATAACGGATGATTCGGCCCTCTACAAAACCGCGCAGCGCCTGTTGCATCCGTTCCAGGGATGGCCCGATCTCCCATCCGGCTTCGTGTGCCACGGCAAGGACGTAGGCTGTCAGCGAGTCGCTCCCTTCCCGCATCGAGGGAAAGTACTTGAGCAACCCATCCCCGTCCATATAACCGGGCAGTTCTTGCGTGATCTGTCGCCACATCCCCTGGTCTCGCAGGGCGATTGCCCGGGAAACCTTTTGTTCTAGGCAGGTATACGCGTAGCTGCGCATATAACGCCTGAGCGCATCCAGCCCGTTCAGAAGAGTTGGCCGCAGGGCCACGTTAACTCCCCCTCTGCGTGGCAATGCGTCGGCGGGTTTCTCCACCGTTTCTCGCGCCTCTTTATCCAGTTGGAAGATAGTGGCCTGGAAGGGCCGAACTGGAATGGCTTCAATCACGCGCTGAACCACGGCCACTCGATCGGAATACGCGCCGCTCTTCGCGTCCACGATATAGTGGAGGTAATCGACTCCGACCGGAACATCAACCTCCCACACCAACTCCTGCGATTCACCTGGCGCCAGTTCGACTGTTTTTGAGGGGAGCGGACGCCCGATCTCCGCGACCCGAGCGCTCACTTCGGCTTGCAGGCTTTGCTCGGTTGTATTCCTCAGGGTAAAAGTCGACAGCACTTTATCGCCGCCGCGCACCACGGGAGCAAGGCCTGAAAAAAGAGTCAGCTCCTGAATCGAGCGGATAGACGTCGATCCGGATCCGAACAGGTCCGCCCCTCCCGTTGCCACCGCAACGATTCGGAAGCTGGTAATCGAATCGTTAAGCGGGACTTGAACGGTCACCTTTCCGCTCGGTCCGATCGGAATCCGTGCTTTCCAAGCCAGCAGCGTGTCGAACAATTCGCGAGTCGCCTGCCGGCCTCCCCCGCCTCCTGTCGGCAGGGCCTTGAGGCCAAAGTGCCTCTTTCCCACGATATGCATCTGGGCTGTGGCGGTGGCTACGCCCCAACCGCGCCGCCCCATCATGGCCTCCAGGATCTTCCAGGTATCGTTCTCCATCAATTCCAGCAAACCTTCGTCGACAGCCGCCAAGGCAATCTCCGTCCCCTCGGGAAGCGGCTTTCCCGATGCAGTTGCCACCGACACTTTCACCGTGGCTGTCTCGCGCACTCTGTAAACCGGACGGTCGGCCGAGACCTCCACTTTCAACTCGTAGGCTTTCCAGCCCACCTGGATTTCGGCAACGCCGAACTTATAGGCGGGTTTGGCAAGATCGACCAAGGCGGTAGGCTTGGGCGCCGCGACTCGTCCGCGAATGGCCAGCACGGAAATGAATGTGTTCGGTCCGTACGCACCCTTGACCGGGAGTTCGATCACCGGAGATTGCCCAGACAACTCCCGTACGAATACCTCTCCAACCCCTTCCCGTTCCACGCAGACCAGGGCCGTTGCCTTCTCGAAGGGCATCCGAACCTGAAAACGCGCCGTTTCGCCTGGTTCGTACCGCTTTTTCTCGGGGAGCACATCCATTCGATCGTGGTCCTCCATGGAGAACCACCACCGATCACGCCCTCCGGCCCAGAAAGTCGTATGAGCAAACGATTCCCTTCCCAAATCATCAGCGGCTCGTGCCTGCAGAATCATTTCGCCGCTGTGCTCGAGACGGATCGTGCAAATCATGATTCCCTTGCTGTCGGTCACACCATCGCAGGCCGGCCCGATCCGCCTGGTCTCGGAATAGTTCTCGTATGCATAGAAACCGCCCACCAGGCGTTTTCGATGGGAGTAACGAGTTCTCTGATACAGCTCAACCGAGACTGGGCGGTTGGCAAACGGCTTTCCTTCTAGATTCGCCACAGCCACCTGAAAGGTAAGATTTTCATTGACAAGAGCCCATTGCTCGGTCTTCAGTCCGACCACCACGCCGGCCGGCCAGAGAGGAACGCTTGCCGATACGGTCTGAGTTTCGCCGTTCGGATCCCGAAAATCGAGCTCCGCCGACAGCCGGGCTGGATCGGTCATTTTCGGCAAATCTTGGATGGTTGCCCTCGCAGTACCAGACTGATCCAGGGTCAGGTCGATTCTTCTTATCTCGGCTCGTTCCTCCTGCTGCACCTCGCCACTTCGTTGCAATCCCTCCTTGACTCGCCCGTTACCGAAAACGAAACCCTCATCGAAGTCCCCGAAACCAGGAACGATGCCTTCAAGAACGCGATATCTCAGCCGGACGGGCAATCGACTTGCCGCACCTCCGGCCAGGAACTGGACGCCGATATCAACAGGGACTTCGGAAGCCCTGACCAACGGCCTTTCAGGGAATTGAAGCGACGCTTTCAAAAGCGGAACCCGATACTCCTCGACTCGAAAACTGGCTGATTCCCATACCCGCGACCACCCCTGCTGGTTCCGGGCCTCCCGAAAGAGGATCTGGTAATGCCCCAGCTTGGCATCGGCCGGAATCTTCCACTCTGTCTCGGCGTATCCAAAGGCATCCCATTTCAAAGGGAACTCATATTCCTGGTCACTTCCTCCATGCCGTATCACCAGGCTTGTGGGTCTTTCTTTGTCCGGGAACAGGGTGAATCCCTCGGTCAGGTGCTTGCGTAGGATGTGCTTCATGTGCAAGGTTTCGCCCGCTCTCAGCAGAGACCTATCGAGCACTGTGTGCGCGCTAATAAGGGATGAATCGTACTCGGTCGGCAGATTGAAGCGCCAAGGCTCAATCCCTTTATTCCACGAGGTGTGAACAAAGGCCATATCCTCGCCGGCGCGCGCCACTACCATCAGACCGCCGTTGTATTCGCTATATCTTCCGCTCTTCTCGCTCTGGCAGTCAGGAATCTTGTCAGGGGCGGGCAGACCGGTTATCCGGGCAAGGCCTTGGGAATCGGTTTTTCCTTCCCACAATACTTTGCCGCTACAGTCGCAAACCTCTACGGACGCTCCCCCAACCGGGCGCGCCTTGTCCAGGGTAGTCACCCACACCAGCGAGGACTCGATCCCCCATTTGAAGTGGACGCCGAGGTTAGTCACCAGCGCCGCTGTCGAAACGAACATCGGCGTCGATTGTCCGAGCAGGGCGGCGCCCAGGATTTCGCTCTCGAGCTCGATCACGTAAAAACCGGGGTCAGGCAATGGAATGCCGACAACCTCGAACGCCTTCGCACCATGGGGTTTAGGAATCTTGAATGACCTCGTGGCGGCCCCGCTGACGCCGGCAAATATCGAGGTCTCACGGTCCCGGTTGCTCATTCTCTTAAGCCAGAACAGAATCTGTTCAACCTTGTCGGCTGGTACCCTGTGGATAGCGCCCGGCAGAGTCTGAACCGAAAACGGCGAAGGGGTCGCCGCCGGCTCCCCGGTCGCGGGAATGGCCACTTCTCGGGCCTCGATTTCCGGTTCCAAATCACGCAGCGTGACCGGCAGCACCGGGTCGCCTTTCCACTCCAGAATTCCAAAATCAGCTGCGAACTTAGCCAACGGCGGGTAATCATCCGTTCTGACGGTCAGGGGAAAACTCGCTGCATTGCTGAGCGCTCGGGCTGAATCGTCTCGAATATCGTCGGGAATCGAAAGGCGGAACTCAGATTGCGGTGGGAATGGCTCCTTGAATTCCACCCTGTAAACCGTCCGCTCTGAACTCTGTTTTATTCCGCTGTCCGACTCGCTATCCAACGGCGTCCATTTCTGGCCGCCCGGCCCGACAAGCTCGATTTGCCGAGCCTTGCTCCAGCTCACCGGCGCCGAAAAGGACAGGGACATCCGGCCGAGCGGAATGCAGTCGGCAGCCGCGTTAACTCGCGAACAGTGAAACGTAGCGAGAAAAGGGGGGCGGACTTTGAAGGCGAGAGTCTGTCGCTGTTCGGTCTTCACGCCGCTCTCGGTTGCTATCCCTTCCCCCCAAACCAAGTCCACTCGAGCCGAAGGCGGGAATGGCCTCCTGGCCTGAAGCAGGATCACGCGTCTGCCAGGGTCGCCTTGCCGATAGCCGTAGTGGGACTTCAAAATAGTCTCCCTTTCATCGCCCTTGACGATCTTGACGCCTATCCGCTCTTCGATCCCTTCAACCGCAAACCAGGCATTCTGCAGAACCGACTCCTCGACCGGTTCGCCGTCAAGCTCAAGCACGAAAACCTGATCCTCATTGATGCGCTGACTCCCTTCATAGGGATTTGACGAAAGGATCGAGGGGCCCCCGGTCGAGAATGTGAACGGACCGTCGTCCTTGATCGGCTTTCCTGCCAGACTTTTTAATCCAGGACGGAGAGAGAAAGTACATTTGACACCTGCGGGGAGGCTTTCGTCGAAATCAAATACCCAGTGCCGGCTGTCGACCCATCGCTCTTTGCCCGCCGCGCTGCAGGAAATGTCGAAAGGCTGAACCGTTCGCTGCGGATCACCAAAAGGCACCATGGGCTCGGAAAACCGAACCTGAACCTGACGAACCGACTTGACGGTTCCCCGGGGCACAAAACTCTCCACCCGGGCAGCCTGGTTTTCGTCGTTCCCAGGCGCCGGGGCTTGAGTTTCAGTTTGAGAGTGGACCGGGAATACCACCGACCAGACAATCAGGAGAATGAAAAGTATGCGTGGCATAAGATCTCTTCCTTCGACTGCTCTTGATTCTGCAAAACGCGGGCCAACCTCGCAAAAATCCCGGGAATCCAGTTTCGTTCCGCAGTTCTACCGTTTTAACGAGCCAAATTTCTGCAGTTGGTTCCCAGCCTGTGTCTCATTCACCACAGCGACACATCTCAGTTCCTCGGATGGTACTTATCGTAAATTTGCTTTAAGCGTTCCCGAGTGACATGCGTGTAGATCTGAGTCGTAGAGATATCCGCATGCCCAAGCATCAGTTGTACGGCCCTTAAATCAGCTCCGTTTTCCAAGAGGTGCGTGGCAAAACTGTGCCGGATGACGTGAGGTGTCAGGCGCTTGCTGATTGACGCCTGCCGGCCGTACTTGATGATCATCATCCAGAAATACTGGCGAGACATCGGCTTCCCCTGCCTGGTAACGAAGAGAAACGGGCTGTTGGTGTGACGGTGAAGTAGTTTTGGCCGCGCTTCTTCCAGGTAACGACGGATGTAACCTAGTGCCGAGTCTCCAATTGGCACTAAACGCTCTTTGTTCCCCTTGCCTAGAGTTCTCAGGAATCCGACGTGAAGGTTGACTTGTGCCGCCCGCAGCTTCACCAGTTCGCTCACGCGCAACCCGGTGGCGTAAAGGAGCTCGAGCATGGCGCGATCCCGAAGTCCTAACGCGGTGTCTTCTTTGGGTTGCTGCAACAGCGAATCGACTTCTTCGGTTGTCAAGTAGTTCGGCAGACCTCGCCAGGTTCGGGGTGAGTCCAGGTTCTCGGTCGGGTCTTCGCTCACGTGCTGGTCAAGTAGCAGATAGCGGTAAAAAGATCGGAGGCTCACGATCTTTCGCGCCACGGAACGCGCCGAAAGGCGCGAATAAAGGCTCTGGAGGTAGCTTGCCAAATCCGTCCGCTTGACGCTCATCGGATCGAGACCCTGCTCACTCATGAAGCCAAGGTAGTCGAGAATATCGCGCTTGTATGCCTGCAGCGTATTGCGCGAAAGGCCGCGCTCGACCTGCAGGTAGTTCAGATAAGACAGGAAAATACGCTCCTGTTCGGTCATTTCCACAAACGTCGCAAACGAGCGGACGCCATCCGTACTTCCTCTACGTGGAAGAGATGAGCCAGGCTGAAGTAGACCACGATCCCCGCCGCCATACTCCCCCCCAGCGAGATCAGTTCGCCGAAAAGCGTAGTCCCGGTGAGCACTTCCAGCTTAGCATGAAGAAAGTACACACAGCCGCCCATCAGCATCGCGGCCGTCGCTGTTTTGAAAAACGCGGCCCTAACCGCGTATCGCTCGAGCGAACCAAGGTGCCGGCGAAAACCACGCGCCAACAACAAACTGTTCAAAATCACCGATACTGAGGTTCCAAAGGCCAACCCAAGATACTTGTACTCAAGCGGAAGAACCGCCATCAGCGTCAGGTTGACTGCAACATTCACCGCTACTGCCGTAATGCTCACCCGGACGGGAGTCTTCGGATCCTTCAAGGCATAAAAGGTGGGAACAAAAATCTTGACCAGGCTGTAGGCAGTCAGACCCAGTGAATAGCAAATAAGCGCATACGCCGTCCATTGCGTGTCGGCGGCAGTAAATTCACCGTGCTCGAAAAGAAATCGCACGATAGGCCGTGCCAGGACTATCAGTCCGACCGTTGACGGCAGCGCCACCAGACAAGTGAGCTTCAGCGAGTTGGCAACCGTTTCCTTCAGCTCTTCCCATTTGGCATCGGCCGCATAGGCAGATACTTCGCGCAGATTCACAACTCCAACCGCTACGCCGAAGAGGCCAATCGGAAGGTAGATGATCCGAAACGCAAATTCCAACCACGAAAGCGGACCGGTGTAACCGATTTGCGAAGCGAGCTGCGTGTTTATCAGAACGTTCAGTTCCACCGCGCTTATTCCTACTATTGCCGGCGCGATGAGTTTTGCTATCCGCCTCACTCCTTCATGCTGAAAATTTAATCGAACCCGGTACCGATAACCGTGCCGCCAAAGCAGCGGCAACTGAAAGGCAAATTGAAGCATACCACCGACCAGCGCCCCAATAGCCATGGCGTAGATCGGGAGAGTACCCAGACGATCGAATGCCGGGACCAGGAACAGACCTGCCGCAATAACGGCAAGATTAAAGAAGGCCGGCGCCAGCGCAGGAACGAAAAAGTGATTGAGCGTGTTCAGCATACCCATGGCCACTGATGCCAGGGCGACGAACATCAAAAACGGGGAAAGAATCTGAAGAAGAATGGTCGTCAGCTCAAACTTCCCGGGAGTCTCCCGGAAACCTTCCGCCATCACGAAAACAAAGAAACCTGGGAAAAGGAGAAGCAGGAGAGCAAAAAACCCTAGGAGCACCAGCAACGCGTTCACGACTAAATTGCCCAGCAGCCACGCCTCTGCCTTCCCTTTCTTGCGTATATACTCCGTAAAAGTGGGAACAAATGCTGAACTGAGCGCGCCTTCCGCAAACAGGTCGCGCAACAGGTTCGGAATTCGAAAAGCTACCCGCCACGCATCGCTGTAGATGTTGGCGCCGAAGTAATGTGCCATTACCTGCTCGCGCACCAGGCCGAGAATCCGACTGATCAGGACGGCGAAACTTACAGTCCCTGCTGCGCGGGCTGATTGAGCACGACGGGCCATAGAGAAGATTCAGGAGGTTCGGTTACCGATTAAGCCGTCCAGGCGATCAAGCCAGCCTGGCATACGCCGGAACCGCTTAGATCCACTTCTTCCTCTTAAAAAACAAAAACATTCCGAGACCAATGGCCAGCATCAGACCGATCGAGAAAAAATACCCGTATCTCCAGTTGAGTTCGGGCATGAAGCGAAAATTCATCCCATATATGCCGGCCACAACAGTCATGGGGATGCAGATGGTTGAAATGAGAGTCAGTATTTTCATCGTCTCGTTAAGACTGTTCGAGACAGAGGACATGTAGATGTCGAGCAGGCCGGTCAAAAGATCTCGATAGCTGTCGGCGATGTCGGTCATGCGGAAAAGACCGTCATAGGTATCGCGGAAATAAAGACGAGTCGAGGGCCGTATGAAAGCGATCTCGTCACGACTCAGTCGGTTGAAGACTTCTCGCTGCGGGTAAACGATCCGCTTCAAATGCATCAGGTCGCGCTTCAGATCAAGAATCTTGTGAAGCACTTCACGACTCGGACTCGGATCGAAAAGCTCCGCTTCCACCTCTTCAATGCGGTCCTCCAGTTTTTCCAGTTCGGGGAAATAATGATCCACAACCTTATCCAGCATCGCCTGCATAACCACGTCCAGACCGACACTCATGAGGGGAGGATCGGCCAGGATTCGCTGGCGCATGTCGCGAACACTGCGCATCCGGTGATCATGGTGCGTGATAAGGAACTGCTTGCCGAGGAAGACATCGATTTCGGCGG
>ERZ795047.4744-NODE-4744-length-11345-cov-9.991231_pt1 | contig 11345 bp, 8 predicted proteins | sample MGYA00375131_ERZ795047 | MGnify/ENA primary metagenome ERZ795047 (study PRJEB30176, sample SAMN05720228) | activated sludge metagenome | isolation source: Anaerobic digester | place: Japan | collected 2015-05-20 ... | reverse complement strand
TAGAACTCAAAATATCAGGATTAATCGTATTTAAAATAATGTAGAAACCAAATAGCAAGAAGAAACCAATTACTGCATCAATCATTCTTTGCTGGGCATCTTTTTGTTGTTTAGGATTACCACTGGAAGTGGCATAAAGAATGCCAGCATAAACAAAAGTAATGAACATTATTAATCCTGAGATTCTTAACATCCATTTAACAAAACCACCAACTAATTGAGCCAAAACATCACTTCCCGGATAAAAAACAGTTGATTCTTCTGCTTTAGCAAAGAATGGTAATCCTACTTCCCAAGTATAGGAACCAAAAGAAGGTTGATCAATCTTAGTGTTAGGACTATATTGAGTTTGAGGATAAGAAAACGAAACAGGAGGTCCACCGCAAACAGTATGATCAGTTGCTCTTTCATAAGGGTCTATGGGGAAGGCTAGACATTCTTTGTCATCTTGACAAAGGAAGGGAAGAGCATAACACTTACATCGGCATTTTTGAATGAAACCAATAGGTTCATCAACAGCGCTTCCGCCACTTTGAATTCTTTGATCCAATTCTTCTAAGGTTTCCATCTGACAGCAGCAAAATGGTTTTAAACATCCACCGGTTGAAGAATTAGAATGGTCGTTTTTATTGCAGCAGAATGGTTTGCCTGCTTCTTGCTCACTAGTTGGCTGGGATTCTTCTGATGACCCCGAAGGTTTAGAGGGTTTTGAGGGCTTTGAGTCAGATTCTGATTCAGATTCTGACTCAGAATCTTCTGGTTGTTGATAAGGACACGCTCCTCCTGAACATCCAGAAGAAGGTTCTGCTTCGTTTGATTCCTCGGGCTGTTGTTGATAAGGGCACGCTCCGCCGGGACAATCACTAAATACTTTTTTAACCCCAAAGAAATTTATTGTTGCCAAACTGACAATAAAAACAATTATTAAAAGGACTAAATTTTTATTGTTAAATTTCATACCATTCTAAGTGTTTTCTAATTTTGCCTTTTCTTCTTTAATAGCCATTAATTGAGCTGGATTAGAGGTAATTATTTGATCTTCTGCATAAGAAGCAATAATTTGAATAGCCGCGTGCTGGTTTTGAGCCAAAAAAAGACCAGTGCCAACGCTTGTTTGCAACAATAACGCTTTTTCCTGATCAGTCAAATTAAAGGCCTGACCTAAATTTTCAATATTGGCTGGGGATTGTCTTAAAAGAAGTCCTAAAGAAGAATTAGTGATAATTGGTTTACCATAAGGAGAACTTAAAGCGTCCTCTACGTCTTGGCTGATAAAAGTAATTCCTAAATAATATTTTCTGGCTCTTTTTACCAAACTAAAAAGAAAAGAAGCGCTTTCTTCATGGGCTAATAACCACCAACCTTCATCAATAGCCACTATTCTTTTTTTCATATCTTTTTTTATCGCTGTCCAAATATAATTTAAAATCACATACATTGCAATCGGTCTTAAGGCTTCTTCTAATTCTCTAATGCCAAAAACGACTAATCGATTAGAAAGGTCAATATTTGACGGTTGATTAAGAAAACCGGCAAAGCTCCCTTTGGTATATTGATATAATTTAGCTGCTAAATCCTCACCTCCTTCAATATTTTTTAAAATACTCTCTAAATCTTCCATCAAAGGCGGTTTATGAGGTTCATTTAAATTATGAGGAAAAATGTCTCTTAAGGCATAGGTTTCAGTTAATGCTCTATCTAAAATTATTTCTTCTTGGGGGTTTAATCCTCCAACTAATAATTTGATTAAGCTAATAAGGGTAAGAATATGAGAACGAAAAACTTCTTCGGGAGATTCATCTTCCCCCACTTTAGGAAAATCAAAAGGATTGATATTATCTTCTGAAGCAACAGCAATTTTATAAAAACTGCCTCCCAATGATTCAGCAAAATACTGATATTCATTTTCCGGGTCAATAATAATGACATCAGTCCCAAAAAGCAAAGAGCGAAGAATTTCTAACTTTACAGCATAACTTTTTCCGGCTCCGGTTTGGGCAAAAACAACCATATTAGCATTAGGCAGGGAAAAGCGATCAAAAATAACCAAACTATTATTATGCTGATTAATTCCATAAAGAATGCCTTTGTTTTGAGAAAGGTCTAAGGAAGAAAAAGGAAAAATGGTAGAAGCCGGTTGAGAGTTCAAGGGAGTGGTCAAAAGTAATCTATCTAACCCCAAAGGAAGAGTTGATTCCAACCCCTCAAATTGACGGAAAATAGCCGTTTTAGAATAAATTAATTGTTGTTCCAAAATGCTTTTTATTTTTTTCTCTACTTCTTTTAATTCTTCTTGGGAATCAGCAAGAAAGGTAATATAAACCCCAACATCAAACATTTTTTCTGCTCCCTGCTGAATTAAATTTCTCAATTCTTCAACATTTTTTAAACCGATTTCTAATAATGGGTTTCTCACTAAATTTCTTTCTTGCTCTAAACTAATTTGGGCTTGAATTTCCGCTGATTTTTTTCTTAAATCTCTTAAAACTTTGGTACTATCAACTGGGTGATAGAAAACAGAAACGTCAAAGGCTTCATCAATATTAACAACTGATGAAAACCAGTTAATAGCTAAATAATTAGGATAAGTCAAAATAAAAATAGTAGAACAATATTTACTGCCTAATTTAATAAAAGAAGGATTAATTTGAAGCCCGGCTGGCGCAATAAAGTCCTCGAGGGTGGTAACTGCCTGTTCTCGGGAAATGACTGGCTGGGAAATATTAATTTTTGATTCTTTTTTAGAGAAAAAAGGAATATTTATCATTGAGTTTGAAATATATTTTTATTTGATTTCTGATTAAAACGAAAGATCGGTTTTAAATTCTCGTTCAAATGTTTCTGGGTTGTAAAGATTATAAAGGAGTTCAATAACTTCTTTTGTTGATAAAGCTCTTACTTCTACCCCTATCCTTGTTAAAGTATTAATAATTATTCCCTGTCTGATTAATAATTGTTGGTAATATTGATTAAACTCTTCGTCAGAAAGAGGTTTAGTGGCGCTAAAGGCCGTAGTTTTAATTTGAAACATTTCTTTAAAACTTTGAAGCAAATCAGAAAGAAAACTTTTAACCTCGATTTTTACTGGATCATAAGGAACAACCAAAAAGAATTTTTTAGTCATTATTTTATTCTCGGAAACTAATCCATTAATAAAAGAATAATAATCTTCGCCTTGAATTTTTAAGAGTTCGTTAGTTTCTTTTTTAATTCTTTCTGCTAAAAAGGTTAAATAACTTTCAATATTAACTCTTCGGGAATGGCAGATAACTTCTAAAGGAAAATCAAGGTTATTCAATAAGGTTCTCCAGCCGGTAAGAATAATATTTTGCTCTTCTAAGGATTTTAAATCCATATTAATACCGGAAACCTGAAGGACCGATCTTAGAGAACCGTTTTTTAGAATAATTATTCCTCTTCTGATTTCTTTAACTGAAATTAAAGATTGAGTTGTTAAAAAATCTTTAGCCATTATTTTGATCTAAATATTGAGCAATTTTTTCTATTGCCTCTTCTGTTATTTCTTTTTTTATTTCAGGCTTCTCTTCTGGGGTAATTTTTTTTGGGGTTATTGCTTCTTTTTGAGAAACCGTTTTTTCTTTTGACCAGAGATACTCTTTAGGTACCCATAAATGCCTTAATAAATAAGGAAAAATTTGATACATCGGCATTCCCTCTATCTGGCCAAAAGCCAGTAAAAGAGTTAAAGGCAAACCGATCACCGCGATAATTACCCAAAAAGTGGGCTCCAAAACAAAGAATAAGCCAATAATAATTCCTCCGCCAACACAGATAATAGTTAACTGGGCAAAAGTTAAAATGCCCATTATTTTTGTTTCTTCTTTAATAAATTGAGGAACTGGGACTGGCATAAAATTATTAATTAAGGTTTTTTATCTTTTTGAGGAAACTCTTTAACTTTGGCGCCAATGATTAAGGGAGGTTCCTCGTTATTCGATTTACTTTGAGGATTTGATTCTTCTTCTGGAATAAATTCTTCATTATTACCAATATTCAAAATAGCTTCTTCTTTCTTTTCCTCAAAATATTTATATTGAGGAGATATTTTGGTTTCTTTCTGATTGGAAGTTTGATTGACATTTTTTGGGCCCTCTTTAATTGCTTTTTCTAGTTCTTCTTTTACTTTTTCTGAAACGTTCTCCTTTTTTTTACTCATTATTTCTAGAAGTTTTTCCTGAATGTGTTTTTGCTCTTCTTCAGAGACCGTTGGCGGTTTGGCTCGTTTTAAATCTTTTATTTTATTAAGGGGTTTTTCAAGGGTAATGTGTTGAGGTTCTTTAACAGCAGACATACTGGCTTCTTCTAAGATATCTGAGGAAGGGGTTAGATTTTCTTGAGATAACAATGGTGAATTCTCTTTCTTTAATGTTTGATTGTTTGGGGACTGATTTTGAGGAATGGCTGGCGAAGGCATTATTGCAGGTTTTTCTTCTGGCTGAATTTCTTCTTTTTCTTTATTAAGAAACTTTTCAAAAGGATTCGGAACAACTGGTTGATTGATTTTTTGTTCAAAGGTTGAATTTTCTGGCTGTTGTTGCTGGAGGGCATCCATGAAAGATGCTGAGATATTATCAGGAGAGGTATATAAAGATAATTCTTGACTAACCGGAGCAAAAATTTTTTTTCTAATTAAATCCGCTACTATTTGCGCTTGATTTGAAGAAAGAGAAGTTTTATTCAAAATTTCCTTCTCCAGAGTTTTTTGATCTTTTATCAGCAATAAAATTTCTTCAACCGTTTCCATTATTGGCTCAAAATAATTTTCTATTGGTTCTATCTGGCAGATTTTTAAAATATCTTCCAGGTCTTGACTTAATTGGTTAGAAGATAATAAATCCTGCAAGGAATTTGGCAGTTTATCAAATTTTTCTAAAAAAATTTTTGGGTCAACCATTATAAGATGATTAAAAATTATTAAATATAATTATTTATTTTTAAGATTTATTAACTCGCTTTCTTCCCTTCGTTTATTTCTCCTCCTTTTACCGTAAATAAACTATGAAGGAATCTATTTTGTAGATATCCTAATCTTCCCATTTCGTCTTGCAATTCTTGTTCTGAAGTAAATCCTTTGGTCTCTGTCATTGCCTGTTTAAAGGTTTGGAGCCATTCATTTCTTTCTTGGGCATTCATTTTTCTAAAAACATCAGCCAAACTTTCTGGATCCATTTTTCTTTGAAGAATTAATTCATTAAGGGTTTGATTTAATTGGCCAATATTTTGAAGATTCTTCAAAATATTAGTAATATCCATCTTTTTGATATCTTCTGGAGAGGCCTTTAATAAGGCTTCTTGAGTAGCATTTCTAATGGCAATTTTACTGGCTTCATCAGCATTCACCTTTTGTTTTTGCATAATTTCTTGAATATCTTTGTTAAATTGATCTGTTTGGACATATTGACGATAAAGATCTGGTCTATGGTCTTTTAACTCTTTTTTGTTAAAAGCCGGATGATTGACTACTTTTTGGAAAACAGCCATTAGCTCTTCATTAGTAGAATCAAGTTTGCCTTTTTCAATTAATTTAGAAAAACCAGCCGCAGCCAAAAACGGATTTTTTCTATTAGCCAAGATATCTCGTTCAATCTGTTCAGCCGTCATTTTATCAAATCGGCCACTTAAGGCTTTTTCTCTTTCAGCAGCAACATTTTGAGTTGAGGTCTGCATTTTAAGACCGGTATTATGCAAGGGTCGGAAACGAGATTTTTCTAATCTTTCAGCTATCGATTTCCAAGCTTGACCAGTTGTTCCTTGACCGGCAACTACTCGGGAAGAAAATGCTCCGCCAATCACACCAGCCAAGCCGCCCATAGCCACAGTGACTACTCCAGAAAGACCAGAAATTATTTTTTCTGTTATTCCTCCTGATTGTTTAATAGAAATTACCAATCCAGCCACTAAGAACATACTAAAAAGAACTAATTGGATAATTGAAGCTAAGATACCCCCTTGGCTGATTTGACTGACATTTAAAATAGTAATGCCGGTATACAAAAGAAAGCTAAAGATCACTGGCACTAAACACCATTGAATAAAGAAACTCCACCATTTCCTAAAATAGGAAGCAGTAGCGGGAAATATCCAACTGGCAAAAGTTAAAGGAGCAACAACTAAAAGAATACACATCAGAACTGCTCTTAAAATCATGACCAAAAAAGTGGCAAATAAAGTTAAAATGGCAAAAAAGCCGATTAAAATTAAAGCGATGGCAATTAATAAGAATTTGGCAACATAACCTTGTCGGGCGGCGTAATCAATCACTCCTTCGGTGGTTTCTGATCCGCCAGCTATTTGGGCTACGCCTTTGTCAAGAAAAGCTGGCGCTGTTGCTTGGTTGTTACTAATGGCAAAACCAAAAGATTTTAATATAGCGAGACCTAAATTAGCATTTTCTCCTTTGGCGGCGTTTAAGAAATAGAAAGAAAGAAAATTGCTCACGTCAATAACCATTCCCGGAATAATCAAAGAAAAATTAACCAATAAAGCAACCACCACTAATTTCCATAAAGTATTTTTCCAGCCCCACTTTTCAATTCTCAACATTGTGGCAACCGCAATAATAATCATTCCAATAATCAGGACTAAATTAACTAAATCCCGCATAAACGTCCAAACTTCTCTGACTCCGGGATTAGTAGAAAATCCGCCATAGGTTTGAGGATTAATTGCCCACAAAATAGCATTCACTTCTAAATTCATGATATAGGAAATAGCCGCGCCAATGCCATCAATTAAAGCATACATTATTTGACAGAAAACTTGAGTAATCCAAGAAGAAATTCGGCACAGCCAAAGAGCCTTGCCGCTCTTACCGCATTCTTCATAATCTTGTTTAGCCATTGTTTGACAAACAGTTTTTGATTGTGATTCTTGAGCAGTGGATTGAGTTGAAGCAACCGGTGATGGGGTAATATTTACATCCTCCCCCGAAGTTTCTAATTCTGTTTCTAGAGGATCACAACACGCGTTTAAATTTTTTTGTTGCTCAGAAGTAAGAGTGCTTAGATTTTTTTGAATTGCTGAAAATGGTTCACAACAAGTATTGTAATAAGAGATAGGGCCGCCGAGAGCTCTTATTTGAGTATTACAATCTCCCAAGCATTTGTTTATAAACGTTGAAATATCCTCCTTTTCTCCAATAAGATATTTCCCTTCCCCTTGCTCAAATAAATTTTCACTAATTGTATTTTTTAAAGTCCCACAATCTCCTACGAAACATAAATTGCCATCGATGTTATATGTTTCATCTGGATTTTCAAGACAATAGGCACAACATTGTTCGAATATTTGGTAAGCAAAAATTTTTGCCTCCTCACTTATAGTAAAACCCTTATAAGCGCTTTTTATTAGCTCTTGATCACATCCCCATTTATAATTAGGGTAATTCTCTGGTTGAGCTTGTTTGCATAATCTTTCAATTGCGGTCCTTTGATCTGTTGTTAAACCTTTACTGGGAATTGCTGTGCAGCAAACCTCATAATAAGTTTTCGGATATTTTTCAATTTCTGCCTCTATTCCTTGCCAAGCACATTTTCTATAAAACTCTTCGGCTGTTTCTGCTAAAGCACTTTTTCCAATAAAAAAACTCAAAAAAATTAAAACACTGATTGATAGAATATTTTTAAAATTTTTTGGGAGTTTCATGATAGTTGTTATTTTAATATTATATAAAACTTATTATTAATAATCAATAGTCAAGGTTTGGACATTATTATTTAGTTAACTCAACTTGCGATGTCGTTAATCCGACTTCCGTTATCAATAATTCATTTTTCAATTCATTACTAATTCCTGAAAAATTTTTAGCCAATCATCAAGAGATAACGCTGCTGGTCGGATTGTCAATTGAAGGTTATTTTTTAAGAGATATTTCTCAATTTTCTCTTTGGGGATTATGGTCTTTAAATTATTAAGGAGAGTTTTTCTTGGTTGGGAAAAACCGGCTTTCACTAATTGAATAAATTTTTTCTCTAACTTAGGATTAGAAATATATTGATTTTTTAAAGGTATCAGCTTAATAATCGCTGAATCAACTTTTGGGGGAGGAGAAAAATTTCCCTTTTTAACAATTTGAATTATTTTTGGCTGAAAATAAAATTGGGTTAAAACCGCAAGAAGATTCATTTTTGGAGGCTGGGCAACAATTCTTTCCGCCACTTCTTTTTGAACCATTAAAACTACTAATTTTGGCTTATTTTGCTTATTTTGAAGATTCATTAACAACCGCAAAAGATAAGAAGTTAAATAATAAGGAATATTGCCGACAATTTTATAGCCTTTATTATAATCTTTGCTTTGAATAATTTCTTGAATTTTCTCTTCCTTTAAAATTTCTCGGATATCTCCTTCTATAAGAATTAAATTTTTATTATTAGCAAATTTTTCTTTCAGATAGCCAATTAATTTTGGATCTTTCTCAATAGCAATAATTTTTTCATTTGAGAGGATTAATTCCTGAGTTAAAAAACCTGTTCCCGGCCCGATTTCCACAATAATTTCTCCCTTTTTAATCTCTAATTCTTTAACTATTTTTTGAGCTATCTTTTGATTTTTTAAAAACACCTGGCCTAATTTTCTTGACATTGAATAATTGATTTGTTAGAATTATCAAAGGGTTTTTTAACCCTTTTTTAATTAAGATTCTTATTGAGAATACCATTTTTAAGCCCATAAAACAATTTTTTCTTTCTTTTCCTTTTGGGAAAAAGCAGCAAAAAGGGCAGCCGGCAATAGCCCCTTTGGTTTTATTGTTTATTTTGTCCTTATTACTGGGGAATTATTATATTTTTTCTTCAGCTACTATTGTTAAAGGAAAAGAAATGCCAATAGTCATTCAGGGCAATAAAGAAAATAATGGGGACGGAGATTTTCTAACTAAAAATGCCTTTGCCTATTATGATTTGCCTAGAGGAGAGAATATTATTGAAGAAGATGTTCAATCTCAATATCCGGAAGCCGAATTCTTTTTGGTGGTTGATAATGGATTTTTAGCAAAAAATGTGGCGGTTCAAGATTATTCTTCAATAACAGCAAGCAGAAAAAATATTATTACTTATATAGTTAAAGAAGGTGATTCTCCGTCCAAAATTGCTGCTCAATTTGGAGTTAGTTTAAATACAATTTTATGGGCTAATAATTTAAAAAGCGGCTCAGTAATTAAACCGGGTCAGGAATTGCTTATTTTGCCAATTACTGGTGTTTATCATACGGTTCAAAAAGGAGAAACTTTATCAGCAATTGCTAAAAAATATAGCGTTTCTGTTGGGGAAATCAAAGAATTTAATGAGATAGGCGATATTTTAGCTGAAGGAACCCAATTAATTATTCCTAATGGGAAAATGCCAGCCACTCCTTCGGCGAAAACTTCAATTAGTTCTAGCGCTTCCAAATCTTCGTCTGCTAGTACCTCTTTAGCGGCAAAAAATGGTTTAAAGCCAATGACTGAGGATGTTTCTGGTTGGCAAAAGCTAGATAGTTCGTTTTTGTATCCAACTAATGGTGGCTATAATAAAGGTATTTTACATTATTATAACGCTGTTGATATTATTAATTATTGCGGTTCTCCAATTTACGCTGCTGCTGATGGTTTAATTATTGATGCAAAATCTTCTGGTTATAATAATGGTTATGGTTCTTATGTAAAAATTCAGCATTTTGCTGATTTTAAAAACACGATTACTGTTTATGCCCATTTGGGTTCAGTTTTGGTGAGTGAAGGGCAAAAAGTTAGCCAAGGAGCATTAATTGGAAAAATGGGTGATACTGGTAATGCTAATGGTTGTCATCTTCATTTTGAAGTGAGGAATGCTCAGAACCCTTTTGTTTTAAAACAGTAATTAAAAATTAGCTAACAAATTTTCAGTTTTATATTGTAAGGCTTCTGAAAGATGCTCTTTTTTAATTTTCTCTTCTCCTTCTAAATCAGCAATTGTTCGGCTAACTTTTAAAAGACGATGACAAGCCCGGGGAGATAAATAATAATGGTCAATGGCTTTTTTGAAAGATAATTCAGTTTCTTGGTCTAAAGAACAATATTGGTTAATTTCTTTTAGGCTCATTTCTGAATTGGTAAAAATCTTATTTGTTTGAAACCTTTGCTTTTGCCTTTCCCGGGATTCTTTAATTTGATTTTTAATTTTGGAAACAATTTCTTTTTGTTCTTCTTGAGACAAAAATTCTTCGGAGGTTAAACGAAAAACATTAATAATAATATCAATTCTATCCAAGAAAGGACCGGAGATTTTCTTTCGGTATCTTAATACATCAATTGGTCGGCAAAGACATTCTTTTTCCGGGTCATGAAAATAACCGCAAGGACAGGGATTCATGGCGGAAATAAGAATAAATTTGGCTGGGAATTGCATTCGGGCGTTAGCTCTGGCAATAGAGATCTTTCCTTCTTCTAGGGGCTGACGAAGTCCTTCTAAAACATCTCTTCTAAATTCTGGTAATTCATCAAGGAATAAAACTCCTCGGTGAGCTAAAGTTATTTCTCCGGGTTGGGGAATCACGCCGCCGCCAAGAAGAGCCACGCTGGAAGAACTGTGATGGGGTTGGCGAAAAGGAGGAGAAGTGATAATCGGATTATTATGATCTAATAAACCGGCAATACTATAAATTTTAGTTACCTCTAGTGATTCTTCCTGATTTAAAGGCGGCAAAAGAGAATGGAAGGCTTTGGCTAATAAGGTTTTGCCTGAACCCGGTGGCCCAACCATCAAAACATTATGAGCGCCAGCAGCAGCAATAGTCAATGCTCTTTTGGCTTTCTCCTGACCCTTAATTAAAGAAAAATCTCCAAAAGAATTATCTTCTTGGAGATTTTTTAGATGAGGTAAAGAAGGAGCAATTCGAGTGTTGCCGTTTAAATAACTAGTTACTTCTTTTAAATTATTTAAACCAATTAATTTTAAATAGTGATTATTTTTTAAGGCGGCGGCTGCTTCTTTTAAATTTTCTCTGGGAAGAAAAAGTTCTTGAAAATTATTTTCTTGGGCAAAAAGAGTAATTGGTAAAACTCCATTAACTGGTCGTAATTCACCATTCAAAGTTAATTCACCAATAAAAAGTTTTTTCTCCGTCACAAATGGCTTTAGCTGACCGGAAGCAACAAGATAGCCAATAGCCATAGCGAGATCGTAATGAGAACCAGTTTTTTTAAAATCGGCTGGAGCTAAATTAATAGTAATTTTTTTATTAGCTCTTAAAGGAGATTTCGCCCCAATGTTTTTAATGGCAGCTGAAATTCTTTGTTTAGCTTCTTTAATAGCTAAATCTGGTAGACCAACAATATTAAAAGCATGAAGACCATTAGAAACATCAAC
>ERZ795047.4743-NODE-4743-length-11348-cov-4.873904_pt1 | contig 11348 bp, 14 predicted proteins | sample MGYA00375131_ERZ795047 | MGnify/ENA primary metagenome ERZ795047 (study PRJEB30176, sample SAMN05720228) | activated sludge metagenome | isolation source: Anaerobic digester | place: Japan | collected 2015-05-20 ... | reverse complement strand
CGAGGCCGAGCTGGTCCCGGACCCGAGGCTGGCCGGGGAAGTCCTCCAGCCGACGGGGGCGAAGAGCCGCCTCGACCTGGCGCTCCTGGTCGGTCCCGCGAGGGTCGACCACCCGCGCCGTCGCGTCATATGACCCGTCCTGTCCCCCGGCCCACTCGGGGTCCTCCCAGGGGCGGTTGCCGCTCACCGGCCGAGCACCTGGAGTGCGGCACGCAGCAGAGCCGCGACACCGGCGCCATCGTCGGCCAGGGGTGCGACCCGCTCGACCGCATCGTCGGCCTGCTTGGCGCTCCACCCGAGCCCAACGAGGGCCTGGCTCACCTGTCCGCGCCAGTCGGGCGCGCCGACCGTCAGTGACGCGCCGGCGGCGACCGGCTGGGTGGTGCCGACCTTGTCGCGCAGCTCCAGGACGATCCGCTCGGCCCCCTTGCGGCCGATCCCCGGCACCTTGGTCAGCGCGATGAGGTCACCGCCGGCGATGGCCGCCCGGAGAGCATCCGGCGTATGCACGGCGAGCATCGCCAGCGCGAGCCGCGGACCGACCCCGGAGACGGTCTGGACCACCTCGAAGAGGTCGCGCTCGGCGTCGGTGGCGAAGCCGAACAGGGTGAGGGCGTCCTCCCGGACGACCAGGGAGGTGGCCAGCCGGACCTGCTGACCCGGCCGGACCCCGGCCGCCGTGGCCGGGGTGGTGTGGGCGCGCAGCCCCAGCCCGCCGACCTCGACGACCACGGAGTCCAGCCCGGCATGTCCGACCAGCCCAGTGAGCGAGGCGATCATCTCGCCACCACTGCGGCGTCGATCCGGCTCTGGGTCCCGGCGCGCCAGACGTGGCAGATCGCCAGGGCGAGGGCGTCGGCGGCGTCCGCCGGCCGAGGTGGCTGGTCCAGCCGGAGCAGCCTGGTCACCATCGCCGTCACCTGGGCCTTGTCGGCCCGGCCCGAGCCGGTGACCGCGGCCTTGACCTCGGTCGGGGTGTGCGAGCCCACCGGCAGCCCATGGTCGGCGGCGACGAGCATGGCGACGGCGGCCGCCTGCGCCGTTCCCATGACGGTGGCGACATTGACATCGGCGAAGACCCGCTCGACCGCGATGGCGTCGGGCCGGAAGCGAAGGACCCACGCGGTCAGGTCGTCGCGCAGGGTCTGCAGCCGCAGTGCCGTTGGCGTCCCCGCCTCGGTCCGGAGCACCCCGACGGCCACCATCGTCGGTGGCCGTCCGGGGGTGCCGTCGACGACGCCGATGCCGCACCGGGTCAGCCCGGGGTCGACTCCCAGCACCCGCACAGGACCTCTCCGATCGACCGGTGGACTGGACCGCGTGCGTCGGCATACCTGCACCGGCATACCGAACACGTGTTCGGGAGTCACGTTACCGGGCGAGGTGCGCGGCGCGACGGCGCGACGCGCCGGGACGGGGACGCGCACTGCCGCCTGGATCGGCGACCATGGAGCCATGACCACGCCCTCCACCGCCCCGCGGCGCCGTGCCTCGTCCGGGTCGCCCTACGAGGCGACCATCGGGTTCAGTCGCGGGGTCCGCGACGGTGAGCTCGTCCTGGTCTCCGGCACGGCACCGGTATGGCCGGACGGGCATGTCGACCCCGACCCGCTCGTCCAGGCCCGACGCTGCTGGGAGATCGTCCTGGCCGCCCTCGCCGACCTCGGTGCCACGGCTGCGGATGTCGTCCGCACGAGGACCTATCTGGTCACCGCCGCCGCTGCCGACGCGGCCTCCCAGGCCCACGGTGAGATCTTCTCGGCCATCCGGCCGGCGTCGACGATGGTGCTCGTCGCGGGCCTGCTCGACCCGCGGTGGGTCATCGAGGTCGAGGCCGACGCGGTCGTCCGCCGCTGACCCGACTGCCTCTCGCGCCAGTCGCGCGCGGGATCACTCCTCGTCGAGCTGGGCGAGGATCTCGTCGCTGATCGCGCCGTTGGCGTAGACATTCTGCACGTCGTCGGAGTCCTCGAGCGCCTCGATGACCCGCAGCATCCTGCGCGCGCCGTCGATGTCGAGCGGCACCTCCATGCTCGGGATGAACGACGCCTCGGCCGAGTCGTAGTCGATCCCGGCCGCCTGGAGCGCCTTGCGGACCGAGACGAAGTCGGAGGCCTCCGAGATGATCTCGTACGACTCGTCCAGCTCGTTGACCTCTTCGGCCCCGGACTCGAGCACCACCTCGAGCAGGTCGTCCTCGGTCAGTGACCGCGCGCCCTGCTGGGCCGGCACCATGACGACGCCCTTGCGGGTGAACAGGTAGGACACCGAGCCGGGGTCGGCGAGCGAGCCACCGTTGCGGGTCAAGGCGGTGCGGACCTCGGCCGCGGCGCGGTTGCGGTTGTCGGTCAGGCACTCGATGAGCACCGCGACCCCGCCAGGGGCATAGCCCTCGTACATGATCGTCTGCCAGTCGGCTCCGCCGGCCTCGGCGCCCGAGCCCCGCTTGACCGCCCGGTCGATATTGTCGTTCGGGACCGACGACTTCTTGGCCTTGTAGATCGCGTCCCACAGGGTCGGGTTGCCGAGCGGGTCTCCCCCGCCGGTGCGCGCCGCGACCTCGATATTCTTGATGAGCTTGGCAAAGAGCTTGCCGCGCTTGGCGTCGATCGCAGCCTTCTTGTGCTTCGTGGTTGCCCACTTTGAGTGGCCGCTCATGACCGCTTCCTCACCATCTCGACGAAGAGGGCGTGCACGCGGACGTCACCGGTCACCTCGGGGTGGAAGGACGTGGCGAGCACGAAGCCCTGACGAACTGCGACGATCCTACCGTCGGCGCGGCCCCCCGTGACGCGGGCGAGGACCTCGACGTCGGCGCCGACCTCCTCCACCCAAGGGGCCCGGATGAAGACCGCGCGCACCGGACCACCCACCACGCCGGAGACGTCGAGGTCGGACTCGAAGGAGTCGACCTGGCGGCCGAAGGCGTTGCGCCGCACCGTGATGTCCAGGCCCCCGAGCGTCTGTTGCCCGGAGGCCGGGTCGGTGATGCGGTCGGCCAGCAGGATCATCCCGGCGCACGACCCGTAGGCCGGCATACCGGCGCGCAGGGCCGACCGCAGCGGGGCGGACAGGTCGAAGGCGCGGAGCAGCTTGTCGATCGTTGTCGACTCACCCCCGGGCAGGACGATCCCGTCGATCCGCTCGAGCTCCCCAGGCCGCCGGATCGCGCAGGTCGCGGCGCCGACCGCCTCGAGCGCGGCTCGGTGCTCGCGAACGTCACCTTGCAGGGCGAGGACTCCGATGGTCGGTCGACGAACGGTCACAGCCGCAAAGGATACGCACGAACCGCCCCGCGGCCGGGCCCGCTTGTGCTGAGATGCTGTTGTGCCTCACGGGGAGGCACCACGTGGCCCGATGGGGGATGCCATGCCGGACACCACCACCTTGTCCCGTCGCACCGTGCTGACCGCGCTGGCGGCCGCACCTTTCGTCGCGGCGGGTATGTCGGCCGCGCGGGCGGAGGCCGGCGCCACCGCCTGGACCAGCGGCCTGAACTCCAGCGGTCAGCTGGGGAGTGGCACCCTGGTCAACCGCCCGACCTTCGCGGCGGCCGCGGTCCTCCTGGACGCCGACCAGGTCGCCGGAGGGCGCGAGCACGTTCTGGCCAGGGTCGGCGGGGCGGTGTGGTCCTGGGGCGAAGGCACGAAGGGAGCGACCGGGCGAGGGGTGCGTACCGACTCGCTGGTGCCGGCCCTGGTGCCAGGGATCTCGACCGCGACGACCATCGTGACCGGTCACTACCACAGCCTCGCGGCGCTGGCTGACGGGACGCTGCGCGCGTGGGGCTACAACCTCTTCGGCCAGCTCGGCGATGGCACCCTCGTGGCACGGCGCTCCCCGACCACAGTTCCCGGCGTCTCCGACGTGGTGGCGCTCGGTGCGGGCCGGGATATGACCGTGGTGCTCCGTGGCGACGGGACGGTCCTCGCCTGGGGCGGAGGCGCCAACGGCGAGCTGGGAAATGGCACCACGCCAGCGACCCAGACCACCCCCGTTGTCGTCTCGGCACCGGATGACATCGTCGCCTTCGCGGGCGGTCGCAACCACGTCATCGCGTTGCGCTCCACTGGCACCCTCGTCGCGTGGGGGCTCAACAGCTCGGGCCAGCTCGGCGACGGGTCGAAGACGAACCGGTCACTCCCGGTGCCCGTTCCCGGGCTGACCGACGTCGTGAAGATCGCATGCGGTGCCGATCACTCGGTCGCCCTGTGTGGCGACGGCACGGTGTGGTCCTGGGGCGAGGCCAGCCGCGGCCAGCTCGGGCTCGGATCGACAGTGGACCGGGTCAGCCCGACCCGGGTCACCGCGATGCCGAGCGCCGTGGCCGTCGGCTGCGGTCGGGATCACACCCTCGCTGTGGGCTCCGATGGACGAACCTTCGCCTGGGGACAGAACGACTACGGACAGCTCGGTGACGCGACCCTCGTCCGACGCCCCACACCAGTCGTCATACCGGGTCTGACGAGGGTGGCAGAGGCGCACGGCGGGCGGGGCTACACCGTGGTACGGCGTCTCCCGGCCTGACCGCCGACCGGCCTCCCCTACCGGCGGCCCCTACCAGCAGGCCCTACCAGCAGGCCCTACCAGCCGCGCTCGGCGAGCCGGTGGGACTGGGGCAGCTCGTCGACATTGATGCCGACCATGGCCTCCCCCAGCCCACGGGAGACCTTGGCGATGACGTCGGGGTCGTCGAAGAAGGTCGTCGCCTTGACGATCGCCTCGGCGCGCTGCGCCGGGTTGCCGGACTTGAAGATCCCCGAGCCGACAAAGACGCCCTCCGCACCGAGCTGCATCATCATCGCCGCGTCGGCCGGGGTGGCGATCCCGCCCGCGGTGAAGAGGACCACTGGCAGCTTCCCAGCCTCGGCCACCTCCTTGACCAGCTCGTATGGCGCCTGCAGCTCCTTCGCCGCGACGAAGAGCTCGTCCTCGGGGAGGTTCTGCAGCCGCCGGATCTGCTGGCGGATCTGGCGCATGTGGGTCGTGGCGTTGGAGACGTCGCCGGTGCCGGCCTCGCCCTTGGACCGGATCATCGCCGCGCCTTCGGTGATCCGGCGCAAGGCCTCGCCGAGGTTGGTCGCGCCACAGACGAAGGGCACGGTGAAGGCCCACTTGTCGATGTGGTTGGCGTAGTCGGCCGGCGTGAGCACCTCGGACTCGTCGATGTAGTCGACCCCGAGGCTCTGCAGGACCTGGGCCTCGACGAAGTGACCGATCCGGGCCTTGGCCATCACGGGGATGGAGACGGCGGCGATGATCCCGTCGATCATGTCCGGGTCACTCATCCGCGACACCCCGCCCTGAGCCCGGATGTCGGCCGGGACCCGCTCCAGCGCCATGACCGCCACGGCGCCGGCGTCCTCGGCGATCTTCGCCTGATCCGGGGTGACGACGTCCATGATGACGCCCCCCTTGAGCATCTCGGCCATGCCCCGCTTGACTCGAGCGGTGCCCGTGGTGGGAGCGCTGTCGCTCATCGCTGCCTTCGCCTGCTTCCTTCGTGCGTATGCCGTACGCGCACCCGGGTCAACCGGATGCATGACCGACCGAGGATACCCGGATCCGACCTCACGGCGTCGTCGCCCCCACGTCCTGGGCCAGCTGGCGCAGCTGCGCGACGTGCCCGAGAAGGGCGATCCGGCCGGATCTGGTGAGCTTGACCCACGTGCGCGGGCGGCCGGTCTCGCGTGCCTTCTGCTTCGAGGACGACACGTAGCCCGCCTCCTCGAGGGTCTTGAGGTGTTTGGACAGCACCGAGTCAGCGACCCCGAGGAGGTCCCGCAAGGTCCCGAACTCCATCTCGTCGATGACGCCCAGGGCACCGCAGATCTGCAGCCGCTTGGGCTCCAGCAGGCTGATGTCGAGCGCCGGCGTGGCCCGGCTCACGTGGCGCTCCGGAGGGCGGCGCGCAACGTCGCGTCAAGGCGAGGGCCAACCCACAGGGTCGTCAGCGCACCCACGACTGCGGCGACGACGGCCCACCACCAGTCGAGCTGTCCCCGGCGCACCGCGAGCGAGGTGAGGACCCCGGCGAGCAGGACGGCGAAGAGGACGACGGACAGCATCCGCCCCTGCGCGATCTTCCACCCGTTGGCCCAGATGCCGGTCAGGTTGCGATAGGCGCGGACCAGCCAGGCCAACCCCACCATGTAGGCGAGGAAGGTGAGGTACCAGAACTGCGCCGACGCGGTGCCGACCACGAAGACGAACACCAGGCCCGCCAGCACCGGGTGGTACCACCACGGCGTGATCGCGAGCTCGGCCAGCGCCCCCCTGCCCTGGGCGAGCGCATCGAGCGCGGCCTGGGCTTCGGCCGCTGAGGGCTGCGCCCGGGCTGGGCCGGGCGCGGACGACGGCATACCTGAGTTATTTTCCATTGCAGAAAACTACCATGGAACTTTCCGTTCTGGAAATCCCCGAGTCCATGCCCGACCCGGTCAGCCCCGCAGCCCGGTCGGGATGTCGTCGTCGAACTCGACCGTTCGGGGCAGGTCGGCATGTCCGGCCAGCCGGAACCAGCGGACGACGACCTTGCGACGGACCTGGCGCACGGCGGTGACCGCGTCATTGTGGAACCGCCTGGCGAGCTGGACCCGGTCGTTGGCCGCCGAGAGCCGGTCGATCGCGTCGGTCCCGTCCACATGCTCCGCGCGGACCACGGCGACGACCTCGTCGGGCAGGGAGAGCCGGATCGCCTCGGTTAGCTCGCTCTCGACCATCTCCCGGCCGCCCGGCGCGTCGACCGCCTCGGAGAGGGACTGGGCCGACGCGTCCGCGAGCAGCAGGGCGCTCGCCGGGTCCAGCACGCCTGAGTTCGCCAGCTCCAGAGCCGCCTCGGCCCGCCGGACCAGGGCGGCGTCGAGCACTGCGAGGGTGCCCTCGACCCGCCCGTGCAGCCGGTCCAGGCGGGCGGCGCTATAGGACAGGTACCACGCAAGGAGCACCGCCGCCGCGAAGCCGAGCAGGAGCATCTCCTGGGTGCTCATTCCAGCCCACTCCCCCGGCCCATCCGGACCACCCGCGCCCACAGACCGCTCGGGTCTGCCGCGTCGGCGGCCGCTGCCGCGCCAGCCGTCACCGTCTCGTACACCGCCATGACGTCCTCGGCCACCACCGACCAGTCGAAGACCCGCGCCCGCAGCGCCCCCGCAGCAGCGACGGACAGCCGCTCGTCCCGGTCCCGCAGCAGGTCGACGAGGACCCGGGCCAGGTCGGCGGGATTCTCGTTGGCAAAGGTCCGGCCGGCCGTCCCGCCGTCGAGGACCCGCACGAAGGCCGGGATGTCGCTGGCCAGCACCGCTGTCCCGGCGCTCATCGCCTCGATGAGGATGATCCCGAAGCTCTCGCCGCCGGTGTTGGGGGCGACATAGACGTCGACGGACCGGAGCAGCCGGGCCTTGTCCTCCTCGCTGACCGGGCCGAGGAACTCGCAGGCAGCGACCGTCTCCCGGGACATCCCGGCGGTCACCTCCTTGGCGTCCCCGGGTCCGGCAACGAGCACCCGCACTCCGGGCACCGCGGCAATGACGGCAGGCAGCGCGGCGGCGAGGACCGGCATACCCTTGCGGGGCTCTTCCATCCGTCCCAGGAAGGCGACCGTCGGGCGGTCGGGGGTGCCGACCCAGCGCGGGTCCGTCGCGGCGGAGGCGAACCGGTCGACATAGACCCCGTTCGGTATGACGACCGCGTCCCCGCCCACGTGGGTCGTCACGGTGCGGCGGGCGTCCTCGGAGACCGCGATCCGGCCCCCGATCTTTTCCAGGCTGGCGCGGACGAGCGGGTAGGCCGCCTGCATGGCCCGCGACCGCAGGTTCGAGGTGTGGAAGGTCGCCACGGTCGGGCCCTCGCTGGCCCACAGCGCGAGCATCGAGGCGCTCGGGGTGACCGGCTCGTGGAGGTGAAGGACGTCGAAGCCGCCGTTCTCGAGCCACTTGGCGACCCGGGCCCCGGTGACCGGCCCGAAGGTCAGCCGGGCCACCGAGCCGTTGTAGCGCACCGGTACCGCCCGACCGCAGGTGACGACATAGGGCGGCAGGTCGGCGGTCTCGTCGTTGGCCGGGGCCAGGACGCTGACGTAGTGGCCCTGGGCGATGAAGTACTCCGCGAGGTCGCGGACGTGGAACTGCACCCCGCCCGGAACGTCGAACGAGTAGGGGCAGACGATGCCGATCCTCATGGCGTGCGCCGTCGGGCCGGGTCGAGGTCGTCGACGAAGACGCGCTGCAGCATGTGCCAGGCGCTGGTGTGCTGGGTGATTCGGGCACCGAGGAAGTCGACGCAGCGCTGGGTGAGCTCGCGGACCGCAGCGTCGCCGTCGAGGTCGGCCCGAGGCTCGATCTGCTCGCTGAACTCGACCCGCACGACCTTGCCGCCGACGCCCCTGCCGGGCGGGGCGTCCTCGTACCAGACCGCCGCGGTGAACAGGGCCGCACCGGTGGCCACGGCCAGCGCTGCAGGCCCCTTGGCGACCCGCGCACGATGGCCACAGAGGTCGACCTCGACGCCGTTGGCGGTGAGATCCCGGTCGGCCGGGAGCGGGACGAAGGCGCCATGGTGCAGCGCCTCACGCATCGCGTCGAAGGGCTTGGGGCCGCCGGTCAGCGGGACGATCGTCATCCCCAGCTCGGTGCGGAACCGCAGGAAGTCCTGGAAGACCTCCTCAGGTTCGAGGCGTTCGGCGATCGTGGTCACCGGCCACAGATGGGTCGTCGACCAGGCGCCGCCGAGGTCGAAGTTGCCCATGTGCCCGATGAAGCAGGTGACGCCGCGGCCCTGGTCGAGGTGCGTCCGGGCCGCCTCGTGGCCGGTCGCCACGACCGCATCGGCGAGCTGGGTGCTGCTCATGTCGGGCAACCGGAAGGCCTCGCAGAAGTACCGCATATAGGACCGCATCCCGTCGCGGACCAGGTCGTCGAGGGCCTTGTCGTCCAGCTCGGGGCGGACCTTGGCATAGTTGCTCCGGAGCCGGCGCACGCCCTTGCCCCCGCGCAGGACGGCGGCGTCGGCCATGGCCTGGAAGATCCCATAGGCCACTGGCGCGGGCAGCCGCCGCACGGCCTGCCAGCCGACGCGGTAGCCAGCGACGGTCAGGGCCCCGGTGACCGGGTCGAGGATCGAGCTCATGCCCGGGTGACCGCCTGCCGCCGGACCTCGAGCATCCGCTGGACCACGGTGAACCCGGAGGCAATCGCGAGCAACGCCAGCACGACCTCGAGCAACAGGGGTGAGACTCCCATCCCGACGACGCCGGTCGCGGTGAGCACGGTGACGAGCCGGTCGGCGCGTTCGGCGATGCCGACATTGGCCGTCATCCCCAGGCCCTCGGCACGGGCTTTCGCGTAGCTGACCACGCCGCCGAGGATCAGGCAGGCCAGGGCGAGCCCGGCCATCGTCGAGTCGGCCCCCTGCCCAGCGTAGAAGAGGACCAGCCCACCGAAGATCGCCGCGTCACCGAGGCGGTCGAGGGTGGAGTCGAGGTACGCGCCCCAGGTCGACGAGCGGCCCGAGCTGCGGGCCATGATGCCGTCGATGGTGTCCGAGAAGGCGAAGAAGACCACGACCAGCGTCCCCACGAGGAACTGGCCGCGCGGGTAGAAGACCAGCGCGCCCGCGCAGACCCCGATGGTCCCGACGATCGTCACGATGTCGGGACTGATGCCCAGGGCGTTGAAGACCCGCGCCAGCGGAGTGAGCAGAGTCGTGACCGTGGCGCGAAGGAGGCGGTTGAGCATGGTGCCTCCCAGCGTAGTGGCGAAGCGGCGGTATGCCGGTCAGGCGCTCGGCCAGGCGGCTGCGAGGCGTTGGCGGGTGTCGTCGAGCAGCACCGGCAGGGCCTTGGTCTGTCCGACGATGGGGAGGAAGTTCATGTCGCCGCGCCACCGCGGAACCACGTGCTGATGCAGGTGCGCCGCGATGCCGGCCCCGGCGATATCACCTTGGTTCATCCCGAGGTTGAAGCCCTGCGGGGCGGAGGCGGTGTGGAGCGCCTGGACCGCCTGCTTGGTCAACGCCGTGAACTCGGTCGTCTCCTCGTCGGTGAGGTCGACATACGCCGAGACATGCCGGTACGGGCAGACGAGCACGTGCCCGGGGTTGTACGGGAAGAGGTTGAGCACGACGTAACAGTGCTCACCGCGGCGGACGATAAGCCCCTCGGCGTCCTCGCGGGTGGGAGCGGTGCAGAAGGGGCACGAGTCCCCGGGGTCGCCGGGGGGTTTGGCGCCCTCGATATAGGCCAGACGGTGCGGGGTCCAGAGCCGTCCGAAGCCGTCCGCAACGCCGGCCAGGTCGTCCGCGCGTTCCGTGGTCACGGCCCGATCCTAGTGCGCGGCGTGTTGGTGCTCAGGGGCCTGGTGACCGTGCGTTGGTCGACGGCCGCACCGGCATACCGGACAAATCGCCGACCAACGCACGCCCCTCGACACCCCACCGTGTCGACACCTCAACGGTTCGGCCGTGTCGAGCGGATCGTCCACAGCCGTGTCCCGGTTCGTCACGTCGTCCACAGCCGCGCCCGCCTCAGTGGCGGACCGCCGTTCGGGCGCCGAACCTCGACGGTATGCCGACCAGCCCCCGACACGAGGACCTCGCTGCCCTGGCGCGGCGGCATACGGCCGTGGTGGCGTACCGGTCCGCCGCCCAGCACTGGGGCTGGGCGCTGCTGTTCGAGCCGACGCGGCCGCAGCTCGTCGTCCCCCGAAACCGGCGCGTCTCGGAGAGCGCGCGCTCCCGGTTGGCGGTGTCGTGGCGAGCGCTCAACCCCTCCGACGTCGTCGACGGCTGGGTCACCTCGCCGGCGCGGACGGTCCTCGACTGCGCCACCGCGCTCCCGTTCGGCGAGGCGCTGGCCGTGGCAGACTCCGCGCTGCGCTCGGGGTCGGTCAGCCACAGGGCACTGCTGGCGCTCGCCGCACACCATCCGGCGCGCGGCCGGGCTCGGGTGGGCCGGGTGGTCCGGCACGCGAGCGCTGCCGCCGCGAACCCGTTCGAGTCTGCGCTGCGCGCGATCGCGCTCGGGGTGCCCGGTCTGCTCCCCCAGCCCCAGCTGACGATCAGGGAGAACGGTCGCTTCCTCGGCCGCGTCGACCTCGGCGACCGTGCGCTGCGCCTGGCCATCGAGGCGGACAGTTTCGCGTTCCATGGCGAGTCCTGGATGCTCACCCGCGATGCCCGCCGGTATGACGACCTCGTCGCCGCCGACTGGCTGGTGCTCCGGTTCGCGTGGGAGCACGTCGTCCTGCGCCAGCAATGGGTGTCAACGGTGCTCTCTGACGCCGTGGCGCTGCGCCGTGTGCAGCTCGGCGTGCGTTGGTCGACGGTCGCACCGGCATACCGGACAAATCGCC
>ERZ795047.4733-NODE-4733-length-11363-cov-8.021312_pt1 | contig 11363 bp, 9 predicted proteins | sample MGYA00375131_ERZ795047 | MGnify/ENA primary metagenome ERZ795047 (study PRJEB30176, sample SAMN05720228) | activated sludge metagenome | isolation source: Anaerobic digester | place: Japan | collected 2015-05-20 ... | reverse complement strand
CGCGAGTCGGACTTGTCGCTGACTGCTTTGGCCTCTTCGGTGGCTTGGTTTGACGCCGAAAGCTCGACCAGAGCCCAGAGTTTTCCGGGCCTGTTTGCCGGGAGCACGCCATGGGATAAAGCAATTCCGACTTGAATAGGGCTTACGATCTTCTCATCATTATCAGACAATTCTGTCCCTCCACTTCGTCGTGTATTAGCTGCCTCTAGCTATGGGCAAGCAAGGTAGTGGTTAACATGTCACAAAGAGGACTGGCTTGTGTTCTAAAAGCGTCAGTTGCCGGTCGAAGCGGTCTATGTGATGATTCGCCAAAACCTTGCCGGAAATCGGCGTCCCTGAAGCGGAATTCACCGATGCTTGCTTATATATAGATACCCGTTCATCTCGATCTGACCTTTTGGCTCGCCGGGTGCTGCGGGGGATTGGAATTGGGTTGCGGAAGGACGTTTTGCTTCAGGCATCACATCAAGGACAGTTTCCGGGACCCTGGCTGGTTTTCGGCCCAACCTTTGCCGTCTCCATGCTGGATCAGCTTCACTTATGATCAGGGCCCTTACCGATCGAGGCGCATACTGCGGAACCACTGTTTCCACCCAGGGTTCCGGGAAGATGCGGGCGCGTGTTGTCGGTGGTTGTCGCGCATTTCGCGGTCGAGGATGGTTTTTTGAATATGAGTCCAAATCCAGTCGTATACTTGCATGGTCTGTCAATCTGCTGACCGGCTCCTATCTTTATGAGAGGCGTCGATGGGGCAGATTATCGATGATATCAAGGACGGTTTGCGGAGTAGGGTTGCACCTAGGGTGGTGCTATCAACCCACGGTGTAGTGCGGGGGAGGAATTGGCGGCAAAATGGATGCGCGATTGGTGCGCGGCCTCATTATCGCTCTCATCTTCGGGACAGTGGCTCTCCTCGTGGTGTTTAAGATATCAGGAGCAAAGGTCACTTGGTCGGATTTGATGAGAATCAACCCGGTTGTGGTTATCGTGGCGCTTTCGCTCGTGACGGCGACTTGGGTTTTCGATAGCCTCCGAATGTCGGCCCTAATCCGAGCCATAGGCGAGAAACTCGGTTTTTTGAGCGGGATTCGTGTCGCCATAACCGGCGTTTTTGTGGCCAGCTTGATGCCGTTCAATGCAGGCGGAGAACCCATGCAGATCTACTTGTTGAGGAATGAGGGCCTCAGCGTGGGACAGGCATCGGCAGTCGTAGCGGTAAAAACCTTCTGCAACGCTCTTGCAAAGGTTATTGTGGCATTGACTGCGTCTTCATGGATCGTCCTGTCCGGCATAGGTTGGCGTGTGCCGCAGCAGATGAAAGCGGTGTTGTTGACTGCGTCCTCGCTGTACGTGGGATTCTTCCTTTTCTCGCTGTTCCTGATGAATGACCCACAGCTGATCGAGACTGTTATTGCTCCGATTCTTCGCAGCCGATTTGTTGCCAGGCTGTTAAAACCTGATGGAAGTGAACGGGTTCTCAAATCGATAAGGAAGTGGATCTCCGAGTTTCAGGTCGCACTTGCGCACTATTGGGAGTGTGAACGTTGGACCCTGCTGGGAGTGATCTATCTGAGTGTGGCCGGATGGCTTGCCCTTATTCTGGTGCCTACGATGATCCTCGCTGGGCTCGGGGTTAGGGCGCCTAGCGAGCAAGTGATGGCCAATGTAATTCTCTTTCATATGGTTTCATCGTATGTTCCTACTCCCGGGGCGAGCGGCGCGGCCGAGCTGGGGTTTGCCGAGCTGTTCAGGATGGTTGTTCCGCCGGATCTGATCGGTGTGGCTGTAGCCCTTTGGCGGCTGCTCACCTACTACTTTACCCTGTTGGTGGGGGGCACTTTAACCTTGAGTCGGTTGTTGCGAGGCAGCGTTGGGCCGGCAGGGGATGAGGGATGAGGTTGGGGCCCTAGGCACAGGAGCTGAGGTGTTGGGCGTAGAGGATAGTTCTTCTGAGTCATCAAGGAAATCGGGGCGTGTTGGAGCCTGGTTATACCCAACATCCTGCTGCGAACCCTAAGTGGTGGCGATTTTTCCCGGAGGTCTGCGCAAGCCGGGTAGCCGACATATCTGCAGCCATCGCTTGGACAAATGTCAAGGGGGTATGGCTTTTCGGAGGGATTCATGGAATTCATCGTTAAAGCCCAGATAGACTAGGAAGGTTTTGGCCATGTCGTCGCACTCCATCCAGGTGCGTGGATTGAACGGACTTGATCAGGCTGAGTCCTCGCAGCTATGGAATGAGTGTCGAGGATATGGCGGAACTCGGCAAGCCCTCTGGCCAACATGGTGCTTTCTCAGGGTTAGTTCGATGAGATAGGACTGATTGACCTCGCAAAACATGAGGTCGGCCCCACCTTACTTGATTGAAACGCGTTGCCATCGAGGAGGCGTAGATTTGGGTGTGGGAATTCAGGGCAGTGGGTGAATATCCCCAAACGAGGTCTCGGCAGCTGAAAGGAGACTGAGACTTAATGGAGTATGAACAATGATAAGCGGATGAGAGAGCATGAGACGGCAATCGAAAGAGCCTGTTAAAGTCTGAAGTAGTGGTGTGAATTTGACAGAAGGATTTCGGGGTATTGACGGAACAGCCATCATGCGATTCTCTTCGGATGTAATACAGACTCAAACCGAATAGGGACAGGCCATATTGCACTATTTCGGAGGTATTTTCTTGAGATTAACTATGTTGAGAGCAACATGTATTCTGGCACTAGCAGTGCTTTTGTTGGCAGTGAGTGCTTCAGGAGCGTTAGCGGCGCCGGAGGCAGTGCAAGATTTGACTGGAGTTGAAGAGCACAAGCCGTACTTTATCATCCACCTTGACGCCATCTCGTCACAGGTGTTCTTTGAGATGTATGACGCCGGCCTCCTTCCCAACATTTCGGAGCTGTTTTCCGAAGGCAAGGTCATCCCGTATGCTATTTCCCCATTTATGCCTGGTACCGAGATGATCTACCCCCGGTTAAAGCAGGGGGCTCCGGCGAGTTCGGATGATCCCATTTCGTGGACTTCAATCAACCGCCATACCGGTGAATACAAGACCTACCTTGACAATGTTATAGGGCTTTGGTCGTGGGCGCCGCGGTATGCGTTTGGTCAGCTTCTCACAGGCGTGCTAGGGCTTGACGCGTTGTCCCGTCTGTCGCTGGCGAACATCGAACGGCTTTTACGGGATTATGGTGTAGTTGAATTCCTGTGGTTGGCATCTGACACCGTGGGCCACATAAAGGGCATCGATGCGCAGAAATCCAGCGCAATGCGTCTCGACAGCATGCTGGCTCCGTTGGTGCGTTATACGAAAGACTCGCCGGGCAGTCTAAATCTTGTCCTCTACTGTGACCACGGGATGAGTATGATTGATGAGTATGTCCTCACGGAGCGTGCCATGGCCGAGGTTGCAGGTGACAAGGCGCTGCTCTGCTTCTACCCCAACGTGTATCTCAAAGACGAGCGGCATGCCCCCGAAGTTGCAAGGGCTCTTGGAGAGCGGCACGAGGTTGATTTTGCCTTTTGGCGTGACGGAGAGGGCCGGATAGTCGGCTGCCATGACAAAGGGACAGTGATGATCGATTATGATGACGAGCGGGTTGCCTACTCCTGTGAGGGAAGCGATCTGTTCGGCTATGTTGACCTCGGGTATTCGGGTGAAGCTCTAACCGACTCGGAATGGTTGGATCTGACCGCGCGGTGCCAATGGCCGGCTGTGCCAGTCCAGATTGTCAGATACATGCAGGGTGACTACAGTGGAGACGTGGTTGTAGTGACTAATCCTCCGAAAGGGATGCCTAACGCAAGCGGATTTGTTGCCCGTCACAAAGGTGTTGCAGCGTCTGACTGCACAGTGCCGGTGCTACTTGTGGGCCCTGACATCAACCTCGATCCTGTGCCTGATAGCATCTGGCTGCAGACTCTGTACAGCGATGTGTTGGGCATTGACACAGTCAACACTCTGCGTGCCGAAAGGGAACCACACAGCTTGTCTCTTTCGTCAGCCGGGGTTGGGTGTACCCTATCGCCTGCTCCGAGCTTGGTGCTGCAGTTAGAGCTCGGGAAGGGATCTAGCGATTTTCTGTGTGAGATCGATGTGTTCCGTACTTTCAACACGAGGATCTGGATTGGGGCGGGGATAGTTGCTGATAGGGCATCTTCATTATCACCATGCGGCACCTTTTCGACCAGGTCGGAACTTTTTTCTGGCAGGATGGTTTTTGAATTGCGCAAACTCAGATTCGACCATAAGGTTGAGCAGCAGACATCTGTCAGGTATGACGTTGGTAATGGTATCACATTGAGGTGGACTTATCCGGATCAATTCAGCCTGGGAGTGACTTGGTAGATATGGTTTTGCGAGAGAAACCTATGGCCCGGTTGAGCATGTGAGAGTGTTCTAGAGCGAAGGGGTGCGCAACCTGTGGGGCAGTGGAGTGGTAAGGAACAGAGGAGCCTACATGAGGTTGAAAAGCGCATTCCATCCCCAATACGCAAGGGTGAATAGAAGGCTGAGACCGCTCGGTATTATTAATAGTCGCCAGCTTTCCCCCAAGTCAGCCCCGAGATATTGTGTTGTAGCGGTTAAACAGACATGTGCGGGGGAGACGAGATACCCTGAAAACGATGACATGAAGAGGGCGACGACGAAGCCGAAGGGAGTCGGCAGGTCTGCGATTAGGGGCAGGAGAAGGGGGGCTGTGATGGCTACGGCGGCGGTATGTGAGCCTAGCACGAAGGCAGCTGCAATGGGCATGGCGATCCCGAACAAGAGCAGGGATGCCGGGCTTGTCTGCATGCTGGCACTTGCTATATCTAGGGCTGGCGAGTTGGCCACTGTTTTGCCCAAAAGAACGGTGCCTGCCACTGTCGCAACTACGGGCCAATCGATGCCGCGCACTACGCCTTCCCTAAATCTTCTGTTTACCTCTTGCCAGTAGGGTTTGCCCGGTTGCACCACAAAGACCCCTGTTGCCACGCTAAATGCTACAGCCAGCGGGAAACTGACTGGGGTTGCCAGGGCGAAAAGCAGAACTACGATGATCGGAGCTATAGATATCAGGATCATCGGGAATGTTGTACGGGCCCGGGATATTACTGCGCTCGGCAGCCTGGATTGAGCGTCTAAGCCAAAGGCGGTTCTTGAGTGTGTACCCGAAGGCTCCATTGGCGGTGCTTCCTGCGGGAACACCAGCTTGGCTGTGGATAGAATTACTATTATGCAGGCAATGGAGCCTGGCAATGCGAAGGCGCTATATGGTACGCCCGAGACTTGTTGGGTGAGGAGAAGGGTTGTGGAGAGGGGATAGATGTAATACCATGCATGTCTGAACATGATGTTGGCAGTCACTTTCTGTTCTCGGCTCATGCCCAAGGCATCTCCAACAGAATCGATGATTGGCGCGGAGAAGACTGCAGCCCCTGGAACGCTGAGGAAGCCCATAAGTGAAGGGATGAGGAAGACAACCCAGCGATCATCTTTGACTAGGCTTCTTATTCCCTGTGCCAAGGCGTCGGTTGCTCCCGAGGTTCTCATTACACTCCCTAACATGGTGATGAGGGCGATGGAAACAAGCAAGGTGAGGCCGTTCGGATCAATAAATGTATCGTGCAATGCTCCAGCAAGCATGGCGATTCCGTTGCCGCTCATAGCTGTAACGACCAGCGCGGCTATTGTGGCTGCAAGTCCCACATTTACTTTGTGCCTGACGGCGATGAGCAATAGGCCAGTTCCTACTGCGAGCCCCACATAAGGCATCAACTGGCACCTCCGAGAACATGCTACCACATCCCAGTGTATTTCGACATCTGGCACTGGTTCAATGCTGAACGTGTCAGGAAGGTAGTCTCGATATTCGGGCGTTAGTAAAGGAATTGAGAACACCGTGGAGTATGTATGCCTAGGGACTGTGGAGCTGCAGTGGGCTATGTAGCAAAGACTGTTCAGATTCTCCCGCAGGCTAGCGGCCCCATTTTACGCTTTGCGCAAGTGGGCGGATTGAGGTTGTAGCGCAACCACTAGGATGCTCAGTATTGTGCAGCCTTGTGTGGTTGTTACAGATTTTACATAAGCCTTGCTTCGGCCGGGAGCGGTGTATGTGAAGTTCATGGTTGCGGAGTGGGACGGGTAGGCGAGAATGTAGACTGATGGCTCAAGATGAGGGAGGTTTCGTTTGGAATGCATGTCCAGACTGTGGAATACAAACGCGTTGACGGATGCAGCATATGTGCTGATGTCTATGGTTCATCCATTCCAAGCTCTCCCGCTGTAGTGTACATACATGGCGGGGGTTTGATATGGGGATCGCGGAAGCGGGTTGTGCCGGAGCAAATCTCTGCCTTTGTGGGTCAGGGGTATACTGTGATATCCATAGACCACCGTCTTGCCCCCCAAACAAAGCTGCCGTCCATTGTTGAAGATGTGTGCGACGCTCTGAGCTGGGTATTGGATGACTGCCCCAGGCTCTTTGGCATCGACCCTGACCGAGTCGCTGTATTCGGCAGGTCGGCAGGCGCGTATCTCGCGTTGCTCAGCGGGACCCTTGCCCGAAAGCCGAAAGCTGTCGTTTCGTACTTTGGATTTGGCGATCTTCTCACTGATTGGGGGAATAAGCCAAGTGGGTATCATCTGTCAATGCCCGAAGTTTCGAAGAAACGGGCATATGAATGCATAGGAAGCAATGTTATATCCGGAAGCGGCGAAGAACGTTTGCCGTTCTATATCTACTGCCGCCAACAGGGTATCTGGATGCGCGAAGTGGTTGGCCTCAACCGAGATGACAGAGTCCTGAAGGAATACTCGCCCATGCACAATGTAAGGTCGGATTACCCCCCTACACTGTTGATGCATGGCGAGGAAGACAAAGATGTGGATTGCACGGAGTCCGTAAAAATGGCCAATGCACTGACTCATGCGGGAGTAAAAAACGAGCTGATAACCCTTCCCGGCCTAGGGCACTCCTTCGACCGCCAGATGGGGGACGCGCGGGTTAGGGAGTCACTCGAGTCCATGCTGGCTTTCTTGCGCGATAATCTATAGACAGGTGGATGCAGCTATTCGACTCATGGAGTGTGCTTGAGTCTGTTGTGAGGTGGGTTTTGTGATCAATGCCATAACTGGTCTGGATGATCACCTATTGCCACGTTTGGAGGCGGCAATCGGAAGAGCCGACAGGATACGGCTGATTGTGGCATTTGTCATGGAATCTGGGGTGAAGCTCATCCTGCCAAGTCTTCAGCAGGCGGCTAGCCGAGGCGTGTCTATAGAGCTTCTGACAGGGCAGTATCTGTCCATAACGCAACCTTCAGCCCTGTACCTTCTTTATGACAGATTAGGCGGCTCCATAGACATGAGATTTTACAACGGGAGCATTGAAGCTTTCCATCCCAAGACCTACATTTTTGACCACGGGGACGAGGCAGAGGTTTTCGTGGGATCATCCAACCTCTCACGCTCCGCCCTGACCACTGGGATCGAGTGGAATTACCGTTTCTTCCGTAGCGAACACCCGAGCGAATACCACAAATTCAGCGACACCTTTGACGAGTTATTCCACAAATACGCGCAGCCGGCCACTGCGGAAGTGCTAAAGGAATACGCTTTAGCTTGGAAGAAACCAGTGCTGATTCGGGATGTCGAGACGAGTACCCAGACGGTCTGGACTGGGAAGCCTGAGCCCCGGGATGCTCAGATAGAAGCTCTATACTACCTGAAGCAGGCACGCGATGAAGGCGCATCCAAAGGAGTGGTTGTTGCAGCCACCGGCGTCGGCAAGACTCACCTGGCAGCTTTTGATTCGCTCGAATACGAGCGAGTGCTTTTCCTCGCGCATCGGCAGCAAATACTCGATCAGGCCTACGAAGTATTCAGGTCCGTCCGGCCCGAATCCCACTTCGGGCTTTACGCAGGCGAGCAAAAAGATGAGGGCGCATGCATCTATTTTTCCACTGTGCAGACCCTCAGCCGTGATGAGCATTTGGATGTATTCCCCAAGGACTACTTCGACTACATCGTAGTGGACGAGTTTCACCATGCCGCAGCCGATACCTACCGCAAGGTAATGGAGCATTTCGAGCCGCGTTTCCTGCTCGGCCTGACTGCCACGCCATTTAGGATGGACAATAAGGACATCTTCTCTTTATGTGATGACAATGTCGTCTATGAGATCTCACTCAAGCAATCCATCGAAAGGGACTTGTTGGTGCCGTTCCATTACTATGCGATCTATGACCCTACAAACTATGATGATGTGAGAATAGCCAATGGTTCTTATGTTATTGAAGATCTTGAGAAGCAGCTATCGCATGTAGAGCGAGCAGACTTGGTTTTGGAGCACTATCGCAAACTCGCGGGCCAGCAGTGTTTGGGCTTTTGCGTTTCCATCGGGCATGCGGAATACATGGCGGAATACTTCTCTGCTCACGGGATTCCTTCGGCTGCAGTTCATAGTGGAGAGCCAGGCAATGGATACGCGCTTGAAAGAGATAACGCGATAGAGGCACTAGAGGAAGGCCGAATCAAAGTGATATTTGCCGTCGACATGTTCAATGAAGGTGTTGATGTTCCTTCCCTCGATACTGTGATGTTTCTGCGGCCCACCGAGTCATATGTGATATTCCTTCAGCAGCTAGGCAGGGGATTGCGAAAATATCCAGGCAAACATCATCTTACGGTGATCGACTTTATCGGCAACTACAAGAGGGCTCACCATATTCCCCTTCTCCTTGCCGGGGATAACCCGTGGACCCATGAATTTTCAAGGTGTCTGCGAATAGAAGATTACGAATTCCCGGAAGGGTGCACTGTAAACTTTGACTTACGAGTCATCGACTTGTTCGATGAATTGGCGGCGCGCGACCCCTTGCCAGTGAGAATGCAGGATACTTATTGGAAAATCAAACACTCCCTGGGTAAAAGGCCGAACCGAGTGGACATCTATGAGGGCAGCGACATACCGATGAGAGAGTATCTCAGGGATGGATGGCTCAGGTTCCTCGAATCCGTTGGCGAGCTTGAACCTGAGGAGGCCAGTTGGCTCGATACGCCGGCAGAGGCATTCCTCGTCGAGATTGAACAGACCCGGATGACTAAGGCATACAAACTGCCGACAATAGCGGCATTTTTGCGTGACGGCGATATTGTGGCGCAGGCAAGACTGGACGAGATCGGTGAAAGAATGATGCGTTTCTACGTCGACCATCCCGTGCATCAGAAGGATTTCAGGGATAAGAGCAATCGCAAGTGGCGTCAATGGACAGCTGACGATTTCGCCGAACTGGCCAGGAAAAACCCGGTCAGATTCTTGTCGCGAGGCCAGTTTTTCCACTATGATGAAATAAATCGTGTGATGTATATCGATTCTCAGGTGCAGCCGTATCTTTCGCCGCACCTTGCAGAACACGTGCAGGATATTCTCTCATACCGACGAATCGACTACTTCCGACGCCGGTTTAAGGACTGAACTAGAAAGAGGTGGGGTTCTTGCCTCAGTGCATATTCTGCAATTTGCCGAAGGAAAAGGTGATTGCCGAAAACGATCTGGCTCTTGCATTCTACGATGCCTATCCGGTCAATGAGGGGCATGTTCTCATCATTCCCAAACGGCACGTTGAGACCTATTTCGATGCCACTCAAGATGAGAAGAACGCAATAAGCCTTCTGCTTGCAAAGGCCAAAGAAAAACTGGATGAACGTTTTCATCCGGATGGCTACAATATAGGGGTAAATGTGGGTGCTGCTGCTGGACAGACAATCTTCCATCTCCACGTTCATCTCATTCCCAGATACGCAGGGGATGTGCCGGATCCGCGGGGCGGCGTCAGAAAGATAAAGAAGAGTCTGGTTCCATACGCTGAGGAGGGCGAGTAGCTTTGCGCAAAACCTACGATAAGCTGGTTAGAGATAGAATACCAGAGATCATCGAAGCGTCAGGGAAACAGGCGGTTACTCGAATCGCCGATGATAGTGAGTATGAGATGTATCTCAAGCAGAAACTGATGGAGGAAGTCAATGAGTATCTGGCCAGTGGAAATCCTGAAGAACTTGCAGATATAATGGAAGTTGTCGCGGCTCTGGGGCAGGCGTCTGGAATTAAGTTCGAGGATCTAGTAATGATGGCTGAGAAGAAGAGACACTCCCGAGGTGGCTTTGATTCCAAGATTGTGCTGCTTCACGTCGACGATTAGCCTGTTGTGCATTTAAACTGCAACAATTGTATATTTGTCGCCGGCCAATGGAGGATATCTGTTGGCCTTTGTGCTATTTATCAGTACAGATGCGGTATGGATGGATTATCCAAAGAAGAACTGATTGACAGTCTTACTTCTGCGACACGGGCTTGGCTAGGCCAGAATGTGGGATCATGCAAAGGAGTGGATTTTCATGAGCGGAGGAACACACGGGTTTCCTACCATGCAACAGTATTTTGCGAAAAGGTATCGCGTTTGGGCAATTATAAGTTTCGTCATTGTTCTAGTACTCTCGCTCGTTGCTGTTGATTCTATCATATCGAAATCAGCAGCCCGCACTATGCTTCGGGATCTGGAGGCCGGCATCCGGAAAGGAGAGAGGGGCCTGTTGGGCGGCTTGCTTGCCAAGGACCGGGGTGGAACCTTGAATATAGCCCCTGATGCAGTTGGAGACTATGTTGACACATGGCCGGATGTTCAGCGGGTGCAGGATCGGGGAAAGGGATCCGGCCACGGAAATGTCCCTTGGACCAGCGGGTCAGTGGTCTGGGCGGCCCGAAAATGGCATGACGGCACAATTGAGGTCACGTGGACCCGCCTGCTCGGCGTTAGGAAGGATGCAACTGGCATCTATCTACTTGTTACCGCTGCAGTGGCGGTTTCTTTCTGGATCAGTGCCGTCATAGCCAAGCAGGGTGCAAAGAGAATATCCCAGATGGTGGGGTCAGCTGCCGAGGCGAGCTTGAAGATATCAGAGGGCGATATGGAGCTCGATATGGAGTTCCGGGCGACCCAGGAGCTTTCAGACATATCAGACGCCGTCAACAGGCTTGCTTCAAAGCTTCGAAGAGAGTAGATGCAGCTTGAGACGCGGCCTCACCTTACTCGAATGCATGGATTAAATGCTGGTGTCGCCAGCGCAGAATGTGCTGCCTTGTTTCAAAACGACTCGTTGTCCACCTCAACCGGGTACCTGAAGGAGGCACACCGTATTGCGCTTGAAGATACTGACTGTCCTTGTAGTAGAAGACGACCACAACGTCCGACGCCTGCTTTCCCGGTATTTTGAGGCGGTTGCGAGTAGATGTGTTAATGGCCAACTTGAAATGGACATAAAGTGGGTGGAAGAAGACTTATTGATAGTAGAGACCCTTCCTAGACAACAGGCTCAGGTAGATTGGGGC
>ERZ795047.4731-NODE-4731-length-11364-cov-4.802900_pt1 | contig 11364 bp, 8 predicted proteins | sample MGYA00375131_ERZ795047 | MGnify/ENA primary metagenome ERZ795047 (study PRJEB30176, sample SAMN05720228) | activated sludge metagenome | isolation source: Anaerobic digester | place: Japan | collected 2015-05-20 ... | reverse complement strand
GAGAACGGTTCGAGTTCGAACAGAAACTGGGGAGTTTGAATTTTAGCGTACCCTGGGCCTGTGAATAAAAACAGCGATCAGTCATCGACCGCAACCGTTCAGCGATCGGACGGTTCCAACGCACGCATCCTGCCCGAAAGCTGATTGTTGATGGATGATCGCTGTTGCCCGTCGTCCGTCTGAGATATCACCTCCGTCTCCGCCGGTTTCCTGGGGAGTCGACCAACCCAAATTCCACGTATAGGAGACGCCCACTCCAACCCCTGGATCCCAGGACGCCCGTTCCGGAACAAAATCATGCGATCAGCCGGACGCATTTTAGCGACCCAGGGGGCAAAGGCTTCATCGGCGTACCAGTTCCACTGGATGCCACGCAGAATCTTCAGGTCGTCTTCAGGCATCAGCGTCGGCTCAAACCCCATAATGTACCGCCATTGCCCGTGGGGGTTGTCGAAGAACGTGTTGTAAAAAACCTGGGAAACGTCGCTATAAACGATCCCACCCGGTTCCGGCAACATCTCCCGCAAATTTGGGTTTTCCTGCGATAAACGCGGCCTGGTGAGGGATCTTGTCCATCTCCCCCCGATGTCGCTCGTGAGGTTGACAAACAGAAAGCCCCCCCCGACCAGGGCGACAGCGAGGCGTTTGTTGGAAAAAATCGGCAGCTTTCGCTGGGCTACTTCATCCAGTTCTCGCGCGCACCAAGCCAAGGCAGCCACGAGCCCCCAATCGGTCCAGAACCGCATGACGGTAAACCCCAGCAACCAGCCGAGACTCATCAGAATGAATACCGGGTCTCGAACGATTTTCTGGCTGTCCCACTCGCCACGAGCCCAGCGCCACAGCAACACCAGAAGAATGGCTAACGGCAGCGTGCCTTCCCCTGCATAGGATTGAAATTCAGTCACCAACATGTGCTGCAAGGGGCTGTCGAGAAAAGCGCGCTGAGAATGAAGCCACGCTTCCCAAATCAGCAGAATCGGATGCCCTGTCAATGAGGCGCCCAGTAGTATGCCCAGGACAAGAACGACGGCGAGCCGAAGCGCAGCCAGCCATTCACGAGCTAAAGCAAACGCCAGCAGCGGTATCAGAAACAGGTGCGGCATCCCATGAAACCAGGTGCAGAGAGCAACCGCGACCAACAGCAGCACGAGCGTACCAACGGGAAGCCGTTCACTCTTGAGGCGAGGCCAGACCAAGCACAGGGTCAACACGACAGCCATGGTGAATATAAAGGGCCGACCCAGGAATATCCTCCCTACCACAAAAGGATCCGCTGCAATAGCAACATAAACCCAGACCAGGGGCCAGATCTCAGGGCGACGTAGCCAGGGGATCGGAGCAACCAGGAACAGTGTTGCCAAGAGCACAACGGAAAGGACCACAAGGTCTTCCTTGGTGCAGCCGGTCGCCTGGTAAACGGCGCCCAGGAACGAGTGCCATCCCGCGTGCTGATCGTCGAATACCAGAGGGCGCATCACAACTATCTCCGGCCAGCTCTTCTGCGTAACGGCCTTGGCTGCATGTCGCAGGGCATCGTCCGAAGGCATGAAGCCGTAGGAGATGATTTTCAACGAAGTGAGCAGAATCGCGCCAATGACGATGACCAGGACCAGAGATCGAGTAAGCGGGGGCCGGCGATCTTCCATACTCCTCCTTGACTCCGGCAGTGAACACTAGCACATGAGCCTGGACCCCGCAATCGTGCAGATGGTCCTTGATAAATCGAACCTTTTCGCCGCTGGATTCGTACCACACAATCAGACGGAGGAGAACTATGGGCTCATCGGTGTGGGGTTTATTAGCGCTTGGACCAATCCTGCTTTCCGCAGCCTGCGGGCTGGAGTCAATCGCCTGGCAGGGGATTGAAGACCCGGTAGATAGGACTTTTGAGGTAAGTCCCGGGGGACAATTGACGGTGGAATCAGATTTGGGCTCGATTGAGGTGCGAACCTGGAATGAAAACCGTGTTGACGTTCACATTATGAGGGCGGCAAATACTTCCGATCCGGCACGCGCTAATGAGATTCTGAAGGACATCCAGATCGACATGAATCAATCCGCTAACAGCGTCGATGTGCGTGTACGAACGCCGGGCGGGTGGTGGAACCGCGGGAGGAACATGAGGCTGGAGTTTCAAATCACGGTTCCTCAGTCTTTCAATGTGGACCTCCGAACGTCGGGCGGCGGGATTACCGTGACCGATTTGGAGGGAAAGGTAAACAGCCGGACTTCCGGCGGGGGATTGCATTTCGGCCGCATTCAGGGCCCCGTTTTCGGTCGAACCTCTGGAGGAGGCATTGAGCTGCAGGCTTGCACCGGCACAGTGGATGTCGAAACCTCCGGAGGAGGAATCCAAATCGGCGATGTGGACGGGGACGTGACGGCCATGACTTCGGGCGGTCCGATAACCATTCAACGGGCCAGGGGCAATGTGAAAGCGGGAACCTCCGGCGGAGGTATTCGGGTTGACGAAGTGCAGGGGATGCTGGATGCCTCGACCTCGGGTGGAGGAATTACCGCCACGATCTCCGAGCAACCGCAAGGAGACTGCCGTTTAGAGACATCGGGCGGCAGCATAAAGGTACGGCTTGCCGAGAATGTGGCGGTCGATCTTGATGCCAAAACCAGCGGCGGACGGGTCAGGACCGATTTCCCAGTAACCTCGCCAGTCGAGATAAAGAAGGATTCGATACGCGGACCGCTGAACGGCGGAGGACCCGCATTAATACTGCGTACCTCAGGGGGCGGTATCGAGGTAGATAGAATGTGAGCGTTCCCCAAAAACCTGATCCGCATGATCCGCGATCCGCGTGATCCGTGTAATCCGTCCTATTGCGGGCATGCCCACGGACAGGACGGATCACACGGATCACGCGAATCGCGGATCATTGTCCCAATCCCACACTGGCTCCTACCCTACAACTCGTTCCGCATTCCCGGTAACATTGTCTGAAGGTCTTTCTCTTCAAGCAATTCGAAAGAATGCAATGAACCAGCGATTTGAACCGCTTCTCCGTGCTTCCGACGCTAAACAGTTTGTCGCGCTTTTCACGGAATTACAGGAATCGTATGCCAGCATCGATGCCCTGTTGGCCGATCTCGTATCGGCACTCGCTCCATCACTGTACGAGCCAGTCTACGATCACGATCCGCATGGTTTCTACGGTCTGACTTGTGCCGCGATAGTCGAAAGCGCCCTGCCTGAGACCAACCGATGGCGACCCTTCGCTCAACAACTCTGGTCACTGAGGAAACAGAGAAGAAGGATTGCCCCGCCTTTCGATACCTCTCCGGTCCCGGGCAACTTGACACGTGAGGAGCGATGGGACCAGTTCAAGGCATCGTTGCAACAGAACTTTCAGGAATCATTCCGCCTCGCCCGAAGCTTCCTGTGCAGTACGGAAGATCGCGACTATTTTCGCGCACGCTCCTTGATATTCGCCCTGGAAGACCTCGGTCTTGGCGGGCATAAGTTCAATTATCTGGCCCAATCCTGGCTGCTGGCCGAACGTCTCGGTCTCAAGCACGCAGCCGACTCCATTTTCGGGCCAATTCATTTGCTGGCGTATGGCGCTGAGGAAAGATCACCGTCGCATGCGATCACGGAATGGGCAGGATACAGCTCCCGGTTTGAGAACACTATGATCTCGCATTTCATAATGTTCGAAGAGCCGAGGGAAGCTGTCTCTGCAGTCGCACAGTTGACAAGCCGCACCGCGCTTGAGAGTGTCTTTGACACCCTGCTTCTGGCCGCCGCCCAAACACTGGTCTGCGCCGGCCGCAAAAGATGGCTGCCCGCAGTGCGTGCTTTTCATACAGCCTTTCTTTGTCGTGAATGTCTCGCCTGGTTCGATCCGAATGATCGACTTAAGGCGGCCTTGCTTACCGCTATGATCATAAACCGGGCAGCCAGAGACTCGGAGGCAGATCCGAAAGCCCCCGCACTCGACGAGACCATCCAGAAAGTCTGTCCGACTGATCCCTTCAACGTTCTGAAAAGCGTGATCAGCCATAGCGATCCATATGCTTCAGCTACGGCGGTTTATGCGATTCTGGGAATGGACGCGGAACGGCAGCAGGATTTGTTTCAGACCCTGATGGGGCAGGCTCTGAAAAACGACGGTGACATCTGCTGGGGGCACGATATTCTGTTTGTCTATGAGGCCTGGACCACGTATTTGCGCTCCGAGTTGCCGCAACGCGACCTCTTTCCCGCTACGGCCGGCTTTTTCCTCGGCCAGGTACTGAAGAGCTTTGAACTGGCTGCAGAATACAAAGTCTGAGCCGGCGGGCTGATCCATGGGTAATTTCGACCGCATGGGTCAATTCACAGCCTCGAACAGCTTCACGTCGCCCCAGCTCTGCTCAATGTCACCAGACAGAAGTGCTGCAGAAGAGCGAAGCTCGGGCGGACAAAGAAGGTGAAAGAAAACAAAAACCGGCAGATCCATCCTCAAATCGAAATAGCGCAGAACAAATTCGTTTTCGTTTCTCTTCCAGTGTTCCAACAGGTCCAGGAAATTCCTAACCGTCCTGTATTGGTTGACGACCATAACCCTTTCGGCGTCCGTTCGGCCTGCGACAGGATAGCGGGTTAGCAGGGTCGATTGTACCGGTTCCCGGTCGACAAGAGCACGAAGCTCGGGATTATCGATCCAATCGCGCCAGAAGGAGTGGCGAGCATACTTGTCTGGGTCAACCAGCTCGAGCGCCCGAATCAAGGTTTTCCATTTCTGAGATGCCGGGGCTAGTTTCACTTCCTCCAAGCCCTGCGCCGAGAAAAGCGTACCGAGGATCAGCCGGATCCGAGCCGGGAACGAGCTCCTGGCCGGCATCGAGAATTCACGAATTATCCCGCTTTGGAGAGCCATACGTAGAAGACTCCGGAGCCTCTCCTCTCCAACTTCTTCTTCCACGGACCACGTCCAGAAGTCTGTCTGGCTCAATCCCTCTCGATCAGACACTTCTCGGCTGACCAGCTTAAGAAACTGTATGCTGTCCCAGTTATGAGTTGTCTTCTCGAATGATTCCGATTCCTCGATAACGATATCGCCGCTCGGACCAATGGACACGATAGTCTTTCGCTCTCTCTCACGCACGCTTTTCAGCTTCAACCAGTCGAAAAGCCCGAACTGAATCGAGAACGATTTCTTCGTCACGAACTCAAACTTACACTTCGCCTGCAGTCCAGGCGACGGGCTCGGCATTCGGCCTTCGAGCAACTGGCAGTAGCCTGGGCCAAAGTCCGTCGGTGAAATCTGACGCCACGTTGCATCCAGGATGCTTTTTTCCTTCTTCCACTGATTTCTGGAAAGCGCCAGGGTGATCCCCAGCCGTCGCGCCAAAGCCTCCTCGCAGATGCGGTTCAAGTCCGTTACCAGCGGCTCGCTGAGCCCTTCGGAAATAATATGAAGAACGCCGGGATCGGAAAGACCGATTTGTTGAATCCGAACCGGTTTCTTCAGTTGGACTCCCCACGTCACCGACGATGTGGCTTTGCGGGATCGGTCTTTCACGAGGTGAAAGGAGAGTCGTTCCCCCTGTCTTCTCAGCTGGAGAGAAAACTGGCCTTCCTCGCGCGCAACCAGCGATGCGCTCATGCCCGCCACGACGCCGATTTCTTTCTTAACCTTAACGAGCGGGAGGCGGCCAGGGATCGACCACGTCGGGTCGGTGCTCCAGGAAAACTCCGTCTCAACTTGAGCGTGCCCCTCCCAGCGCCAACGAATTACCTCCCGGTCACCGAGATTTTGCACTTCGGTAGGATCAAACGGATTTTTATATCGCTGCCAGGCAGCCTTCAGGGCGGACGCCACCGACACGTCTTCTGAGAAGATCGAAACCCAGGAATGGTAGAGTCTCGTTCCTGCTTTGAGGCCAAGCAGGAAAGGGAGTCCGTTTTCGGCGCTAACGGACGCATCCGCCCTTGCCTCTATGTCCCACTGAACGGCAAAGCACCCCGATGGAACCCGGAAGTTGCCGAGGAAGGCGTTACCGGCAAACAGCAAAAGCCCTCGAATGTCGCCTTGGGGCGTTACTCTCCACCGCAAGCTCCGACCCGCTTCGCCGACCACCGGATGACGCACTCTGAAGGAGAAGTCCCAAGGCTCATGTTGCTTGATGAGACTCAGCGGAAAGACATCGAGCGCGCCCCTAAAGGGGCCTTCACTCACTTGGACTTCCAGTTTGGATCCCTCGAGGAACCGGGAATAACCGCCTTCAAGCCGCCACTTCAAGGTGGGGCGAGCCATGAAGCGAAGGTTACATCGAAGCTGCGGATCTGACAAGGAAATTGAGCGGCGGGGAGGATAAGGGGCAGAGGAGTAGGGGGTAAAGGGGTAAAGGGGTGAAAGTCAAAAAGGGGTGGAGGGAAAAAAGAAGGAGAAGGGCGAAGAGTAAGGCGTTTGCCGTGATGCAGAACTGAGGAGGAGGGACGCTACTTGGTTGAGCTTATTTGGCCTCTGTCCCCAGCTCGTTGAGGCTGGTCGGCTGTACTTCCGAGGCAAGCGTCAGGCAGGTATGCCGGACCTTGGAAAAGACTTTTTCGAAATCAGCGTAGCTGGCGGCTTTCTCTCGTGCTTGCAGCCCGACCGACTGGCAGAGGCCAGGCTGCTCGATCAGTCGAGCCAGCTTGATAGCAAGCTCAGCGTCGCTTCCATTTTCGAAGAGGAATCCAGAAACCGGTTCTTCTATCACGTCGACGGCACCGCCGACTCTTGACGCAATAACCGCCAGACCAAAAGCCATGGCCTCCATTAGCGCGTTTGAGAGTCCTTCAGTGGCAGAAGGAAGCACGAAAACATCGGCGGCGTGATAGAAATCCTCGACGTCACGCCGCTCGCCCAAAAGAAACACCGATTTCCCCAGCCCCAGCCGCTCGATGAGAGTATCAAGCGCGGCGTACTCGGGGCCTCCACCAACAACCAGAAACCTGGCTTGAGATCGGGCCGAGTCGGAGAGCCGTGCCCAGGCTCGAATCGCCAGATCCACTCGTTTGAGCGCCTCCAGACGACCCACGTAAAGAAAGACAGTGGTGTTTGCAGGCAGATCCAGCTTATTGCGCGCAGCCTGTTTCTGTTCCGGAGTGGCGACCTGGCAGGACGTCATATCCACTCCATTGGGGATGCGCACGACCCGCCCCGGGTGAATACCGAGATCAAGCATCAACTGTTCGACCTCGCCGTTCACCACTACAATTCGATCAGCCAGCCTCAGGAGCGGCAAGAAAGACCACCTCCTGAGTGGCGACGACAGCAAGGCCTCGTATGGAGCACGCCCGGTCCTCATTTTGATCACCGCACGTCCCCCGCATAGCCGGCGAGCAACCACCGCGATCCAGCCCGCCGCTCCAATGTCGTGCGCATAGAAGATGCTTCGACGGCCATGCCGAAGGAGGTGGCAGAGCCCCAGGAGCAGGTAAAGAGCAGACCCGACCCTGGTGCCTCCGCGGCTGCAGACCCGGTGGATCGGTACTCCCCGGTAAGAGTCGCGCCTGGAAAGGCCTGCTGGGTGGGCATAACTGTGGCGTCGGGCTAAAACCCGCACCTCCCGTTTATCTTCAAGGAGGGAGCGCGAGAGCATGTCGACCTGCGTTTGAGCCCCTCCCACCACGGGGTAATAGGTCGGAATAATCATCCAGACGCGAAGTGGGTTACTCAAGGAAGCCTCGGTCGGGAATTTTCGCGGTAGATGCTTACGAGTTTTTTCATCGCCCCTTCCAGCGAATAATGCTCGCAGACTTTCCGGAAGGCAGCTTCGCTCAACTTTTCACGGAGCTCGCTTGAAGTGATCAGGGTGACCAATCCTTCTGCCAGCGCTGCTGGATCCCCAGGGGAAACCAGCCAACCGTGGATTCCCTGCTCTACCAGTTGCGGGATACCGCCAACTGCCGTGGCGAGCACGGGAGTACGGGCCGCCATCGCCTCCAACAGGATCATCGGGAGCCCCTCCCAGCGCGAAGGAAGCACGACCAAGTCAGCAACTCTTAAGAGGAGCGGGATGTCCTCTCTCACTCCCAAAAAGGACACTTTGTTTCTCACACCCGCGCGGGTTGCGAATTCTTCCAGTTCTCTGCGCTGAGGTCCGTCTCCGGCGATCAAGAACCGGGTGGGGGGCAGCCCCCCGGACAATGAGGCGATTGCCTGCAGCAACACGTCAAGGCCCTTGACCGGAGCCAGCCGGCCGGCGAAAAGAACCGTCCGGTCCCGAGACTCAAGACCTAGCTCCTGCCGAACCCTCTCCACTTGTTCTTCGGGGAAATGAAAGCGAGCCGGATCCACGGCATTCTGTAAAACCCGGACTTTGTCAGTTATCGCCGGCAGCCACTGTATCAGTGCCTCCCTCACCTCCCCGGTTACCGCGAGAACCTGCGCATACTGGCGGTAAATCACCCTGTCGAGCAGCTTGAAAACGCGCCAGCGGCGTCGCCGGTTGTAACAACTATGTTCCGAAAAGAGATAACACGGTCCCGGGGCAAACCTGGAAGCAGCAGCCACGAACAGGCTGGCGGGAAAAAGATGCACGTGGACAATGTCATAATCTCCGGCCCGGATCAATCGCACCAAGGGCGAGATCACACGAAGATCGTACTTTCGCCGCATTCGATAGTGTTGAATACCCGGATCGCGAGCCAGGTCCCAAATTCTGATTCTCTGGCGCTCCAGCCGTTCGGCAAGAAAGCCGTTGGTGTAGATCGTGCACACCTCGACGTGATGGCCTGCGCCGTGAAGCTGACTAGCCCACGCCGAGACGAGCGATTCCGCTCCACCAGGCAGCAGGCTATTGATGACGTAAAGGATGCGGAGACAGTCGTGGGCAACAGCCTTTTCAGCGGTCGCTTCTTGATTGTGGTCGAGGGAAAGCGAAACCGAATGGGGCATTTTCAGGCTCGCAACTTAGCCATCCATCTGAGTCTTTCGTAATTTCTACGCACAAATGACCAGGTTTTGAGCCGGAAAACCAGTTTGGAGTTGGGCCGGTAGATGCTGATTCGCCTGAGTGTGTAGCGCGAGAAAGGGATTCCTGGTCGAGGGGGGGTAACCACGGCCGTGCGATATCCAGCTCGTTCCACCATCCCGATCAGTCGGGCGTCGAGGTCACCGCGCGGGTAACAGAAAGAGGAGACCTCGCACCCCAGCCGAGCCTCGAGTTCTTGTCGAGAACGGTGAACCTCTTCCCAACGCTGCCTATCTGAAAGGACCGTCAACCGGGGTGGATGAGTACAGGTGTGGGAGCCAAACTCAATACCGTGTTCTTTCATCTCGGCGATTTGGCTCCAGTTTAACGGGTAATACCAGGACTCTTGCCCAGGCGCCTGGATCTTCGAGGTATCCCACCAGAAGACATGTTTCTGCCCGACGTAGTCGGAGACCAGAAAGACCGTGGCGACGAAACCGTAGCGCTTCAAGATGGGAAAAGCCACGGTGTAGTTGTCGGCGTAGCCATCGTCGAAGGTAATCACGACAGTTTGCTCGCCGCGCTCGGCCAGGCCCTTGGCAAAGTCGGCGAGTGTTGACGAGCGGTATCTTTTGCGATGGAGCCAAGCTATTTGGCGTTCGAAATCGCTGGCCTTTACCGCCAACCCGTCCTCACGGTTATCGTTAATACTGTGATACCCCAGGATAAGGGGCCAATGTGTTTCGTTAGTCATCTGTATGCCCACCACTAAGGAGAATGGGCAAGGTGTTCTGGGATCGAAGGCTGCTTGGGGCTATCCTTGGGGGGAGAGCGGCCCCGCGAGGAAGAGCAATATCATGATCATCAGACCTACTGCGTAAGTCGGCCGGTCTTTGAAGGAAAACAGGATAGGGTCGTAAGTCATCTCACCTCTTCCAGCCAGGAGCCACATCCGGCTGGTCCAATACAGCAGGAGGGGGATTACCAGCCATAGAAACCGCGGATAACTGTAATGGATCTTCACGGCGTCGCTGTTAATGTAGAGCGCAAAAACCAGCACGGCCAGGTAGCCAGCGGCTCCGCCGAGCATCGCAACCGCCTCGGTGTCGCTTAATCGATATCCTCGACCATTGCTAGCGGCCGGTGATGCCGTCTCATCCGAACGGAGTTCCGCGTACCGCTTGAGCAGCGCCAAGCTGAGGAACACGAACATCGAGAAAGTCAGGAGCCATTCGGATACGGGTATGCCGGTTGCCAGCTCACCGCCGAACACTCTCGTGGTATAAAGCCCGGCCAAGACAAGCACATCCAGCACTGGGTACCGCTTAAGGCCGAGAGAGTAGCTGAAGGTGAGAAGAATATAAAAACCGACCAGGGCCGTAAAACCCGGCGAAACCAGGGCTGAAGTGGCCAAGCTGGCGGCGAAGAGAACGGTTGCCAGCCAAATTGCGGCCAAGGGAGAAAGATCGCCCGCGGCAAGGGGCCGTGTTTTCTTCTCGGGGTGTGCGCGGTCTGCCGCGAGATCCGTCAGGTCGTTCACGGTATACACCGCCGAGGCACAGAGGCTGAAACTGACGAAAGCCAGGAGCGCCTGGCCCACAGCCCAAGGATCAAAAACCCGATGAGCGCCGATCAAGGGGAGGAAAATGAGGGTGTTTTTGACCCATTGATATACCCGCATCTGCCTGATTAGGTGAACCAACAGGTGCCGCTCTTGCGAGAAGACGCGCACCACTGGCGCAATGCGCTCCACAGTCTTCATGAGTCTGGCCGAGGATCCGACCACGATCGCCCCGGCCGAACCTCTCCAGACTGCCAGGTCCCTGGTAGAATCCCCAGCGTACTCAAAACCTTTTGGACCAAACTGCTGAGTAAGCTCGCGGAGCTTCTGATCCCCAGCAAGATTGGTGAAGCGATCACTGGCGAAGTAGCCTTTGAAAAGCGGGATGTCGGCAAGGATCTGTTCCGCGACCCGGCGATTAGCAGCCGTTGCCAAAAAGATGGAGCGCCCGTTGGCCGCCTCTTCCTGGAGATATTCAAGCAGTGGCTGTCTGATCGGCAAGGACGAAGTAGGCAATTGCACGTGAAGAGACAGCTGTTCCTTGAAGAAAGCCTTTCCCCGGAACAACCAGGCAATCAGGTGGAAGATTTTGCCCGGCTGCCGCTTCAGAAAGACAAGCAGCAGCTCAAAAAGAGTGTCAGTGTGAAGCAGAGTCCCATCGAGGTCAACGCAAAGGGGAGGTTTCTTGGCTTGAGACTCGGCTCGTGGGTGCGGGGTGAGGTTAATCGGGGTTGACATAGAGTAAAGCGGGGACCGGACGGTCGCGGACAACCGGTTAGTGCTCAGTTGTCGATGATCGCTTGCGAATACTTATTTGACCCAGGTAACCGTCTACGGTAAGCCAATCGTTCTCGGCCACCCGGCGGGTCAATCCCGGGACGTTGAAAACAGCCGGAATCCCGTAC
>ERZ795047.4717-NODE-4717-length-11384-cov-4.681967_pt1 | contig 11384 bp, 9 predicted proteins | sample MGYA00375131_ERZ795047 | MGnify/ENA primary metagenome ERZ795047 (study PRJEB30176, sample SAMN05720228) | activated sludge metagenome | isolation source: Anaerobic digester | place: Japan | collected 2015-05-20 ... | reverse complement strand
GAAGTACTTTTTATTTGTAACAATTGTGAATCCAATGAAATTCTATACAAAGACGGTGTTTTCGTCTGCCCACAATGCTTCTACCCTGGAGACAATTTTGAGTGTATGAGATGCGGAAACAGACGAGTTATAGGGACATTTTCTAACTAGACTACATCGGGCAACTACCCAATATTTGAATAAGGAACTCATGGAGTATCATTTATCCTTTATCCCTGCGCAGTTTCGGATTCTGCAAAATATCTTTTTAAAATCAGACTTGCGGAATAATGGTCATCAACGCGCCTTCCCTCTTGTGACACTCCTACATTAAGCATCACTACAGAAGCCTCTTTGGTGGTATAAAATTCATTTATAAACTCAACTGGAATTTTAACCCTAGATTTGAGTAGCTTTACAAACTTTCTAACCTCTATTGATTTAGGAGTCTCCTTATTATCCACAGTAAGCGGCAAACCCACAACAATCTTGGATACAGCGTACTCTTTTATCACCCTTGCAATCTCGGATATTGCTGTACCAAAGTTCCTTGCAGAAATCACGCGAATGGGCGAAACAACGCCTGCTCTACCAAAGGCTAAACCTATCTTTGAAGACCCGTAATCAATTCCCAAGACACCAATGTCCTCACTAGAGGGAACAATAGGACAAGCTCTTTTGGAATGAACTATGGAATCTGCGGGCATACTAATTACGATCCACCAACTCTATAATTATATTGTCAAAATTCTGGGGCACTTTCTGAAGAAAAGGTAAATTAGGTACTAAATTTAGTTCATAAGTCTCAACCGAAGGGAGCTGTCCCAAAATTCTGGTTGCATCGGGAAGACTTTTACCAGAAAGATCCTCTTTTAGTTTCTCAAGGTTGATTATGGGTCTAACTGTAGTTTTTGCAGTAACTTGTATGTCTGCACTTGTACTTGTAACAGCAGTGCTATCACTATTACCTAAAGAAGTAGCCCGTATGTCTATTTTTTCCCCAGAAGGTTCAAAAGATTCGGGAACAAGAGTGGAGATTAATTGCAAAACCAATTTTTCTAACAACCTTTCAGAATAGGAAAGACCTGTGGCTGTAGCGGATTGTTTTACACTAAATGAGGATACTTCATCACCAACCTTTGCACTTACTTCAGGCTCCCCATACGAAACACTAGAAGATCCGTCTATGTACTTATGGTCTCCTTCAACGGAATTTGCAAGACTTTGCGAGGATTTCTCAACTAATTCTCGCCTAGCTTCGGTTAGGGCAGAGTTAATATCATCTTCAGAAACAACTTTTATTGTTTGGCTAGAACCACCCGTAAAATCAACAGAACTTTTTGCCACTAGTTCAGTTTTCTTATAATTGCTAAACTCCATTGTCTCGCCTTTTTTTATATTGTATTTGGAACCAATCTCCAAAGCAGTTACATCAGCGCTCTTTTCGCCAGGAACCATTACACTTGCAGGATCCTCTGGGTCTTCATAGGAGACAGAAGGAACCGTAACATCCGAGGTCAAAGCATAAACTAAGTCATCAAATTCTAACTTCGTCCCTTTACTTAATGTTATTTCAGATTCAGTACGATTATAAATTAACACCTCTCCCGAAGCCTTCTCTCCTTCCAATTTTTCACCTGTGGCATCCTTAGTTATTTCTACATCAAATGTTTTAGAAACCTGCCTTCCTTTAATCGCTTTCTTTTCAGGATCTATATCTTTTGTCAAGTTAGCGTCCACCACAACAGAGAAACTCCTTGCCAACGGGTCTGACTTAATAACAAGCTTTACATAGGCCTTATGCATATTTAGTACTCTTGTGAAAGCAAAAGCACCGCCTCCCAAAAACAGAAATATAATAATAAGAGGAATAACACCCATTTTAGGATGAAATCTTGGGAAAGATATTTTTGGGAATTTAAAAAAAGCAAAGAAATTAGTTATTTTTCCAAAAACTCCCGCGGAAGGAACTTCCGTAGCGCCAATCAAGGAGTTCTCAGCCAACAAAGAGTCAAATTCAGTGGATTCCCCATTGGCGAGTTGCGAAATAATTTCTTGACCATTTTTAGAATCGGTGGAAAAGGTTACAGACTTTCCCAACTTCTCCAAGTTTTTCTTTAGAAATTCCAAATTTAGTCTATTTTCTAATATAAGAGATCCAGACGGAATAAAAACCTCAAAATCAAAATACGCTAAAACGGCAAGATCATTCAAAATCGTATATACATCTTTTCTTTCTTCTACAATATATTCCATCAGATCATTTTAAAATAGATGTTTCCCAAAGACAGGGGCAGAATCCACTCCAATAGGGAGGAAACTCCACAGATGTCCAGAATCTCTTCGGATAGGGATGCCTTTATAAATTCTGGAGGCGCCTTGAATGGCACAGACTTATACCAAACCTCCGTTCTTACCAAATCAACAAAATCAGAAATGTCAAAACCGCTCCCTGTTAAATAAACTTTTGAGGGAAAAGTTTTCACACCAGAAAATCCCAAAAAAACAGTTTCCAAACCCTCCAACCATACAATAGAAAACTTTTCTAAAACCTTTGAAACCTCAATTGATAATGCCTCGCTTAAACTTCCTGTTTGATATTTTCCTACTATTGCAATAGCCTCATCCAAATGCACAGATAATTTCCTACAAATCTCCGCGTAGAATCCAGATAAACCCAAATCTATATAATAGCATCCAACAAGGCTTCCCCCAAAAGCTACATATACAGTGGTCTTGGAAAAATCAAAATCTAAGATTACACAATTCTTATTATCGGGCAGGGAGTTAATGCTATCGTAAAAAGAATACCCTAATGAAGCAACACCAATTACTTGGATATTCACTTTCTTGGCAACTTTTTGAATAAAATCCAAATAGGAAGATTCAGCAAAAGAACCAAACCATGAGAGCTCCAATTCCTTTCCATCCAAACCAACGGGATCCTGCACCACCAAGTCATCAAGTTTCAATAATATCTCCGAAGAGGTTATAGGAATCAAATCCTCATCCATGTTTCCTTTTTGACTAATCAATATATCCTGCGCCCTAAATGTAGCGTTTTTCTCTGCCTGTTCGTAAAGCTCCTGAGTTTGTTCTTGTGTAATTTTGGACACTTCCACATTGGAATAACGCACTAAAGACATTAAATCAATGCAGTTTCTTGGGGAGAGACCAAACAAAGCCCTATCCGGAAGTTGAGGGAACTCGGTTTCCATTTCGGTTAGTAAAATATCTAGGGTTTGCGCAGTTTGGTCTAGGAGAGATTCTATAGGGTCAAAAACATTATCCAAAGACAAGTACTTTGATCTGGCAGCTATTATTTTAATTTTGGTATTTTCTGGAGGCGAACTGGAAAAAATTGGAGATAATTCCGAAGAAAAATTAGCAGGCGTTTCCCCCAAACTGCCCGCAGGAATCTGAAAATAAACAACGCTTACTTTGTAAGGGTCAAGCACTATGCCAAGGAAATCCTGGTTCTGTCGGATATTAGGTCTCTGGGATTTCTTTAAAAAAGGCAGTTTAATCATTAAGTTGATTATACAATAGGTAAATTTTGTTAGCTATTCATTAGGTCAGCACTAGATCAAGGAGTTTATGCCTTCGGGTGTTGAAGCCCCAAGCGAGGAGTCAGACAGACTATGTTCTGAAGAAAGTGGGTTATCACCTAGCGCCTCCAAAAAATCAGCGAACCAAGTGGTGTCCTGTTCTGGTAGATCTTCCCCAGTATCAAGGTCAATTGGGGATTCCACTAAAAAAACCCCCATATCTTGGATATTTAACGCACGACCTAACTGCATCAAATGAATGCGTAAGGCGTCCCATGCAACAGAGTCTTGTTCATCCCAAAGGGGATAACTTGATATAAATTGCAAGGTATCATATTCAGAACTAGTGCCATTATGTAGAAAAAGCGCCATCTGCTCATACTCTGCAACTACATCGGACAGTGCTTCCCTATACTTTTCTAAATATTCCTCACCACCAAAAGTTTGACCAGAAACACCTTCTGCCTCTTCCACTATTCTCCTAGCTCTTGCAGCATATTCGTGTTCCTGTCCATAGGTACAAATAAATCGCCTATAGGCATTCATCAATTCCATTTTCATCTCTTCATACTGAGGGTTTAATGATTCAGGAACAGGAACACTATCAAGAACATCTTGCATGGCTCCACACTCCAGTTGCAAATCAAACCAGGTTCTAAATATATCAGGGGTACCAAGGTCACTAAGACCCCTGGTTACATGCAAATCATCCCTTTCCTGCTGTTGTTTTGTGGACACATAATCCAATCCCGATTCCTCAAATGTTCTAAGGGTTTTAGAAAAAGCATGTTTCCAGCTCATATACTGCGTAGCCGACAGAGGCAACCATGTAGGTTTCCCATCTCTCAAAACAGGAACCTTATACCAAACTTCACCTCCTCGTATTTCCTGTTCAGCAGCTTCCAAACGCCAAAGCCACTCCTGCGCCTTTACGGGAGAGTTAACCATAAGATCATCAACTGTCCTTACTTCTTGCGCCACATATTTTATATCACCTGCTTCACCATACTTAAGATTATTATTTGTTTCCTCTACAACAAATATTGCGGGGCATGCAATCCTTACTGATTTTACTGTAGATCTTAAATGCCCAGTCTTAGGATCAGTTTCATGGACCTGCACCCTTCTATCAAGCCAATATACGGGTTGAGGAGTAGATGCTTCATCTACAACTCGGCTACCTAAAAATCTACGCGATTCCACAACTTGTTTTCTCCCAGCGGAATCAAAACCCCATGTGTTAAGGTAAACATCCTCTCCCTGATCTTCTCTTTCACGTATCCTAATTTTCAGAGCATGCATCTCCCGCTGAAAGCGGAGTTTATAAAAGGGTTCATCTCGTTCAGTTATTGCAACTGATTCCCTCTCTCTTATTGCCTCAGCGTCCAAACCACCTTCTTCAAGTGTTGCTCTCCTGGAGGAGCGACCCTCCCAAGGATAGTTTTCGTGGGAATATAACCCTGTTTTTTTAATTTCTGCTTGTATTACTCGTGAATAACGAATTCTTTGCTCAAGCACATGTTCCAAAAGCCCCTCATCTGTACGGATATCTCCTAGGCCCCGCAATACCTCTGCGGCATAAGTTTCAAATGGGGTTTTCAGAGCTCCCCCTATGGAAACTGAAGGAGTAGACCCTTCGAGGGGTTCCTCCCTAGAGGCTTTATATTGCTCACTTAGGTTATAAACTAACTCCATCACGGGAACAACACCCTCATCGCGATATACACCAGAACCCATTTCTTCGGAAACATCTAATAAGTGGTCCTCTACAACATTTTGCATTAGAATAAGGACGGACAGGATTCTGTCCTTGTAGGAGCCAAATAATATATCGTAGGAGTCACCATCTTCTGGGAAACCTTCCGCGCATAATGTTGTATTAACAGCAGTGCGCATTTCTTCTGATGGTTCTAGCTGGGCAAACATAGTATCCAGGGTTGCTACCGCCTCCGTATAACGAGTTCTCTCTCGGGCATCCGTAACCTTTGTCTCCAAGACAGCTTCAAAAATATCTCTTAGCTTAGGCCATTCCTCTTTAATCTTACAATCGCCTAACAAAAATTCCCGAACGGAAGCCTCAGGGCGATCCTCATAATCCTCGCGGACCTCTACATCCCGCAAGGGAGCTTCCGGGGCGAAAGTAACATCCCCGTTTATAGGCTTAGCCCTTTCCAAAGGTTCTCCAACCAACTGGGTCGCATTATTAGCATCGGACATACCTAAAATGGAATACTCCTCCTAGGAGGAATTGGAGCCTCCTTAACTTCATTTAACCCTGCTTTTTCATTAATGAATGCCTCAACCTCTTCAACGGGAACACCATATTTTTCTCGCGATCTTTTTCTTATTTCCATAGCTCTCTCGGGACTTTTATGGGAATTGACTTCATTCACTGCATCCCAATCCACCTTCATAGAAAAAGGCCTAGTCGGATGACCGCCCACTAGAAGCCGCGTGTAAAAGTTTCCTATTGGTAAGTTTATCAAATCACTTTGAGTAAAAGTGGGTTCAAATTGTTTTTCTATATACTCTGCGTCATCAGCACCTATTCTAAAAACAGCCATACTACCAACATTTCCAAAAACAGCCTCCTTAATCTTCTCATCTAACTGAGAAACAAATTGGTGCGCCACAATCAAATTCAATTTATATTTGCGCGCTTCCGAAAGAATTGTTGCAAAATCATCAGTGGCGAAGTTTTGGAATTCATCCACATAAAGATAAAAGTTGGGAAAATCTTCTTTACCTAATTTGGTAGCTCTAGCCAAAGCAGCTTGTAAAATCCTTGGCACTAAAAGTAACCCTATAAAGTTAGAATTCTCTTCGCCTATCTTCCCTTTAGAGAGATCTACTAACAATATCTTCTTTTCCGCCATAATCTTATGAAAATTCAGAGCTGAATGAGGCTGCCCCAACATATGCCGCATCGTTCTATCGGTTACAAAGCGGTCAAATTTAGAAACAAAATAACCCATCTTTTCTCCCTTATGATAATCGCTAGTATTGGCCATTTCATCTGTCCAATACCTCTTTACTAAAGGATCATCTAATTTTGGCAAAAAGGATTTGGCGTAATTTTCATCTATTAATATTCTTAATACGTCTACCATTGTACTTTCGGGATCGGCCATTGCGGTTAACATAACATTTCTAATGGCTCTCTCTAGTTGGGGGCCCATAATTCCCTGACGATTTGGATCGTATAATTTATATAAAAGCCCTATAAAAGCATTTATGGTCATGTGTTTCTCTTCTTCGGAATGGGCTTCCAACATATTTAAACCTATGGGGCGTTTATCATCGGAAGCATCAAAAAGTATTACATCGTCAATTCTATGCTCAGGAACTTTTTCCAAAATATCGTCAATGTCACTACCATGGGGGTCTATAAAGGCTAAACCCTCTCCATTCTCCATATCCTGCAAGGCTAACGTTTTCATAAACTCAGATTTTCCCGTACCAGTTTGCCCGATTATATAAAAATGCCTAGTACGGTCTTTTTCCTTCATATAAACTTTCTTTTGCTTTCCCCTAAATTCATTTATACCCAAATAAAGCCCCTCTTCGGGAACATCCTCTGGGGCAGGGGCTCGCCTAGCTTTTAACCATAAAATGCCTGGTGTTTTTACATTTTCACCGGGAAAATGGAAAATTGTAGCAAGTTCGGCTGTATTTAGTACAGAAACACTTCTATAAAGGGGTATGTCAAAAATGGGAATACTTAAACTTATTGCGTCCATCCTTCTGTAGATAAAATTATCTATAGTATTTCTTGCCTTAGGATTTACTTTCTTGAATTTATTGTATTTAACATCAGTAAACTGCTCAAAGGATGTGACTATATTTTGAATGTGTTCATCAGCACGCATTTTGTTTTCGGCTATGGCAACAATTCTTATAGAAACATCAAACCCTGGTTTTGATATCTTCTTTTCTACTCCCTCCGTAAAAGATGTATCAACCTTTCCCCCCTTTTCGGGATCAGAACTTTTTCTATTTACTCTAGCAACAAATCCAGTACCTTGTCTTCTCCAAGAATTCCCCGCAGCCTGTATTAAAAATTGAACGGCAATGACATCTTTTTCATTTAATTTAGTCATAGAAGATGTTAATGTGCTTAAACTATCAGTAGCCAAATCTTCATAAACAGTGATTGGATAATAAGGCACCCCCGAAAGTTTTAATTCAGCAACAGAAGTGAAGTCGCCCCTATCCCAAACTTCATTAGGGTCGATCAGATCAATTTCTGCCTCGGGATATGCACCGTTTATTTTCTTCTCAACAGCCAGAGCCAACTCATCAGGAACTACAACATAAAAACCAATACCATTTTCCTTGGCAACGATCTCAAACGAGATGGCATATTGTCCCTTCCATAGAGCAGACCACCAACTCCTTTTAAAACCCCATAAGCTCGCAAAGAACTGCTCCGCCGCATTAATTTCTGTTTCGCTTGTAGACGGTAATTTTATATGCAAAAACGTGAGATTAAATTTATTTAGGTCACTTACCTTTTTTCTCTTCCGACGCATCAAAATTGCCACAGAAGCAACTATTGCCCCAACAAGAAAAAGCGCATACACTCCCACCCAAAAGACCACATAAAGAATTTGATTAAGATTTAACAGATCCATGCTTATCTATAACTCCCTGAATAAATTCGCCTTCTTCTTTGTCAGCGTATGCCGTTGTAGGATCCATATCCCCAATTGTCGTAATAGGCTCTGGCTTGGGTTGCATCCGTTGATCCACCGTCCTCCCTAAAGATCTTGACGGAATAGGCGTGATGGGAGATGCATCCTCATCTAATGCTTTTGGCTTTGGGGCTACAATCTTGGGTTTGGCTTCTTCTTGCTCCTGCGATTCCTCAGGCTTTGCACGCTCATAATAAGGAACAGACTCAGAGGATGAACTTGAAGCTGAGAGGCGATCCAATCTTTTTGCAAAAGAGACTAAGTCTTTAGGTGTATCGGGAACAGCCCCATCATTAAAAATACCAGTCGGTGCTGAATTATCCGTAGAAGCAGGATTTGAAGGTACACCCACACCAACAAAATCATCGGCATTATTTTGTGTGTTCTGTGTAGCTATATCCCAAGGATCGGACATAAATTATTTCCTCTTGGAATTCATCTCCTTACCCTCTAAACCATCCTGTAAAGAGTCAACATAAGGTTTTGCTCTTGCTTTTATATCATCTATTGCAGGGTTAACTTCGGCCTTAATTTCCTCATATTTTACCTTTCCTGTAGAGACAGCCTTTTCAAAAGCCTCCTTTAAATCCTGCGCTTCTTTGGAAAGCTTTTTCCGTGTATCGTCTCCTTTTCTAGGAGCAAATAAAATACCTAGCACTGCTCCAATCCCCATACCCCATAAGAATTTACTTCCTTTTCTTGTCATGTTTTCCCTCCTCTTCTACATCTTCCTCAAAGATGTCACTTAAAGTTGTTATTGACTTAACAGTATTGAAGCCCTTAATAAGCCCAAGAGCCAACGTCCCAAATTTAAAAACAGTCCCTACAAGAGAACTAGAAAGTCTATTTGTGTTTTCCAAAATATTATTAAAGGCTTTAAAAATCTTGCGGGTTTGGAAAAAAATAAAGATTAAAAAACCCAACCAAATCACAAAATTTATAATGAGAAGTGAAACCAAGACGGTTATTAGTGTTTCTGTTGTCATAGGCAGTAAATATTAAATAATCTAAGAAAAGTATAACATAGATTTAAAACCATATAACTCAAATCCGTGTTTTTAATAATAAAAAATTTATGGGGTCACAATCTCGTCTAAAACTTCTGGAGTAGACATATCCTTAGGCATAACCTCAAAATCCTCCTCATCCGTTTTCAATTTTTCGGGCGGTTCACTTATAACTATTTCGGGTCTATAGATTACAGTCAAAATCTCTTCCGACCTTTTCTCCAAGATATTTATAGAAGTTATACTTAGAGTATTTACTCCTTCCCTCAACCCAACCGATGTGGCAAAACTCCCGTCAGGCTTAAGCAAAACAACCTCTCCATTAATAAAAAGCGTAGCATCAATATCGGTTTTCCCCGTTATATCAACTAAAGAAGACTTTACAATTTCATTATCTTTAGGGTGAGTAATAACTAATTCGGGAGGGCCTTGATAATTCTTATAGGCATAAAACAGATACCCAAAAAAAGTCAAAAGAAGCAAAAAAGAAACGCCTATGACAAGACCTTTTGCTGTTATTGTAACGCGGGGTTTTATTTTCCTTAGCTTCTTCTCTCTTAACACAGGGAAATCCTCTGGGAATGCGTAACCAAATTCCCGCCGCCATAAAGCCAAAATTTCTTCCACATTTAAACCCAACGCACTTGCGTAAATCTTAAGGAAACCTCTCGCATGCGCGGAACTATCAAAAAGGGAATAGTCATTTTCTTCTAGAGCCTTAATATACTTTGGATGAATTTTTATTTTCTTGTACAAAGAATCCGGTGTTTGGCGAAGTTTTTTTCTCTGTGAAAGGAGTATCTCACCTAAATTTTTCATATTTTATATTCTAAAAAGGAGTTTCTTCAAATGATTCCAAAGAATCGCGGTTAGAAACAAGCACCTCACGGGGCTGAGAACCATTTTGGGGCCCAATAACACCTTTGGCCTCTAATTCATCCAAGATTCTCGCCGCTCTAGCATATCCAATAGAAAGCCTCCTTTGTAACAACGAAGCAGAAGCCTTTCCAGAGCTCACACAAATTTCTACAGCCTCCTCAAATAAATCATCAACCGCGTCTCCCCCAGACGAGACACTAGTGCCACTTTGTTCGGCTTTCTGTGCCATTTCCAAAATTTCCTCCTTATACTCAGGTTCAACACCCTGATCCTTCAGATACTTTACCAAGGAATTTATTTCTTGTTCAGAGACCCAAGCACCTTGTAACCTAAGAGGCTTTGAAGCATCAGGAGGTACAAAAAGCATATCACCTTTACCTAAAAGCTTTTCAGCACCAGGCTGATCAATTATTACACGCGAGTCAATTTGGCTGGAAACATTAAAAGCAATTCTACACGGAATGTTTGCCTTTATAATACCAGTAATTATATTTGTGGAAGGCCTTTGAACCGACAAAATTAAGTGAATACCGACTGCGCGAGCTAATTGAGCCAAACGAATTATGCTTTTTTCCACAGCAGCAGGATCTGCGACCATTATTTCTCCTAACTCATCTACAATGATTACAATGTAAGGAAGCGCCTGAAAGCCTGATTTCTCATTATAAGAATCTATATTCCTAGCATGAGCACTCTCTAAAAGTCTGTATCTCCTCTCCATTTCTATTACCGCCCATTTAAATACGGCGGGGGCTTTTTCTACATCGGTTATGACAGGGTTTAAAAGATGCGGAATATTATCATAATAAGTAAACTCAACCCTTTTTGGATCAACCAAGATAAATTTAACCTCCTGAGGGGTTGCCCTAAAAAGTATGGAAAACAGAAGCGAATGCAAAAACACCGACTTTCCAGAACCCGTAGCGCCGGCCACTAACAAATGGGGCATCTTTCCTATGTCATAAACATAAACTCTTCCTCCAACATCTTTTCCCAAAACAATACCTAATTTGGAACTCAACCCTTTCATAGAATCCGAGGTCAACAGAGTTTTAAAAGGTAATATAACTCTATTGTTATTAGGCACTTCTATACCTATATAAGGCTGTCCTGGAATAGGCGCCTCTATTCTAACCGAACCTGTTGGAGAAGAAAGTGCGCGAGCCAAATCAGACTGCAAGTTAACTACTTTGGATATCTTTGAGATCGGAAGAGCGTCGTGCAGGGAAAGAGTGTCTTGCTGTGTGTAGATCTCGGTGGTCGCCGTATCATTAAAA
>ERZ795047.4713-NODE-4713-length-11392-cov-9.487519_pt1 | contig 11392 bp, 7 predicted proteins | sample MGYA00375131_ERZ795047 | MGnify/ENA primary metagenome ERZ795047 (study PRJEB30176, sample SAMN05720228) | activated sludge metagenome | isolation source: Anaerobic digester | place: Japan | collected 2015-05-20 ... | reverse complement strand
ACGTCGCTCACTTCGTTCGCTCCTTAAAATGACAAAGAAAAAGTGTCATTCTGAGGCCAAAGGCCGAAGAATCTCTCGCGAATGCGAGAAATGAAGAATAAGGTTTGAAATTTATGAAGTTGATCTCCGTAAACTTTCTCAAAAAAATTCATACAAGATTTAAGATTTAAGATGTAGATTTGAGATTTTATTTTTGAGATTTGAGATTGTTATGAGATCCTTCGTCGTTTCACTCCTCAGGATGACAGAAAAGGAATGTCATTGCGAGCGAAGCGAAGCAATCTCTACCGAAGGTAGGTACCTTAATAAGGTATCAATTTTCTATTAACCCATTAACTCGTTAATTCGTTAACTCGTTAACTAAATTTGCGCTGTCGTTAATTTAATTTTTGACTTTTAAAGCTTTATCAAGTATGATTATAAAACTTTTATACCTTATATAAACTTTTTAGGTCTTAAATCCAGATTAAATAAATCTAATCAACTATGAAAAATACTATTAATTCTTCTAATTTAGAAAAAGGAATTTTAATAAAGGTTGAGGGCGAAGTTTGGGAAGTTTTGAATAAAGAATTTTTTAAACCCGGTAAAGGAGCGCCAGTTATTAGGACAAAATTAAAAAATATCTCCACTGGTAAAACCAAAGAGGTTAATTTTCGCAATAACGAAGAATTTCCTGTAGTGGAGTTAGAAATTAAATCAGCGAAGTTCTTATACTGCGATCGGCATTCAGTTGTTTTTGAACTAGAAAATAAAGAAAGGGTAAATTTACCCTTAGAAGAAGTTGAAGACAAAATTAAATATCTCCCTCAAAACAGCGAAGCTAATATCTTGTTTTTGGAAGAAAAACCCTTTGCCCTTCAATTGTCTCCAAAAGTTAGCTTAAAAGTTGTTGAAGCTCCGCCGGCTTTAAAAGGCAATACTGTTTCCGGAGCAACAAAAACCGTAAAATTAGAAACTGGATTAAAAATTAATGTTCCTATTTTTATTTCCGAAGGCGAAAAAATAATTGTTAACACCGAAACTGGTGAATACGTCGAACGAGATAAAAGCTAATTTTATTTAATTGCTTCCGCTGTCCGGGGAGTTTTAACCCATAAGGGTTCTTTTTGTTTGCGGATAAAATGCTTAAAGAAGGCGCTGACAAACGGCAAAGGATACAAAAAGAGCACAAAAGGAATAATAAAGAACATTTCTAATAAAGTTTTGCCTATATTTCCCGCTAATTGCCAAGAGATTTTCGGTTTAGCAATATAAGAACGATAATGGAAGAAAAGCAAAGCAGTCATTATCAAAAGAGGAAAACTAATAATCGAAAACAGCGAATTTAAAAATTCTTTACCAATCATTAAAAAAGAAGCGGAATAAAAAGTATTGAGAAAAGAAACTACTAATAACACTCGAATAAAAGAAATTATTAGAGAAAAAGAAGAAAGAGCCGTGATAGCAAAATAAATTAACCATTCTAATGGCCCATAAGCAATTAATTTATAATAAAGCTGTCGGGCTTTTGTTTTGATTTCAGGATTTTCATTAGGGTCTTTCACCATTTGAGATAAATCAGCCAAGACTTTCATTTGACCTAATCCCCATCTCTGTCGCTGATGAAAATAAGATTTAAAATTTGGCGGTGTTTGTTCAGAAGAAGCCAAAGGCAAAAAAATTGGCCAGATATTTTCTTTTAAATATAAACGAGTTCCTAATTCTAAATCTTCGGTAATGGAATCCAGACGAAAACCACCGGCCTGAATTAAATAATTAGTTTTGACAAAAAAATTAGTGCCGCCCAAAAATGGCAGCCAAGTTAAAATCCAAGGAAGAAAATATTCATGGGTAAAGGCCTGTCCCAAAGAAATAATTTTAGAAAAAGTTGAAATAGAGAAAAAGTTTCGGCACTGAAAAATCGGCATCTGAAAAAGAACTTTTTTATTGTCTTTTAAATATTCATAAGCCACTGATAAAAGGCAATTCTGATGGGGATAATCGTCAGTGTCAAAAAAAGCGCAAAAATCGCTTGAATGAAAGGAAGTCAGCGCATAATTAAGGGCTCGGCCTTTAGTAGAAGGCACTTCTTTAAATAGCTGACGGCCAAATAACTCACCGTCATAATCATAGGGAATTTCTAAATGGTGAATCTTCAATCCTTTTTTCTCCTTGGTTAACTCTTTAATGGCGTTTTCTACTTCTTCCTGAGTAATAGGCTGGTTATTAACTCTTTTTTGTCTCTCTTTCTCATCAGTGATCACTACTATTTCCATCTTGTCCAAGGGATAATTGATTTGAGCTATTCGAAAAAGAGTGCTTTTAATAACCAAGGCCTCTTCTCTTGCCGGAATAAGAACAGTAAAAGAAGGCAAAGAAAGGCCTTTTTTCTGAGCTAAATTTTTAACTTCTTCAATAGTTAAATCGCTAAAAAAATTTTTCTTTTTTTGCCATTTTTTCTGATTAGTAAGAAAAACAAAAGCCATCCTAAGAAAAAAAATCAGGGCGATAACTGCTACTATTTTTAAAATATAACTTTGAAAAAAAATATTAAAAGACAAAAAATATCGGCCAAGGGGGTTGTCAAAAACCCCTTGAAGCATAGGCAAGGATAAACTAAAATTAAACATATTAACGAGGATCGATTTTTAAATTATCGCCAAAACGACGGGGAATAATATGAACATGAGGACGATGCTCAACTTCTGACTGGGCTGCTTTGCCTTGATTAATTAAAAGATGATAACCATCGGCTTTTAATTCTTTTATTTCTTTTTCGGCTAATTCTCTGGATATTGACATTAATTTCTCCCATTCTTTTTGAGGCATTTCTTCCACATTAAAATAGTGGTTTTTGGAAAAAACCACTAAATGGCCTTCAGTAATTGGGTTAATATCATAAATAGCCAAAAATTCATCGTCTTCGTAGTATTTCTTGGCTTCTACTTCACCAGCAATAATTTTACAAAAAATGCAGTTAGGATTCAGCATAAACCTTAAAAGTATTCTTATTATACCTATAATAATACATTTAGGACTAAAAAGCAACCGACTGAGTAAGTTTTCAGTTACCAATTAACGACTTGCGATGTCGTTAATTTCTAACGACTTGCGATGTCGTTAATTTCTAACGACTTGCGATGTCGTTAATTTTCTTAATAAAAAAAGGGGGCAAGGCCCCCTAAAGCAACTGATAAGCGACATTTTCTTCTTCGTCAACTTCAAAATCATCAAAAACAATAGGAATTTTCTGCTGAAATTTTTGTAATATTTTGATGAAAATTTCTCTTATCTGAGGATGAGCGTCTCGGGCGCAACGAAGAGAAAAAATATGACGCCATTCTCTTAAATTAAAAGTGCAATAAATTTCTGTTTTTAAACAGTGAGGTAAAATGTTTCTGGCAATTTCCGGCGGAACACCATTAGCCAACAAATCTTGATAAGTTTTTTCAATTTCGCGAATAGTTTTTAAAAATATCTTTTTATTTTGCCGGTTGTTTTTAATAATATCCGGCAAAATAATTTCTATTCCTTCCTGATAAGCGCAATATCTGGTTGATTCTTGGGTATAACTAGCAATCCGATGCCGAACAATTTCGTGAGAAATTCCCCGATCGCAAATGATTTTCACGGTAATTGAGATATGCTCCAAAACTGATTCATGACCAGATTTAATTAATCTTCTAACAAATTGCCGGCTGGAATTAACGGTGATTTTGCCTTCACTTTTGTGGCTAACCCGGCCTATTTTTTCTAATTTCTTCAACATCGCTTCACCATTAATCCGATCAATAATCTGAATTCTTGGCTGAACAATCCTCATTTTGTTTACCTCCTTTTATTTTGATATTAAAGAGCAAAACTTATTCCGAATATACAATAATTTTTCATCTCTGTCAATTTTTGTTGGCAACAATAAACAAGAACAAGTTTTCAATTACCAATTAACGACTTGCGATGTCGTGAATTTGATTTTGAGATGAGGGATTTGTTAATTAAAGAAAACGATGAAGAAGATTAAATTTTGAATCAAAATAAAACTGAATAGTGCCATTGAGATCAGTCCGAAAAATTTCAGCCTTGATTTTATTCAATCTTTCCAGTAATTCAGGATGAGGATGAGAATAACTATTTTTTCCAACTTCAATCACCGCAAAATTTGGCTGAAAAATCTTTAAGAAATTTTCATCGGTTGAATATTTAGAGCCGTGATGGGCAACTTTTAAAACCCGGTAAAGGCAGGGAGAAACATCAATCAAAGGAATAATTTTTTTCTCTGCAGAAGTATCAATGTCGCCGGGGAAAAGAAAACAGGCATTTTCATTAGTGTAAAAAGCAACTAAGGAATTAGAATTAACATCTGATTCTTTCGAATCAATCTTGTCCGGCGCGAGAATTAAGAGTTTGTCAGGATTTAAATCTATTTTTACTCCTTTTAACCCTTGAATTAAAAGAATATTTCTTTTTTCCAGTTCCTGAATCAATTCCTGATACTCTTTATTAGGATAAGAAAGAGTATTAACCATCACTGCCCTTACTTGATATTTTTCTAAAATATCAAGTAAACCCTTAAAATGATCTTGATTAGGATGAGAAATAATTACTAAATCAATCGTTTTCCGATAATAAGGCAGGACTTTTTCTAATTGCTGCTTGGTTTCTTTCCCCGGGCCGGCATCAATCAAAATAACTCTATTTTTTGTCTGAATTAATTCACTATCCCCCTGGCCAACTTTTAAAAAATCAACTTTTAAAGATGAATTAAACAGCCCATTAAAAATGACGAGCCAGTTAAAAAGATTTAAACAGATCAATAAAATTATTGGTTTAAGAAGATTTTTCATATAACAAAGATTTTTGTTTTAGCTGATACTGGTAAGTAAAATAAAAAAGAAAGCCATAATAAAAAAGAACCAAAAAACGCCAAGGACCGCTAATGACCACCGAAGCATAAGGCAAGGCAGAAAGAGTATCAATGATTAAAAAGAAATAATTCAAAATAACTTTTAAAAAGAAAATTATTACCATAGTCAGATAAAAAGAAAAATAAGAGAAAAACAATAAAGCTAAACTTAAAAACATAATAGTCGGCACCACCGGCAAAATTAATAAATTAGCTAAAGGAGAAATTAAAGAAAATTCATTAAATTGATAAACAAGCCAAGGCCAAGCAATAATTAAAACAGAAAGATTCAAAAGAATAAGTTCTAAACAAAAATTTTTTATTTTTAAATAAAAAGAAGAAACCGGATAAAACGATTCTGATTTTTTGAAAACTATTCGTTTTAAAATAGGCAGATAATAAATAATTCCCAAAGTGGAAAGAAAGGAAAGCTGAAAACCTATATCAATAAAAAGCAAAGAAGGCTGCAGAAAAATCATTAGCAGAAAAGAAAAAAATAAGGCATTCAAAGGATAATAAAAACGAAAGTTTAAGAATGATAAAGACACTAAAAAAGCCATAATTCCTGACCGAATAACTGAAGGCGTAAAATTAGTTAAACCGATAAAAAAGGCATCTAAACCAAGATTAATTAAAAAGAAAAGAGAACGAGGCAAATTTAAAACTGGCTGAAAATAGCCAATGGCTTGGTTAATCACTGATAAATGATAACCGGAAACCGCTACAACGTGAGACAAGCCAACTTTTCGAAACTTTTCTTTCATTTCAAAAGAAAGATTATCTTGACCGCCAAAGAGCAAACTATTCACTAAAGCTGAATCTTCGGAAGAAAGATTTTTCTCAAATTGCCGGCTCAAAGATAATCTTAATTCCTGAAGATTCTGATTAAAAGAAGCAGGAGCTAATGATTGAAAAGAAATTTCCGGAAAAAGCAAACTCCTTATTAAACCAGAAAAGAAACAGAGAAAAATTAAAATTTTAAAATCGCTTTTAAAAAAATCAAAAACAATAATTAAAAAATAAAAAATCCCCATCAATAACGGGAAAAAGATAAAAGAGCAGTGATTAACGATTAAAAAATTGAAAATTATTCCCAATATGAAACCCAGCCCGCATTTTCTGAATATTCTGGCTGGTGTTTCTTTAATTGGCAATTTGATTATTGGTTTTTAAACTAAAAATAATTTTTCCTTTTTCTAAATTAATTTCCTTAACCAAAGGAGAAATTTTTTCGCCCCAGATTAATTCCTGAATTAAGGCTTCTTTTTTAATTATTTCTTCATTTTTCTTTAAAATTTCCTCTAAATCTTTGTCCGCTATAATTCCCAAAACGATTTTATCAGCCGGCAAAAGATTATTTTCTCCCCGGAAGGCCTGAATTTTTCTTATCACTTCTCTTAAAATCCCCTCTTCAATTAAATCCTCAGAAAGAGAAAAATCAAAAGTTAATTCTTCGTTTAAATTATTATCAAACTTGATTTCTTTCACATTCACTTCATCTTTTAAAATTGAAAGCAATTCTTCCTCAGAAGATAAAGCAGTATCTTTCAAAATTAAAGTTTTTAATGGCTGGCGAAGTTTTATCTGCTTTTCCTGACGAGAAGCCAAAGCCAAACTAGCCAAATTTTTCACTTGCTCCATTTTTTCAATCAGCTGAAAATCAATTTCTTCTTTGCTAAAAGAAGGCCAATCCATTAAATGAACGCTAACTTGATCATTTTTTGACCTGATTTTTTGGAAAATTATTTCGCTGGAAAAAGGGCAAAAAGGCGCTAAAATCAACGTTGTTTCTTTGATTGCCTTCAAAAGAACTCTGGAAGAGACCTGCCATTGTTGAAGATTTTCTTTCTTTTGGAAAACCCGACGGCTTCGCCTAATATACCAGCGGCTAAGATTATCAATTAAATCATCAATTAACCGGCTGGCTTCGTTGACTTTAAAATTATCAAGGTAAAGAGTGATTTGTTCCTCAGCCATTTTTAAATAAGATAAAAGCCATTTGTCTAAAAGGGAAAGATCTTGAGAATTTATTTCTTCGTTTTCTTTATTTAAATCAGCATAAGTTAAATAAAAATTTAAAACATTAAAGAAAGTATTAAAAATTCGATTTTGATAAATAATTAAATCTTTCTCTGTAAATTTTTTATTCTCATCAGGAGAATTAAGCGCGTAAAAATACCAGCGCAAAATATCAGCGCCATATTTTTGAAAAATGCTCATTGGCTCAACAATATTGCCTTTGGATTTAGACATCTTTTCGCCTTTTTCGTCTAAAACCAAACCAACGCAAATAACATTTTTATACGCTGGCTCTAAATCAAGCAAAGTAGAAATCGCTAAAAGAGTATAAAACCAGCCCCGAGTTTGATCAATGGCTTCACAAATAAAATCTGCTGGAAAGGGAATTTTTTTCACCATCAAAGAGGGCTCCATCTTTTCCCATTCTTCTTTTTTAAACTGATTAAAAGGCCAATGCCAAGAAGCATAAGGCATTGAACCGGAATCAAACCAGCAATCCAAAACCTCCTCTACCCTTTTCATTTTTCCCTGACATTGAGGACAAGTCAATTCTATTTTATCAAGATAAGGCCGGTGAAGATCAATCTCTCCCTGACTATTTTTCAGTAATTCAAAATCGCCACCTTTTTCTTTTAATTCCTCCAAAGAACCAATAACTTCAAAAAAAGAACAATTTTCGCATTGCCAAATCGGCAAAGGTGTTCCCCAATACCGATTGCGGGAAATAGTCCAGTCTTTTAAATCTTTTAACCACTGGCCAAATCGTCCTTCTTTTAAATGCTCTGGCTCCCAATGAATTTTTTCATTATTCTCAATAATCTTTTCTTTCAAAGCGCTCATTTTAATAAACCAGGCTTTTTTGGCGTAATAAATCAAAGGAGTATGACAACGCCAGCAAAAAGGATATTCATGAAGAGTTCCTTTTAAATCACCGGTAAGAATTAACCCTCTTTTTTCTAAATCATTAAAAATCACAGGATTTAAATCCTGAAAAAATTGGCCTTGAAACTCTTTTAATTGTTCTGGTTCACCAGTAAATAAACCATTTTCATCAACATTGATGATTAAAGGCAAATTTTCTTTTTGACCTATTTTCAAATCATCTTCACCAAAAGCCGGCGCCAAATGGACTAGACCCGTGCCTTCTTCCTGAGAAATAAAATCTCCTTTGACCACTTCATAAATTTTTTGGCTTTCTGGAAAATTTTTCCATTGATACAAAGGAAGATATTTTTCTCCTATTAAATCCTTGCCGAAAACAGAATCAATAATTGAAAAAGATTCTCCTTCTGGCCAACGATAACTGATAAAAATCTCGTTTTCTTTTTCCGCTATCTGATAAGTTAAATTTTCATCAACGGCAATCGCCACATTAGCCGGCAAAGTCCAAGGCGTAGTTGTCCAAACTAAAAGAAAGATTTTTTTGTTTTTCTTGTCTTTAATGGCTTTTAATTTTTCGTTTTTTGGTGCCGGAATTTCAAATTTTAGATAAAGAGAAGGATCTTTGACGGTTTCATAACCTTGCGACAATTCATGAGAAGACAAAGGAGTGCCGCAGCGAGAGCAATAAGGAACAACCCGATAATCCTGATACAAATAACCTTTTTGATAAATTTTTTTAATCAGCCAGAAAACCGTTTCCAGATAATCATTTTCACAGGTAATATAAGGATGCTCTAAATCTAACCAATAACCCATTCGCTGAGTCAAATTCTCCCATTCTTCTTTATAGCGCCAAACTGATTCTTTGGCTTTGGCATTGAATTTTTCAATCCCGTAAGATTCAATTTCGTTTTTATTTTTTAAATTTAATTCTTTCTCAACTTCTATTTCTACTGGCAAACCATGAGTATCCCAGCCAGCCCTTCTTAAAACATAATGCCCCCTCATTGTTTGATAACGGCAAATTAAATCTTTAAAAGAACGGGCTAACATATGGTGAAGTCCGGGCCGGCCATTAGCAGTGGGCGGACCTTCATAAAAGATGAACTCTTTGGCTCCTTTTCGATTTTCTAAACTTTTTTGAAAAATATTATTTTCTTGCCAAAAATGGAGGATTTTTTCCTCCTCTTGAGCCAAAGAAAAAGTTTTTTGATTTTTTTCTTCTTCCATAATAATTCTCTATTTTTATCATTAATGGCCCGCGGATGTCAATATTATTTAGTTAACGAGTTCATTAACGACTTGCGATGTCGTTAATCCGGTATCTCATCCCAGCGTTCGTTAATAATTAATTCTAAAAATTTATCCGCTTCTTCTTTTAGAGAAGGCATTATTTCCACGGCTTTATTGGCATAGTAAATTGCTTTTTCTTTGTTTTTTAATTTGCCATAGGCCGTGGCTAATTTAACATAAAATTCTGCTTCTTCCGGATAAAGTTCGATTCCCCGGGAATAAATTTTCACAATTGTCTGGTAATCTTGTTCAGGAACAAAAAGATTAGCGCTATAGAAAATTAAATTTTTATCAGTCGGCAAACGATTAGCTTGAATGGTTTTCTTTAAATAATAATTGGCTTGCTCAATATTTCCCAATTCATTTTCCAGCAAAAAAAGCATATAGTAATTTTCTGTTAAATAATCAGTTAAGCTAATTGATTTTTCCAGCATTTCTTTGGCTTTGGATAAATCATGTTCTAAAACCAAATAATATTTTGCTGCCACGCTGTAAGAATAAGGAATATCATAAGTTAAAAGCTCTTCTAAAATCTGTTTTAAAAGATCTTTTTTAGAAGGATTTATTTCGCTCAAATCAATTAAAATATCAGCATAAGCTGTCAAAAAAGAATAAGTGTACTTTTTTTGATGATAAATCTCCTCCCCTTTCTCCGCTAAAATAGTTAAAAATTCAGCTCTTGTTTCTGGGCTTAATTTCATTTTTACATCATCAGACACTTTCTTTAAGCCAATGAAAACATCTTCAGTATAAGGCGTCTGATAATAAAATATTTTTCTTATTTCTTTTAACGCTAAATCGTCATTTTTTAAAACAAACTGCTTTCGGCTGTCAATGACATAATAATACTGATAAAGCGGACCAATTAACCATCTAACTGAACTAATCAAAACAAAAGCAAGAGCAATAATAAAAATAAAAATTTTTAAGAGCTCAGAAGAATAATTTTTTTGATTAACCAGAGATTTTTGGCTATTAACCGAATTTTTTTCATCAGCATTGTCTAATTTTCTTTCTTTTTTCCTGAGAAAATCGTCTTCGCTCCATTTTGCCAGAAAAGCCAATGTTAAAAACAGCAAAAGATAGCTCTCCAAAAAATCAAAGATAAAGAAAAGCTGAATAAAATAAGCCGTAAATAATCCCCAAAAAGGCAAAGCCAATAAAAATGATTCTTGAGATTTTTTCCTTAAAATTTTTATAATCCAGTAAATGATGCAAAAATAAGCCAATAAACCAAGAAGGCCGGCATCAGTTAAATTTTCTAAATATTTATTATGGACCCGGTCAAACATAAAATCAGGCAAAATCTTGGACATCTGGGGATCAAAGTTTTTCGGATAAAGATAATGATAACTATCTAATCCCCAGCCTAAAATTGGGCTTTGGGCAAAAATCTTTAAGCCAATCCGGTAAGAAAGCAAACGAGAAGCAGTTGCCGGATCTTGAAAATTAAAAGTAGTTAAACGTTGAAGAAATAATCTCTCCTGAATAAATGGCTGATGGCGAAAAGCAAAAAGCAAACCAAAAACAGTTAAAATAGTAATGGTTAAAACTAAGGCGATTTTTTTAAAAATCTGGCTTTCTTTATCTTTTCTTAAAAGCAAAAAGAAAGTCATTAAAAGCAAAGCGCCCAGTAAACCCACAAAAACAGCCCGTGTGGCGTTCAAAATAATTAAACCAATCAAAAAGACAAAAACAATCAGCCAAAAATTAAAGAATTTTTTATTCTGAAAATATTTTTTAAAATAAAAATAAAGAGCAAAAAAAGCATTAAAAAGAAGATAAACAGCAAAATAGGCTGGATTGCCGGTAATTCCCATCAAACGGCCGTTTTTCCAAAGACCACCACTAACTGATGGGCCATAAAGCAAAAATAAAGCCAGCAGACAATGGAAAAGAGCAATAAATAATTCAATTTTTATCAATTTTTCTAATTCTTCTTTGGAAAAAGTAGAAAAAAGAATCAAAAAATACAAAACAAAATAAGTCAAGCATAATAAACCCTCTAACCTTTCAGAAGAAGAGAAAAAACTATTAGAAAAATTCAAGCCAAAGAAAGAAGCCAGATAGCAAACAGCTAAAAAGATGAAAACTGCTTTAACTAAGGGATGACGAAGAAAATCAGCAGATTTTTTCTCCCGGAAAAGAAAAACCAGCCAAAGAATCAGCATTCCATTGACAATCAAGCGGAAAAAAGTATGAGGCAGAGTAATAAAAGGAAAATACAGGCTGGGACTAAACAGCAAAGGAGTAAAAAGCGAAGCAATCGCTAAAACATAAAGCCACTTTTTTAAAACAGAAGAAGAAAGATGA